>Ga0160439_1000763_pt1 | contig 12134 bp, 9 predicted proteins | sample HID1975M_E0MG_FD_108201 | JGI IMG/M metagenome (GOLD analysis project Ga0160439, IMG submission 108201) | Enriched soil microbial communities from UW Madison campus, WI, USA - HID1975M_E0 MG | ecosystem: Environmental > Terrestrial > Soil > Unclassified | place: USA: Madison, Wisconsin... | reverse complement strand
GTCGGACCAGGTCCGCGCGCCCGTCGCCCAGCGGCATCGTCTCGCGCACCACGGCGGTGCCCGTGGCGGAGCGGTAGGTCGTCTCGAGCACGAACGAGTCGTCCAGGTACGCGCGGCTCACGTCCTCGGCGTCGGGAACCGTGAGCAGCCAACGGCCGTGCTCGGGTGTGCCGAGCAGCGCGGCGAAGCAGGCCGCGGAGTCGAAGCCGGGTAGGCAGAGCCAGTCGACGGAGCCGCGCAGGGAGACCAGTGCTGCGGTGCGACCGTCTCCGAGGACGGCGTAGTCGGCGATGGGGGTCTGTTCGGGTGCGCGCGTCATGGGAACCCCAGCATCGCGCGTGGGTTGCGTCGCGGCACGTCGGGTCGCTGTGATCGTTCGCTGTGACCGAACAGTCGTCGAACAGCTGTGCGAATGTCGGTGGTGGACCGTAGACTCGCACGCGTGAATGACCGTCTGGTGGTGCAGGGCGCCCGCGAGCACAATCTCCGCAACGTCGACCTCGATCTCCCGCGCGACAAGCTCATCGTGTTCACGGGCCTGTCCGGGTCCGGGAAGTCGTCGCTGGCGTTCGACACGATCTTCGCCGAGGGGCAGCGGCGATACGTCGAGTCGCTGTCCGCGTACGCGCGCCAGTTCCTGGGCCAGATGGACAAGCCCGACGTCGACTTCATCGAGGGGTTGTCGCCCGCGGTGTCGATCGACCAGAAGTCGACCAACCGCAACCCGCGCTCGACGGTCGGCACCATCACCGAGGTCTACGACTACCTTCGCCTGCTCTTCGCGCGCGCCGGGACGCAGTACTGCCCGGTCTGCGGTGAACGCGTGACCGCGCAGACGCCACAGCAGATCGTCGACAAGCTGCTGGAGCTCCCTGAGGGAACGCGCTACCAGGTGCTCGCGCCCGTGGTCCGCGGCCGCAAGGGCGAGTACGCCGACCTGTTCACCGAGCTGCAGGCCAAGGGCTTCTCGCGGGCGCGGGTGGACACCGAGGTCGTCCAGCTCACGTCGCCGCCGACGCTCGAGAAGAAGCTCAAGCACGACATCGAGGTGGTCGTGGACCGCCTCGTCTCCCGCGAGGGCGTGCAGCGGCGCCTGACCGACTCGGTCGAGACCGCGCTCAACCTCGCGGGCGGGCTGCTCGTCGTGGAGCTCGTCGATGCGGACGTCGACGACCCCGAGCGCGAGCGACGGTTCTCCGAGCACCGCGCCTGCCCCAACGACCACGTGCTCACGCTCGACGAGATCGAGCCCCGCACCTTCTCCTTCAACGCCCCGTACGGCGCCTGCCCCGAGTGCACAGGAATCGGCTCGCGCCTCGAGGTGGACCCGGAGCTCGTCATCCCGGACGAGGAGCTCTCGCTCGAGGACGGCGCGGTGGCGCCCTGGTCACAGACCTCCAGCGAGTACTTCCAGCGCGTGCTGACGGCGCTCGCGCAGGAGATGGGCTTCTCGATGACGCAGCCGTGGCGCGCCCTGCCGCAGCGCGCGCGGGACGCGGTGCTGCACGGGCAGAACCACGAGGTCAAGGTCCGCTATCGCAACCGGTGGGGGCGCGAGAGGCAGTACTCGACCGGGTTCGAGGGCGTCATCACCTTCCTCGAGCGTCGGCACAACGAGACCGATTCCGAGTGGAGCAAGGAGAAGTACGAGGCCTACATGCGCGAGGTCCCGTGCCCGGTCTGCGACGGCGCGCGCCTCAAGCCCGAGGTCCTCGCGGTGCGCGTCGGCGGCAGGTCGATCGCGCAGGTCTGCGCGCTGCCCATCCGCGAGGCGCGCGACTTCCTGGACGGCCTGGCGCTGGGGGAGCGGGAGCGAGCGATCGCCGCCCAGGTCCTCAAGGAGATCCAGGCACGGCTCGGCTTCCTGCTCGACGTCGGCCTCGACTACCTCTCGCTGACGCGCCCGGCCGGGACGCTCTCGGGCGGCGAGGCCCAGCGCATCCGGCTGGCCACCCAGATCGGCTCGGGCCTCGTCGGGGTGCTGTACGTGCTCGACGAGCCGTCGATCGGCCTGCACCAGCGCGACAACCGGCGCCTCATCGACACGTTGACCCGCCTGCGGGACCTCGGTAACACGCTCATCGTCGTCGAGCACGACGAGGACACGATCCGCACCGCGGACTGGATCGTCGACATCGGTCCGGGCGCCGGCGAGCACGGTGGCCGGGTGGTCCACTCCGGCGACCTGCCGGGACTGCTGTCGTCGGCCGAGTCGGTCACGGGTGCGTACCTGTCGGGCCGTCGCGCCATCCCGATGCCGGCTCAGCGACGCCCGGTCGACAAGAAGCGCCAGCTCGCGGTGATCGGTGCGCGCGAGCACAACCTGACGGGTATCGACGTGTCGTTCCCCCTCGGCACGCTGACCGCCGTCACGGGCGTGTCCGGCTCGGGCAAGTCGACGCTCGTGAACTCGATCCTGTACACCGTGCTCGCCAACGAGCTGAACGGTGCGCGCCAGGTCGCGGGCCGGCACAAGCGCGTCACGGGGCTCGAGCACCTCGACAAGGTGGTGCACGTCGACCAGGGGCCGATCGGCCGCACGCCGCGTTCCAACCCGGCCACGTACACCGGCGTCTGGGACCACGTCCGCCGGCTGTTCGCCGAGACCACGGAGGCGAAGGTCCGCGGTTACACGCCCGGCCGGTTCTCGTTCAACGTCAAGGGCGGACGCTGCGAGGCGTGCTCCGGCGACGGGACGCTGAAGATCGAGATGAACTTCCTCCCGGACGTCTACGTCCCCTGCGAGGTCTGCCACGGCGCCCGGTACAACCGCGAGACGCTCGAGGTGCACTTCAAGGGCAAGACGGTGGCCGACGTCCTGGCGATGCCGATCGAGGAGGCGGCGGAGTTCTTCGCCGCGGTTCCGGCCATCAGCCGTCACCTCAAGACGCTCACCGACGTCGGACTCGGCTACGTGCGGCTGGGGCAGCCCGCCCCGACCCTGTCCGGCGGCGAGGCGCAGCGCGTCAAGCTCGCCGCCGAGCTGCAGCGCCGGTCGACGGGCCGCACCATCTACGTCCTCGACGAGCCCACGACGGGCCTGCACTTCGAGGACATCCGCAAGCTGCTGGGGGTGCTGCAGTCGCTGGTCGACAAGGGCAACTCGGTGATCGTCATCGAGCACAACCTCGACGTCATCAAGAACGCGGACTGGGTGATCGACATGGGTCCCGAGGGTGGTTCGGGAGGTGGCCTCGTCGTCGCCGAGGGCACACCGGAGCACGTCGCCGCGGTGCCGGGCAGCCACACGGGCCGGTTCCTGGCCGAGGTGCTCGAGGCCGAGACGGAACGGGTGTCGGCCTGAGCAGCGCCGACCTCCGCGTTCTGCGCGAGGACGACCCCGACGTCGCGGTCCTGCTCGCGCAGGGATGGACCACGGTCGCCGAGTCGTGGGGCGCTCGGCTCGCGGTCGGTCAGGACGTGGCGGCGCTCGAGCAGGCCGCCGACGCGGTGTCCGCCTGCGGGTGGCGCACGGTCCAGCTCGACGCGGGCGACGCTCGTCGGATCGTCGACCTCGACGCCGCGTGCGCGGACGACTACCCGAGGACACCCGTGACCCCGCACGAGGTACCCGACGTCGACGAGCTCGCCGCGCGCCTCGAGTCCGGGTGGTGGGCGTTCGGCGCGGTGCGTGTCGACGACCGCCGGCGGCTGGACTGCGTCTCGGTGCTCAGCCCGCGCGACGACCAGGTGGAGACGATGTTCACCGTCACCCGGGCGCCGGTCCGGGGCCGTGGCCTGGCGACGGCCGTCAAGGCCCGCTCCATCCTGGAGCTGACGCAGCGCGGCTACCGGGATTTCGGAACCGGCGGCGCGGCGGCCGACGAGGCCTCGCTCCGGGCCAACCTGCGCCTGGGCTACGTCCTGGAACCGCGCTGGCTCAGCCTGCGTGCGCCGCAGGGGCCGGTCGCTCCGTAGCGTCCGCCGCGTTGCCGGTCGCGGTGCCAGAAGCGGTGCCGGCCACGTGCACCGGCGCGGGCTCCTGCCGCACGGTGAAGTTGACCGACCGGGCGATGAAGCAGTGCTCGTGCGCGGCGCGATGGAGACCGGCGAGCAGCTCGTCGTTCACGGGCGTGCCGTCGGCGAGCGCCGCGTCCCGGACCGTCACCCGCGGATGCAGGACGACCTCGGTGAAGCGGCCGTGCCCGGCGGCCTCGATGCGCATGGTGCCGGACGCGGAGTCGCCGTAGCCGGTCACGACGACGCCGGCGGTCGCGGCCAGGTGCAGGAACCAGAGCATGTGGCACTGTGACAGGGACCCGACGAGCAGGTCCTCGGGCGACCAGCGGTCCGGATCGCCGCGGAACCCGGGGTCGGACGTGCCGGCCAGCACCGGCTTGGCGCCGGCGGAGAGCTCGTGGTCACGGCCGTAGGACGTGTACGTGCTGGTCCCGGCGCTGCCCGCGCCCGTCCAGACGAGGTCGACCGAGTACGAGTGCAGCAGCGCCATCACCCCACGGTAGCGGCGTGCGCCCGTTCGGCACGTTCGACTCTCCAGGCGGGCAGGTACAGCGGTGCCGCGGACGCCAGCACCACGGCGGCGACCAGGCACGCGAGGCCCACGGAGGTGCGGTCGGCGAGCCACGTCAGCAGGACGGTCCCGACGATGCTGCCGGGCTGGCCGACCATCGAGTTCACCGACAGCACGGTGGCCCGGCGTTCACCCGTGACGCGTCCGTGGAGCAGCGTGAGGTGTGCCGGGTTCGAGGCGCCGTGCACGGTGTAGCAGGCGAGGTAGGCGGTCAACGCGCCGACGACCCCGGTCGCGAACCCGATGCCGACGATCGTCGCCCCCTGCACGAGGCGCAGTGCCATGGCGGTTCGAGCGACGCCCCACCGTGTTCCGCACGCCGGCAGGATCGCCGCGCCGCCGGCCGACGCGAGCCACGCGACGGCCGCTGCAGGGCCGGTGATCGCCGCGGCCGCATCCGCGTCGCCCACCAGCTGCGCGAGGCGGACGGGCGTCAGCTGCTCGAACGCGACCATCCCGAAGCCCCACAACAGCTCGACGAGCACGATGCAGCGCAGGACGCGGTCGGCGCGCACCAGCCCGATGCCGTCGCGGACCGCACCGGGCGCGCCGGTGACCCCGCGCCACGCTCCCGCCAACCCCCCGTGCGGCGCGTGATCGACCATCAGAGTGCCGATCGCGACGAGCGAGACGACCTGCAGCGCCAGTGCGCAGGCGACCGGCACGGCCATCGGTTCGAGACGCCCGTGCGGCGCCCACGCGATGACCGCGCCGCTGACCAGCGAACCGGCCCCGATGGCGATCCCCAGCACCACGCCCTGGGCGGACAGCGACCGCTCGAGACGGGCGCGAGGGTCGGCCGACAGCGCGGCGTCGACGAACCACGCCTCGAGCGGTCCGCTGTCCAGGGCCCGGAACACGCCCTGCAGCGCCCACGCCACCGCGTACCAGACCAGCGAGTGCGACGTCAGGATCAGCGAGGTCGAGGCGAGCCCGAAGACGCCGGCGAGAAGGAGCAGGCGCCGGCGGCCGACTGTGTCGGCGAGCGCGCCGGTGGGCAGCTCGAGCAGCAGCACGACGACGCCCTGCATCGCCATGGCGAGACCGACCTGGCTCAGCGACAGCCCGCGGGAGACGGGCAGCAGCACGGTGACGGGGATGGTCAGCCCGACCGGGAACCAGCGCAGGGCGGTGAGCACCAGGAAACGTCGTCGGGCGGTGATCAGGTCGAGCGCCGCAGGTCCATGCTCCGAGCGGGCACCGGTCCCAGGCTCCACCGGTTCGGGCGACTCGGGTCCCGTCATGACGGCTCCGGGAGATCAGCGGCGCGCTCGGGTTCGTCGGCCACCTCCGGGAATGCGTTGAGCACGACGAAGACGCGTCGCGCTCCGGCCCCGGTCGACGGCCCCGCCTCGCGGTACCGCGCGACGACCGCCGAGAGGTCGGCCTTGAGCGCGGTCGTGGTCGCGGCGTCGAGCGTGAGGACCTCGTCGGAGCTGCCGGCCGCGTCCTGCCACTCGATCGGCTCGTCGAGGCTGTGCGCGTACCAGGCGGCGGCTCGGCGCTCGACGTCGTGCTGGTAGGACTGCTGCAACCACGTGAGCGCGGCGCGGGCGTCGGGGGAGTCCTCGACGTCGCTCGGGTAGAACGAGTGCGCGCGTGTCGCAGCCTGCCACCACCGTTCACGACCACGCCCGGCGTGGTCCGCCTCCACGACGAGGCCGACCTCGGCGAGCCGGCGCAGGTGGTAGCTCGTGGCGCCGGTGTTCGTCCCGAGCCGCCCGGCCAGCGCCGTGGCGGTGGCCGGGCCGTCCAGGCGCAGGGCGGTGAGCAGGCGGGTCCGCAGGGGGTGGGCCAGCACGGTGACGGCGTGCGCGTCGAGCCGCAGGGTGTCGTCCATTCCTCGATGGAAGCATGCACAGAAGCTATGCACAAGTTCTGTGCAACTCCGCCGGCAGCGCTGAGGCTCGGCCTGTCGGTGCCGCGACGTAGGCTCGAGCGCATGCCAGACCCCGCCACGTACCGGCCTGCGCCGGGGGAGATCCCGGACTCGCCCGGGGTGTACCGGTTCCGCGACGAGCACGGCCGCGTCATCTACGTCGGCAAGGCCAAGAGCCTGCGCCAGCGGCTGAGCAGCTACTTCCAGGACCCCGCCAACCTGCACCCGCGCACGTTCCAGATGGTCACGACGGCGGCCGCCGTCGAGTGGACCGTCGTGCCGACCGAAGTGGCTGCGCTCGCGCTCGAGTACTCGTGGATCAAGGAGTTCGACCCGCGGTTCAACGTCAAGTACCGCGACGACAAGTCGTACCCCTACCTCGCGGTGACGATGGCCGACCAGTTCCCCCGCGTCCAGGTCATGCGCGGCGCGAAGCGCAAGGGAACCCGGTACTTCGGCCCGTACGCCCACGCGTGGGCGATCCGGGAGACCGTCGACCTCCTGCTGCGCGTGTTCCCGGTGCGGACGTGCTCGTCCGGCGTCTTCAAGCGGGCGGCGCAGCAGGGCCGGCCGTGCCTGCTCGGCTACATCGACAAGTGCTCGGCGCCCTGTGTGGGGCGGATCTCGCCCGACGACCACCACGCGCTGGCCCAGGACTTCTGTGACTTCATGGCTGGGGACGCAGCCCGCTTCACCAAGAGGCTGACGGCGCGCATGAAGGAGGCCGCCGCCGAGCTCGACTACGAGCGCGCGGCCCGCCTGCGTGACGACATCGCCACGCTCGAGCGGGCCACCGAGCGCAACGCCGTGGTCCTCGCGGACGGGACCGACGCCGACATCTTCGCGCTGGCCGGCGACGAGCTCGAGGCCGCGGTGCAGGTCTTCCACGTCCGCGACGGGCGGATCCGCGGTCAACGAGGCTGGGTGGTGGAGAAGGTCGAGGACCTCACTGACGCCGAGCTCGTCGAGCACCTCGTCCAGCAGGTCTACGGCGCGGACGGCGACGCCGGCGCGAACGTCCCGCGCGAGGTGCTGGTGCCCGTGCTGCCGCCGGACGTCGACCAGGTCCAGGACTGGCTCTCCGGCCTGCGCGGCTCGCGGGTGCAGGTGCGGGTCCCGCAGCGCGGCGACAAGCGCGAGCTGGCAGCGACCGTGCTGAAGAACGCCGAGCACGCGCTCGTCCTGCACCGCACGCGACGCGCGGGTGACCTCACGACGCGCAGCCAGGCGCTCCAGGAGATCCAGGAGGCACTCGACCTGCCGTCGGCCCCGCTGCGGATCGAGTGCTACGACGTGTCCCACAACCAGGGCACGTACCAGTCGGCGTCGATGGTGGTGTTCGAGGACGGGCTGGCCCGCAAGAGCGAGTACCGCTCGTTCATCATCCGCGGCCCCGAGGGGCAGGGGGCGCGCGACGACACGGCCGCGATGCACGAGGTGATCACGCGGCGCTTCCGGCGCTACCTCAGCGACCGGGCGGACGCGCGCGACCTCGAGCTGGGCGCGGACGACCTGGACGACGACGGGCGGCCGCGGTCCGGCCCGATCGACGAGCGCACGGGCAAACCGACCCGGTTCGCCTACCCGCCCAACCTCGTCGTCGTCGACGGCGGCCCGCCGCAGGTGGCGGCCGCGGCCGCCGCGCTGGCCGAGCTCGGCATCGACGACGTCGCGCTGTGCGGCCTGGCCAAGCGGCTCGAGGAGGTCTGGGTCCCCGGCGACGACTACCCCGTGATCCTGCAACGCAGCTCGGAGGGTCTCTACCTGCTGCAGCGCGTCCGCGACGAGGCGCACCGGTTCGCGATCACCGCGCACCGCAAGCGGCGCAGCAAGGGCATGACGGCGTCGGTCCTCGACGACGTCCCCGGCCTCGGTCCCGCGCGGCAGGCGGCGCTGCTGCGCCACTTCGGGTCCGTCAAGCGGCTCAAGGCCGCGTCGGTCGAGGAGATCGCGACGGTGCCGGGGATGGGGGAGCGGACCGCGGCCGCCGTGGTCGCCGCGTTGACGGGCAACCCGGAGGGCACGCAGGCGGCGGACTCGCCCGAGGCAGAAGCCGACGAGCCGTCGTCGGCTGGCATGCTGGGCGCATGACCGACGAACCGTCGCCGATGACCGTCCCCCGCGGCATCCCGGCCCTGGACGCCGTCACCGAGCCGCCCCGCGTCCACGCGCCGCAGGTGCTGATCATCACGGGCATGTCCGGGGCGGGGCGCTCACGAGCCGCAGCGGTGCTCGAGGACCTCGACTGGTACGTCGTCGACAACCTGCCGGCCCAGATGCTCACGCACCTCGTCGGCATGCTCACGACCGGCCCGCACGACACGCGTGCGCAGCGGGTCGCGGCCGTGATCGACGTCCGCGGCGGCGGGTTCTTCCGCGACCTCGCCCAGGTGCTCGGCGGGATGCGCGAGGCCGGCATCGAATACCGGATCCTGTTCCTCGACGCGTCCGACGAGGTCCTGGTCCGGCGCTTCGAGCAGGTCCGGCGCCCGCACCCTCTGCAGGCGGACGGGCGGATCCTGGACGGCATCGCCCGGGAGCGCGCCGTGCTGGCCGACATCCGCGAGCAGGCCGACACGGTGATCGACACGTCCGAGCTCAACGTCCACGACCTGGCGCGGGAGGTGCGGGCGACCCTCTCGGGCGAGAACGAGGACGAGCTGCGGATCACGGTCGTCTCGTTCGGGTTCAAGTACGGCATCCCCCTCGACGCCGACCACGTCGTGGACATGCGCTTCCTGGCCAACCCGTACTGGATCACGGAGCTGCGGCACCTGACCGGACGGGACGCGCCGGTGCGTGACTACGTCCTGGGCCTGCCGGGGGCGAAGACCTTCATCGACCGGTACGTCGACGCGCTCGAACCCGTGCTGGCCGGGTACCTCAACGAGGAGAAGCGCTACGTCACCATCGCCGTCGGGTGCACCGGCGGCAAGCACCGGTCGGTGGCGACGAGCGAGGCGATCGGCGCGCGGCTGCGGGCCAAGGGGCACCGCGTCACGGTGGCCGCCCGCGACCTCGGCAAGGAATGACGGCGCTCCCCGTCCCGTCGGGCGCCCGTGCCGGCGCGGGGCCCGCCGTGGTCGCGCTCGGTGGTGGGCACGGTCTGTCGGCCAGCCTGAGCGCCCTGCGCCTGCTCACGGACAAGATCACCGCGGTGGTGACGGTGGCCGACGACGGCGGCTCGTCGGGCCGGCTGCGCGACGAGCTCGACGTGCTGCCTCCGGGGGACCTGCGCATGGCGTTGTCCGCGCTGTGCGACGACACCGACTGGGGTCGCACCTGGCGCGACGTGCTGCAGCACCGGTTCCGTTCGTCGGGCGACCTGGACCAGCACGCTGTCGGCAACCTGCTGATCGTCGCGCTGTGGGAGCTCCTGGACGACCCCGTGGCCGGTCTGGACTGGGTGGGACGCCTGCTGGGTGCGCGCGGCCGGGTGCTCCCGATGGCCGCGGTCCCGTTGTCGATCGAGGCGACCGTCGCCGCGCCCGGTGGTGGCACGACGGTGGTGCGGGGGCAGACGTCGGTCGCGGGGACGACCGCCCACATCGAGCAGCTGCGGTTGGTCCCGGCCGGACCGCCGGCGTGCCCCGAGGCGGTCGCGGCGGTCGACGCGGCCGACTGGGTGGTCCTGGGCCCGGGCTCCTGGTACACCTCCGTCGTCCCGCACCTGCTGGTCCCGGAGCTGCGGGCGGCGCTGCTGCGGACGTCCGCGCGGATCGTCGTGACCCTGAACCTCGAGCCGGAGGAGGACGGGGAGACCGCCGGGATGCACGCGGAGGACTACCTCGAGGTGCTGCACGCGCACGCTCCGGACCTGCGCGTGCACGCCGTCGTCGCCGATCCGCGCGCAGTGGAGGACATCGACCTGCTCGCGCGTCGGTGCGACCACGGCGGCGCCCGCCTGCTGCTGCGGCAGGTCGGACGGAGCGACGGCAGCGCCGAGCACGACCCGTTGCGTCTTGCCGCGGCCTACCGCGACGTGGTCGAGGGAACCCTCGGGGACGTCGCTCGACGGCGGTGAGCGTCCCCGCGGGGTCGGCCGTGATGGCAGGATGACGCCCATGGCGTTGACGGCACAGGTCAAGGACGAGCTGGCACGGCTCAAGGTCGACAAGACCTCCACCCGCAAGGCCGAGGTCTCGGCGACCCTGCGGTTCGCGGGCGGCCTGCACATCATCTCGGGCCGCATCGTGATCGAGGCGGAGCTCGACACGGCCATCGCGGCCCGTCGTCTGCGGCAGGCGATCTTCGAGGTGTACGGGCACGAGAGCGAGATCATCGTCGTCGCGGGAGGCGGGCTGCGGCGCAGCTCGCACTACGTGGTCCGCGTCGTCAAGGACGGCGAGTCGTTGGCGCGCCAGACGGGTCTGCTCGACAACCGCGGTCGGCCCGTTCGCGGGCTCCCGCCGCAGGTGGTCGCGGGTGGCGTCAGCGAGGCCGAGGCCGCGTGGCGCGGTGCGTTCCTGGCGCACGGCTCGCTCACCGAGCCCGGTAGGTCGTCCGCGCTCGAGGTCACGTGCCCCGGGCCGGAGGCGGCGCTCGCGCTCGTCGGCGCCGCGCGCCGCATGGGCATCCCGACGAAGGCACGCGAGGTGCGCGGCGTCGACCGGGTCGTCATCCGCGACGGCGACGCGATCAGCGCGATGCTCACGCGCCTGGGTGCGCACGACACGACGCTGGTGTGGGAGGAGCGGCGCGTGCGCCGCGAGGTCCGCGGGACGGCGAACCGGCTCGCCAACTTCGACGACGCCAACCTGCGCCGGTCCGCGCGAGCGGCCGTCGCCGCAGGTGCGCGCGTCGAGCGCGCCTTCGAGATCCTGGCCGAGGACCTGCCCGAGCACCTGCGCGAGGCCGGCGAGCTGCGGCTCGCGCACAAGGAGGCGTCGCTCGAGGAGCTCGGCAAGCTCGCCGACCCGCCGCTGACGAAGGACGCGGTGGCCGGGCGCATCCGGCGGCTGCTGGCGACCGCCGACAAGCGTGCCGCCGAGCTCGGCATCCCCGACACCGAGGCCGGCCTGAGCCCGGACCTGCTCGACCTCTGACCTGGGCGCGACCCGCGCTCACCAGGCACACCCGCGTCCCAGCACGTGGACGCCTGGGCTCTGCGGGACCTTCGGGTCGAGGTGGCCCACGTCACGGGTATAGGGTTTGTGTCATCCGATCGTCACACGAGCGTCACGTGCTGGGCATGCCCGTCGCGCGACGTTGGATGGCGCTCCGGACGCACACCGGCGTGCGAGTACCCACCACCAATTGTGTGCGCCGACCCCCCGTCGGCGCTGCCGAGGAGGGCAAGTGACCATCAAGGTCGGCATCAACGGCTTCGGCCGCATCGGGCGCAACTTCTACCGTGCCATCGTGGCCTCGGGCGCTGACATCGAGATCGTCGGTGTCAACGACCTGACGGACAACAAGACGCTGGCGCACCTGCTCAAGTACGACACGGTCCTGGGCCGTTTCCCGCTGAGCGTGAGCTACGACGAGCAGAACATCATCGTCGACGGCAAGAAGATCCGTGCCCTCGAGGAGCGCAACCCCGCTGACCTGCCCTGGGCCGAGCTCGGCGCGGACATCGTCATCGAGTCGACCGGCTTCTTCACGGACGCCACCAAGGCCAAGGCGCACATCGACGCCGGCGCCAAGAAGGTCATCATCTCGGCTCCCGCCAAGAACGAGGACGGCACGTTCGTCGTCGGCGTGAACCACGAGCAGTACGACGCG
>Ga0160439_1000760_pt1 | contig 12154 bp, 8 predicted proteins | sample HID1975M_E0MG_FD_108201 | JGI IMG/M metagenome (GOLD analysis project Ga0160439, IMG submission 108201) | Enriched soil microbial communities from UW Madison campus, WI, USA - HID1975M_E0 MG | ecosystem: Environmental > Terrestrial > Soil > Unclassified | place: USA: Madison, Wisconsin... | reverse complement strand
CTGACGGCCGACGCGCCGGACGCGCAGGCTACGCCGTCGTGGATGAGGAGGGGACGACGGTCGGGACCGTGACCAGCGGTGCCCTGAGCCCGACCCTGGGGCATCCGATCGCCATGGCGCTCGTCGCCCCCTCCCACGCCGCCGTGGGCACCGAACTCGCGCTCGATGTGCGCGGCACGCGCATTCCCGCAACCGTGACCGATCTGCCTTTCTACCGGAGGACGAAGTGACCGACCTGAACAGCCTCAGCTACACCGACGAGCACGAGTGGATCGCCCTGGACGGCGACGTGGCAACGGTCGGCATCACCGACTACGCCGCCGACAAGCTCGGTGACGTGGTCTACGTCGACCTCCCGGCCGTCGGATCCGCCGTCACGGCGGGGGAGGTGTGCGGCGAGATCGAGTCCACCAAGTCGGTCGGCGAGCTGTACGCTCCGCTGACGGGCGAGGTCCTCGAGATCAACGAGGACGTCGTCGCCGACCCGTCGCTGGTGAACGCGGATGCGTTCGCCGGGTGGCTCGTGCGCCTGCGCGTCACGCCCGCCGACGTCGACGGGCTTCTCGACCGGACCGCCTACGTCGCACTCACGGGCGGCGAGGCGTGACCGTCCCGTTCACCCGACGGCACATCGGCACGGACGCCCCCGCCCAGGAGCGCATGCTGGGCGTCCTCGGCTACGACAGCGTGGACTCGCTCGTCGAGCGCGCCGTGCCCGCGTCGATCCACGCGTCGCCGCTCGGCGAGGCTTCCGTGATCCCGCCCGCCGCCTCGGAGGCCGAGACCCTCGCGGAGCTGCGCAACCTCGCGGCGCAGAACCGCGTCGCCCGTTCGTTCATCGGGCTCGGCTACTACGACACGCTCACGCCCTCGGTGATCGCCCGCAACGTGCTCGAGAACCCGTCCTGGTACACGGCGTACACGCCCTACCAGCCGGAGATCTCCCAGGGCCGTCTGGAAGCCCTCATCAACTTCCAGACGATGGTGACCGACCTCACCGGTCTCCAGACCGCCGGGGCGTCGATGCTCGACGAGTCGACCGCCGTCGTGGAGGGCATGCTCGTCGCGCGGCGCGCCTCGCGAAGCCGTTCCCAGGTGTTCCTGGTCGACGCCGATGCGCTCCCGCAGACCAAGGCCCTGATCGCCCATCGGGCCGCGGCGCTCGGCATCGAGGTGCGAGAGACGACATTCGCCCCGTCGCCCGACGGCGATTCGGTCCCTGAGCCTGTCGACTCGGTCCCTGAGCCTGTCGAAGGGTTCGGCGCCTTCATCCAGTACCCGGGTGCCACGGGACGGGTGTGGGACCCGTCCGAGGTCATCGCCTCCGTGCAGGCCCAGGGCGGGCTCGTGGTCGTCGCCGCCGACCTCCTCGCCCTGACCCTCCTCCGCTCGCCCGGGTCGCTCGGCGCGGACATCGCCGTAGGCACGACGCAGCGCTTCGGCGTCCCGATGGGATTCGGCGGCCCTCACGCCGGGTACCTGGCCGTGCGTGCCGGCCTCGAGCGCCAGCTCCCGGGGCGCCTCGTGGGCGTCTCCCAGGACGCGGTCGGCCACCCCGCCTACCGCCTCAGCCTGCAGACCCGCGAGCAGCACATCCGCCGGGAGAAGGCGACGAGCAACATCTGCACGGCGCAGGTCCTGCTCGCCGTGATGGCGTCGATGTACGCCGTCTATCACGGGCCCGACGGCCTCGCCCAGATCGCTCGCACGGTCGCCGGGCACGCGGCGCTGCTGCGCGACTGGATCGTCGAGGCCGGCGGCGAGGTGTTGCACGAGCACTTCTTCGACACGCTCGTCGTACGCACGCCGGGGCGCGCCGAGGCTGTCGTCGACGCGGCCCGCTCCCGCGGCCTTCAGCTGTGGTTCCGCGACGCGGACTCAGTGGGCATCTCCGTCGACGAGACCACGACCATCTCCGAGCTGCACGCGATCGCGCAGGTGTTCGGCGGCCCGGAGTCCCGCGCCTTCGCCTTCGTGGCGGGCTCGTTCGACGAGCGGGTGCCCGCTTCGCTGGTCCGCGAAGACGAGTACCTCACCCATCCGGTCTTCCACACCCACCGGTCCGAGACGGCGATGATGCGCTACCTGAAGCAGCTCGCCGACCGCGACTACGCGCTCGACCGGGGGATGATCCCGCTCGGCTCCTGCACGATGAAGCTGAATGCGGCGACCGAGATGGCGGCCGTCTCGTGGCCGGAGTTCGCCCGGGTGCACCCGTTCGCGCCCGCCGAGGACGTCGCCGGCTACCTCGTGATGATCGAGCAGCTCGAATCGTGGCTCGCGGAGGTCACCGGCTACGACGCGGTCTCGCTGCAGCCCAACGCGGGCTCGCAGGGGGAGCTGGCGGGTCTCCTCGCCATCCGCGGCTACCACCACGCCCGCGGCGACACGCACCGGGACGTCTGCCTCATCCCCTCGTCCGCCCATGGCACCAACGCCGCCTCGGCGGTCCTCGCCGGCATGAAGGTGGTCGTCGTCGCGTGCGACGAGGCCGGCAACGTCGATCTCGATGATCTGCGGGACAAGGTGACCGCTCACGCCGACGCGCTCGCCGCGCTCATGATCACCTACCCGTCGACCCACGGCGTGTACGAGCACGACGTCCTCGACATCACGGCGGCCGTCCACGCCGCGGGGGGACAGGTCTACGTCGACGGCGCGAATCTCAACGCCCTCCTCGGCTTCGCCCGCTTCGGCGACCTCGGCGGCGATGTGTCGCACCTGAACCTGCACAAGACGTTCGCGATCCCCCACGGCGGCGGCGGTCCGGGTGTCGGCCCGGTGGCGGCGAAGGCCCACCTCGCGCCTTACCTCCCGTCGCACCCGCTCGCGCAGCGCGCCGAGCACGCCGGCGGATTCGTGTTCGACGGGGGGCCGGTCTCCGCCGCGCCGTACGGCTCGGCGTCGATCCTCCCGATCTCGTGGGCCTACGTCCGCATGATGGGCGCACAGGGACTTCGCGAGGCGACCGGCGCCGCCGTGCTCGCGGCCAACTACGTCGCGCACCGGCTGAAGGACCACTATCCCGTGCTGTACGCAGGAGAGGGTGGCCTCGTCGCGCACGAGTGCATCCTCGATCTGCGTCCGCTCAAGGAGCAGACGGGGATCACCGTCGACGATGTCGCCAAGCGGCTCATCGACTACGGTTTCCACGCTCCCACGATGTCGTTCCCGGTCGCGGGCACGCTGATGGTCGAGCCGACCGAGTCCGAGGACATCGGCGAGCTCGACCGGTTCGTCGAGGCGATGATCGCGATCCGCGCCGAGGCCGCGCGGGTCGAGGCGGGGGAGTGGCCGGCGGACGACAACCCGCTGGTGAACGCCCCGCACACCGCGGAGGCGGTCGTGGCGACGGAGTGGGATCACGCCTACACCCGCGAGGAGGCGGTCTACCCCGTGCGCAGTCTCGTCCGCACCAAGTACTGGCCGCCGGTGCGCCGGATCGACAACGCCTTCGGCGACCGCAACCTCGTCTGCGCGTGTCCGCCCGTGGAGGCGTTCGCCTGAGTCGCGCACAGCGGAGGGGATCCGCGTCGCGGAGGCGACTCGACGTGCGAGCGCCCTCCGCCGTGCGGATCCCCTCCGCTGCGCCGCGAGGCGACGACGTCAGCGCCGCGCGGCGCGGACGTCAGAACAGGGCGGGCCACCAGGCGGCGGCCAGGGGGTAGCCCACGAAGGCGACGATGTCGATGACCACGTGGGCGATCACGAGTGGCATGACGCGGCCCCAGCGGTGGTAGACCCAGCCGAACACGACGCCCATCGCGACGTTGCCCACGATCGCACCGAAGCCCTGGTAGGCGTGGTAGGCCCCGCGCAGCGCCGCCGTCGACAGGATGATCGTCCACGTGCTCCAGCCGAGGCGGCGCAGGCGGTCGAAGAGGTAACCGAGGAAGATCACCTCCTCGGTCAGTCCCGCGCGCAGCGCCGCCAGCAGCAGGAGCGGGATCGTCCACCACGACGGGTCCAGGGGCGAGGCGTCCACCTGCACGGTGATGCCGAGCGCCCGTCCGCCGGCGTACAGCGCGAGGCCGGGGATGCCGATGACCGCCACGAGGAGGAGGCCGGCGCCCACATCGCGGCCGAACATCCGGAAGTCCAGTCCGATGCGCCGGAATGCCGATCGGCCCAGCTCCCAGAGGAAGTAGATCGCCAGCGCCACCGGCACCAGCGCGAAGAACTGGGACAGGAACTGGTACAGCACATCCCAGAACTGCTCCGCGTCAGCGCCGGGGCTCAGGGAGGTGGACTGGTCGCCGAGGGTCTCTTCACGCGTCAGGGCCTGGATCAGCGACAGCACGGAGTACAGCGCCGAGCGGCCGACCGACAACGCCAGCACGAGCGCGACCTCCCACCACAATCGCGCAGGCGTGTGAGCAGAACTGGGCGATATCGCGGCGTGTGTGTCGGTCACGTTGTCAGATTGTCACAGGCATGTTGATTTCAGTAAAGGATCTGTAACGGTTCCCCGAGTCGGTTTGTCCGGTGCCAGGCCGCGTGCTTATGGTGTGTCGTATCCGTGCCCAGGGCTCTTTCAGGCTGGGCGCATCACCTTTGCACAGGAGGAAATGTGAAGATCGCACGTCTCGCGGCGGGCGTGGGTGTCCTGGCAGTGGGAGCACTCGTGCTCTCTGGCTGCGGCAACCCGTACCAGTCGGACGTTCAGGAAGGCACCGAGATCTTCGTTGCCTACAACGAGGGCTTCATGGCCTTCAACTCGAGCAGCAGCGCGGGCAACAACACCGCCAACTCGAACGTGAAGTACATCACCGATTCGGCGTCGTCGTGGGGCTACTACGACAACACGCCGGAGTGGGTCCGCAACACGGACTTCGGTACGTACGAGAAGACGAGCGACGACCCGCTGACGGTCAACTACAAGATCACCGCTGACGCGGTCTGGTCCGACGGTGTCCCGATCGACGAGGCCGACATGCTGATGGCATGGGCCGCCCTCTCGGGCAACGTCGAGGGTGGCTGGGCTCCGGCCGCCACGACGGGTTACGCGCTGGTCACCAACACGCCGGAGACCGGCGAGAAGGAGATCACGCTCCAGTACGACGAGCCCTACGTCGACTGGGAGCTCATCCAGCCGCTGACGGTCTCGGCTCACGGCACCTACGCGCTGGCCTACCCGGACGAGTACGCCGACGTCCAGGCCGCGTGGGACACCTACAAGTCCTCCGAGTCGGACGACGACTTCACCAAGTACACCGATGCGGCGAAGACCTTCGCCGAGGGTGCCAAGGAGAAGGTCATCGCGGCGATCACCGACGGCGACACCGAGGTCCTCACCGCCCTCGCGACGGCGTGGAACGACGACTACGTCTACACCGAGATGCCGGAGAGCCCCGCAGCCTTCCTGACCGCCGGTCAGTACAACCTGCTGGACACCAAGGAGGACGAGTACACGACCCTCGTCGCCAACCCGCTGTTCACGTGGGGCGAGTCGCCGCAGTACGAGAAGATCACGATCCGTGCGATCGCCGACTCGACCACGGCGCTGCAGGCCCTGCAGTCGGGTGAGCTCGACATCTGGACCGGCCAGCCGACGTCCGACATCCTCGACCTCGCCAACGGCATCGACACCGCCGAGGTGCAGACCGGTGTCCAGGCCTCGCACGAGCACGTCGACCTGACGTTCAACAACGGCGGTCCCTTCGACCCCGCCACCTACGGCGGCGACGAGGAGAAGGCCCTCAAGGTCCGCCAGGCGTTCCTGAAGACCATCCCGCGCCAGGAGATCGTCGACAAGATCATCAAGCCGCTGAACCCGGACGCCACCGTCCGCAACACGCACCTGGTGAGCGCGTCCGACACGGTCCGCTACCCGATCCTGTCGGACGCCAACGGCTCCGCGGACTACGCCGAGGTCGACATCGAGGGTGCCAAGGCACTCCTGGCCGAGGCCGGCGTGACCGGTGAGGTCGAGGTCGGCTTCTGGTACCCCGAGGGCAACGTCCGTCGTGGCCAGGAGTACGAGCTGATCGCCGCTTCGGCAGCGAAGGCCGGCTTCAAGCTCGTCGACGAGAGCGAGCCGAACTGGGTCTTCACCGACCCGTCGCAGGAGCCGATCAACCCGCACGACGCGACGCTCTTCGCCTGGTCGCAGACCTCGCTCGCCGTGGGTGGCTCGGACCAGATCTACGCCTGCTACGACGACCCGATGGCCAAGGGTGGAAACTACAACGGCTTCTGCAACGAGGAGACCTCGGAGGCGCTGCGCACGCTCAACACGACGTCGGACGCCGACGCTCAGACCGAGCTGCTCAAGACCGCTGAGACCGGCATCTGGGCGGACGCCGCCTCGATCCCGCTGTTCCAGTTCCCGGGCCTGCTCGTCTCGAGCGACCGCGTGACCGGTGTGAAGATCATGCCGCTGAGCCCCGACTACTTCTGGAACTTCTGGGAGTGGGCGCCGGCCGGCGCGGCATCGGAGTGATCCGAAGCTCCGGCTGGGAGGCCATCGCCTCCCAGCCGGAGCCTTCGCTCTGACTCTTGACTGTGGGTGCCGAGGTGACCCCTCGGCACCCACAGTCGTGTCGGCCAGCCGTGCCTGCGATCATGTCATCGGCGCCGACGCGTAGTACTTTTGAGGCTTACCCGCCTCGTTGCGAATGGAAATACCCATGTCCTCAGCCACCCACCTGAGAGGCTGCACGTGCTGACCTTCATCCTGCGTCGGCTCGGCGCCATCCTGCTGGTCCTCCTCGTCGCCTCGTTCATCGTCTACACCCTGACGTCGATCGGCTCCGATCCGCTGCGCGAGCTCCGCGGCAGCAACGCCCCGAACCGCGAAGAGCAGATCGCGATGCGGATCGAGAAGCTCAACCTCAACACCCCGGTGATCGTCCGATACTTCCTGTGGCTCGGCGGCGCGTCGAAGTGCCTCATCGGGCAGTGCGACCTCGGCATCGCGTTCAGCCGCAGCGACCAGCCCGTCACGGCCGCCGTCGCCAACGCGGCGAACTCGACGATCCAGCTCGTCACGGCGGCGACGATCATCGCCATCATCGTCGGTCTGACGATCGGCATCCTGACGGCCCTCCGCCAGTACAGCGGCTTCGACTACACGGTCACATTCCTGACCTTCATCGTGTACTCGCTCCCCATCTTCTGGATCGCGGTCCTCCTCAAGGAGTTCGGCGCCATCCAGTTCAACCAGTTCCTCGCCGACCCCGACATCCCGATCACGGTGATGCTCGTCAGCGCGCTGGTCGCGGGATTCGTCTTCATGAGCATCCTCGGGGGAGGCGCAAGGAAGCGCCTCATCACCTTCGGATCGGCGTTCGTCGTCACGGTCCTGCTGCTCGCGTTCCTGCAGATCACGGACTGGTTCGCCTCGCCGTCTATCGGCATCATCGGCGTGATCCTCACGGGCGTCGGCGCGGCCGTCGGCGTGACCGCGATCTCCACCGGTCTCGCCAACCGCCGGACGCTCTACGCGGCGCTCATCGTCGTCGCGATCTGGGCGGCGGTCTACTTCCCGATCCAGTACCTGTTCTTCTACGTGCCGCAGGGCTGGATGCTGATCCTCATGTACCTCGTGGCCATCGGCCTCGGCATCGGCGTCGGCCTCGCCCTCGGCGGCGACGGCAAGAAGGAGGCGGCGCGCACCGCCGCGATCGTGAGCTTCATCACGTTCTTCACGATGGTGGTGGACCGCACGATGCTCGTCTACGAGGACTACCTGCGGAAGATCCCGCAGTCCGGCGCGATCGCCACCATCGGCTCCGAGACCCCGAACCTCTCGGGCGACATGTGGTTCCAGATCATGGACGGCTTCACCCACCTGCTGCTGCCGACGATCGCGCTCTCGCTCGTCTCGATCGCGGCGTACACCCGGTACGCACGGTCGAGCCTGCTCGAGGTCATGAACCAGGACTACGTGCGCACGGCTCGCGCCAAGGGCCTCAGTGAGCGGACGGTCATCGTCCGCCACGCGATGCGCAACGCTCTCATCCCGATCGCGACGATCATCGCCTTCGACATCGGAGCCCTCATCGGCGGCGCGGTGATCACCGAGACGATCTTCGCGTGGAAGGGCATGGGATCGCTGTTCGTCAACGGTCTCGAGCACGGCGACGTGAACCTCGTCATGGGCTTCTTCCTCGTCACCGGCGTCCTCGCCGTCATCTTCAACCTCATCGCGGATCTCTTGTACTCCGCCCTCGACCCCCGGATCCGGGTGAGCTGACATGTCGACCACACCACTTCCCACCGACGCCCCGCAGGATCGCGGGTCGGAGCAGTCCCTCGAGCAGAAGGCCCTCGCCGGCCTCAGCCAGGGGCAGTTGGTCCGCCGGCGGTTCTTCCGCCACAAGGGCGCCATGATCGCGCTCGTCGTCCTCGTCCTGACGATCCTCCTGGCCTTCACCTCGGTCGGCACGGTCGTCGGCGGCACCGGGTCGCTGCAGGCGGGATCCGACGGCACTCTGAGCATCAACGGGTTCCGCATCCCCGGTTGGTGGCCGCTGGACTGGTTCACGACCTATCCGGTCGTCAACGGCGGCATGCCGACGCTGAACCTCTTCACGTTCACGATCGGCGAGCACCCGTTCGGACAGGACACGCTCGGCAAGGACGTGTTCGCGCAGGTGATGCGCGGCACGCAGCAGTCGATCACGGTGATGTTCATCGTGGGCATCGTGTCGCTCGTGCCCGGCGTGCTGCTCGGCGCTTTGTCGGGCTTCTACCGCGGCTGGGTCGACGCGCTGATCATGCGCTTCACCGACGTCGTGATCATCATCCCGATCATCGTCATCGGCTCGATCATCGGAAAGCTGCTCGGCGGCTCCAGTGCGATCGTCTTCGGCCTGTTCCTCGGCATCCTGAGCTGGACCGGCCTGGCGCGACTCGTGCGCGGCGAGTTCCTCGCGCTGCGTGAACGTGAGTTCGTCGACGCGGCGCGCGTCGCCGGCGCCTCGAGCGGCCGAGTGATCTTCCGCCACATCCTCCCCAATGCCGTCGGCATCATCATCGTCAACACGACGCTGCTGATGAGCGCCGCGGTGCTGACGGAGGCGGCGCTGGCCTTCATCGGCTTCGGCATCAGCTACCCGGACGTCTCCCTCGGTCAGATCATCTCCGAGTACCGTGAGGCGTTCCGCACGCGTCCGTGGCTGTTCTGGTGGCCGGGCTTCTTCATCATCATCCTGGCGCTGTGCATCAACTTCATCGGCGACGGTCTCCGCGATGCGTTCGATCCGCGCCAGCAGTCGAAGGTCAGCCGCCGCAAGGCTGCGCGCGCCGTCGCCGCGATCCCTTCCGCCCAGGCGCCGATCTTCGTCGAAGGACAGACGAGCGCGAGCGACCCGGAGGGTGTGGCGTCGGACGACCCGAACGCCGCCGCCCGCGAGCGGGGCGATCAGCCGTGAGCGAGCGCCTGCGCCAGGCTGACCACCGCGGCCAGCAGCAGCAGCGCGGTCACGCCGAGGGGGATCGCGGACCACGTCGTCACGGTGCCGCCGGGCAGGCTCGGGGCACCGCTGCGGCGATGCTGCTCGAGCGCGCGCACGACGAGCGCCGTGGCATCGCCCGAGTCGGTGCCCTCGGCGTCCGACGGGCGGCGCGTGTCGCCCTGTCCGGGCGCACGGGCGACATCCGCGCGGCGGGTGCCCAAGGCCTGGCGTGCGCCGGGCGCCGGGGCGGCCCAGGCGCGGATGACGCGACGATCGGTCGTGGTGATGCTGAGCGCGTAGCGCGACTCGACGTCGATGATGTCGCCCCACGGCACCCGGTGGTTGCGGAGCGGATTGCGGACCTCGACGAAGCCGTCGGTGAGCGTCACGCTCGGGCGGATGTACAGCAGCCAGGCGAGCCAGCCGAAGGCGACGACCGGCCAACTCCACGCGAGGAGGCCGGCAACCCCGTCGGTGACGACGAGGGAGATCAGGATCGCCAGGCACAGGGCGATGGCGAGGACGGCGAGGATCACGCCGCCGCGCGGACGGAAGACAACCGGGTGGGGCATCTGCCCATCCTGACACGGGAGGCACAGCGATGACTGCGGCAAAGGATCCCCAGACGAACAACGTGAATCCCGAGACCGGCTCCATCGAGCACGGGCGGAACTCCCTGCGCAGCTACGTGCCCGGCGCGAAGTACGACGGCCCCGCGCTGGCCGTGAAGGACCTCAACGTCGAGTTCTGGGTCGGCTCGAAGTGGGCGGCTGCCGCCAAGCACGTCAGCTACGACCTCTACCCCGGCAAGGTGCTCGCCATCGTCGGCGAGTCCGGCTCGGGAAAGAGCACGAGCTCCATGGCGATCATGGGCCTTCTGCCCAAGAACGCCCGCGTCACCGGCAGCGCGCGTCTTGCAGGCCACGAGCTCATCGGCACGTCGCCCGAGCAGTTGCGCAAGGTGCGCGGCGAGGGCATCGCGGCGATCTTCCAGGAGCCGATGACGGCGCTGAACCCGGTGTACACGATCGGGTTCCAGATCGCCGAGACCCTCATGACGCACCGCCCCGGAATGACCCGCAAGCAGGCCAAGAACCGCGCGATCGAACTGCTGGGGCTCGTGGAGATGCCCGACCCGCAGAAGGCCCACAACTCCTACCCGCACCAGCTGTCGGGCGGGCAGCGTCAGCGCGCGATGATCGCCCAGTCGATCGCGCTCGACCCGCGCGTCCTCATCGCCGATGAGCCGACGACGGCCCTCGACGTCACGGTGCAGGCGGAGATCCTCGATCTCCTCCGCAACCTCCACCAGAAGCTCGACTCGGCCATCATCCTCATCACCCACGACATGGGCGTCGTCGCCGACATGGCCGACGACGTCATGGTGATGAAGGACGGCGACGTCGTCGAGCACGGACCAGTCACGCAGATCTTCCAGGACGCGCAGCATCCCTACACGCGGGCGCTCATGGCCTCCGTCCCGCACCTCGGTCTCGGTGAGGCGACGCCCGAGGAGGACCGCATCAGCGAGGACGCGACGGCTGCGCTGTTCCTCGACAACGTCTCGATCGAGTACCCCAAGCGCGGGCGCGTGCCGGCGTTCAAGGCCGTCGAGGCGGCGTCGCTGAAGATCCAGCCCGGCGAGGTTCTGGGGCTGGTGGGCGAATCTGGCTCCGGCAAGACGACCATCGCCCGCGCGATCGTGGGTCTCGTCCCGATCTCCGAGGGCACCCTGCGGGTGGCCGGTCAGGAGATGGTGGGCGTCGACGCCAAGCAGCTGCGCGCCGTGCGCCGCAAGCTCGGCATCGTGTTCCAGGACCCGGGTTCGTCCCTGAACCCCCGCTGGCCCGTCGGGATCTCCATCGGCGAGCCGCTCGAGCTCGCCGGGTGGGAGCGCGGCAAGATCGGCAAGCGCGTCGAGGAGCTGCTCGACATGGTCGAGCTGCCGCGCGACTTCCGCAACCGCTACCCGCACGAGCTGTCCGGCGGTCAGCGCCAGCGCATCGGCATCGCGCGCGCTCTGGCCCTCGATCCCGAGGTGCTCGTCGCCGATGAGCCGACCAGCGCCCTCGACGTCTCCGTGCAGGCGCGTGTTCTCGAACTCCTGCAGAACATCCAGAAGGAGAAGCAGTTCGCGACGCTGTTCGTCACGCACGACCTCGCCGTCGTCGACCTCCTCGCCGACCGCATCGCGGTGATGCAGCACGGCAAGATCGTCGAGCAGGGTTCGAAGGAGCAGATCCTCCGCAACCCGAAGGACCCGTACACGCAGCGCCTCATCGCGGCGGTCCCGGTGCCCGACCCGGCCGAACAGCGCGAGCGTCGCGAGGCGCGCGCGGCCCTCCTGGCGACCCAGGAGAAGTACCGCCCGGCCAGCTGAGGCACCCCGGGGCCGCGCACGCGGCCGACGGCTTGTAGAATGGGATGCACCCGACTCCGGGTGCATCCCCTTCTTCTTTTAGGAATCTCATGGCGCGCGCCCTTCGTCCCGACCTCCGCAACGTCGCGATCGTCGCGCACGTCGACCACGGCAAGACGACGCTGGTCGACGCAATGCTGCGGCAGACGGGCTCCTTCGGCGAGCACGCGCACGTCGAGGATCGCGCGATGGACTCCAACGACCTGGAGCGTGAGAAGGGCATCACGATCCTCGCCAAGAACACGGCGATCACCTACAACGGCGTCCACACCGACGTGCCCGTGACGATCAACGTCATCGACACCCCGGGCCACGCCGACTTCGGCGGCGAGGT
>Ga0160439_1000759_pt1 | contig 12173 bp, 11 predicted proteins | sample HID1975M_E0MG_FD_108201 | JGI IMG/M metagenome (GOLD analysis project Ga0160439, IMG submission 108201) | Enriched soil microbial communities from UW Madison campus, WI, USA - HID1975M_E0 MG | ecosystem: Environmental > Terrestrial > Soil > Unclassified | place: USA: Madison, Wisconsin... | reverse complement strand
ATGCGGCGATGCATCACATATTGATGGGGCGCGAGTTGGGTAGATTGTTTAAACATGCGCGCAAAATGAAACTCACTTAACCCCGCCTCCTTCGCCAGTTCGCTCAACGTTAATGGCTCGCTAAGATGCTGCTCGATATACGCCTGAATATTACGCAACACCGCAGGCGCAAGCCCGCCGCGCACATCCGGCAAACGCCACTGCACATTGCTGTAATTCTGCACCATATGAGTCAGCAATAAGGTTGATGCGGTGCTTAACATCAAGTGATTCGCCTGCTGTTGCCAGTCACTGCTTAACAGAAAATGGCGATAAAGCTGGGTAATACGCGGATCTTCGCTGAAGATTTTCTCATCAAGAGATATCGCGGCCGGGCTGCGATCCCAAATCTGCTCGGCAATATTGCGCAAGTGTTCATCCGTGCAATACAGGTGCACAAACGAAAAATGGTTGCGAATATCCCAGGTGGTTTCGCTGTCTTCTGGCATCAGGCAAAAACGGTCTGGGCCACCGCCATTCTTCCAGCCCGAAGACGTTTTCTGATAGGTTTCATAGCCTTCATTCACATACATACTTAATGTGTGATGGTTGCTGCATTGCGTTACGCGATCGAGGCTATTTGACCAGGCCGACAGTTGAATGCCAGAACCTAGCTGCACGTTATCTTCCAGCACGGCGTTGTGCTGGCGAAGATTTTCAAATGCGTGATACGGCTGGGTCATGGTTGGCTACCGTCAGAATTCAGGAATAATAGTTTAAGTAGTGTGAGTGCCTGTTACCAGCCTTTAACAAACTAGCGGGTAAATAAAACCGCAAGAATATGCAAGTCCCGCAACTACGTGAAATCATCCTCGCTCCTATTCGCGGATACTCCCGCTATCCGTTCTGGGAGACAACAAGATGAATGCTTTACTTTATATTTCGGTGGTGGTGATTTGGGGCACGACCTGGCTGGCGATTTACATGCAGCAAGGTGTGGTGTCGGTGCCGGTTTCAATTTTCTGGCGTTTTGCGGTAGCCGCTATCGTCATGCTGGTGGTGCTTTTGGCGTTAGGGCGTTTGCGCCGTATCAGCCTGCGTGACCATCTGTATTGTATGCTGCAAGGCGGCTGCGTTTTCGGCTTTAACTTCTTCTGTTTTTATCACGCGGCGGCGTACATCAGCTCAGGCCTTGAGTCGGTGATCTTTTCTATGTCCGTATTATTTAACGCTATCAATAGCATGATTTTCTTTCGCCAGCGCCCGAGCAAAAATTTGCTGCCCGCAGCGGTGCTCGGTATTGCGGGTGTGATCGCCCTCTTCTGGCACGATTTGGTCGCCACTCAGAGGGCACCGACTTTATTAATGGGCATTGGCTTAAGCGCGCTTGGCACCTTTGGCTTTTCCATCGGGAATATGATCAGCACACGTCACCAACGACGCGGGCTTGAAACGCTTTCGACCAATACCTACGCCATGTTTTACGGCACCATTATTATGGGCGTGCTGGCTTTGGTTCGTGGGGATTCGTTTATGCCGGAGTTCACGCTGCGTTATCTCGGCTCGCTGTTCTACCTGGCTATTTTCGGCTCGGTCATTGCCTTTGGGGCGTACTTCACGCTGGTCGGGCGCATCGGGGCAAGTCAGGCCGCTTACAGCACATTGCTGTTCCCGCTAGTGGCACTGAGTCTGTCGACGATTTATGAAGGTTATGTCTGGCACAGCAATGCGGTTATTGGTCTGTGCATGATTTTGCTCGGTAATCTGGTGATGTTCTCAAAACCGGGGATGTTGACCACTCTGCCGTGGCGTAAACGCGCCGCATAAATTGACAAAAAAGGGAGCCAGGCTCCCTTTGTGATTTCACGATATCTTCACTATTTCTGTTCGGTATCGAACACCGTCGCATCGGTCGCGAGATCATCAACCACTTGCTTGAGCGTATCAATCGTCATTGGCGTGTTTTCATTGCTCAGGTCTTTACCCTCGCCTTTACGCACAACGCGCATCACCGTTTTATTGGTCGCCGCATCAATCAACTCCGCCTCAAAATAGAGGTGGGTATCCATGGTACGGTGCCCGGTGGCGACTTGCGTTCCCGCTACGACCAGTGCGATAGGCACCACTTCGTAGAATTGCAGACCTTCTTTAGTACAATCTACTGCGGTAATTGCGCCACGGAAAATCAGGCTATGTGGGCCTGCTTTTGTCACCAGTGGCTTGCGTGCTGCTGCTGCGGCTTTCAGCTGGGTGTTAGTGTAGTTTAATAATCCATCCAGAACTTTTTGCCCCACCTGAGTATTCGGTTTTGGCTCCGGATAATAAGTCACTGGATTAAAAACAAGGCTGTCATAATTACTGCCTTTGAAAGCAGGATCAATCCAACGCAAGATATCTTTACCCGAGTTAGATTTAGTTTCCTGCAAGCCGGAATAATCCTTTAAAAAGCCCGAATATTTTTCAGGCGCCGGTAAAGAAGAAGCACAACCTGCTAGCGCTAAAACTCCCGCCAGACAAGCTGCTTTAAAACAAAATGAAGTGCGCATTATTACTATGACTCCCTGTAGATTGCATGTAAGCGTGCGCGTTATAACAATAAACCCTGTGGAAAAATGAGGTTAAAATGCTACTTATCCAAAATTCGGATATTAGATGTGTATTTTGTTTCGATGAATAATCAACAAGTCATTAACTATTTACTGATAAATGAATTAATATTAAGCACTGCTACACATCGGAGACAGACATGACACCTCATCTGCGGATTGCACGACCCGTAACGAATCTTGCTCAAAGCAAAGAGATGTACTGCCTGGGTTTGGGCTTAAAAGAACTCGGGGAATTTAGTGAACATGACGGCTTTAGCGGCGTGATGCTTGGCCTGGAGGATGCAAGCTGGCACCTGGAGTTCACGATTTGCCATCGCCACCCTGTGGAACCAGCCGCCACGGCGGACGACTTGTTAGTGCTTTATTACCCAGAGAAAGATGCATGGCAAAAGACCTGCCAGCAAATGCTTGACGCAGGTTTTTTGACCATAAATAGTTTTAATCCGTACTGGGATATCGCCGGATGCACATTTATAGATAACGACGGTTATCGCATTGTGTTACAAAATCGCGCCTGGCCACCCGCTTAAATTTTACGCGCCAGCATTGTGGCGAAGCGTAATTTAATCCGGTTCCCTTGCTCATCGGTTTTATGCAATTGGCCGATATCTTCGTTGTATTTAATTAACTCCCAGCCCGCATAATAATTGCGTAATTCACCTTCAGTAAAAGCAAATGGGAATCCGACATTACAAGGGAAATCTTCGGTATCCATGGCGGCGACAATCAGATTGTATCCGCCCAACTTGGTGCAACGCTGCATATTTTCAATCAGCCCTGGAATGGATTTGCGTTCCAGAAACATCATTACAACTGTTGAAAGAATAAAATCATATTCACCATCTAAATGTATTGAATTCAGATCAACAATATCAGTGACGATATTTTTCAGCCCTTCAGCTGCGATTATTTTATTCAGATTGCTGATGCTCATCGGGTTTTTATCCCACGCCGTCACATCAAACCCTTTCTGATTTAAGTACAGGCTGTTGCGCCCACTCCCGCAGCCAAGATCTAACGTTTTACCCGACGGGACAATCGTTGCGGCATTGACCACATCAGAATGGGTCGCCGTTAAGCCATATTTCTCGGTGTAATAATTTTCAGAAAGCATCTTAATTTGTCCTTTTTGCAGGCCGTTCGACGCGCAACAGCAACTTCCCCTGATAAAGCAGGATCACCGTGCGCGCAAGCAGCAGGCCAATAATGAAATTAGTGAAGATAAACAGCGGCACCGCGAGTGCGGTAAAAAGCCCGTCATTGCTGGCATGGCTGAGATGCAGCGCAGTGCCAGCAAGGGCTGAAATACCAAATGAGAAGCTCCAGAACGACGCATTAAACGGCTGCTTCAAATACCAGGGCATCAGGCGAAACATAAACAACAGCTGCAACAAGCCATAGCCAAACAGCATTTTGGCAAAGAAATCAGGCTGCCCGCCGTTGACACTAAGATACGCATTACACGCGACCAGTGCGGGCGCAAGCTGAATACCCAGCGCGGTACGCTCGGGCGGCGGTAATTCTCCGGCGCTGCGCAAACGATGCAAAATTGCCGGTTCGAGACTTAACCACGAGAACACGCCCGCGCCGAAAAACAGAATCCCGAGGTCATGATATCCCAACGCCCCGCACGCCATCGCACTGATAAAGTTATTGGCCACCGTCGGCAAATATAAACCGGGGGTGGTGTCGGCGTGCGGATGGTTGCCGCGCCATAAACCGGCACTCTGCCAGGCGGCGTAAATCAATTGAACCACCGCGCCAAAGGCAAACATCCCCACGGCTAACGGGCGAAAATAAGGTGCAATGGCAATCGAAACCAGCAGGGTCGTGGCCGGAAACAGGCTGATAAAACTGCCCTTTTGCGGATGGCGAATTTCATCAATAACCGTTTGCGGGTATTTCAGCGCACGCACAACAAAAGCCAGCGCCAGAGCAACCCAGATGGCAATCGCCAGGCTCTCAAATGCCTCACCGATGCGCGGAGATACCGACCAAATCGTGGCCGCATAACGCCACGCAAAACCCATCCCTATGGTTCCAAGCACCATCCCAAAATACCCTGCGGGGAGATTGAGCATGGTGCGCGTTACTGATTTATTCATTTCGTTTAAATTATAAAATGTATTTTAGATGCATTTTATTCGAATGCGCCGCAGAACGCTACCTGGGGATTAATCTGCTACGTTTTAAGAGGGAAAACTCTGGGAAACAGCGATGAAAAAGTATCAATTAACGGGCGATTCGCGACTGCACGACTACCTGGTCGATGGCAAAAAACAACAGGTCAAACTCTGGCAAGTGGTGGCGCTTTGCGATTTCAGCGACGTTAAAGCCGGGCAATCTGGCGGCTGGATTGAATGCGAAGACAATCTCAGCCAGCGTGGAAACTGTTGGATTTATGGCAGCGACAGCGTGGTGTATGGCGGCTCCAGCGTGAGTGATGATGCGCAAATTCACGGGGAATCGACGCTTTGCCACCAGGCACATATCAGCGGGAAAAGCGTGGTGAAAGAATCGCTGGTTAGCGGTGAATGCCGTATTTTTGATGCCGCCCGTATTCTGAATGGCAGCCAGATCATTGCCGTGCGTGGCCTTACTGCCGACAACGACCAGGTGCTGCAAATTTACGGCAACGCCACGGTAAATGCATCCCGCGTCGTTCACCAGGCCCAGATATTTGGCAACGCCAGGGTGAATAATGCTTTTATTGAGCACCGCGCCGAAGTTTTCGGACAGGCCATTCTTGAAGGCAACGACGAAAACAATATTTGGGTTTGCGACTGCGCTCGCGTTTTTGATAATGCACGGATTATTGCCGGGCGCGGTGACGATCAAATTCCTACCATTCGCTACTCTTCCCAGGTGTACGGCAACGCACTCATCGAAGGCGACTGCGTGCTTAAACACCAGGTGCATATTTTCGATGACGCCACGCTTATCGGCGGCCCTATCCAGCTCGATAACCAGGTGCAAATTTACGGCCAGGCACGGATCACCGGCAACGTGCTGATAGAGAATAATGTGCAGATCTACGATAAGGCGGCAGTTGATGGACTCGATGGCGAGCTGATTCACATTCGCGGTATTAAGGATATTAGTGGCGAACAACGGGTAACGCGCTCGCCGTTTTACGGGGTGTTTTGATTGCGGCTACTCGATTATCCGCCCATATATATTTTGATCGTGAAATTCGCCATTAAGAAACTCGGCTTGCTTCAGTCGCCCCTCAAGCGTAAAGCCATTACGCTGCGCGACCCGATTGCTGGCGGTGTTGCTCACAATGCATTTGATAACAAAACGGCGCACCAGACCTTCACGCGCATATTTCTGCATCACCGCTTCTAACGCCCGGGAGATAATTCCCTGCCCAAGAACATTCTCATCCAACCAGTAACCGATATACGCCGTCTTATTGGTTGGCTCAATCTGGTTAAATGAAATCACACCCATGATTTTCCGATCGCGCATTATCAGAAACATTTTTGCGTAACCGCGATGATGCAGAATGTAATTGCCCTGCGCGTTCTTACGTGAATCCTCAACGGATACGACAAACTGCGGCCAGTCCATCGCCGTCTGTAACCAGGCTTTATTCTTTTGCACCACGGCAAAAAGTTCATCCGCATAACGTTCGTGGATGGAATGCAGCGTCAGATTGTCATCCACTTCAATCACTTCATCCTGCCAGTTATCTGAATCCCGCACCCATTTGCTCCTCTGTTCTTCTGCCTGACAACATTATCATCATGGAAAATAATGGTGCAGAAAATCACATTGCACCACTGATGCCCCCCACCATTGCGCAAATCGATTCTACCGTTGCCACGCCCGTTCAGCCATGCGGCTTCGCGGTCTGGTACGGATATTGCTTAACATCTTTGTAACCCAAAGGAGACTCAGATGAAAGCGATCATAATTGGCGGCGGCATTGGTGGACTCTCGGCGGCAATTGCCCTGAAAAGATGTGGCATTGAGACCGAAGTCTATGAGGCGGTAAAAGAAATTAAGCCTGTTGGCGCGGCAATTTCAATTTGGCCCAATGGCGTAAAATGCCTGAACTGGCTTGGCATGAAAGAACCACTCCAGCAATTGGGCGGGCCTATGGAATATATGGCCTACAAAGATTTTGTTCACGGCCAAACGTTGACGCGTTTCAGTCTCGATCCGTTAATCAAAAGTGTGGGCGAACGCCCTTATCCGGTGGCCCGCGCGGAATTGCAGGACATGCTGATTGATACTTACGGGCGTGCCGATATCCGCTTTGGTCAGCGTGTGGCGCGTATTGAAGAGTTCGACGGCGGCGTGCGAGCCTGGTTTGAAAGTGGGCACGTGGCCGAGGGCGACGTGTTGATTGCCGCCGATGGCACTCATTCGGTGATTCGCCCCTACGTCCTCGGCCATCAAACCGAACGCCGTTATGCCGGATATGTTAACTGGAATGGTCTGGTCGAAATCGACGAATCTATCGCTCCGGCGAATCAGTGGACAACGTTTGTCGGTGAAGGAAAACGCGTTTCGCTCATGCCGGTAGCAGGGAATCGCTTTTACTTCTTCTTTGACGTGCCGTTAGACAAAGGGCTGGCAGAAGACCGCACCACGGTGAAGGCCGATTTGACGCGCTATTTTGCTGGCTGGGCGCAACCGGTTCAAAAACTCATTTCTGCTATTAACCCCGACACTACAAATCGCATAGAAATTCATGATATTGAACCATTTATGCAACTGGTGCGCGGGCGTGTTGCACTACTTGGTGACTCAGGCCACAGTACCACGCCGGATATCGGCCAGGGCGGATGCGCTGCCATGGAAGATGCCGTGGTGCTGGCGATGGCGCTGCAAACCAACTCACTAGGCGTGGAAGATGCCCTGCTGCGTTACCAGGAAAAGCGTGCGTATCGCGTGAAAGATCTGGTGCTTAAAGCCCGTAAACGCTGCGATGTGACTCACGGCAAAGATATGAACGTCACCCACAGTTGGTATGAAGAGCTGAAAAGCGAAACCGGTGAGCGTGTGCTTTCCGGCATGCGGGAAACCATTCTCGGCGGGCCGCTGGAGTAGGTTTTGAGGTTGGAGATGTTAGTTGTCGGATGACGCTGCGCTTATCCGACCTACGAATCACGAACGGCAGTTGTAGGGGGGATAAGCGTTAGCGTCATCCACCACGTGACAAGCCCCGCGAATGCGGGGCTTCAGCTTTTACTTCATAATACGATCGTCAACGTACTTACGTTTATCCGGCGCTGGCGGGAAGTAGTGATACAACCAGGTTTCACTGATGGCATCACCCTGGCAGCGCAGGAACATGCGCATATCTACCGGGTCGGTGGAGTCGTCCGTTGGATACCAGTCGAACAAAATGCGATACCCGTCGAATGGCTCGACATAAAGAATTTCAATTTGACGCGCTTCGCCGTTAGACAGGGTAATCACCGGCTCAATACCTTTCGGTGCCGCAGCTTTCAAATCCCCGCCAATGAAATCAATCGCGAAACGGCGCGACCATTTATCCGGGAAATGCTCGCCTGGCGCCCAACCTTCCGGGAAGCTACCCATGCCGGTACGCGTTGCGTAAACACGCGCCAGCGGCGACTGGATTGGCGGTAAACCGCTCCAGTACAAACGGTATTTAAATTCCAGTTCGTCACCGGCTTTAACTGATTTTTCCGGTTGCCAGAAGCAGACGATATTATCGAGCGTTTCGCCGGTAGTCGGGATTTCCATCAGGCCGACGGTGCCCTTGCCCCACTTGTTCAGCGGCTCCACCCACAGGCTTGGACGCTTGTTATACCAGCCCATAATGTCCTGATAATTAGCAAACTCGTGGTCGAGTTGCAGCAGACCAAAACCTTTCGGGTTATTGTCGGTATAGGCGTTGTACTGCAATTTCTGCGGGTTATTGAGCGGCCGCGTCACCCACTCGCCGTTACCACGCCACATCGCCAGGCGATCGGAGTCATGAATTTGCGGGTGAATGGTGTCACACATGCGGCGTTCATTGGTGCCGCAAGCGAACATACTGGTCATCGGGGCGATACCCAATTGCTTAATATCTTCACGCGCATACAGGTGATTATCGACATCCATCACCACGCGCTGCGCTTCACAATTGATAGTAAATTTGTATGCCCCGGTGACACTGGCGCTGTCGAGCAGAGCGTAGACCACAAATTTGGTGTCGCCTGCTTTCGCCGTTTCAAACCAGAACGAAGTAAAGTCCGGGAACTCTTCGAGCTGATCGGTATAAGTGTTTACCGCAAGGCCACGTGCGGACAGACCATATTGGTATGTGTTATCAACCGCACGGAAGTAGCTCGCGCCGAGGAATGAAACCACGTCACGGCGCGCCAGTTCCGGTGCTTTAAACGCTTTAAAACCCGCAAAGCCAAGATCAATCTGACCTTCGAGTTGTTTGGTATCAACACCTGCGTCGTTGTAGTTAAACAGCTCAGGGCGGAAGTGAATTTCACGCGCCTGATGGCTTGCTGCATCTACGGAGAACATGCGTACACGGCGGCGGAACCCCATGCCAACATGGAAGAACTGCACGTCAAGTTGGCGGTTTTCGATGTTGTTCCACAGCGAGTGTTCAGCATCATACTGAATCGCGTTGTAAGCCTGTGGAGTCAAGTTTGCCAGCGTATCCGGCAGCGGACGCGGTTTGCCAACCCACGGTTGCTTCGACAGGTCATGAGCCATGGACTGAAGCACAGAGAAATCGAATTCAGTGGTGCGACCATCGGCAATTTCAGACTCGCTCGCATAGGCTGCGCGCGAGAAGAGCGTGGCAATTGAAGTAGTGCCGCTGACTGCGGCGAGAGCCATTGAGGCTTTGATAAAACGTCTGCGGTTCATGCCTGAAAAATTGTCCTTCATTGTCGATGTGTTTCACCCCACGAGAGGCAGAACAGCGGCAAAATCTAGACCGCACACTCTAGACAAAAATCACTGAAAAACCAATCAGAGACACAGACCTTTACGCAATATTTGTAGGGGGGAGTTTGTAGGGTGGATAAGCGTATGCATCATCCACCCCATTGTCGGGTGGCGCTACGCTTACCCGACCTAAGAACGGCTTGGTGTCTGCCTATTTGACGGCGACATCAATACCCGGGAAATATTTCTTCGCAAGCGCAGTAATCGTGCCGTCAGCACGCACTTTGTCGATAGCCGCATCAAGCTGTTTCTTGGTGGCTTCATCGCCTTTACGCAGACCGTAGCCGATACCGCTTCCCAGAATTGTATCGTCGCTCACCGGCTTGCCGATAAAACCAAAACCTTTGCCCTGTGGCTTACTCAGGAAGCCCGCCTGACCTGCGGCCGACATCACCAGCGAGGCATCAATACGGCCATTGAACAAATCACCCCACGCCATATTTTGGTCTTTGTAAGAAACCACCGTCACACCGTGTTTTTCCCAATGCTCTTTCGCATAAGTTTCCTGAATGGAACCTTGCAGAACGCCGATGGTTTTGCCTTTCAGCCCTGTGGGAGTGGCTTCCATACCGCTGTCCGCTTTCCCGACCAGTTGTGACGGAATACGGTAAATTGGCTGGGTAAAATCAATGCTCTTACGGCGCTGCTCGGTGATGTTCATGGCGGAGTTAATGGCATCGAATTTCTTCGCCATCAGCCCTGGAATCAGCGCATCAAAAGATGTCTCGACCCATGAGCATTTCAGGCTCGCCGCTTTACAAATCGCGTTGCCTAAATCGATATCAAACCCTTCAAGTTCGCCCGCCGAATTACGGCTTTCAAATGGCGGATACTCGGCTTCCACGCCGTAGCGCAACTCGCTTGCCGCAGATACCGCGAAAGAAGCGCACATCCCAACCAACAAACTTAACGCATAAACTTTTTTCATTATGACCTCGTATCAGCGTGGCTTAACCTGGCAAAGTGCCTGAGCACCCGCACGTAACGTAGCTTCATCTTTCGCAAATGACAAACGAATCAATTTGTTGTCTGTCCCATCGGTATAAAACGCGGAGAGCGGAATCGTCGCCACGCCGTATTGGGTAATTAAACGCTTCACCATTTCACTGTCAGATTCATCACTGAAATGATCGAACTTCGCCAGCAGGAAGAATGAGCCAGCGCTTGGCAACAGTTTAAACGGTGAGTCCACCAGCAATGATTGCATTAAATCGCGTTTGCGCTGGTAAAACGCCGCCAGCGATAAATAGGTTTCCGGGTTCGCCATATATTCAGCAAACGCATACTGCATCGGTGTATCCGCTGAGAACATCAGGAACTGATGCACTTTGCAGATTTCATTCATCAGTTCAGCCGGAGCCAGGCAGTAACCTACGCGCCAGCCGGTCACGTGGAACGTTTTGCCGAATGACGAAACAATCACGCTGCGCTCGGCCAGCGCCGGATGCGTCGCCATGCCGTGATGGCGCTCGCCATCAAACACGATGTGTTCGTACACTTCATCGGAAAGAATAATGATGTCAGTGTTGCGAGTCAGTTCCGCCAGCATATCCAGATCGTGGGCGCTGAACACCTGCCCGCTTGGGTTGTGTGGCGTGTTGATGATAATCATGCGGGTGCGCGGAGTAATGGCAGCACGCACTTCATCCCAGTCGACGGTGAAATCTGGCAGCGCCAGTTTCAACGCCACGGGTGTCGCGCCTTGCAGGCGAACAATTGGCGCGTAGCTATCAAACGATGGCTCGAAATAAATCACTTCATCGCCCGGATGCACTAACCCGCTGATCGCCGAATAAAGCCCTTCGCTGGCGCTGGCGGTAATTAAAATTTCATCGTCAACGTCATAATGAGAGCCGTAAAGCGTGGCGACCTTTTCTGCGATCAGCGTTTTTAACGGCCTGAAACCGGTCATTGATGCGTACTGGTTATGATTATCCTGCATCGCTTTGGTTACACCGGCGATAAGTTTGGGGTCCGGTGCAAAATTTGGCGCGCCCTGAGAAAGGTTGATGGCGTTATGTTGCGCCGAGAGTTGGCCGATAACGGTAAAAATGGTGGTTCCAACATCCGGTAATTTTGAACGAAATTGCACCGGGGTTTGCATAGTCATGGCCGCTCCTGTGAATGCGCGATTTGCATAACTATTCAAACTGTAACAGGTTGCGACCACAACCGAATTGTTGTCATAATAGCCATGCAAAAAATTCATGGCTCAGCGGAGAGTAACCAGACATGCGGCGCAATTTTCCCCTTAATACGGTTGATGCTTTTCTGGTGACGGCCAAGCATCTCAATCTCACTCGCGCGGCGAAAGAACTCTGCCTGACGCAAGGTGCCGTGAGTCGTAAAATTTCCACCCTTGAAGAGTGGTTGGGTTTTTCACTGTTTGACCGCCATGCCAGGGGGTTGCATCTTACGCCGCAAGGCAGCGCCCTGCTCCCTGAGTTACAGCAAGCGTTCGAGCATCTGCTGAATGTGGCGAGCGATGCCGCTCACAAGCCAAGCGTTATCCGCCTGAAAGCGCCAACCTGCGCCATGCGCTGGCTGGTGCCTAAACTGGTGCAACTGGAAAGCGTGTCGCCGGATATCCAGGTGGCATTGACCACGACGGTGGAACATGGCGTGAACTTTAATAACGAACCCTTTGAT
>Ga0160439_1000757_pt1 | contig 12204 bp, 10 predicted proteins | sample HID1975M_E0MG_FD_108201 | JGI IMG/M metagenome (GOLD analysis project Ga0160439, IMG submission 108201) | Enriched soil microbial communities from UW Madison campus, WI, USA - HID1975M_E0 MG | ecosystem: Environmental > Terrestrial > Soil > Unclassified | place: USA: Madison, Wisconsin... | reverse complement strand
TTCTGGCCCACGGACTCGAGCCGGCCGAACCGCGCCTGGGCCGCCGCGACGGCGGCGGGGTCCATCCCGGCGAGCAGCCGGTCGGCCTCGTCCCACGCCTCGTCGGCCGTGTCCCGCGCGATGACGTGCAGCCGCACGCCGAACCGCAGCGGCCGGCCGGCGGCCAGGGCGCGTACGCGCGTGATCCGCTCGACGAGCGCGGGCACGGGCTCGCCCCATGCGAGGTAGACGTCGGCGTGCTTGGCCGCGACGGCCTCGGCCGCCGGGGACGCGCCGCCGAAGTAGATGGGCGGGCGCGGCGAGGGCAGCTGCGGGAAGCCGCCGCCCGAGATCACGTAGTGCGCGCCGGAGTGGTCGAGCGGCTCGGCGTCCCAGAGCCCGCGGACGACCTCGAGGAACTCGTCGGTCCGCGCGTACCGCTCGTCGTGCGCGAGCGTGTCGCCGTAGGACCGCTGCTCGGCGGGGTCGCCGCCCGTGACGACGTTGAGCGCGAGCCGACCGCCGGACAGCCGCTGGAACGTCGCGGCCTGCTGCGCGGCGAGCGTCGGCAGGATGAAGCCGGGCCGGAAGGCGACCAGGAACCGCAGGTCGCGGGTCTGCGTGAGCAGCGCCGCCGTGGTGATCCAGGCGTCCTCGCAGGCCGCGCCCGTGGGCGTGAGGACGGCGTCGAAGCCGGACAGCTCCGCCGCGCGCGCGATCTGGCCGAGGTGGTCGAGGGAGGCGGGCCGCGGGAGCTTGCGGGCGCCGGCGGCGGCGACCACGTTGCTGACGTGGCGGCCGTCGCCGTTGGTGGGCAGGAACCAGTGGAACGAGGTCATGAGGGCGTGTGCCTGTTCTCGTCGTCGGGGGATTCGAGGAGAAGCGCTCGGCCCGAGCTGCGGGCTGCGCGGCCGGGGTCGGGTCAGGCCCGACAGCTCGCCGCAGGCGCGGCACACCGGCGCGCCGGGGACGAGGTGAACGACATGGCGCGGATAGTCGCGACCGGGCGGGCCCGAGGCAAGGGGTGGACACGAAAGTCCCACAGGCTGGACGCGAGCAAGGGCCCGACGACCCCCGTCGTCGAGCCCATGCTCCTTACCGCCTCCCCTGCGGAGGGAGGACGCCCGCGTCCGGATCGCACCATCGCCGGACGCGGACGTCGATCAGTGGCGCCTCACCTGCAGTAGCGCCTCACATGCAGCAGCGCCTCACCACGTGCTCGGCGCCGGCGGGGTCACCACCGGCGGCCGGTCGTTGCAGGTGATGGCGTTCGGCACGAAGGGCGTGAACCAGTTGCGGCCCACCTCCCACGGGTTGCCGTCGGTGCCGTCGTTCCCGCCGCCGTCGACGAGCGAGAACTCCGCGCCCGTGGCCGGGAAGCCGAAGGCGCCGCAGTTGTTGACGCCCGCCCAGCCGATGTTGCGCACGTCGACGTTGGTGAACGACGCGGACCCGAAGGCGCGGGCGCTGACCACCGAGGTGCCGGCACCGTCGACCTGGACGTCGGAGAAGTGCACGTCGTCGATGCCGTACAGGTCCTTCACGCCCCACTCCGAGACCATCATGATCGCGTTGTACCCGTTGTCGAGGTAGTGGTCGCCCGTCACGTCGACGCCCTTGACCGGGCCCTCGAGCGCGTAGAGCCAGATGGCTCCGAGCCCGATCTTCCAGTTGAGGTCGAACGTGCTCGCCCGGACCGTCGTGTTGTCCGTGAACGTGGTCCGGCCCGAGAACGGGACCGCGCTGAACCGGGCCCCGGCGTGCAGGCCGCTGCCCTCGCGCACGGGGTCGGCGACGACGTTGTGCGCGACCGTGTTGTCGTGCCCGCCGTAGATCGCGATGTTGTTGGCGAGCGCCGGGTTGAGCACGGTGTTGTGCGAGAACACGTTGTCGTGGTCCGCGTCCTGCGCGGGCGTGGAGACGCCGTGCGACCACATGGCCAGCCCGTCGTCGCCGGTGCCGCGGATGAAGTTGTTCGTCACCGTGGCGTCCGAGATGCCGCGACGCAGGTTCAGGCCGTCGGCGATCTGGTCGACGATGACGTTGTCCTTGACGGTGAGCCCGCTGAACGGCCCGTCGAACCACATGCCGACCTTGGTGTGCTGGATGAAGAGCCGCTCGACGGTCGAGCCGCCGCCCAGCGCGCCACCGACGCCGTTGACCTGGTCGTCGTCGACGCGGTCCCGGACGTTGCCGATGATCGAGAAGTCCGCGAGGTGCACGTCGGTCGAGCCGCCGTCCTCCACGTACTTGCCGTAGACGCCCACGCCGTCACCGGTGAGCGTGGTCCACCAGCTGCCGGCGCCCACCACGGTGACCTTGTCGACCACGAGGTGGCGGTCCACCTTGTACGTGCCCGGCGGGATGTAGACGGGGACCTGCAGCTTCTTGCCCGCGGCGATCGCCTTGTCGAGCGCGTCGGCCGAGCTCTTGCGGCCCGTGGGGTCGGCGCCGTAGAGCCACGCGTTGACGCTCTTCCGGGGCGGCAGCTTCGGCAGGCCGACCTGCTCGAAGTCCGCGACGTCGAGCACGACCCAGTCGAGCTTGTTCGTCCTGGGCACCGTGAAGCGCACGGTGTCGCCCTTCTTCAGCGGCACGACGAGGGGGATGCGCTTCTCCGCGTAGTAGTGGAACGCGCGGAACGGCTTGTCGAACACCGGCGCGGGCGTGGTCGCGGACGGCACGCAACCGCACTCCGTGAGCCACCAGTCCTTGTTGGGGTCGGCCTGCGGGTCGTTCGAGAACGGGTAGGTGCCGTACAGCCAGGAGTACTGCGAGGTGAGCGGCGCGCTCGTCAGCTTGATGCCGTTGACCGCGACGTCGATCGGTCCCGTGAGCCCGCCGCCGCCGGGTGCGTCGGGGATCGCGTACCGCAGCGTCACGGCGTTCGCGGGCTTGGTCAGCGTGTACTGCACGTACTCGCCGGCGGCGTCGAGCTTGACCGCCGTACGGCCCGATGCCTCGCTGGGCAGCGTGTAGGGCGTGCGGTCGGGTCCGATGAGGTCGCCCGTGAACGTGGCGTTCTCGGCCTCCTGCTCGACGAAGGGCACGGTCGCGCCGCGGCCCGCCGTCAGTGCCGGGTCGATGCCGGCGACGGTCTCGACGCCCGGCTTCGGCTTGGTGGATCCGGCCGCGAGGCCGGGCTGGGCTGCCGCCAGCGTCGCGACGAGCGCCAGGGCGGTCGCCGCGGCGACCCGCCCCGCTCGTCGCCGACGGGGGTGATGGACGGAAATCCTCACGGAAGCGCCTCCTTGCGCACCGGGGGTCGGCGCCGCAGGGGGACGCGGCGCCGCATGACGGGACACACCGTACGGACTGGACAAACCAGCAGACAAGAGTCAAAGAGAAAGTGGAAGAACTTACGCGAATCGCGGCAACAAGTGCGCAAAGCGCGGCGCAACCGGCTGCAGGATGCGCGTCTCAGCCCAGGACCATCAGCGTCCCGCCACGGTCGGAGCCGACCAGGTGGCGGCCGAGCTGGCTGAGCCCGAGCAACCCGCCGGGCAGCCGCACGTCCCAGGTCCGGTCGTCCCCGTCCGCGTCGACGGCCACCAGCCGCGGCGCGTCCGACGGGGCGCCGCGCAGGATCGTCAGGTACGTCGGCCCGTCGGTCACCGGGGAGAGCGGCAGGGTGTCGGGATGCAGCGCCGCGCGGTGGTGGACCGCGCCCGTGCGTGCGTCGATCGAGACCAGGACGTCCTGGCCCGACGAGCCGACCACGTGACCGTCGCGCAGCAGGTAGATGCCCGAGAGCGGGTCGGCCGTCTCCCACAGCCGCTCTCCGGTGCGACCGTCGTACCCGCGGGTCGTGGTGCCGACGGTCACGACGAGGTTCGGCGCGGAGCCGTCGTCGACGCGCGGGACCATGACGATGCCGTCGACGTCGACGGGCGCGGCGTCCTTGCGCAGCAGCCGCGACGCGCCCGTGCCGTCGCCCGCGAAGTCGTACAGGACGATCGCGTCGCCGAGCGCCGCCGCAGCGGCGTCGTCGGCCTCCTCGAGCACGTCGCCCGACGAGCCGAGCACGGTCACGTGCTCGCGCGTCGAGCCGACGGCCACGAGACCACCCGCGGCGACGATCTCCGGGCGCCCGCCGCACGCGACTGTCGCCGTCCAGCGCACTGCGGTGGCGTCGAGCGCGGTCAGCTCGCACTCCGTGCCGACGGAGCGCGCCACGTAGGTGGTGCCCCCGTCGACGGCGAGCAGGTCCGCGCGCGTCGGGAGGTCCTCGCGGCGCAGCACCGTGCCGTCGGTGGCGTCGAGGACGACGAGGCCGCGGCGCGAGTCGACCAGGCACGCGAGCACGGGGGCGGCGCCGGTCGAGCCGGGCACGCAGTACGGGCTGCGCAGAGCGCCGAGCGTGAAGTTGCCCGCGTCGATGGGGGCACCGGGGGTCTCGCCACGGTCGCCGAGCGGGGTCGACCACCGCGCCAGGCCAGTTCCCGCGTCGAGTGCGACCGCCTCGGATGTCCCGTCGATCTCGTTCCGGACGCCCACGTACGCGCCGTCGACCTCGAACCCGGCGCTCACCACCATGGCGTCGTCGTCGGGGACCTTCCACCGCACGCTCAGCGCGTCGCCGACGGGTGCGAGCGTGCCGGGCAGTGCCGCGATGCGCTCGTCGTGCGCCCGCTGCCGCGCATCGAGGCCCGCCTGCGTCCCGAGGGCGAGGAGCGCGACGACGATCGGCAGCGGCCACCAGCGGCGCCACCGCGAGCGCGGGCGCGGCTCGTCGTCGACCGGCTCGTCCTCGAGCAGCTCGACCTGCGACACCGCGGTGCGGCCCATTCTCCGACGCTACTCACGCGCACGACCGGGGGCCCACCGCAGTGCGGCGGACCCCCGGTCGGGTGGGGTGAATCTCAGCTGAGGCCGGCCTTCATGGCCGAGATGAGCTCACCGTTCGTGGTGTCGCCGGACAGCTCCCAGAAGAAGGAGCCACCGAGCCCCTTGTTCTTCGCCCACGTCATCTTGCTCGTGATCGTGGCGGGGGTGTCATAGCTCCACCACTCGCTGCCGCACTTGGCATACGCCGTGCCGCCGACCGTGCCCGTGGCCGGGCACTTCGTCTTGAGCACCTTGTAGTCCTCGATGCCCTGCTCGTACGTGCCGGGCGCCGGGCCGGTGGCCGTGCCGCCGGGCGCGGCCTGCGTGACGCCGGTCCAGCCGCGCCCGTAGAACCCGACGCCGAGCAGGATCTTGCTCGCAGGGATGCCCTTGCCGATGAGCTTGTTGATCGCGTCCTCGGCGTTGAACCCGGCCTGCGGGATGCCGGGGTACGACGTGAGCGGGGCGTTCGGGGCCGTCGGGCCCTGGGCGTTCCACGCTCCGAAGTAGTCGTACGTCATCGGCATGATCCAGCTGAGCTTGGTCGCCGCGGTGGCGTAGTCGGTGGCGTCGATCTTGCCGCCGTTGCTGCCGTCGGCCGTGATCGCAGCCGTGACCAGGAAGCTCGAGCCGAACTTGTTGCGCAGCGCCGTGATGACCTTGTCGAACGCGAGCGGGCCGCTGGTGTCGCAGGACAGGCCGCAGGCGTTCGGGTACTCCCAGTCGATGTCGATGCCGTCGAAGATCCCGGCCCAGCGCGGGTCGTTGATCAGCGTGTAGCAGGAGTCCGCGAACGCAGCCGGGTTGGCGGCCGCGGCCGTGAACCCGCCCGACCAGGTCCAGCCGCCGAACGACCAGATGACCTTGAGGTTCGGGTTGGCCGCCTTGAGCTTGCGCAGCTGGTTGAAGTTGCCGCGCAGCGGCTGGTCCCAGGTGTCGGCGACGCCGTCGACGCTCTGGTCGGCGGTGTAGGCCTTGTCGTACGCGGCGTAGGAGTCACCGATCGAGCACTTGCCGCCCGTGGTGTTGCCGAACGCGTACAGGATGTGGGTCAGCTTCGCTGCCGAGCCGCTCGTCTTGACGTTGTTCACGTGGTAGTTGCGGCCGTAGACGCCCCACTCCGCGAAGTAGCCGACCAGCTTCTTGCCGCCGGGGGGCGGGGTGGTGGGCGTGACGGTCGGCGTCGGGGTCGGCGTGGGGGTCACGGTCGGGGTGACGGTCGGCGTCGGCGTCGGCGTCGTCGTCGGGGTGGTGGTCGGGCTGGTCGTCGGGTTGCCGCCCGTACAGGCCACGCCGTTGATCGTGCAGTTGAGCGGGGCCTTGTACGGGCCCGAGCCCACGTAGCCCCAGGTCTGCGAGGCGCCGGGCGCGAACGGCCCGGCCCAGCTCTTCGAGGTGGCCTTGTAGTGGTTGCCGGTCTTGACCACGTCGGCGTCGTACGAGCTCGTGATGGACGTGCCCGCCGGCAGGTCGAACTCCAGCGTCCACGTCGGCGAGCTCGTCGTCGACGCGTTCTTCACCAGGACCGAGGCCTGGTGGCCGGTCCCCCAGTCACCGGTCGAGGTGAAGGTGGCGGTGAAGGAGCCGGCCGCGCTGGCCGACGTGGGAAGGACCGCCACCAGTGCGGCGACGAGCCCTGCTGAGGTGAGGAATGCCAGTGCGGCGTTGCGCCGGCGTCGGGGGTGGGTCGGGGTTGTTCCGGCCGCCGGAGCGACTCGTCTCGCGAAGTGCATTGGTGCCTCCGTGGTGACGCATTTGGAAGGGGTGTTTTGTAAGGATCACTCACTAATCCTTCATCTGTGACGTTAGTCAGACCGGGTGAAATCGGTCAAGAGTTCGGGTGATATTCGGGCAACCGCGACGCACCGGACACGGCTCCGTCGCCTGCCCGTCGCGCGGCTCTGACCAGCGCAGACGCGCGTGGACCGCGGCCCGAGAATTGGTGGCACGCGATTTCCCCGCGCGGAGTCTGTGAGCCCGCTTTTCGCGCCGTCCCACTGCTCGCGCTCCCGGCACCGCTGGCTAGGCTCGCCAGATGCCGAGCGACGACGAGCGTCTCCGGCTCGCGGCGACCTTCGACCGAGCGGCCGCGGCCTACCGCCGCGCGCGTCCCGGCTACCCGGCGCGGCTGTTCGACGACCTGGTCCGGCTGGCCGAGCTGGAGCCGGGAGCACACCTGCTCGAGGTCGGGTGCGCGACCGGCACGGCGACCCTCCCGATGGGCCGCCGAGGGTTCGCGATCACGTGCCTCGAGCCCGGCCCGGCCCTGGCGGCGCAGGCTCGCGACCACCTCGCGGGGCTCGACGTCGCGGTCCTCGAGACCCGCCTGGAGGACTGGACCCCCACGCAGGAGTTCGCCCTGGTCTACGCCGCGACAGCTTGGCACTGGCTCGACCCGCGCACCCGGTTCCGCCGGGTCGCCGAGGCACTCGAACCGGGCGGTCACCTGGCCTTCTGGTCCGCGACGCACGTCATCCCGCACGACGGCGACCCGTTCTTCACCGACCTCCAGGAGGTCTACGACGAGATCGGCGAGGGCCTCCCGCCGGGCACCCCGGTCCCCCGCCCGGGCGAGCTGCCCGACGAGCGCGCGGACATCGAGGCCAGCGGGCTGTTCGAGGTCGTCGCGATCCGCCAGTACGACTGGGAGACCGTGCACGACGCCGACGGCTACCTCGACGTGCTCGACACGTTCTCCGGGCACATCGCGATGCGGCCGTGGCAGCGCGAACGGCTCGACGGCGAGATCCGCCGACGCCTCGCCGAGCGGCCCGACGGGCTGCTGCGCCGCCACTGGGGCTGCGTGCTGCACGTCGCCCGCCGGACGGGCGCCGTCAGCGGCGGCGTTGCGCCACGATGACGTTGTCCGTCAGGTCGGCCATCTCCCCGTCGGGTGCCATCGCGCGGCGCACGGGCGCGTCGATCCGCGCCAGGTCCCAGCTCTCGTCGAGCGCGAGCGACGCCCACGTCTCTGCCACGCTCGGGAAGTGGTGGTGCGCGTGCGCGAGCCGCGAGCCGGGCGGGGCGTTGCCGTGGTCGATGACGACGAGCGTGCCGCCGGGCCGGACGAGGCCGACGGCGCGGCGCAGGATCGCATCCCGGTCGATCTCCAGGGGCGTCTGGAAGTAGGTCGCCGTGAGCAGGTCGACGGCGACGTCGGGCAGGGTGCGGGTCAGGTCGTGCTGCTCGGTCGCGACCGTGAGGCCTCGGGCTGCCGCGCCCTCTGCGACGCGGGCGAGTGCCGTCGCGGAGACGTCGACCGCGGTCACGCTCCAGCCGAGCGACGCGAGCCAGAAGGCGTCCCCGCCATGCCCGCACCCGACGTCGAGCGCGTCGCCGGGGGTCAGGCCGAGGCCGCCGAGAACGTCGACGAGGACTGCGTTCGGGTTCGTCCCCCACGCCGTCTCGCGGTCGCGGTAGCGCTCCTCCCAGTACGCCTCGCTCTCGGTGGCGCTCATGCGGACACCGCCAGCGCCCGGCGCACGTCGTCGAGCACGAGGTCGTGGTTGACCGCGCCGCCGACGCTCGCCCCCGCACCCATCGCGACGGGCACGTTGGCTCGGGGGTTGACGACGTTGCCGGCCGCCCAGACGCCGGGGACAGCGGTCGCACCGAGCTCGTCGACCGGCACGAAGCCGCCGCTCCGCTCCGCGCCCAGCTGCAGGAGCACGTCGTCGTGCGGGGTCGGGGTCGGCATCGCGAAGACGACGTCGAGGTCGACGACGGCCCCGCCGACCAGCTCGACGCCGGTGAGCACGTCGCCGTCGGTGAGCACCCGCGCGAGCGGCGCGTCGACGACCTCGATGCCGCGTGCCTCGAGCTCGGCTCGCTCGTCAGGATCGGGGGCGCCCGTGCCGTTCGTCAGGAAGACGAGCGAGGACGACCACTGCCGGATGAGCTGGGCACGCGCCGCGCTGCCCGGGCCGGCGGCCAGGACGCCGATGCGCCGGTCGCGCACCTCCCACCCGTCGCAGTACGGGCACGAGACGACGCCGCGCCCCCACTGCTCGGCCAGCCCGGGCACGTCGGGAAGCTCGTCGCGCAGACCTGTGGCGACGACCAGGCGTCGGCCGACGAACGGCTCGCCGTCGGCCACCTCCACCACGAAGCCCTCGTCGGACCGCGACGCGCCGACGACGTCCGCGGGCACGATCACGCCGCCGTAGGACTCGATCTCGGCCCGACCGCGGGCCAGCAGCTCGGTGGGCGGCAGGCCGTCGTGCCCGAGGACCGCGTGCATGTGCGGCGCGAACCGGTTCCGAGGCGCGGCCCCGTCCAGCACCACGACGCGTCGGCGTCCCCGCACCAGCATCAGCGCGGCACTCAGGCCAGCGCTGCCTCCACCGACCACCACGACGTCCCAGGTTTCGCTCATGCGCCCACTGTGGGCGCGCGCCGCCTCGTCGTGCAATTCTTGTTGCCGGAACCGCAAACCGGAGGTGCTGATGAGCGACATCGACGACGTGCTGGAGTCGGTCGGTCCTCGCCTGCGCGACCTACGCACACGGCGCGGCCGGACGCTGGCCGACGTGGCCGACGAGACCGGGGTCTCGGTGAGCACCCTGTCGCGGCTCGAGTCGGGCCTGCGCCGGCCGAGCCTGGACCTGCTGCTGCCCCTCGCCCAGGCGTACCGGGTCCCGCTCGACGACCTCGTCGGCGCCCCTGCCTCGGGCGACCCGCGCGTGCACCCGCGGCCCGAGCGGCGCGGAAACCGCATCTTCATCCCGTTGACCCCCAGCGCGGAGGGGGTGCACGCCTTCAAGATGATCCTGCCGGGCCGCACTGCCGACCCGATCGCGCAGAACGCGCACGCCGGTTACGAGTGGCTCTACGTGCTGTCGGGAACCGCGCACCTCAAGCTCGGCGACACCGTGACAGTCCTCGCCACCGGCGAGGCGGCGGAGTTCGACACCCGGACGCCGCACGGCATGGCCAGCGCCGACGAGCACACGGTCGAGCTGCTCGGGCTGTTCAGCCCGCAGGGCGAGCAGATCCACATCAAGGACGCGTGAGCGCACCCGGGTGAACCCGCGCGCTGCGGCCCGCGCAGGCGGACCTCGGCGTGCGAGCATCGCCATCGTGAGCGAGCTCCCGCCCCCTGGGTGGTACGACGACGGTGCCACGCCCGGCGTGCTGCGGTGGTTCGACGGCGCCGACTGGACCGAGCGCACGACGCCCGTGGCGCCCGTCGCGAGCGTCACGACGACTGTGCCGCCCTGGGAGCTCGGAACCGCGGGCTTCGGCACGACCGTCCCAGTTCGCCTGGGCCAGTCGGCGAACCTGGCGGATGCGGTCACCCAGAGCCCGGAGTACCAGCTCAACCGCCTCACCGCGGCCAACCGCGTGCGGCGCAACGCGATCACGCTGTTCGCCCTCGCCCTGGTCGCGCTGGGCGCCGCGGCCGCGATCGGCCTGACGTTCGACGGCCCCGGCAACCTGTGGATCCTGCTCGGCGTCGCCGCGGTCGCCGCCGCCGTGAAGTCGTTCCGCGACTACCAGCGCGCGACCTACCGCGGCGCGCCGCCGGTCGCCCGCGCCGCGTTCGTCGTCGGCGCCATCCTCCTGGTCGTCGCGCTCATCGCCTACGTCGCCGTGCCCGTCATCGCCGTCCAGCGGACCAACGCGGAGGTCGACAGGATCGTCGACGAGACGACGCGGCTGATCCACCCGGACGTCCCGCCGGTCACGCCCTGACCTCGTCGTCGTACCGTCGTACCGTGCTGCTCTCGCTGACTTCCGCTGCCCCCGGCGACGTCGACCGGATCCACGCCCTGCGCCGGTCTCTCGAGGACTGGATGGCCGAGACCGGCCTGAACCAGTGGCCGGTCGGCTCGCTGCCGCGCGAGCGCATCGCCGCGCAGGTCGACGCCGGCGAGTGGCGGCTCGTGCACGACGACGACGGCCTGGCCGCCACGGTCCGCCTGCTGTGGTCCGACCCCGACTTCTGGGGGGACGACCACACCCCCGCGGTCTACGTGCACGGCCTGATGGTCGCCCGACGACGCAGCGGCGACGGGCTCGGGCGCGCGCTGCTGGACTGGTCCGCGGACCAGGGCCGCCGGGCCGGCGTCGGCCTGCTCCGGCTCGACTGCCGGACGACGAACCCGGCCCTGCGGGCGTACTACGAAGCGTACGGGTTCACGGTGGTCGGCCGACGAGACTTCGCCGACTTCTCGTGCACGCTGCTCGAGCTCAGCCTCGACCGCCCGGAATAACCCCGCCCGATCCGGGTCTTACCCCGACGTGACCACTTCCCTGGATCCCACCCGTCCCGCCGCCGCGTCCGGCACGTTCCGTCTCGGCGGAGACCTCGAGATCACCCGGCTCGGCTACGGCACCATGCAGCTCACCGGCCCCGGCGTCTGGGGCGAGCCGCGCGACCGCGACGAGGCCGTCCGTGTCCTGCGCCGCGCCGTCGAGCTGGGCGTGACCTTCTTCGACACCGCCGACAGCTACGGCCCCGAGGTCGCGGAGAACCTGCTCCGCGAGGCCCTGCACCCCTACGCCGACGAGGTCGTCATCGCGACGAAGGCCGGGCTGACCCGTCAGGGCCCGGGCATCTGGACCCCGGTCGGCCGGCCCGCCTACCTGCGCCAGCAGGCCGAGCTCAGCCTGCGCCGGCTCGGCGTCGAGCGCATCGACCTGTTCCAGCTCCACCGCATCGACCCCGAGGTCCCGCTCGAGGACCAGGTCGGCGAGCTCAAGGCGCTGCAGGACGAGGGCAAGGTCCGCCACATCGGGCTGAGCGAGGTCAGCGTCGAGCAGGCCGAGGCCGCGCAGCAGGTCGCACCGATCGCCTCGGTGCAGAACCTGTACAACCTCACGAACCGCTCCTCCGAGGCGCTGCTCGACTGGGCGACCGAGCGCGGCATCGGCTTCATCCCGTGGTTCCCGCTCGCGACCGGCAAGCTCTCCGGGGAGGGCAGCCCGCTCGCCGCGCTCGCCGCCGAGCACGACGCGACGCCCTCGCAGCTCGCGCTCGCGTGGCTGCTGCGCCGCTCGCCGGTGGTCCTGCCCATCCCGGGCACGTCGAGCGTCGCGCACCTCGAGGACAACGTCGCGGGTGCGAGCGTCACCCTGAGCGACGACGAGCTCGAGGCGCTGTCCGCCGCCGGTCGCTGATGGTCCACGTCCTCGGGGTCGATGCCTGCAAGGCAGGCTGGGTGGGCATCGAGCTCGACGACGGGGCGGTGCGCGCATCCTTCGCGCCGACGATCGCCGACCTGGTGGCCCTCGTCGGCGACGACCTGGACGTCGTCGCGATCGACATCCCCATCGGCCTGCCGGACCGGAGCGGACGCGCCGCGGATGCCCTGGCCCGGCGAGAGCTGGGGCGCCGTGGCTCGACGATCTTCACGACGCCCGTGCGATCGGCCGTCGTCGAGGAGGACTACGACG
>Ga0160439_1000754_pt1 | contig 12245 bp, 8 predicted proteins | sample HID1975M_E0MG_FD_108201 | JGI IMG/M metagenome (GOLD analysis project Ga0160439, IMG submission 108201) | Enriched soil microbial communities from UW Madison campus, WI, USA - HID1975M_E0 MG | ecosystem: Environmental > Terrestrial > Soil > Unclassified | place: USA: Madison, Wisconsin... | reverse complement strand
TAATCGTTAACGAACGACTGACTCGCAAACTCACTCTCCGCAATGACTGTGCTCTGATAGACATATTGTTGTGCAGGCTGAGTATACTGCATTGTGGTGGGTTTTAGGCTTGAGAAACCGAAACAGCCGCGAGCGTATCCAGTATAAGAGTGAGTACATCGTCGGTATTCTGCGTGAATTCATTATTCCAAAAGCGCAGTACCCGCCATCCTCTTCGCTCCAGCCATAATGTCCGGTTCTCATCGTAACGCGTTCTTTCGCTATGCTGCCCGCCATCCAGTTCGATAATGACTTTAGGCCGTAAGCAGGCGAAATCGACAATAAACGGGCCGACAGGATGTTGTCGCCTGAATTTGTAGTCAGAAAAATGTCGGTTTCTTAACAGCCGCCATAGCCATTGTTCCTGCGGCGTCATGGTTTGACGCAATGTTTTAACGTAGGTTTTGGTTTTTTTATCCATTGCGGGATGCTGGCGGTTTTTTTAGGCGTTGTCAGATTGTGGGGGGGATTTTGGAAAGCGCTTCGAGAAAACAACCCTCATCCCGGCCTTCTCCCTGAGGGAGAAGGTGAGAAACGCTTTATTCCCTCTCCTGGGGGAGAGGGCTAGGGTGAGGGCGTCCCGCACCAACAACAATCACCTTACCGACAACCCCACCAGCATCTTCAAACTCGCAGAATAATAATCTTCTTGCGCGGTGATTTGCGGTTGCGCGGCACTTGCGGGTTGCAGCACTAAATCGCGTACCGCCAGCAAGCCACCGTCCATCATATAAGGCGCCGGATCACCGGTGGTGACATTCACCCAGGCTGGTGTTTTGTCACGCGCGAAACGCCCCCACCAGGCTTTATAAACCTGTAACTGCGGGCTATTGTGGTTAAACCAGTACACATAAAGCGGGACGCGAATCGCGTCGTAGCTAAAACGAGCTGGCCACTGTTTTGCCGGGACGGTTCGCCCATCGGAATATAAAGAAACCCAGTCAGAGGGAAGCTGCGGATTGCCAAACTGCATTTTCCCGAGCAGCTTCTGCCCGTCGTTGATCAAATCTCGCCACACCATTAAATGACTACGATTAGCAAAATCCTGCCACGCCGGGAAGATGAAATAGGAAGGGTTGAGGTTTACGTAACTGTTGAGATTAAAGCCCTTGGCTCCGGGCAGCATCACCTGGTAGCCCGCAAAACGAATCACATTATGGGCAACCAACGCCTTGGTGATGGCATCAGATTCATTGAGATAATCTTTGTCGCTCCACTTTTCCCCGGCTTTTAGCAGCGCCCATGCAATAAACGTATCGCCATCGGTGGCGTTATTTTTATCGGTAATAGGTTGTGCTTCAACAGGGTTATAGCGCCAGTAGAACAAACCATTTTCCGGGTTTTTCAGGGTCGTACGCGTCCAGCCCCATATCTTATCGAAACTGTCACGGTCATCGTTTAGCACCGCCATCATCATGGCGAAACCCTGGCCTTCGGTGTGACTGACGCTTTTATTGCCGGTATCGACGATGCGACCGTCCGGCATTAAAAATCGCGATTTATAGCTATCCCATGCGCCATCAGCCAGCGCGTGATGGCTGAAGATCAAAGCGAATATTGCCACTATCAGCGTTTTGTATCGCTGCCACATCGAAGCACCTCATCGACTAATTTGATATCTGAAGTGTACCACTGTTGTCGACGGTGAAGACTCACGCCACAGCGATACGTGCGGTTTACCGCCCTGATCGCGAATCCAACGGGCGTACACGCCTTCCAGAACCGCGCTAAAAGCGTTGTTCCAGGAAGCCTGCTGCGCTTCTTCGCCAGGGACAGGTAAAGCCATATGGCGAATAAGCATCGCCGTTTCGCTGGCCTCAATATCAATATAGCCCCAGTTGAAAATGGCGAGTCTGCCATTTATCTGTGTTTCGAGTTCGCCCACAGTTCTTGCGACAGGTAATGGGAAACGCCCGGCTAAGGTGTCGCCCATTTGCACCAGAAACTGGCGGCTTTCCCCTTCACCCGCATTCGCCACCATGCTTTCAATCATGATGTGGAGCAGAGAGAACCAGCCCGGTTGCGTTTGCTGACTCTGAAAGTATTTCAAAAGCTGCGCGTCATTCATGCTTAATTATTCCCCAGCAGGTAACGGAAGTAGAGTTGCGCGGTACTTTCGTTGTAATCACCAAAGGTGTCATATCCAACCTGGCCACCAATCGTCATGTCTTTATTCACTTTGTAATCGGCTGCGGCGCGAAGGTTGTAGCCCATGCCGTTTTCGCTGCTGCCGCTGTACCACGCCTCTTTAGCAAAGCCGTTAGCCACGTAGTTTTCCAGCTGCGACTGCATTGCTGAATCGGTCGGGAAGTACGGGCTTTCGTCCTGGCTATACGACTGGTAGCCCAGCGACGCGCCGACAGACATCGTCCAGTTATCAAACTTCTGCGAATAATCCACCGGGAAGGAGACGCTGATGTAATCCTGCGGGCTGAAATAGCCGCCTTGCCCGTAACTGAAGAAGCTGAGGTTTTTCGAGTAATCCATGTAAGTCATACTGATACCGGTTTTCAGTTCGCGGTCATCAGCATGGTACGGGCGAATATAAACGCCTGCGTTACCCGTGAAGTTGTCGTTACTCGGGACATTTTCGCCACGGTAGTTATACAGGCCAACACCGGCATAAAAACCGGCGTCACCATCGTCGTAGCTCAACTGCGCGCTACCGCCGTTTTTGGTGACTTGCCCCCACTTCTTACCGCTGTATTTGTCTTCGACACCCACATAAGAAAGCAGGCTATCGACCACCGCCCGGCGTTCGCCGGTCAAAATTAATTTCAGGTAATCAGTCAGCTGCGGCGACCATTGCACGCCACCGACCACGGTATTCAAATCCTGACTCAGCGGCGTAGAACCGATATCCAGCTTGTACTGCTCGCCAGTTAACGCCATGCCCACTTCAACACCCGCCGCACTTTGCGAACCCTGAGACGGCACGACTATCTTGTCGATATTTGGCAGCTCTGGCGGTGTGGTGGTGGAAGCGTTATACAACTCCTCGCCCACTTGCCCCTGAATCAGAGCACCCGTACCAAAACGGCGGCTGGACTCGTTTGACGAACTCCCGGCGTTCAGGCTGATTGGCGTCACGTTCAAATCTAATCGCGAGTCGCCAAACGGCACGGTTGACCACTGTAACGGTGCTTTAATTTCAGTGAGTTTGCTCAGGCCACTTTCGCCATCACGCCCACGCACCGACACCGCTCCACGCGCCCAGGTAGAAGTTTTCTCTGTGAGCTGTTCCATCATGTTATCAACCTGGCGCAACGTGCCCGCCTGTGCCGTTTCAACCGGCAAGTCGGTACGCGTTGTGCCCACAGGTGCGGTTTGCGGATTACGCGCCAGCTGTGCGACCTGCCACGGCATCGCTTCGCCATACAGCGAGTTAGATGCGGTAGCTTGCGGAGCAACGGACGTTTTCGGGGTGAACGGATTATCTGCCAGCGCCAGGCCGCCCAGCGTTGGCACCGTACCGCTTTCAACCCCTTGCAGGCCCACCAATTTGCCACGGGCGGTGCGTAAATAGCTCATCGCCTGTTGGTGATTGCCGTCGGCTTCCGCCACGCGAGCCAGCAGCAGCAGGCGATCCGGGGATTCGTCATTACGTAAACCCGCAGCCAACTGCTTCGCTTTATCGACATCTTTATTCGCCAGCGCGACGTCAATTGCTCCCGTACGCGCATCTTGTTGCGGCGTGTCGCGCGTCATCAAATAGTCGTAAACCAGACCCGCTTCTTTGTTCATTTTGCCGGACTGATACAAACGCGCCATGGCAAACATCAGGTCGGTGTTTTGCGGATCGTTTTGCATCGCACGAATCAGTTTGTCGTACGCCGCCGCATAGTTGCCCTGCGTGCGTAGCTGATCGGCTTCGTTGATGACATAACCGTTGCGAATACTCGCCAGTTGCGTCGGCGTGCTGCGCGACTGCAATTCCGGGCTGGCCAGAAATGCCTGCGCTTCACGCCCGAGGCCCGCCTGGTTTAGCACCGCAATCTGGTCGCCATAATCACCGGCATTGCCCTGCACGCCACGGCTCATATTGCCGCGCACAATTGCCACGGCGGTGGTGACATCGCCAGATTGTGCCAGCATCTTCGCCAGTTTACCGGCATCAGCCGGGCTTTGTGGCGGACGCGTAGCCAGTGCTTTTAAGGTATTCGCCGCAGCAACCGTATCGCCCTGCGCCAGATAGCGTTCGGCGACCGACATTTGCAGGTTGTAGTTCACCCGTGACGCAAGCGAGCGCATATCGCTGTTCTGGCTGGAGGCCGGAATACGCGAAAGCAGCGTCTGCGCTTGCTGCCAGGCGTTGTTTTCGCTGGCAAACAGCGCACCGGCATACAGTTCGGTATTGGTGGCATTTGGACGGAACGACGGCGACATCACATTGCTCGCCTCCGCACTATTCCCCTGTTTCTGTAGCTGACGCGCTAAGTCGAGGCGCAGCCACGGGTCAGATGGATAACGCGAAACACCCTGCTGCAAAATCGCAATGGCCTGTTGTGGATTGCCATTTGCGACGGCCTGTTGTGCCTGACGCCGCACCGGATCGGCTGGGTTGCCGCCAGAAACTCGCGGCTGCAATTTTGCCTGCAAACTGGCAGGCAACGTTTGTAACATCGCCTGCGCTTCGGCGGTTTTATTCTGCTCGCGCAACACGTAATAGAGGTTTTCACGAGCCGGGCCGTTATTGGGCTGATCGGTCAGCACACTGCGCAGCGTCTGCTCGGCAGCGGCGTAATCTTTATTGTGGCGTTGAACATCGGCGCGGAATAATTTCGCTGATGTCCCGCGCTCACCGCTTTGTTGCGCCAGCGGCGCGCTGAGTGCCAGCGCCTGGCTGATATTGCCTTGTTTAAACGCGGCCTGTGCGCTCGCCAGTTGCCCGTAAAACTCGGCGTCATCGGCCTGCTGTTTGCGCTCGCCGGACTGTTCACCGCCGAGGTTCGCCGCACGATTTAAATATTCTGCGGCAGCGGTGTAATCGCCTTTACGTTGCGCGATATAACCCATGCCCGCCAACGCGTCGGCGTCTTGCGGGTTGGATTGCAGCACTTGTTCGAACTGGCTTTTCGCCGCATCGGTATTCCCGCTGTTAAGCGCGGTAAAGCCTTCGCCTTTGGCCGCACCGCCGATGTTTTTACGGTAGTGATCTTGCACCGCCGTATCTTTCGGATGGCGTTGCAGGAAGGTTTGATAATACGGCTCGTCGCTCGCCGTTGGGCCAAGCCACAGCAACGCCTGACGCAGCGCTTTGTCCGCATCCTGGCTGCCGCTGGCCATATTTTGCAGGATGTCCATGCCTTCACGGCGCGTCCCTTCCTGGTAAGTCAGCACTTTACCCAGCGCGATGCGCCCGCCGTTATCCTGCGGGTTTTGGGCGGTGAACTGGCGTAGACCGGCCACCGCTTGCGGATAGAGCGATTTATCGCCCGCCATCGTCAGGTAATATTCCGGCGCAAGACTTGGCGGCGGTTGGTCGCCGTTAAACAAATTACGCCAGGTCGCAAGGGCTGCGGGAACGTTGCCGCTGCGTGCTTGCTGGCGAGCCAAATCCAACTGCCCGCGAGGGATTTGCTGAATTTGTTTCGCGTTATCTAACGCCTGCAAATTGTTGTCTTGTGGCGAAACAGACGCCAGGCGTTCGCGCCACTGTGTGGCGCCTTTGATATCTCCGGCCTGCTGCGACCACAACGCCATCAGGTACATCGCCTGGGTGTTGTTGGCATCAACCATCAACACCTTTTGCAGCGCTTCTTTCGCCAGCTCGTCGTGTGACTTTTCATGCCAGTAGTTAGCCTGGTCAAACAACGCTTTTAACGCCGGATTATTATCCGCAGCCTGTGCGCTAAACGTCAGGCCGCCAAAGAAGCACAGAGTTAACAGGTGCCGGGCAGTTTTATTTTTATAAGTCATTGAGCACCACCTTTACTTACCATCATCCTGAGGATTAAGACGTTTACGTGCGCGTTTTTTCAGTAAGGCATACAAGCTCAGGCCGATTACCGTAGCGAACAACAAACCTAAAATGGCCAGGAAGGCGGAGTGCTGGTTGGCGTACCAGACCACCATCATGTACCACGGCATTTGGCCGCTCGGGAACTGCTGGCCGACACGGAAGCTGCGGACACCGTTTTCATCGGTAATGATCGCCGCATCGCCACGAATGCTTGCGTTGATTCTGGCCGAGCTGAGATCCGTCTGAAGCCGTGAGAGTTGTTCGTCGGTACTGCCAATCGCCATCACCACTACACGATCGGGGTTCCACTGCGAACGGAAACTCACAAACCCGCGCCACGCTTCGTTAGATGAGAAATAACGGTCAGCAGCGATACCCGTCGAACCCCAGTCGCCTTCTATCCAGCTTTGAATTTTTTGCCAGATTGAACGTTCACGAACGCCAAACGAATGCTCATTGCTGGTAAACGGCGATTGCGCCAGTAACGTGCGGTTGAACGCATTCTGATTGATGGTCGAAACCGCCAGCACATGGCTTTCTTCAAGGCGTTGCAGGTTTGCGCCGCCGGTCGGCAGGCCAAACATCACCGCGTTGTTGTTAAGCGATGCCCCGGTCGCATTTCCCGAACGAGCCGCCATATTCAGCAAGGTGCTGATTTCAGTCTCGCCTGGGTTTTCAGGCAGCAGCAGAACGGTATGTGAGTAATCCGCAAAGCGGGAGAACGGGAACGAAGCACCAACGAAATAGGACAGGTTTGGCAGCAGCGAGAAGTGGCGCGTTTTGCTCAAATCAATCCAGGAATCATCGTCGATACGGCTCTTAATGTTGTTATTAAGCAGCACGCTACACGGCGCGGTTTCTTTGGTCTGGATGTTGAAGTACAGCGACAATTGGTTGTCGCCGTAAATCAGATACGGTTGCAGCGCGAGGTTGTAATTTTCCTGACGTGCATCGCCGCCCACTTTGCGCCACAACGTTTCCAGCGCACCCTGCTTGTTCACCGGCAGGTTGTTGAGGAACGTGCCGTTGAACGTCATGGAAAGGTATGAGCGCTCCTCGTCTATCCAGTTTTCCGTTGGGAAGCGATAACCGATTTTCATCGGGATCGTGTCGCCATCCCACAAGAACAAATCCGGTGCGGCGCGGAAGGCAACGCTTAATGGCTCGTGCCAGATCCCCGTTGCGGTCAGGCTTTGGTCTTTGCGCATCAGTTCAGTTAAACGCACCGGGCGTTCGGTGGAAATCCAGCGCGGCGCGTCATACGCTTTGCTCACCGGAATCACCTGGTTTTCAACGGCGGTGCTGGCGGTTTGCCCGTCAAATTTACCGTGAGTTAAACGCCACGCCGCCGCGCGCAGTTGCTGATCTGAATTCCCTACCACCAACAGCAGTTTATAAACCGGGTTGCCGGGGTTATCGATGATTTGCAGCATCGGTTTTTGCGTTGCGGGTAACGTCAGGCCACCAATCTGGTCGCCCGGTTTACCAAACAAAATGCCGTTTTTCTCGGGCAGTTTGTCGTGCAGCGCGTTAAAGGAAATCCCACGGTAATCCGCTTCGATCCCCAACCAGGACGCCACCAGGGCCGCAGCACTCACCTGCTCAGGCAGCGTTTTGGCCGGGAAGGCAAACGCCACAGAAGCCGGAGTCATCTGCATCGCGTCAAAGAACGGGCGCGGGAAATGGCTAAGATCCGCACCGATATTCAACTGCTGGCCTTCGAGATCCAGACGCGTGGTCGGCATGATCGTGACCTGGTATTTATCAGACAGGTCACGCAGGCACAGTAACGCATCGCCATCGTTGATTTTAAAGCTGATATTGTTGCTCGACACCACCATTGCCGCCGGAATGTCCAGCTGGTAATTCGAGACATCGCTGTCCGCAGAACCTAGCGGCACCGTCCCCAATGGCTGACCGTTCATCATCAGCTGCAATGTGGTGTTGCGTGCCGCCATCGCCGGAGACACTTTCAGATTCAGCAGCAATTGCGCGTTGGTGATGACCTGATCTGCGGGCAACGTAAAATCGATCCCCGCCTGCAACTGGCCACCACTGAGCATGACGCCGCGCGGCTGGCCCATTTGCGCCACGGTAATACTGCTGACGTTGCCCGGCGTGAAGACTGATGGCGACGACAGTGCCGTCACAGTCGGAGTCGGCTCCGCCACAGGAACAGAATCTTGCATCGGTGGCGTTTGGGGCACAGGTACAGAATCGGGTGTCGCTTCTGGCGTAGTAGATGTGGCGTCCGGTGCCGGTAAATCCAGCGGAATTTGTGACTCTACCGTCGCGGTGTCTTCTGCCATAACGGGCGAGCTTAAAACACATAACGCGAGCAATAACTGGCAAACTTTAACGGTCATCCGTTTCATGTCACGTTGTCCTCACTGGCACTTTCCATACGCTTCGCTTCTTCCTGGCGCAGACGGCGGTTTTCGCGACGTGATTTCCAGGTCAGCCAGAACAAGTCAAACACACAACGGATGATGATAAGCAGGGAACGGAACGGGTTATCCTGCGGTTTCGGTGGGTGAATCCAGGCATCAGCACGAGCCAGAACCACGCGCACCAGCTCACGGCGACGGTCGAGTGGGATCTCTTCAAATTGCAGGCGAATCGCTTGTTCGTCGTTGGCAATTACTTGCACCGGAATACTGATGGAGCCGGACTTCAGTTGCAGCTCAATTTCTTCAATTTCATCGGTGAGATGGCGATCGTCCGGCACCGCAATTCGGCAGCCGCCCATCGACAAATCGAGCGTATTGCTGCGCGATGAAATCCCGCTGGCGTAGTGGATCACCACCGGAATATCGACATCAATACGAATGGTTTTACGGGTCTGACGCGTTTCACGGGCGACGGCAATCGCCGCCAGCAGGAATACCAGGCTGTATAAACCCCAGCCGACGTTGAGCGCGATAACGTTCGGGTCAACGCCGAAATAGTCATGCGCACAGGCACGCACTATCCCGGCGATCACCGCGACGGCCAGTAAGACCGCGACAATCATATGCGGGCGCACGACGCTGAAATCGAAATATCCGACGTTCAACAGCGCACCTTTATCGGTCACGTTGAATTTGCCGCGTTTCGGGAACAGCATTGTGACAGCCGTCGGCAGAACCAGGTGGAATGCCATCACCATGTCGTAAATCTCACCCCAGAAACTGTAGCGATAGCGCCCGTTCATGCGTGAGTTGAGGTAAATGCTCAATATCAGATGCGGAAGCGCGTAAGCAAAAATCAGACTCGCCGAGGAGTGGATGATGTTCAGGTTGAACAGCAAATAGGCCAGCGGTGCAGTCACAAACGCCACGCGCGGCAAGGCGAACTGGAAATAGAGCATCGCGTTGAGATAACACAGGCGCTGCTGCCATTTCAGGCCTCGGCCAAATAACGGGTTATCGAGGCGGAATATTTGCGTCATGCCGCGCGCCCAGCGGGTTCGCTGAATCACGTGCAGCACCAGGCGCTCAGTCGCCAGGCCCGCCGCCAGCGGGATATCCAGGAATGCGGATTTCCAGCCAAGACGCTGCATTTTCAACGCGGTGTGCGCATCTTCGGTGACGGTTTCTACTGCAAAACCACCGATTTCTTCGAGTGCGCTACGGCGAATCACAGCGCAGGAGCCACAGAAGAATGTCGCGTTCCAGTTGTCATTACCCTGCTGAATCGGGCCGTAGAACAACGCGCCTTCGTTGGGAATGTTTTTCCCGCCGGATAAGTTACGCTCGAACGGATCGGGCGAGTAGAAATAGTGCGGAGTTTGCAACAGCGCCAGTTTCGGGTCTTGCAGGAACGCACCGACGGTCGCTTGCAGGAAAATACGCGTGGCTACGTGGTCGCAGTCAAACACGCAGATCAGCTCACCTTTAGTGAGTTTCATGGCGTGGTTGAGGTTCCCGGCTTTAGCATGCGAGTTATCGTTACGCGTGATGTAACCCACGCCCGCATCTGCGGCAAACACCGCAAATTCACGCCGTTTACCGTCATCGAGCAGGTAGATTTTAATCTTGTCGCGCGGGTAATCGATACATTGCGCAGCCAGCACGGTATCGCGCACCACTTCGAGGCTTTCGTTATAACTGGGGACGTAAACGTCCACCGTCGGCCAGGTCGAAGTATCATCCGGCAGCGGCACAATTCCCCGTTTTAATGGGAAAGCGGTTTGCAGATAACTCAGTAATAAAACGACCCAGATATAAAGTTCAGCTAAAAATAACCCTATTCCCAGAATGGCTTCTATTTCAGAATTAAAGTGCAGGGTTTGTGTCGCACGGAAATAAATATAACGCGTCGACATCAAAACCGAGACCAGCATCATGATTATCGAGACGCTGTGCTTTTTGCTGAAGCCTAATAAAAACAGAATCGCAAGGCTAATAAAGCCAAAGATATACTGCTTCTGGCTGTCCATAGGCGTAATGATGATCAGGACTGCTATTGGAGCTAATACCAATAGCAGTAAATAAAACAGGACCTTTTTCATAGGACATCCTGGATAAATGTCAGAAATTTGACGTTCTCAAGGCGGTGTGAACCGCACCATCACCAATTTTTATGCCGAGAATAGCTGCAACTCGTTTACTGATCAGTTCAATATCAAAAGCCGCAGCAGAAGCAGGGCTGAAATCGAATATTGATTGCTGAGAAGCATTTGCTTCAGCCACACTTTCATCACGGTTAATAACACCAAGCAGACGATCGCCAAGATGCTGCTGCATAAATGCGGTGACGTCGCGGCTTATATGACGGCGGTTATCGCTCTGGTTGAGAACAAAATAATATCCCGCTTTATTATTTAACGGCTCGCCAATCAAACGATGGTTTTCAATATGCGGCAACAGTGAAAGCGAAGCGGTGTCCGCCAGCATCGTCACCAGATGCAAATCAGCCAGGCGCGATACGGCCTTCAGCGCCGGGTTCGGCCCAGGTGGGAAATCGGCGATAATCACCAAGCCGGGATAGTTAAGCAATGTGCTTAATCCGCGCATCAGGAAGTGGCTGTCGGTTGCCAGAAGATGCTCAAACTCAAGACGCTGATCTTCCGTGACATCGCCATACGGCAACACAAACATATTGCTGCCAGCGGTTAAAACTGACTGGCTCCAGTCCGCAGATTCAATCGCTTTTGTGACATAACCCCGGCCATCAGACAACGGCACGCCAAAGTGCAGGCGCAGCGCATTTTGCACATCAAAATCAATGGCTAAAACCTTGCTACCCGCACGCGCGAGCGCATACGCCAGATTGGCAGTAACCGTGGTTTTCCCTACTCCGCCTTTTGGCGAGCAAACACACACTAGCGGCATGACGCAATCATCTCCAGCAACGGTTGCAGCGGTAAGTCTTTGGCGGGATGACTCCGCGCCGTATTCCCTTTGGCTGCGAACAGTTTGTCAAAACGCACGGGTTCGGTTGTTACCGGTGCAGGGGCCTGCGGCGGGGATACCAAGGCAGGTTTCACGGTTTCTTTTACGGGTTCTGGAATAGAGTGCGGAATCGGCTCGACAGCAGCTTCTGGCGCGGCGGTGACCGGTGCAAGTTGTTCAAACAGAGTTGCGGTGGTGTGCTGCGTTTGTTCAGGTTGAAAAGCCGCAGTTTTAGTGTCGGGCAGTGCACTTTGCAGGCTATCCAGAATAGACCCTTGCGCCGCCGTACTCGAGATGGGTTGAGCGACTAACGGCCTGAAATGGCTGGCATCAAACTCATCCGCCTTCACCGCCTGTGGCGCTGGCACCGCAATGCTTCCGGCATGAGACAACACGGAGTCGTCATCTCCAGTATTCATTAACTGCTTGATGATGGCCCAATTGCTGGTATCTGAGTGTTTGTTTTGCGCCGACATATCCTTGAATTCGATAGCGCCTGTGCGGGTCTTATCCTTGAATCGCTGTAAATCATCATAATTTTTCATTGCGACACTCATGATTTATAAGACGTTTCGATGAGATAGTTATTCAAAGCTTATACCAATACTATTAAAAAGGTTTTTTGGATAATGATTATGGGCTATTGACTTCATAAATCATTATTAATTGCGGTGAGTTATCATCACTATTTTTATTATTGTTTTTGCAGGTAAAACAATGGCATTTCAAGCCAATATATAGGCAGCAGCGGCCTTTTCTCCATCTTTTTTTCTTATCAATACGCATCTAAGCATGAAGATGATTAGATTTGTAATTAAGCGCTATTTAATACTAACCATTAAAAGGTAGCAGCTTTTGTTTGTGATTTC
>Ga0160439_1000753_pt1 | contig 12246 bp, 11 predicted proteins | sample HID1975M_E0MG_FD_108201 | JGI IMG/M metagenome (GOLD analysis project Ga0160439, IMG submission 108201) | Enriched soil microbial communities from UW Madison campus, WI, USA - HID1975M_E0 MG | ecosystem: Environmental > Terrestrial > Soil > Unclassified | place: USA: Madison, Wisconsin... | reverse complement strand
GACCTGGCCCGACGAGGCGTCATCAGCGCCGACGAGCACGCGGCGGCCCGCGCCCGCATCCTGGCCGGCTAGCTCGCTCGAGCCTTCCGGCGCGCCCGCAGCGTGCGGATGCTGTCGCACGCCACCAGTGCACCGGCCACCAGCACCGGCTGGAACACCAACCGCACGGCCCGCTTGGTGTCCGTGTCGAGCCCGAACCCGTCCTTGTGCTCGACGAGCTGCGCGATGTTCCCGGGGAACACCCCGACGAACAACGCGGCCGCCGCCACGCCCACCCAGGCCCGGGCCGGCTGCCGCCAGGTCGCGACCAGCGCGGCCCCGAGCGCGATCTCGGCGACACCGGACACCAGGACGACGAGGTCCGGGTCGGCCGGGAACCACGAGGGGACCTGCGCCTGGAACTCCTCGCGCGCGGTGGTCAGGTGCGACGTGCCGGCGAACAGCAGGCCGGCGCCGAGGGCGACCTGACCGGCCGCGCGGGCGACGGACGACGGGGTAGCGGTCATCCGTCGATCCTCACCCGCCAACACCGAACCCGCCAACGCCGAACCCGCAGGTCGGCGACCGGTGGGTTGCACACGCCTCCTGCGCGGGAAGCGTGCGCGACCCACCGTTCGAGCGTGGGGGTCGCGCGCCGGTCAGGCGTCCGGGCGGGGGGCGTGGCGGTCCAGGAAGGCGTAGACCTCGCGGGCGTCCACCCCGGGGAACGCGCCCGTCGGCAGGGCGGTGAACACCTGCTGGTGGATCCGCGCGCTCGGCCACGACGCGTCCTGCCAGCGCGCGGCCGACGACGCCGCGGGCCGGCGGCAGCACGCCTCGTCGGGACAGGTGGACGTGTGCCGCACGGAGGTGTCGCGGCCCCGGAACCACGAGGCCGACGAGAAGGGCACGCCGACCGCCAGCGCCATCTGGCCCGTCGTGCCCGAGCCGGTCTGGGTCGAGCACCAGAACGTGCCGGCCGGGGTGTCGGTGTACTGGTAGGACTCCGACGAGCGGTCTCGGCGGGTCAGCGCGCGGCGCACGCCCCAGTTCCGGCACACGAGCTGGCCCTCGATCGCCCCGGTGACGTCGGTCGGCAGGGGCAGCCCGTCGTTCGCGTACGCGCGGTAGATCGCGCCGTCGCCGCCGATCCGCACGAAGTGCACGGGGATGCCGAGGTGGTGGGTCGCCAGGCTCGTGAACCGCTGGGCCGCGGCCTCGTGCGTGACGCCGAACGCGTCGCGCAGGTCCTCGATCGCCAGGTCCTTCTCGCGCTTGTGCTGCTGCAGGTGCGCGACCGTGGCGGTCTCCGGCATGAGCGCGCACGAGGCGAAGTAGGTGATCTCCATGCGCTGGCGCAGGAAGTCGTCGTACGACGTCGGGCGCTCGTGGCCCAGCACGCGGTGCGCGATCGCCTGCAGCGCGAGCGAGCGCAGGCCGTGCCCGCCGGGGGTGGACGCGGGCGGGAGGTAGATGCGGCCGTGGGCCAGGTCGGTGACCGTGCGCGTCGAGCTCGGCAGGTCGTCGACGTGGATGATCGCGAACCCGAGCTGCTCGGCCATCCGGGACACCGCGCGGTGCGTGAGGGCACCCGCTGTGTAGCCGGCCTGGCGCGCCATCGCCTCGGCGACCTTCTCGATCTCGGGCAGGTAGTTGTCGCGCTCCTGGCGCTCGAGGCGGATCTGCGTGTTCGCCCGACGAGCCTCCTCGGGGGTCGCCACCGACTCGAGGTCGCGCCGCGCGAGCTCGGCGTGCAGGCCGACCAGGTGCTCGAGCACCGGCAGCGGCAGCGACTTGCCTGGTCGGACTGTCGGCAGCGCGAGCCGCTCGAAGCCCGCCGAGCGCTGCGCGCGGTCGAGCGCGATCTCGAGGGCCGCGCGCCGCGACGGGGGCTCGGCGTCGAGCAGGTCGGCGACCGTGACGTCGAGCGCGTCGGCGATGCTCCGCAGCAGCGTGAGCCGGGGTTCGCGGTGCCCGTTCTCGACGAGCGAGAGCAGGCTCGGCGTCACGCCGACCCTCTCCCCCAGCGCGTCGAGCGTCAGCCCGCGCGCCGTGCGCAGGTGGCGCACGCGCCGGCCGAGGACCAGGGAGTCGCCGTCGTCGTCCGATGTCGTCACAACCTGACCGTACGTCAAGAACGGCAATCCTTGACAGCCAAATACGGCGGCAAGAACCACGGCCTTGACGTCACGATGGCTCCAACGACAAGAACGCGGGCTGTCCGAGGCCCGCGGAAGGAGTCCGAGGACATGACCACGCTGGCCGACGCGCCCACGCGCACCACCCTCGCCGACGTCACCGCCGCCGCACGCACGGGCGTGCACGGCTGGGTCGCCGAGGTCGCCGCCCTGACGCAGCCCGACGCGATCGTCTGGTGCGACGGCTCGGACGACGAGCGCCGCCGCCTGCTCGCGCAGATGGTCCGCACCGGCACGCTCATCCCCCTCGACCCCGCCCTGCGCCCCGGCAGCTACCTGGCGCGCTCGGACCCCGACGACGTGGCGCGCGTCGAGTCGCGCACGTTCATCTGCGCGGAGCACGAGTCCGACGCCGGCCCGACGAACAACTGGCGCGAGCCGGGTGCGATGCGCGCCGAGCTCGACGAGGTCTTCGTCGGCAGCATGCGCGGCCGCACGATGTACGTGGTGCCGTTCTCGATGGGCCCGGTTGGCGGCCCGCTCTCGCAGGTCGGCGTGCAGGTCACGGACTCGCCGTACGTCGTGGTGAGCATGGGCGTGATGACCCGCGTCGGCCGCGCGGTGCTCGACCTCGTCGAGGCCGGCGCGCCCTTCGTCCCCGCGGTGCACTCGGTCGGTGCCCCGCTGGGACGGTCCGACGACGACGTCGCGTGGCCGTGCAACCCGACGAAGTACATCGCGCACTTCCCCGAGACCCGCGAGATCTGGTCGTTCGGCTCCGGCTACGGCGGCAACGCGCTGCTCGGCAAGAAGTGCTTCGCGCTGCGGATCGCCTCGGTGATGGGCCGCGACGAGGGCTGGCTCGCCGAGCACATGCTCCTGATCCGCCTGACCTCCCCGCAGGGCCGGCGATACCACCTGGCCGCGGCGTTCCCCTCGGCGTGCGGCAAGACGAACCTCGCGATGCTGCGCCCCACGCTGCCGGGCTGGCGCGTCGAGACGCTCGGCGACGACATCGCCTGGCTGCGCCCCGGCGCCGACGGCATGCTGCGCGCGATCAACCCCGAGGCCGGGTTCTTCGGCGTCGCGCCGGGGACCGGCATGACGACCAACCCCGCGGCCGTGGAGACCCTGAGCCACGACACGATCTTCACGAACGTCGCGCTCACGCCCGAGGGCGACGTGTGGTGGGAGGGCTTGACCGACGAGGCCCCCGCGCACCTGACCGACTGGACCGGCCGCCCCTGGACTCCCGATTCGGGCCGTCCCGCCGCGCACCCCAACTCGCGCTTCACGGTCGCCGCGGCGCAGTGCCCGACGATCGCCGACGGCTGGGACGACCCCGAGGGCGTCGCGCTCGACGCGATCATCTTCGGCGGCCGCCGCGCCACCAACGTGCCGCTCGTCGCGCAGGCCGAGAGCTGGGAGCACGGGGTGTTCATGGGCGCGACGATCTCCTCGGAGCGCACCGCCGCAGCGGAGGGCCTGGTCGGCGAGCTGCGCCGTGACCCGTTCGCGATGATGCCGTTCTGCGGGTACGACATGGCCGACCACTGGTCGCACTGGCTGGAGGTCGGAGCGGCCGTGGAGCACAAGCCGCTCGTGTTCCAGGTGAACTGGTTCCGCAAGGACGACGAGGGCCGGTTCATCTGGCCCGGGTTCGGCGAGAACTCGCGCGTGCTCGCGTGGGTCGTCGACCAGGTCGACCGCTCGCGCGGGCTCCGCACGGACGTCGGCGCGGTGACCAGCCCCGTCGGCCTGCTGCCCGCGCCCGGCGCGCTCGACACCGACGGCCTCGACCTGTCCGCCGACGCGCTCTCCGCGCTGTTCGAGGTCGACCCCGACTCGTGGGCGCTCGAGGCCGACCTGACGCAGGAATTCTTCGCGATGTTCGGCGACCGCGTGCCGCCCGCGCTCCACGCGCGCCTCGCGCACCTGCGCGCCGCGCTGGGCGACTGACGCCCGGGTGTTCAGCGTTCCTCACGCAGAGCGGCAGGAACGCTGAACACAAGCGGCCGACGGGTGGAGCGCGGCTACTAGGGGCACGATCGGAGGGTGACGAGTTCTGAAGCCGAGTCCGACCTGCTGGCGCGCGTCCCCGACGGGCTGTTCATCGGGGGCCGCTGGCGCCCGGCCGAGGACGGCGCGACGCTGAGCGTCGCCGACCCCTCGTCGGGCGAGACCGTCAAGACGATCGCCTCGGCGACCGTGGCCGACGGCACGGCCGCGCTCGATGCCGCCTCCGAGGCGTTCCCCGCCTGGGCGGCGACGCCGCCGCGCGAGCGCGCGGAGATCCTTCGTCGGGCGTTCGACCTGCTGCAGGAGCGCAAGGAGGACGTCGCGCTGCTCATGACCATCGAGATGGGCAAGCCGCTGGCCGAGTCGCGAGGCGAGGTCGCCTACGGCGGGGAGTTCCTGCGCTGGTTCAGCGAGGAGGCGCCGCGGATCCAGGGCCGGTACGGGACCAACCCCGAGGGCAGCGGGCGGACGATCATCTCGCAGCACCCGGTCGGGCCGTGCTTCCTCATCACGCCGTGGAACTTCCCGCTCGCGATGGCGACCCGCAAGATCGCCCCGGCGCTGGCCGCGGGCTGCACCGTCGTGGTCAAGCCCGCCGCGCTCACACCGCTGACCACCCTGTTCCTCGCCCGGATCCTCGAGGACGCCGGGCTTCCGGCGGGCGTGCTCAACGTCGTGACGACCTCGTCGTCCGGGCCGGTCTCGGAGGCGATCATCGCCGACCCGCGGCTGCGCAAGCTCTCGTTCACGGGCTCCACGCCCGTCGGGCAGCAGCTGCTCAAGCAGGCCGCCGACGGCGTGCTGCGGACCTCCATGGAGCTGGGCGGCAACGCGCCGTTCGTCGTGTTCGACGACGCCGACCTCGACGCGGCGGTCGCGGGGGCGATCGCCGCGAAGTTCCGCAACATCGGGCAGGCGTGCACCGCGGCCAACCGCTTCATCGTGCACCGGTCGGTCGCCGAGGAGTTCTCCCGCCGGGTGACCGAGAAGGTCGCGGGCTTCGTCGTCGGGCGCGGCACGGAGGACGGGGTGACGGTCGGGCCGCTCATCGACGACCGCGCGGTGGAGAAGGCCGACTCCCTCGTCCGGGACGCGGTGGAGCGCGGCGCCACCGTCCGCACCGGTGGTTCGGTGATCGACCGGCCCGGCTCGTACTTCGAGGCCACCGTGCTCGACGGCGTCCAGCCGGGCAGCAAGATCCTGCGCGAGGAGATCTTCGGGCCAGTGCTGGCGATCGCGACGTTCGACGACGAGGACGAGGCGATCCGGCTCGCGAACGACACCGAGTACGGCCTCGTGTCCTACGTCTACACGCGGGACCTGGCGCGCGGGCAGCGCCTCATCGAGCGGCTCGAGACCGGGATGATGGGCCTCAACGTGGGCGTCGTGTCCAACGCGTCCGCGCCCTTCGGCGGCTGGAAGCAGTCCGGGCTGGGCCGCGAGGGCGGCGCCGAGGGCATCCACGAGTACCTCGAGACGAAGTACACGCTGACGCCCGACCCGTTCGCGTAGTCCGCCGCCGCTGCTTACGCTCGCGGCAGGACCGACAACCGAGGGAGCGCGCAATGAAGGGCAAGGTCGCATTCGTCGCCGGAGCCGGGCTGGGGTACCTCCTGGGCACCCGCGCCGGCCGTGGGCAGTTCGACAAGCTCCAGGCGTGGGCCGAGGACGTGTGGAAGGACCCGCGCGTCCAGGGGTACGTGCAGGACTTCGAGGTGCAGGCGCGCCAGTTCGCGCGGGACCAGGGCGCGGTGCTCAAGGACCGCGCGGTCGACGCCGCGTGGTCGGCGATGGGGCAGACGTCCAAGACTCCTGTCGATCCCGACGAGATCGTGGTCGAGGACGAGCTGGACCCGAACGCGCGGCGGTTCTGAGGGTCTAGCCCGCGGGCGAGTACTCGACGACACGGGAGCCCAGGTCGAGGTAGCCGTCGTACCTGACGTGCGTGCCGCCGAGCGCCCCAACAGGTGGGACGGCGTCGCGGTCGATCGCCACGACCACGCGGTACCTCCGGAAGTCGGCCGTGCACAGCTGGTCGGGTGCGATGGCGTCGTCGCTGACGATGGCCACGGTGCCGCTCCGCGTGCCGATCTCGCCCACCCAGCGGGGGCAGCTGCCGGACTCGCCGCCCGAGTAGAGCCCGATGACGTGGTCGTCGAGGTCGACGTCGTCGAGGTCACCGTAGACGCCGGGTCGCGTGGGGTCACCGGTCGCGCGCGGGAGGTCGGTGTCGACGACCTCCGCCCACATCGCCCGAGCAGCCGCGTCGTCGTAGGCGATCTCGAGCGTCGCGTCGGGGGAGCCGCCCGCGGAGCCGTCACGCCACCCGTCGACCTTGGCGAGGGTGGTGACGTGCTGATCCCGCGACGCGACCGGGTTTCCCGTGGCGCCCGGCGCGACGGCCGCCGTCGTGGTGCACCCGGCAGCCAGGAGCACGCCGAGACAGGCGCTTGCTCCGGTCCCCACCCTCATGTCTGCTCCCCCCGTCGCCGCGAACGTATCGCGTGGGGCGGGCCCGCCGCAGGCGAACGGGAGCTCAGCTGCGCTCGCTCCGGCTGATCGCCCAGCGGTTGACCAGGTACAGCACCACGCCGATCGCCAGCAGGATCCCGGCGCGCAGGTAGACCGACGCCTCTCGCCCGGTGAGCGGCGAGGCGAGCACGAGCGACACGATCGCGCCGAGCACCGGCGCCCAGGTGGGGGCGCGGAACGGCTTGGCGTCGTCGCCCTCGACCTGCTCGGCGGACTCGTCGTCCGCGTCGGCGGTGCGCCGCAGGACCAGGACGGAGACGTTCACGGTCGCGAACACCAGCAGCAGCAGGAGCACGGTCGTGTCCGCGAGGCCGGCCAGGTCACCGGTGGCGACCAGCGTCATGGCGATCAGGACCGTGAACGCGATGGCGACGTACGGCGTCTGGCGGCCCGCGTGCACGCGGGAGAAGACGCGCGGCACGATGCCCTCGTTGCCCATCCCGTAGACCAGGCGCGACGCCATGATCATGTTGATCAGCGCGGTGTTCGTCACGGCCAGCAGCGCGATGAGCGCGAACAGCTTGGGCGGGAACGTCAGGCCCGCGACCTTGACCACCTCGAGCAGCGGGCCGGTCGAGCCGGCGAGCGTCTCGGTGTCGACCAGCATCGTCGACGTGAACGCGACGCCCAGGTAGATCAGGCCCGCGATGATCAGGCCGCCGAACAGCGCACGCGGGAAGTCGCGACGCGGGTGCTGGGTCTCCTCGGCGAGGTTGACCGAGTCCTCGAAGCCGAGCAGCGCGTAGAACGCCAGGCCCGTCGCGCCGAGGATCGCGATCCACGGGGTTCCCTCGGTGGTGATCTCCATGGCGCGGGACGGGTCGCCGTCGCCCTGGACGAGGGCCACGACGCCGATCGCCAGGATCACGATCAGCCCCGACGCCTCGATGATCGTCAGCACCACGTTGACCTTGACCGACTCGGAGATGCCGATGACGTTCACCGCGGTGATGACCAGCAGGAAGAACCACGCCGCCACCAGCGTCGGGACGCTGATGAACTCGGCGAGGTAGTCGCCGCCGAACGCCCGCGCCGCCGCGCCCGCGCTGGTGATGCCGGACATCAGGACCGCGAACGCGACGAGGAACGTGACGAACGGTCGCTTGAACGCCCGCTGCGCGTAGAGCGCGGCGCCCGCAGCCTGGGGGTAGCGGCCGACGAGCTCCGCGTACGCCGCTGCGGTGAGCGTGGCCAGCACGAACGCGCACAGGAACGGGATCCAGATCGCGCCGCCGACCTCGCCCGCGACCTTGCCGGTCAGCGCGTAGATGCCCGCACCGAGGATGTCCCCGACGACGAACAGCAGGAGCACCTTGCGGCCGATGGCCCGGCGCAGGGTGGGGTTGGCGGTGTCGGACTCGGTCTCGGTGCTCACGCGAACCTCCCTCAGGGCTGGTTCTCGCCAGTGTGGACTGGACCTCCGCTAGGCGCGCGCTGTGAGAACGGCGTCCGCGACGTCCTCGGGTGTCCCGACGACCGGGACGTCCACGCCGTCCTCGTCGGGCCCCAGCTCCTCGAGGGTCGCGAGCTGGGAGGCCAGGAGCGTCACGGGCATGAAGTGCCCGGCGCGTGCCTCGAGGCGGCGGGCGAGCTCGTCCGCCGGGACCACGAGGTGCACGAACCGCACCCGGCCGTGCGCCTCGCGCAGCACGTCGCGATAGGTCCGGCGCAACGCCGAGCAGGCCACGACGGTGTCGCCCCCGGTGGCGTCCATCGCGTCGCGGATCAGCGCCAGCCAGGGGGCGCGCTGCTCGTCGGTCAGCGGGATCCCTGCCCGCATCGACTCGACGTTGGCGGCCGGGTGCAGGTCGTCGCCCTCGATGAAGGTCGCGCCGATGCGCTCGGCGACCAGCCGGCCCACGGTCGTCTTGCCGGTCCCGGACACCCCCATGACCACCACGTGCTCGCTCACGCCCGCCACCCTAGGGGGCCACCGGGTGTGGACGGCGACGGAGGTCGTGAGCACGGGCAACTAAACTCGCCCGGTGCCATCCCTCGTCGTCGACACGACGCCGCTCCGCATCAGTCCCGCCTTCCGGCGCCTCTGGTTCGGCCTGTCGATCTCGAACCTCGGCACGCAGCTCACGGTCGTCGCGGTGGGGCTGCAGGTCTACGGCATCACCGGCTCGACGTTCACCGTCGGCATCCTGGGCCTGTTCGCGCTGGTCCCGCTGATCGTCTTCGGGCTGTACGGCGGCGCGATCGTCGACCACTACGACCGCCGCAAGGTCGCGCTCTACGCATCGCTCGTCAGCTGGGCCGTGATCCTCGTGCTGGCGATCCAGGGCTGGGCGGAGAACGAGCACGTCGGGCTGCTGTTCGCGCTGGTCGCGCTGCAGTCCGGGGCGAACGCCGTGAACGCGCCGGCGCGCAGCGCGATCATCCCGCGCCTGCTCGAGCCCCGGCTCATGCCGGCCGCCAACGCGCTGCAGGCGATCGGCTTCCAGACCGCGCTCACCGTCGGACCGCTGATCGGCGCCGCGCTGGTCGCCGCGTTCGACTACGGCCTGGCGTACACGGTCGACTTCGTGCTGTTCACGTTCGCGCTCGCCGCCGTGTTCCGGCTGCCGCCCGTGCTGCCCGAGGCGTCGTCGACCCGTCGCTCGCGCGTGGGGATCGGCTCGATCGTCGACGGGCTCCGCTACCTGGGGACCCAGAAGAACGTGCGCATGACGTTCGCCGTGGACCTCATCGCGATGATCGTGGCGATGCCGCGCGTCGTGTTCCCGGCCGTCGGCATCTGGTATCTCGGCGGGGGCGCGACGACGACCGGCATCCTCACCGCCGCGCTCGCGGTCGGGGCGGTGCTGTCCGGCACGTTCTCCGGCGGGCTCGCGCGCGTGCGGTGGCAGGCGCGCGTCATCACGTTCGCGATCACCGGGTGGGGACTCTCGGTCGCGGCCTTCGGACTCGTGCTCGTGGCGGTCGGGCGCGACAAGCCGGACCACGTGCTGTGGGCCGCGCTCGCGATCGCCTGCTGCACCTTGGTCGCGGCGGGCGGGGCCGACGAGATCAGCGCGATCTTCCGCCAGACCATCCTGCAGACCGCCACGCCCGACGACATGCGCGGGCGGCTGCAGGGGGTGTTCATCGTGGTCGTCGCGGGTGGTCCACGCCTGGGCGACCTGTGGATCGGGTCCATGTCCGAGTGGGTCGGCGAGGCGTGGGCGGTCGTGATCGGTGGGACGCTGTGCGTGGTGCTGCTGTGGCTGCTCGTGCGGTGGCAGCGCTCGTTCTGGAGCTACGACGGGCGCAACCCGGTCGCGTGAAAGACCCACCCACGGGTGGACCCGGTCGATCCCGGGGGCTGATGTGCCGAGCGTCGCGGTCGACGAGCCTGGTGCGGTGACGACCTACATCCACGGCCGGCCCGAACGGGCGATCCGCCGCCGACGCCGATCGGCGATCGCGCTCGTCGTCGTGCTGCTCGTCGCAGCCCTGGCGGGGCTGCACCTGGCCGACGCCTCGGACGCGGCCCCGGCCACGTCGACGCCCTCGCTGGGCCAGGACCCCGCGCTCGCGGGAGTCGACGACGAGCTCGCGCGCCGGTTCACCGCGGCGCAGGCGGCGGCGGCCGACGACGGGGTCACGCTGACCCTCACGTCGGGCAAGCGGACCGCGAAGGAGCAGCGTGCGCTGGTCGCCGCGGCGGAGAAGAAGTACGGCTCGAAGGCCGAGGCGCACCGGTGGGTGCTGCCCGCGCGGTCGTCGGCGCACGTCAAGGGGCTGGCGCTCGACGTCGGCCCGACGTCCGGCGCGCTGTGGCTCGAGGAGCACGGGCTCGACTTCGGGCTGTGCCGGACGTACGCGAACGAGGTGTGGCACTTCGAGAAGCTGCCCGACGACCGCGACACGTGCGCACCGATGCACCCGGACTCCTCGTCAGGCTGGTGACCGGTCCGCGACCCGTGCGGGCCGCGGACCGGTCGCCGGATCACGCCGTGGTGCAGAGCGTGCCGTTGAGGCGGAAGGCCGTCGGAGCCGGGTTGGCGCCGCTGTACCCGCCGTTGAACCCGAACGACGTGCTGCCGCCCGCCGGGATGCTCGCGTTGTAGCCCGCGTCCTTGGCCGAGACGTTGGCGCCGCTCTGGCTGGCCACCGCGTTCCAGGCCTGCTGGACGGTCTGGCCGCCGGCGAACGCCCAGGTCAGCGTCCAACCGTTGATCGCCGCGCCCTGGTTCTTGATCGTCACGTTGGCCGTGAAGCCGACGTTCCACGACCCCGGCACCGCGTAGGTGACGGTGCAGCCGCCCGCGGGGGGCGGGGTGGTGACGGTGGGCGTGGGCGTCGGGGTCGGTGTGACAGTGGGTGTCGGCGTCGGCGTGACCGTCGGGGTGGGCGTCGTCGGGGGTGTCGTCGGCGTCGCCGCGTTGAGGGCGGACAGCGTCGAGGTGTACGCCGCCTTCGGGTTGCCGCTGTTGTCGAACAGCAGCGGGTTCTCGCCCGTGCGCCACGAGTCGGAGTCGCGCACTCCCCACACGGTGATGCCCGTGCAGCGGGTCACGGCGAGGCAGGCCTTGGTGACGGTCGAGTAGACCGAGGCCTGCGAGCCGCCCTGCGCGACGTCGAGCTCGGTGATCTGCACGTCCACGCCCAGGTCGGCGAAGCGCTGCAGGTTGGCCTGGTAGTCGCCCGCGACCCCGCCGCCGAGGTGGCTCTGGAAGCCGACGCAGTCGATGGGTACGCCGCGCGCCTTGAAGTCCTTGACCATGTTGTAGACGCCGGTCGACTTCGCGTTGATGCCGTCGGTGTTGTAGTCGTTGTAGCAGAGCTTGGCGCCGGGGTCGGCGGCTCGGGCGGCGCGGAAGGCGGCCTCGATCCAGTCGTTGCCGGTGCGCTGCAGGTTGGAGTCGCGCCGGCTGCCCTGGCCGTCGTCGGCGAAGGCCTCGTTGACCACGTCCCAGGCGTAGATCTTGCCCTTGAAGTGCGTCGCGACCTGGGTGACGTGGTTGATCAGCGCGCTCCGCAGGGCCGTCCCGGACAGGTTCTGCATCCAGCCCGGCTGCTGCTGGTGCCACGCCAGGGTGTGGCCGCGCACCTGCTTGCCACCGTTGGCGGCCGCCCAGGCGACGAGCCGGTCGCCCTGGGTGTAGTTGAACTGCCCCTGGTTCGGCTCGGTCGCGTCCATCTTCATCTCGTTCTCGGGCGTGACCGAGCTGAACTCGCGCGCGGCGACGGCCGCGTACGTCGCGTCGGACAGCTTCGACGGGGCGATCGCCGCGCCGAAGTACCGGCCGCTCTGGGCCGCCGCGGCGCCCAGCGTGCTCGCCGCCGCCTGCGCGGGGGCCATGACGGCCAGGCACGTTCCGGCGGTGGCGAGCGCGAGCGTCGCGGCGATCAGCGCCTGCCGCCCGCGTCGTGGTGTGTTGCTCATCGGGTCACCTCTCTCGGGTACCCGCCGTCCTTGGCGGGTGGGCGGCTCCCCTGCGGTGGGTGCGCACGCACATCCGCGTGCGCGCGCTCAGCCCCGACCAAGCCGTTGCCGCCACGGTCGCAGGCATCCGATAACGATGTCGAAGCCCTGAAACGATTCGCGCCGCCGATTGCCGCGGCGACACGGGACGGCGATCGTTCGCCG
>Ga0160439_1000752_pt1 | contig 12251 bp, 12 predicted proteins | sample HID1975M_E0MG_FD_108201 | JGI IMG/M metagenome (GOLD analysis project Ga0160439, IMG submission 108201) | Enriched soil microbial communities from UW Madison campus, WI, USA - HID1975M_E0 MG | ecosystem: Environmental > Terrestrial > Soil > Unclassified | place: USA: Madison, Wisconsin... | reverse complement strand
GAAGAGGAAGAGGAAGAGGAAGAGGAAGAGGAAGAGGAAGAGGAAGAGGAAGAGGAAGAGGAAGAGGAAGAGGAAGATCCCGTTGATTGGAAGGCTCTCGGCTATGATTAGTAGGGACAACTTGGTTCCAGTGACGCAGATCGCCCTCGCGGACGAGGGCGTGATCGAGTCGGTGAGGGAAATCGCAGGGCGCCTCCTCTGCTACGAGTCTGCAAGTGCTCCTAGTCTCGCCTTGGCCGGGAGGCGCACGCGAATTCCTTTTCAGGGCGGGAGCCGCTATGAGTGCGCTTGATAATTTGTGGTCTAAGCATGGATTTCTATCCTTCCCAATAGACTGCGACGCAGTGCTGAAGCATCTCAAGCAAGATATGCGGGATGATTGGTTTGCGGACGTCTTGGGTTACCGGGATCTCTTTGCTCAAAAGGCCGACCTCCAGAAGGTGCTAGCTGAACTCCTTGCAGAAGGGAATGGGCAGTACTTGGGAGAGCAGAGGCAGCTCTGTGACGTCCCAAAAAAAGGCCTCGGGTTGAGGTATGCACTGGAGACGGATTTCTACGACCGGTTTGTATACCAGGCCATCTGCTCGTTCTTGATCAAATACTATGATCCCCTACTCAGTACGAGGGTGTTCGGGCATCGATGGAATCCTCGCGATAAAAATGGCCGATACCTTTTCAAAAGCAGGATTGAACTGTGGCAGACATTTGAGGGGATTACCTACGCTTCGCTAGCGGGTGAAGAGGTGCTGCTTGCGACCGACCTCATTAACTATTTCGAGAACATCTCTATTGAAATGATCAAGGAGGCATTCCTCTCAAAAATTCCATCTATAAACGCGAGTGGCCAGGAGAAGCTGCAGATCCGCAATTCCGTGCTGACCCTTTGCGCACTGTTGGAGCGGTGGTCATACAGTGATCGGCACGGGCTTCCGCAGAATCGAGATGCGTCCTCGTTTATCGCCAACGTGGTTCTATCTGGCGTCGATCATAAAATGGTGGAGCTAGGCTACGACTATTTTCGATACGTGGACGACATACGCATCGTGTGTTCGGATTCAAGGCGAGCTCGCAAGGCGCTTTCGGAGTTGATTGCTCAGCTCAGAGTTGTGGGCATGAACATCAACTCATCAAAGACGGCCATCCTAGAGGCAGTTGAAGATGAGCGAGTCTCAGAGTTCTTTCCTGCAGTTGATTCGCGCACTCTGGCCATCGATGGAATGTGGAAGTCACGCAGTCGCAGAGTCATTGCTAGATCTGTTCCGCTGGTCTGCAAGATGATCTCTGAGCTCATCGAGGCGGGTGATAGCCAATCGCGCCAGTTTAGATTTGCTGTCAACAGAATGAAGATTCTTCTCGAGTCAGATATCTTCATTGCGAGTTCGTCTGCCGCCAGCGGCCTCGTTGCGCTAGTGCTTGATGCACTTGAGACGCAGGCGGTATCGACAGACCAGTTTTGTAGAATACTTTCACTGCTTGACATGTCGCCTCAAGAGTTGAGGAGGGTTGAAGCGTTCTTGCTTGATTCCGTTGTTTCGATTCACTCCTGGCAGAACTACCATCTCTGGATGCTTCTCGCGCTTAAAAAGTATGAGTCGGACGCGATCATAGACCTGGCTAGAAGAAAGGTGAGTGCGCACATTCGTTCACCCGAGGTGCCAGCAATATTTGTCTACTTGTCTGTAGTGGGAAAAGGAGAGGATGTGCTTGAAGAGGCGATCCTCTCATTTGCTTCGGATTGGCCGTTCCAGCACCAGCGTTATCTATTGTTAGCGACGAAGGACTTTGGGAGGGAGTCTCTTTCGCTAATCTATGGCAAGGTTGGAGTTCGTTTCCGTGGCACGGTTAGGCGCGCCCGGTCGCATATTCAGGAGGCGGGAACTCTCGTTCGATTGCCTGAGGCGCTCAGCCTCCTTTCCATCTATGACGAAATTAGTGTGTATGACTGACGCCATCACTGTCCTCATGTTCCTCAAAGACTACTCAGGGCACGGGCGTGACCGGTACTTTGTGCTTAGAAATGGCGAAGTCGCTGAGGTTGACGTGCCTCAGCTCATAAGTTCTGAAGAAAGAATTATCTGCCACGACTATTGGCTGATTTCGCCCGCAATTCATCGCGTGGCGCAAAGTCTTCCGAGCGACGTTGTAGATGTGGTGGAATTTGAGTTTGGGATCTCAGGTGAGAAGGTGGAGCGGCGAGTTCGCGAACGGAGCGACGTCAGGAATCTGCTCATGAGGGTGTGTGACGAGCAGGTGGTAGGGCGGTATGTAGATCATTTCTATCGAGGAGAGGATCCGGGCCTAGATGTTCTAAAGGAGGTTGGGGTTGGCCTCAGCACCTATTGGGCCCACCTTCTGAAACAGGCGCAGCAATTGGGTGAGCTCGATAGAGCTCTCTCCGTCGAGCTGCCTGTATTCAACGTGCTAGCTCTGGCGGCGGTCCAGGGGATACGGGTCAATACCGAGAAGCTTCGCAGTTACAAAGTTGAGGTGGATCGGCGGTACTACATCGCTCTGAAACGATTCGCGGAGGTGCACGGCTTCCCCTATGAGGTCCCGCGAGAAGATGAGATTGTTGCTCATCTAGAAAGGAATGGATTCGACCTGGCGGGGGTTACTCTAGACTATTTGCTGCGCTTCGTCCCAATGCAAGATGGATTTGCGGGTCATCTGCAGGAACTAAGGCGCGCCGAATCCAGTCGATCCACCATCGGAAGAATGTCTGTAGGCGCGGGTAGGGTTTTCCCAATCGTTGACAGCCAGGCAACGGTTACATCTCGAATCTACTATAGAGATCCCTCGCTCCAATCGCTACGTAAGCAATATCGCGACGTTTTTGTTCCGGACAAGGGCTTTGAGTTTAGTTACGTCGACTATGACCAGTTTGAAGTTGGTGTAATAGCTGCTTTGTCAGGAGATCCGCGAATAACGAAGCTCTACAGCGCGGGCGATATGTACGTGGAGCTTGCAAGGGTTCTTTTTGGCGACGAGTCCATGAGAGGGAAGGCTAAGCGACTGTTCCTTTCCTATGCGTATGGGATGAAACGATCTTCGTTGCTTGATGCTTCTGTTGCGCTCGGTGCGTCCCGAGGCGCTGCGAAAGAGCTTTTCTCGAGTTTTGAGCGATACGAGCAATGGAAGTTGGAGGTCTATGCCGAGTATGAGCGCGCCGGCAGGATTGGCACCAGTGTCGGAAATTACTTGAATCGCGTCGATCGGGGGCCCTTGAGCCCCAAAGAACGGCGGTCTTCAGTTAGTCAAGTTGTGCAAGGAACCGCGTCTCTTGTATTCAAGAAGGCTATCCTCAAAACTGCGCGGATCCAAGGTGTTTTAATTCGCATCCCCATGCATGATGCGCTCCTGGTGCAGCATGCTCCTGGATTTGATGTGAATCAGCTCGTAGATGCGTTCGCTACTACAATGACTGATCATTTCTCCGGGGCGATAAGCGGGAAGGCGTCTATTGAACCGTTCTTCACGCCGGATTAGTTGGAACTCGCCTCGACTAGGCATGCCCACTGTCAGTCGGCTCCAGTGCCCATCGTGCAGGCGGTGCTCTTCCGGTGCGCGGTTGTGAACTGCCAGGTGCAAATCGACCCTACCTCACCATGCGCAGAGCGCTCTGTGCTTCTCAAGGAGATGCCGATCAACGCTGTATCTTTCAGGTAGGGTTGTCAGTTGTCGCCCATCCAATTCTGCGTAGCTGGATCCTCCAAGCGAAGGGGAAATGCATATGCGCATTGTGGATATGTCTACGCCAACTAGGTTGAGGTCGAACAGGGTGTGTACGTCCGCCCGGAGCGGCAGGCCGTTCGAGACGATATTGGTTTCTTTGCCCATGTAGCGATGGATGTGGGCTGCCTCAAGGACGTCGATGACCCCGCAACCTGTCATCGCGCACTTGCCACCATAAGCTTCAAGAAGGGCGGCCCGAAACGCCTTCTGACCCTGGCGTCGTACGATGGACCTGAGATCTCGATTTCTCTGATCCTCGACGCTCTCTGGAAGGAAGTACCCGGATTCATCGACGAGCTGACGCTGCTGCTCAAGCCGGGCAAGTGTGGCGGGGGATACGGCCGATGGTGGCCCAATCTTCAGCAGCCTGATCAGCACACCGGTGACCTCCGGACCAACGTTCTTCGCTGGCTTCAGGCCCTCAATCCAATCTTCCTTGAGCTGGTCTAAGACATGCGAGATGTTCTGCATGCGGTATTCCCAAGCCTTGGGAGTCCGGCCGTGCTTAAGGGCGAGGTCTCGGTAGAGCTGGGTCTTATTCAGCTTCAATCCTTCAGCCGTACGGACCTGCATCCAGCGGTATGCCTCAACGGCGGCAGCAAGCTGCTCGTAGGTCCAATCGTCCATGCCACCTTCCTCTCGCCCTGTGCGAATCGCCGATTCGATAGGTTGAAAGTACGCCGTAGGTGACGAGATGTGGCGTAATCCGCCCGTTACGACGTGTGCCTCAATCCCGGACTCGGCCAGAACGTGTCAACGCGGCACAGATCGAAGTCTCGCCCGTAGGCCAGCGCAGCATCAATAGGCGGAAGATCCGCGTACCAGGACAACTCTCTCTCATCCATTCCAGCCTCCGCGTGGTCGATGGCGAAGAAGCCCAGTATCGCCTCATCAAATTCCCGCAGCCACTCAGCATCAATACGATTCATTTTTTCTACTGCTCTCTCAACGATCTCCCTAGATTGCGTGCACCCCATCCCAGATCTTGAGACCGTAGTGGGCCATTTGCGGCAAGCAGTAGGCAGCGCCTACCAAACCGCGGAAATCAACAGCAACAAGCGATTTCCCATCCGTTGACGACTCCATCAGAGTGGTCTCCGGAGCGTAGAAACTCCTCTAGCAGGAAAATGTTGGACGTCCCTTTGTCGGGAGGGTGGCTAATACAACACCCCCTGTGGAAATACGCCCGCCGGATCCTGCTAGACGGTTTCTAACCTCCCGACCCCCCCGCCATCCCGGCGAGGGGCGATCCTTACAGGAGGTCCAACATGCAAACGCACTGGGACGACACGTCCTTCGATGAACTGCCCTCACGCCGGCGCGCTCGCCAGGCGCATCTGGCAGGCACCGCGAAGCCTGCAGCGTGCTCACCGCCCCCGGAGTTTCAGGAGGAGCTGAAGGTTCCCTACCTGAAGATCCGCGGCCGCTGGCTGCGGCAGATGGGCTTCAACGTGGGCCGCAAGCTGCAGATCGAGGCCTGCGCGGGGGTGATCACCATCAAGCTGCTCGGCCCGCCGGCGGTGGAAGACCCACGGGTGCCCCGATTCGTGGAGCGCACGATCTACCACGGTGAGATCAATTCCGAGTCGGGGCAGTTCGTCCCCGAGGACGTCATCCAATGAAGAAGCAGGTGTGCATGAGGGTGAAGGTAGACCCCGATCTACGCCGCGCCTTTCAGCTTTCGGCGTGGCGTAGCGAGCGTTCGCCCACGAACGTGCTGCGGTCATTGATCCAGGATTGCGTGAACCTGGATCGGAGCGCCCAAGGCGTTGATCTCTACGTTTGGGGGGATTCGTTCCCGGTGGGGAGCGAAGTACCGAAGGGGCAGGGCAGGCCCCGCTGAGGGCGTGCCGGGCCGGCCTGCGCCACCGGCCCTGATGGGTAATTCCGCGAAGCCATGTGCACGTGGCTTCCGGAGGGATGCTTGCCTCACCCCATTCGCATACTGCGGGCTTCCAGCTCCTGCTCGCTCTGCTGCGTGCATGGCCAATGCCGGCCGTTCCTGGCTTGCTTAATCCAACTCTTGCCGCGAGTGTTCCACCGGCGGTTGTACCGCTAGTTCAGTGGGCATGGCAGCAAGCTACTGGGCCGAATCAGCTGGCGCCAGCGGGCTGCTGCACGAACAAGTTCGGTCGCATCTCAGGCGCTGACATCTCAGGCAGACCTCACTCCTGGACGACCGTGTAGCTGTAACAGATCGGTTGCAGTTGAAGGTCGTCGATCTTCCAAGGAAGCTGCGCGTTTACGAGGCCTCCGCTGGCAACAGGATTCGCCTGAGTGTTGGACAACGCAATCTGGGAAACCACTATGAGGCCGTTGGAGGGGAAGAACTTCTTATGGTGGGCAACCTCATTTCGGGTCAGGAGAATGCCGCCGAGGTTGCCAGTGGTGCCCTTCACCTCAACGAAGACCTCTTCGTCATCCTTGCGCGCAACAAGGTCATATGGCTTGTTTCGACTGGTGTCCTCTACCGTATACCCAAGTTTGCTCAGGTGCTCGATTGCCAGGGACATTGCTCTTAGTTCAACTGCACGCCGTTCCGGCTGGGATAGGCCGAATCCCTGCTTGGCCGATCGCTGCGGCGAGCTGATTTCCTCCAGAAGCTGAAGCGCACCCGCCACCTCTGGAGAAGGTTTGCCCGGCGACAAGCCAAGACGATCAAACTCGTAAAGTCTGGATAGCTGAGCTGCCATCTTCTGCATGTCAGTGAACAGCTGATCGTCCGAAGGAAAGCCGCCGTTCGGGTAGAAGAGCGCGATTGCAGTGGTCTTCTCGTACCCCTTGGCGAGCGAGCCGAACCCAAGCTCCAGCTTGGTAGTCATGCGGGAATCCGCAGCAACATCTGCGGTGAGCCTCTGCCGCGCCCATTGAGTCAGGGCGGACGCTTCCTCCAGTGAGCGATCAACGAAGTTGCCGCCCACATTAATTGTGGAAGCATGAGCGAGCGCAAGGTAAGCACCCGAGCCATCTTCCCGGAATAGCCACACGACGTACCAGCCGATAGTGGCTTTCGGCGACCGACCTTTGGACGCGAACCGCACCCAGGGTACCCGGGCCTTTCGGGTTATGCCGTCCTTGCCTTCCACCAGGAAGTCGGCTTCCCCCACGTGTGCGGCTGTGCGCAGTGGCGTGCCGAGCTCGCGAATTTGGGAGGGGATGGTCGATCGAATCAGCAGCCCCCGCTCCTTCATCGCATCTGTTGGCGTCGAGTCGTACTGACTCTGCAGTTCAAGCACACGCTGTAGATCTTCCCTGATAGCCATTGCGATAGCTCAGCCCCATTTTCGATAGGCGGCATTTATGCATGGCACCTAGAAAAATGCAATGTGCATCACAGATTCGTCGTTTGGACGGTCGTTGAGCTACGACGGATAGATATTTGGTGGCGTTCCTCCCCGCATCGGTAAGCGCGCTTGGCACCGCTGCGCGTGCTCCGCCAGATGGGCCGGGTTCGGCCTATCAGCTGGGGAGGTAGGGAGGTTCAGGATTTGGCCGTGAAGAGCTGCGTAGTCGGTGGCTAGCAGGGAAGGAGCCACGGCCACCGTGTGCTCAGGGGTAATCCAGATAAGATGGCAATCAAACAAGGTATGCAGGTCCGCTCGGAGCAACAGGCCGTTATCCACTCTGTTGGTATGTTCGCCCCGGTAGGGCAGAAGATGTGCGGCTTCCAGGACCTCCACAGCGGTGCACCCAGAGATGGCGCATCGGCTACCGTAGGCGTCCAGCATGCGGGCGCGGAACAGTGGTTGACCCCGCCGCTGCGCCACGGTGCGCATTGCCCACACACGGGCATCATGCTCACTATCCAACGGCGGCGCAGCCATGAAGGCTGCAGCCTCACCGTCGGCCTGGGCGCGGGCCTGGTCGTCCGAAGCTAGGGGTACAACCACCCACTTGCCGTCAGCATTCTTCCTGAGATCCACATGTCCATGAACGGCAGGGGTGAAAGGAACATAGCGGGTTCGCTTGGGCGGTCCAGGATCTACTAGCTTGAATAGTCGATCCCGGGGATGACCACTGTCGCTGCGCCAGTTCGTCCGCCCATAGTCATAGTGGACGCGACTTGGGGCGTTGACAGTCAGGTGCTCCAAGTCAGCACGGGCGTTGCCGAGCGGCTCTTCGGGGTGACGTGCGGTATCCCATGCTTCAACCTCAGACAGCGTAGCGCCGCCAAGCGCGGAGATGGCATCCGCAACACGCCAGTACCTCGCGCCATTTGCATAGGCACTTGCGCTTGATCCCTGGTGCTCAAACACGAGCACGAAGTGATCCCCATCTAACCGATCCACGCGGCCCACAAGGTCCGGACGAGCCTCGAATATGTTGCGAGCCGGCTTGCCGGGATCCACTAGGCGCTCGGCGCGATTGAGCTGTGTCGCAACTACGGCGCGCAACTGCAACCCCTCGCGCGCGGCGATACCAAGGTGCTCCATGAGCAGGTTCTTACCCGGGCCACGCCAACGCGCCAAGGAGTCATCGTAGACCCAGCGACCGTTAATCGTGTCAATGTTGTGCTGCCAAACGCTGACGACGAGCTCGCGCGGATCCTCAGTGAGCGAAGATACTGCCCATGCACGATTGACTAGCTTGGCGCCAAAGCGCCCAAACTCTCGTTCGATACCCATTATCGTCCCCCAAGTTCAGCGCATTATCGTCCGACAAACGAGGTGGCTGCCATACTGAGGAGTCCTTTTGGTGCCCGGCTCAGTGGAGCGCTCGGCCCACCAATGAGAGACGAGATCGCATGCGCGCAGAGAAATAGCGACGGGGGCGGGTAAGCGCGGCTCGCATCCCTGAGGGAGCGCTTAAGGGCGTGCCGGGCCGGCCTGCGCCACCGGCCCTGATGGGTAATTCCGCGAAGCCATGTGCACGTGGCTTCCGGAGGGATGTTTGCCTCACCCCATTCGCATGCTGCGGGCTTCCAGTTCCTGCTGGTTCTGCTGCGTGCGTTGTTCGGTTTGCATGGCCAAGGCCTGCCGTTCCTGGCCTGCTTCACCAAGCCGCTGGAGCGATTGCTCCACCGGCGTCTGTACGGCTATTTCAGTGGCCATGGCGGCGCGCTGCTGTGCCGGGTCATGCAGGTTGCCCTGCACCACGAACACGTTGCGGCCTGCAGCACCCTCTGCGGTTGCTTGGCTCAGTACCACGTGGTCAGCCCGGTCCAGCTTGTTCTCCACGGCCAGCGCGGTGAGGCTTGCTGTCAGCCGTTCGCTGGTTTCATCGAAGCTGCGCCCGTGTTTGGCGTCCAGCGCGGCCACGTGTTCGCGTATCTGCTGGTAGAGCGGGTAGTGCGCATCGCCGTGGCGCAGTGCCGCCAGCCGGGTGTTCGAGTCTTGGCCGGGCAGGTCATTGAGCACCACCTTCGGGGTCTCGACGCGCTGCCGGTACGGGTCATCGGGGTGGAAGTGGGTTGCCTTCTCCTCGCGCTCCAGGCGGACCTCGCGGGTGTCGTTCAGGCCTTCCAGTACGCGTGGGTTGCGCTCCTGCACGGGGAAGCCGCTTTCTGTGTGGTGCGACCAGGTGCCGGCCTTCGGTTCATACACGTGGTACGAGCTGCGTATGCCAATGACGTTGGGGTTGCTGGTGGGCAGCGACTGGTCGGCCATGCTCAGCTCATACACGCCCAGCTTGGCCACGTAGGCGGTGGCCTGGCCCCACGGCATGGCGTCGTAGGCATGGCCGGCGGTGTTCCATGCCCGTGCGGTGCCCCGGTAATCGTTGTTGAGCATTTCCTTCCAGACGTTCTCGGCAGCGTCTTCGCTCAGGTTCTTGCGGGTGGCTTCCAGCAGGATGCGCGGGGTCCAGCAGTTCGGGTCCAGGTTGTGGCGCTCGAAGGCAAGGTCGTGCGCCTTCTGCACATCCCGTCCCGGAAGGTTGAGGGCCAGGGTGGGGTTGCCGGCTTCCAGCCAGGCCTCGCGGCGCTCCAGGTCGCGGTGCAGCAAGGTCTGGCCGAACGCCTCCCACTGGCGCTCTGTCAGCGTGCGGTTCTGCAGCTTTGGGTTGCGGTCGTGCTGATCGGCCGCTTCGAGCTGGGCATAGGCATTGGCCACCTGGCCGGGCAGGTTGTCGTTGCGCACCACGCCCAGCGCCAGCAGGCCGTAGCCATCATTGCCCTGCTTCTGGGCAAGGTAGTTCCAATACCGCTCGCGGTTGCCGTCGTCGGCGTACGCCCGCAGGATATCGAGATCCTTTTGATTCAATCCGCTCACGCGTTGTTCCTCCTGAACATCCTGGGTCACTCAACCTTGTATGCGCTCAGCACGCCGCGCGCGGCGGCTTCAATGGCCTTCCAGTCCTTCAGGAACACCCGGGGGTAGGAGAGGGTCACCGAAAGGTCGTTGTCGGCATCCACGAAGTTATGGGTGCAGCCGGAGACCGGGACACTTTCGTCGATCTCAAGCTGGTCGCCCTTCAGCGTGAGTGAGTCGCGCCCATCCTGGAGCTTGTCGCACTTGATGAAGGTTGCCAGCTCGCCGCCCGGGGTGCGGGCGATGTACCAGTCGCTTTCCACGTTGGCGTTGCGCTTGGCCGGCATGCCGGTCTGCTTTTCGTACGCCTGGGCGAATTCGACCATCCGCGCTTCATCAATGGCATAGGGCGTCAGCCCGAACTGTTCGGCGCCGGGGGTGCGCATGTCGAGCCGGCGGCGCGGATCCTTGCGGTAGGCCGAGCCTTCCTCGCTGGTGGCGTCGGTGCTGGTCATGCGGCCCAGCAGCTCCGTGATCGGCACGCCGTCGATGTAGTCCACCGACATGGACATCGCGCGGTGGTGGTCGGCCATGGAGCGGGTGCCGCGCGTGCCAGGGGCGGCTGCCTTGAGCTCGGGCCACATCAGCGTCAGGCCAACGCCGCCGCCAACGGCCGGGGCGATCTGGTCGTCGTAGAGGTTGGCCGGGAACGCGTAGCGGTGCGGGCCGAGCTGGGCTACTACCGGCGCGGTGGTGTAGGTGTAGCCATCCACCGTGCGGCTCCGGCTGGTGTCTTCAGACATGGCAGGTTCCTTGTGTCCCTTTTCCGTGGGTGGGGCCTTGGCGCAGGCGCTGGCGCTCAGGGCGACGGCGAGTGCAACTGTGAGGCACCGGCCGGATGACATCACGCTCATGGGCCATTCCATTGCATTGGTTGGGGTCAACTATAGGGAATGTGGTGTCAACGGGACAGGAATGGGGTCGCCAACGTCGATATCTCTCGCTGGACGATGCTTGCAGCTGTCGCACTTACTGCCTAGCCTGACATAGCATTTCACTGGCTATCGCTACGTATTCGGAAAGAGGTCTCATGCCCATAGCTGCCCTTCGCGACTCAACTTGAGCGGGATCTTCAACTTCGTCTGGAACCCACGCAGTGCCATGACATCCCCCTTGGGTTCCAAACCGCTGAGGAACGTGCGTCCGGTCCCAAAGATAGGCAAATTGCTCTGGGTTCACTTCTTCTATCTCAACCAATGGCTGCATCAACTCCAATGCTCGGCGCTGAAACTGCGGATTCCGATCAGCATGAAGGGCCAGCAATGCGGCAGCATCGGCCGCCTTTCTTCCGACCGCAGAGATGCGCGGCCAGCCCATCGACTTCATGATTGCATCAAGCCGCTGGGTGTTCTGTGCGTCGACTCTGAGTACTTCATTCACGTCAACCTTTTGCGCGCTTCTTACCTCTTGGTCCCTCAACTCCATGGCTATTAGTTCATCAGCAATTCGACCTTCATCTGAACGTGCGGCCTGGGCGACTGCGCGTCCACTAAAAAACAGAATGCAAAGGGTAAGCAGCACACACCTGATAACCTGTCCCAGCACAGAGCTCTCCTTCCTATCTTATTGCCCGATTGATCACGTGGCTTCTCGGCTCAGGCCTTCTTGGTGGTTGATGCGTTTGTGGTCTTTGGGGCCACGCTCACCTCCCAGTGGCCATTGGAGCCTTTACTAGCTTTGAGCCCGGAGTACGTCTTCACCATCTTTGCCAGCGTGGAGTGACCGTAGGTATTGGGTTTGAAGGCCGGCTGAGTGCGTCGTATCTCCTCCACCAGCGCATTCAACGTCACCCGGCCATTGGGGGACGACGCCGCCAGTGTCTCCACTGCTTTCACGACGAACGATGGGCTCTGCTTGGGGCGGGGGCTAGGTCCTGGAGCCTTCTTCGCTGCCTGCTTCTTCACCTTCGCCACGGGCACAACGATGGGCTTGGGCACGTCTGCCACCTTTGTCACAGGCTTCGCTACGGGCTTTGCTTCCGGCGTCCACTCAAAGAACTGATCGCACGCTTTTCGCAGTGCTTCCGGGCAATTGGCGGCGCCCGCGATATAGACAATTGCGCCACGTTCCCTGAGCTTGCGGCACAGGTAGGCAAAGTCGCTGTCACCGGTGACCAGGCAGAAGGTATGTGCACGCTTGTCCAGCAGCAGCTCAAGCGCGTCCAGCGACAAGGCAATGTCGGTGCTGTTCTTCCTGGGCGCGTAGGGGAACTGCAGGCAGCTGGTAAACGACTGCCGAACCAGAACCTGTTCCCACCCCTTGTTGATCGTG
>Ga0160439_1000750_pt1 | contig 12272 bp, 10 predicted proteins | sample HID1975M_E0MG_FD_108201 | JGI IMG/M metagenome (GOLD analysis project Ga0160439, IMG submission 108201) | Enriched soil microbial communities from UW Madison campus, WI, USA - HID1975M_E0 MG | ecosystem: Environmental > Terrestrial > Soil > Unclassified | place: USA: Madison, Wisconsin... | reverse complement strand
GCCAGTACGAGGTGCTGCGCCTCCTGGCCGCCGGCCTCTCGAACGCGGGCATCGGCGAGAAGCTCGGCATCACCGAGAAGTCGGTCCAGAACCACGTCAACGCGACCTACGCGACGCTCGGCATCGACGCCGACCCGCAGCGCAACCCCCGCGTCAGCGCCGCGCTGCGCCTGCTCGAGGAGACCGGGCCCGCGCACTGACGGTCACGACCGTGCGCGGCACTTCTTGAACACGTACCCCGCCTGGCCGGGCGTCCGCAGGTCGTGGTCGCGCAGGACGGTCGACGAGGGTCGCTGCCGGTCCGCGCAGACCTTGCTCCAGCGCCGCGGGTCGTACTCGACGTCCAGGACGCGCGAGTACACCTTCGTGTACGCGGAGCACTCGTCGTAGCGCACGCACTCCTCGGTGATGGCGAAGTCGAAGCCTGCCCTGTCCCGGCCCCTCGTGCCCAGCTCGCTGCCGTTCTTCTGCGCGACCGCGAGTCCGGCGGCATGGCCCACGGCGACCAGGCGCTTCGCGAGGTCGATCGCCCCGCTCATCCTCAGCCGCCCGTGCGACCTCGTCCACGAGTCCAGGTTGTCGAGCTCGACGGCGTCGAACCCGCGCTTCGCGCACCTCTTGACCTGCACGCCGACGACCTTCGCGATCGCGACGCGCTTCTTCGCGGTCGACGTGTCGAGCAGCATCTCGTCGGGCCAGCCCGGGTCGCTCACGGGCTTGCCCTGGGCGTCGCGCAGCACCAGGTCCGGGTGCTTCCTCAGCCACGTCCTGCGGTCGGCGGGCTGGGTCTGGAAGCCGTTGACGTAGCAGGCGGACCACAGGCCCGGCGCGGGGACGTCGGTCACGTCGCGCACGACCCCGCCGATCCCCGCGGGCGGCCGGTAGCCCCAGCCGATCTGGTAGTCGACCACCGCGCCCTTCGGTGGGAGGCGCAGCTGGTGCGTCGCCCGCTGGGCGAGGTGCTCGCCAGCGGTCGCCGCGGCGGCCTGATGGGGTTCCTCGACGGCGGGGGCAGCGTCGCAGCCGGTGAGCAGCAGCACCGCTGCCAGGGCCACCGCGGCCCAGCGCTCGGCTCTCACGACGCCGTCCACCTCCGCTGGTCGTCGGGCGCGCCCTGCGACGCGGTGGCGTTGGAGCCCCCTATCGGATTCGAACCGATGACCCCCTGTTTACAAGAGCGGCGGGTGCCGTGTTGTCGAGTGGTCTCCCGTGCTGTGACGTGCGGCGGGACCGGGGCCCCTCCCCCAGGTCACACCGTCCGGCGTCGGCCCGTACTGGGCAGTCTATGAGAGTGGCTGTGAGAGGGAGCGCGAGTGCTCACCACTCGGGGTTGAACTGCTCCGGCACCGGTCCGAGCGGCACGATCCTGGTGCCGTCCCACCACCAACGTGGAACCGAGTGCTTAGGATTCGACCGTCCGACCTCGATTGGCTCGCCGGTCATCGGGTGCGGTTCGATCGCCAGCCCCAGGGGCGGCGTCCAGTTGGGATCACCAACAAGGATAGCGACGAGGGCGCCACCGTAGAGCGAGAGATGAGGCGACGACGGCTCGCACGGGACGCGCCACTCGCGTTCGTGTAGCCAGTCCGCGTCCCCCGGCTTGGTCCTCACTAGCCACGCATTCGTGCGCGCGTCGAGGGCCTTCCGCGCCGACGAGGTGACGTCGTCCCGTACGTACCAAACCGGACCGCCGCCCTGGTCCCAAACCCACGAACGACACAGCACGACGCCCCACGGCGCCCACATTTGTCCTGCTAGCAAGGATTCCACACCAGCGATGGCGCTCTCGCTCAGGCAGACGACGGGGTGGTCCGCTCCGTGGGGCGGGAATGCGTCGAGGCGCATAGTCCGCAGGATCGACTCGAGCCGTTCGACGGGCGCCAGATGCGCGTGAGTTTGAGCCTTGGAGTCCCGGCCTCGGCTGCAGAAGTGCACGAGGGTGTCGGACTGTCCCGGATGCACGACGGGGCGGAACGTGGCAGTCATAGGCGCATCCTCGCCCTCACCGCTGGTGGATGTGTGGGTGATCTTCCGTACCCCTCACGGTGGCGACGTCGACCGCCTCCCGTCACGCCGGACGGAGACGACGCCCGTACGGGACACACGGCAAGGGACCCGTGAGGGCGTCGTCATGCCCGGAGGGGGACGGACAGCGGAGTGCGCTTCCGATGGTCACCGGTCCGGGCCAACCAAAGCCCTGCCGTTTCCGCGCGGCGAGCCACCGCGCTAACGTCCGAGCATGGGCGACCGGGCTAGTGATGCGTGGGACGCATTCGTAAATGCGGTCGGTGTCTCATGGCAGTGGATCTCAGACTCCAACGGAGCGCTGACCGCTCTGGCCACGATCGCGACCGCACTGTTCGCAGTATGGGCGGTCGTCAACGCTGGGAGGGACAGCCGGGACCGAAGCCGCCCGCTCGTCATCGCCGAGTTTGGGCTTGCCCATGACAGCGATACGAGCGTTGACCTCATCGTTCGGAACGCGGGCTCGAGCATGGCTCGCAACATCGTGGTGACGTTCGACCCCGCCTTGGAGGTCCCTCCCGGATTTGGCCCAAACGTGACGGCCACGCTGATCCGTCGATACAAGGACCCGCTCTCGGGCGCGGCGCCGGGGCAGAGCTTCCGCAACGTGTGGTGGTCCGGACACATGGTGGACGGAGAGAGTGACTTGCAGAACGGCGAGCCCACGCCCGATCGCGTATCCGTCAGCGTCGAATACCGAGACGATCGACGCAGGAAATACTCAGATGCGTTCGTGCTCGACGTCCGGGTGCTCCTGGCCGAGACGTACTCGGTCTCTTCAGCGTCGTTCAAGGGGCGCGTCAAGACGATTGACGCATCGTTGAGGGACATAACGAGGGCGCTCAAGACTGTGGCGCAGGTCGCTGTCGCCGCAGAGCGCCGAGTCTCCGCTAGCGACGACGACGAGGTGCCGGGGCGACTCGCTCAACGCCACCTGGACGCTTTGAACGGCACAAATCCGTCGCCGGACGGCGACGCCGAGAACGATGACGATGACGACGACGGCGACGACCGCGCTTCCGACGGAGACTCGGACGAGCACGGCGAATCGTGATCGACGACCGTCCTCTGAGCGAGGCTCAGGCGGCCGGGTCAGAGACTGACGGCGGCACGCGCGGGTCGCCTCGCAGTGCTCGAGCGCGGATCGCTCGGCGATCCGACCCTGTCCGCCGTGGTGACGACGCCCAGGCAGCCATCGGCTGTGAGGGCCCGGACGGTCCGCGGTGTGGCGCCGGAGCCGATGATGGCGGCGCCCTCGGTCAGCGTGAGGCCGTCGGGCTAACTGCGCTGACCCACGACAAACACACCGATGACGTCGTTGCGCACTTGCCTGTCGACCTCCCGCTTGAGTTCGACGACGACTTCAACGGCCCTGGGGGAGCCAGACACTGGCAGCCGCAGCATCAACGTGGCGACGGACGCCGCCTCGATCGGCGCGACGACGGCCTCCGTGACCATCTGCCGCACACTCAAGTGCGCGTGGCCGGGGCCAGTCAAGAGAAAGCCGGCTCGACTGGGATGCACACCGTGAATCGGCGGCACAGGCGGCGTCTGGCCGGGGGGGTAGTGGGGCGTCGGGTCTTCGACGTCGCACGAAACCACGTGATCGCCGAAGGTCAGGTCCACAGCCATTGCATGGCGCGGCAGCATCACAAAATCCGGGCCCAGATGTTCAAGGAAGAGCGTCGCCGACACGTACAACAGGACTCGAGTCTGCGGGTGCATGGCGTCCGGGTTATACCGCGTGGCCTGTGCCCGAGCCCCGAGCAACGTCGGTGTCGGAACACCAATTTGCGGTGCCAGCATCCGCAAGAGGTCGCTGCGATGGGCCCAACCCGTGCCCGTGCCCCGGCGCATCGGGACCTCGAGGTGCGCGCCCTTGCCATCTGGTGACTTCACGACGTAGGGCGCGCGGTCGGTCTCGAACGCCATGGCGATAACCGAGTTGTCGCCATCGACAGGAACAATGATGTGCGCAGAGAGCCGCGGCGGGGTTTGCTCGTCAAAGCGGGCTTGGACGCCACTCCACCAGGCCTCCGGGTCGATCGCCACGGAGGGTGCGACCAGGGCATGTTCCTGTTCGTCCAGGCCCAGGATAAGGACGATCTCTTCCCCAGCAGCACTATTGGCCCAGCCCGCGAACTGCCGCGCGAACGATTCAGGGATCGGCCAATCGCGTTTGGCCTCGACGCGGTCGTCCTCGACGCGATGCCCGGCCAGCACCTTGTCGACGGCAGCGAGGGCAAGAGTCTCGAGAGCGATGTTTCGCATGCGAGCAACCTAAGGTGAGGCCGGGCCCCTTGACCCGCGAACGACGCCTCGGATTCGGCGACGTCCGCCCAACCTCTCGCGGCGCTCGGGGGCCGGTGCTCAATGACGCGTCGCCGCCCCCTAAGAGTGACGACGCGGAAAGGGCCCGGACGGTCCGGGATGTGATGCCGGAGGCGGCGACCTTCCGCGCGCGTGCGACGGCGGACCGGCTCGCGGCCGCGTGGCTCCTGTCGCTCGCGGGTCTGCGACGGTCGGAGGTCCTCGGGCTGCGGTGGGAGGACGTCGACCTAGAGGCGGGCACGGTGACCATCGCCCGGGGGCGGGTGGCGGTGACTGCGACGATGGACGCGGTCGACGACCCGAAGTCGAAGCGGTCGGCGCGCACGCTGCCCGTGGGCGACCTACCGGGGGTGACGGCCGCGCTCCGTGCGCTGCGGAAGCGGCAGGCGGAGGAGCGGCTCGCGCTCGGCGCTGCGTACGGCCCGGGCGGGTTCCTGGTCGTCGACGAGATGGGTCGGCCCCCTCGTCCGGAGGCGTACTCCGACGCGTTCCGGCGCCTGTGCCGTGAGGCGGGCGTCCCGTCGATCCGGCTGCACGAGACGCGGCACACGCTCGTCACGACGCTCCGCGCTGCGGGCCTCCCGGATGACGAGATCGCGAAGTGGCTGGGGCACTCGGTGGCGGTGATGCTCTCGACGTACGCGCGGGCGCTGCCCGGGTCGAACGAGCGCACGGGCTCGGCCATCGCTGCGGCGTGGGCGGCGTCTGGGTCGTGAGCGTGAGCCCGTCGGAGTGATAGCCGCGCGGGCTCTGTGAGAGGTACGTGAGAGAAGGCCGGTCCCGGTGATAGACGGGACCGGCCTTCTCGGCTCTGACCTGCAGGAAGATCGGAGCCCCCTATCGGATTCGAACCGATGACCCCCTGTTTACAAGACAGGTGCTCTGGCCAGCTGAGCTAAGGAGGCGGGCGGGAACAGCGTACCGAGGCTCGGCCCCCGCCGACGCGGCGGGGGCCGAGCCGGCGGTCACTTGGCGGCAGCGGCCGCCTCGACGGCCGTCTTGAGCTCGCCCGGGTTCTGCCAGTTGCCGGCGAACGGCTTGTCGTCGACGAGGATCGTGGGCGTCGAGACCTTGTCCTGGCCGCCGAGCACGGTCGCCATCTCCTCGGTGTTCGCCGCGATCCACGGCGTGAACGTGCGCCACGTGCCGGTCTTCTCGGCGTCCGAGCCGGTGACCTTGTACGTGCCGCTCACGGTGTCCGTGAAGGTGTCCGACACGGTCGTGGGGACGCCCACGCTCGTGGCGATCTCGGCGATCTTCTCGTCGGGCAGGCCGTCGCTGTTCTCGGCCGGCTGGTTCGTGTAGAGCGCCGTGAGGAACGGCGTGAAGTGCTCCGGGTCCTTGTCCGCGACGACCGACGCCGCGTTGGCGGCGCGCGAGGAGTAGAACGTGCCGCTCGAGAGGCGGTCCAGGAAGGACACGGGGAAGTACTTCACCGTGATGCCGTCCTCCTTCGCGAGCGCGTCGAGGTCGGCGCCGTTGATCGAGTCGAACTGCGCGCAGACGGGGCACTGCGTGTCGAAGTACAGGCTGACCGTCGTGTCGCCGTCGCCCGCGACGCCCGTGCCGGCCTTGCTCACGGGGATGTGCGAGCCGGTCGCGGTCGAGGGCGCGGCCACGTCGGCCACCTTGGGCGGCACGACGTCGTCACCGCCGCCGCCGTACGCGACGCTGCTGTACTGCTCGGCCTTGTCGTTGTTCGTCTTGACGATGAAGCCGACGACGCCCGCGAGGGCGACGACGATCACGGCGCCGAAGGCAACCACGGCGATGCGGGTGCGCTTGGCCTTGCGCTCCTGCTCGATGCGCAGCAGGCGGGCCTTCTCGCGCGCGTCGTCACGACGCTGGTTCTTGGTGAGCTTGGGGTCGTTCGTGGGCATGGGTGCTCCTGGGTCTGGTGGGGCGAAGGGTGGCGGGGGTCAGGCCGCCACGGGAGGCCCGCGCCGGGCGATGCCCGCGACGAGCACCCGACCCACGGGCCGGGCCACGAGATGGTCGGGGACGTTCAGCGTCCGCGCGACGACGACGTGCACGCGCGGCGCCCGCGCGACGGCCCGCCGGACCAGCTGGCGGAGCACGGCGCCCACGCGGGCGACGACCGTCAGCGCGCCGAAGCCGCCGATCCCGAGCGCCGCGTAGGCGAGCAGCATCGGCAGCGCGATGCTCAGCAGCAGGACGGCGCTCGTCGACGTGGGACCCGCCCCGAGCGTGCCGTCGGGGCAGTCGGTCGCGCGGCGCAGGACCGCCAGCCGCATGCCCAGGACGCCGGCTGCGCCGTGCGCGTCGACGCACCCCTGCAGCAGGAGGCGGGAGGAGGCCGTCGCGAGCGTGCCGAACAGCAGCGCGAGCGAGCCGAGCGCCACGGCGATCGCCGGGCGCGCGGCAGCAGCCACGGGGCGGCGTCGCGCGGTCATGGGCACAGGGTAGAGGGCGAAGGTGTGCGGCGGGTCACGGGTACGTGGGCGGCGTCAGCGGCCACCACACGATCTCCACGTCGTTCATCACCAGGGCGACGAGCACGACGGCGACGACGAGGCACAGCACGACGAGGATCGCCGCGCCCAACCGTCCCGGCGCGACGACCGCGAGCACGCGCCGCGCGCCGATCCGCGTCATCCCGGACAGCGGCCCGAACCAGACGATGAGCACGCCGAGCAGCGCCACCGAGCCCACGAGGATCGACGCCTCGGTGCCCTGCAGCTCGTCACCCGTGGTCAGGTCGCCGAGCACCCAGGTGCCCTCGGAGAACAGCCACCAGATCACCCCGACGACGATGACGACGACGCTCGCGCTGACCATGAGCGCCGGGACCAGCCCCACGGCTGCCCGCAGCAGGTGCCACGGCCCCGTCGCCACCGCCCGTGCCGAGTCCCCTCTCCGCACGCCGGACCGCTCGCGCCGCGTGTGCATCGACTCGACGGTCGACCCGATCGCCCGCTCGACGAGCAGCAGCACCCCGACGACGATGAGGGTGACCAGCGGGAACAGCGCGGCCGCCGTGCCGACGACCAGCGCGAGCGCGAGCAGCGACCCCCACCGGCGGCGCGCGGGCGGGCGCTCGTAGCCGGACCCCTCGGGTCCCTCGCCCTCGGAGGCGTCGAGGTCGTCCTCGATCCAGTCCACACCGTCGGGCTCACCGTCGGGCTCACCGTCAGGCTCACCGTCCTCGAACACGTCGTCGGGCTCGTCCTCCGGCGTGACCTTCACGAGGCTCGCGGGCATCGCGACCGTGTTCCCGTCCTGGGCCGCGGGCGCGAGTGCGCGCGTCGAGTCGGCCTGCTGCGCCGCGGGCGGCGCGATCACGGTCGTCGCCCCGGCCATCGGCACGGCCGAGGCCATGCCCGCGTCGAGCACGACGGTCCCGTCCTCGTCGGGCGGCAGGTCGCCCTCGGCCGCGACGGTGGTCAGCGCGAGCACCACGTCGTCGGGCGAGGTGCGCGCGTCGACGTCCGGGTCGAGCGCGCCGACGAGCGCCGCGGCGGTCAGCGCGCCGAGGCCCTCGACGTCCGCCTCGCCGGACCGCGCGCGGGCGAGGACCGCCTCGACGGGCCGTGTCCCGAACGGCGGCCGCCCGGTCGCGGCGAACACGAGCACGGCGGCCCAGCCCCACAGGTCGCTGCCGGGCGACGGGTCGTCGCCGTCGAGGAGCTCGGGCGCGAGGTAGCCGGGCGTGCCCACGACGAGCCCCGTCGAGGTCAGGGGCGCGCTGTCGTCGGCCGCCTGCGCGATGCCGAAGTCGATGAGGACCGGGCCGTCGTCCGTGACCAGCACGTTCGAGGGCTTGAGGTCGCGGTGCACCACGCCGGCACCGTGCACCGCGTGCAGCGCGTCGAGCAGGCCGGCCGCGAGCGCGAGCAGGTCGTCGGCGTCGAGCGGGCCGCGCTCGCGCACGTGGTCGGCGAGGTTCTCGCCGTCGACCAGCTCGGTGACGATGAACGCCTCGGTCGAGTCGGCCTCGGCGTCGAGCACCGCGGCGACGGCCGGGTGGCGCAGCCGCTGCAGAGCGGCGACCTCGCGGCGCAGGCGCTCGCGCCCGGCCGCGTCGGCACCGATGTGCGGGTGCAACAGCTTGAGCGCGACGGAGCTGCCGCCGCCGTCGACCGCCCGGTAGACGGTCCCCATGCCGCCCGAGCCCAGCGGAGCCACGACGGTGTACCCGCCGATCTCCGACCCCGGTGTCAGCCCGATCCGCTCCATGCGCAGCCACGCTAGCCGTCCGACCTGCGATCCGAGCGCTCACCCCGGGCGTGCCGCCGGACGGGCGACTAAGGTCGAGGCCAGATCCTGAGGAGCTGATGCTGTGCCGATCGCTGTGCCCGAAAGCGGCTACGACCTGGTCGTCGTCGCCAACCGCCTGCCCGTGGACGTCACCGTGGGCGAGGACGGCGAGTCGAGCTGGACCCGCTCGCCCGGTGGACTCGTGACCGCCCTGAACCCCGTGATGGCCAAGGCCGACGGTGCGTGGGTGGGGTGGAGCGGCGCAGCGGACCACGACGTCGAGCCGTTCGAGGTGGACGGCACCGAGCTGATCCCCGTCACGCTGTCCGCGGAGGACATCGAGAAGTTCTACGAGGGCTTCTCCAACGACACGCTGTGGCCGCTGTACCACGACGTCATCTCCCCGCCCACCTTCCACCGCACCTGGTGGGAGGCCTACCAGCGCGTCAACCGCCGCTTCGCCGAGGCCGCCGCCCAGCAGGCCGCGCACGGCGCGACCGTGTGGGTGCACGACTACCAGCTCCAGCTCGTCCCCAAGATGCTGCGCGACCTGCGCCCCGACCTGCGCATCGGCTACTTCCACCACATCCCCTGGCCGCCGCTCGAGCTGTTCATCCAGCTCCCGTGGCGCAAGCAGGTGGTCGAAGGGCTGCTCGGGGCGGACCTCATCGGCTTCCAGCGCGGCGGCGACGCCGCCAACTTCGTCCGCGTCGTGCGCCGCCTGACCGGGCTGACGACGCGCGGCCAGGTCATCACCCTGGCCAAGCACGGCAAGGTCGAGCGGCACGTGCGCGCGGCCGCGTTCCCGATCTCGATCGACTCCGGAGCGTTCGACGAGCTGGCCCGCACCCCCGAGGTGCAGGCCCGCGCGAAGCAGATCCGCGCCGAGCTCGGCGACCCCGAGGTGCTCCTGCTCGGCGTGGACCGGCTCGACTACACCAAGGGCATCCGCCACCGCATCAAGGCGTACGGCGAGCTCCTGCACGACGGCCGGCTCTCGGCCACGTCGACGACCCTCGTCCAGGTGGCCAGCCCGAGCCGGGAGAACGTCGACGCGTACGCCCAGCTGCGCGACGAGGTCGAGCAGCTCGTCGGCCGGATCAACGGCGACTACGGCCAGGTGGGGCACGCGCCCGTGCAGTACCTGCACCAGTCCTTCCCCATGGAGGAGATGGCGGCCCTGTACCTCGCGGCCGACGTCATGCTCGTGACCGCCTTGCGCGACGGCATGAACCTCGTGGCCAAGGAGTACGTCGCGGCCCGGTCCGACGACCGCGGCGCGCTGGTCCTGTCCGAGTTCACGGGCGCGGCCGACGAGCTCACCGGGGCGATCCTCGTCAACCCGCACGACATCGACGGCATGAAGGACGCGATCACCTACGCGGTGCACATCGACCCGCGCGAGTCGCGCAAGCGCATGCGCCGCCTGCGCCGGCGCGTGCTCGGCCACGATGTCAACGCGTGGTCGCAGGAGTTCCTCGCGGTGCTGACCGCGGTGCCGAACCGGACAGATCGGGGGGGTCATGTCTGAGGAAGCACAGGCCGCGCTCACCACCGCCATCGCCGCCACCGCGCGTCCCCTGCTCGTCGCGCTCGACTTCGACGGCACGCTCGCCCCGCTGCAGGACGACCCGAGCGCGTCGCGGATCATCCCCGCGGGCGTCGACGTCCTCGCCCGGGTCGGCGCCCAGCCGGCGGTGTCGCTCGCTCTCGTCTCGGGCCGCGCGCTGCACGACCTGCACGCCCTGGCCGAGGTCCCCGAGGGCACGTTCCTCATCGGCAGCCACGGCGCCGAGCGCGCCCGGGTGACGCGCTTCGGCCTCGACCGCGACGTCGTGCAGCTGACCGACGACGAGGCCGACCGGCTCGCCTCGCTCGGCGCGCGCGCGGCGGGCATCGTGCGGGGCAAGGACGGTGTGTGGGTCGAGACGAAGCCGACGGCCGTCGTCGTGCACACGCGCCTCGCGCAGGACGAGGACCGCCAGGAGGCGGAGGCCGCGGCGCTCGCGCTGGGCGCCGAGCTCGGCTCGGGCGTGCTGCACGGCAAGGACGTCGTCGAGATCTCGGTGCTGCACGCGAGCAAGGGCGAGGCCCTGGCCGCGCTGCGCGACGAGCTCGGCGCTCGGTCGGTGCTCTTCGCGGGCGACGACACCACCGACGAGCGCGCGTTCGAGGTCCTCGGGGACGGCGACGTGACGATCAAGGTCGGCCCCGGCGACACCCTCGCGCGGCACCGCGTGGGCTCCGCCGACGAGCTCGTCGAGGCGCTCTCGACCCTCGCCTGACCTGCGATGTCGGGCCAATCGGACGAACCGCCCCGGGCAGCCCTGCCTGGCCCGTGATTCCGGTCTGACAGGCCTGCCGGATGTGCGAGAGTGCGCCTACGTTCTCGACCTTGGAGCACCTGTGCCTGTCACCACCCCGCGCCCGATCCGGCGTCTCCTCGCGATCACGGCAACCCTCGGCACCCTCGCCGCGGGCGTCGCCGTGGCGCCCGCCGCGGACGCCGCGCGGCCCTGCACCGACGGCGTCTGCACGTACACCGACGGCTACCACAACGTGCCGAGGACCTGGACGGTGCCGCCGTCCGTCACGTCGGTCCATGCGGTCCTGGCCGGTGGTTCGGGCGCGGGCAGCGACGCGACCGGCGGGCGGGGCGGCGTCGTGGCGGCCGACCTGGCCGTGACCCCGGGCGAGACCCTCACGATCCGCGTGGGTGCTCGCGGCAATGGCGGCGGCTTCGGCGGCGGCAGCGACGGCACAGGCCCGGACGGCGCGACCACCGGCGGCGGAGGCGGCACGTTCCTCGCCGACGCCGACGGTCTCCTGCTCGTGGCCGGCGGCGGCGGTGGTGCCGGCACCGGCGGCAACGGCGGCAACGGCGGCGGGGGGCAGTCGCTCGCGGGTGCGCCCGGCACCGGACCGACGGCGGGTGGCGGCGCGACGAAGACGGCAGTCGGCACCGCCGGCGACGGCGCAGCGGCCGCGACCGGCCCGGCCACGACGACCACCTTCGGCGTCGGCGGGGTCGGCGTACCGGACGCCGGCAACGGCGGCGGCGGCTACTTCGGCGGCGGCGGGGGCGGCTCCTACGCCGACAGCGGGAGCGGCATGGCCCAGGTCGTCGGCGCCGGGGCCGGCGGCGGCTCGGGCTATGCGGCGACCGGGCTCACGCCCGAGGCGACCACAGCGCTGAACACCGGCGACGGCTCGATCACGATCACGTGGGACGAGCCCGGGGCGACGACCACCGCCACGCTCGCCCTCGACTCCGACCACGCCGTGGCCGGCGCGTCGACCGCCGCGAAGGTCACCGTCACGGCCGCAGGCCCCTCGCCCGACCTGACCGGCGGCGCGGTCCAGCTCCTGGTCGACGGCAAGAAGTCCGGCGCACCCGTCACTGCCGCGATCGACGGCACCACGGCCACCGCGACGCTCACGGTCCCGGCCACCGGCGTCGGCGTGCACCAGGTCTCCGCGGCGTTCAGCGCGGACGACGCGGACCTCGCGTCCACCACGAGCAAGGCCACCTTCACCGTCCTTCCCGCGACGCTTCCGTGGACGATCGTCGACGCGAAGGGGCACGCGGTCACCTCACCGCTCTCGTCCCCCGAGGTGTTCGCGCGCGCGACGGGCCAGCTCCCGGGCGCGACGGTCCGCGCTGAGGTCAAGATCGACGGCGAGTGGACGGTCGGGTT
>Ga0160439_1000749_pt1 | contig 12283 bp, 8 predicted proteins | sample HID1975M_E0MG_FD_108201 | JGI IMG/M metagenome (GOLD analysis project Ga0160439, IMG submission 108201) | Enriched soil microbial communities from UW Madison campus, WI, USA - HID1975M_E0 MG | ecosystem: Environmental > Terrestrial > Soil > Unclassified | place: USA: Madison, Wisconsin... | reverse complement strand
GACCTGGTGCATCCCAGCACGTGGGACACCCGGTAAGTTGCTCCCATGCGCCTGCACGTCGCGAACCACCCCCTGGTCGACCACAAGCTCGCCGTCCTGCGTGACGTCGAGACCCACTCGGCGACCTTCCGCCTCCTCGTCGACGAGCTGGTCACCCTGCTCGCGTACGAGGCGACCCGGGACGTGCACACCCGCGAGGTCGAGATCACCACGCCGGTCACCACGACCACCGCGCGCAAGCTGGCTACGCCGCGCCCGATCGTCGTCCCGATCCTGCGCGCCGGGCTCGGCATGCTCGACGGCATGACGCGCCTGCTCCCGACCGCCGAGGTCGGCTTCCTGGGCATGCAGCGCGACGAGGAGACCCTCGAGGCGATCACGTACGCCAACCGCCTGCCCGACGACCTGTCCGGCCGGCAGTGCTTCCTGCTCGACCCCATGCTCGCCACCGGCGGGACGCTGGTCGCGGCCATCGACTACCTGCTGCAGCGCGGCGCGCGCGACGTCACCGCGGTGTGCCTGCTGGCCGCGCCGGAGGGCCTCAAGGTCGTGGAGGACTTCGTCGGCGACCGGGCCGACGTGTCGATCGTCGTCGCCGCGGTCGACGAGCGCCTCAACGAGAAGGCGTACATCGTGCCGGGCCTCGGGGACGCGGGAGACCGCCTCTACGGCGTCGTCTGAGCATCCACCGGGTGAGACCACCCGGGTATCTCCTTGGGCACGGCCGACGAGCCGTGCGATGCTCGCACCGTGATCCGACCCACGCACTACGCCACGGCGGCGTCCGCCGTGCGCGTATCTGCGATGCGCTGTCCGGCCTGACGTCGCCCCTCAGGCCCGACCCTCCCGCCCCACCGGCGGACCGCACACCCGGAGAACCCCATGGCACTTCCTGCTCCCTTGCCCCCGCCGCCGCGCGCCGGCTTCGTCCTGTACGTCTCGGTCCCCGAGTCGACCACGGCGACCGCGCTGGCCGACGTCGCCGCGACCCTGCACGAGCTCGCGGTCGACGCGCTGCCCGGCGCCGAGACCGTGACGGCGCTGTCCCTGGTCCCCGGCGGGTCGGACGACGTGCGGCGGATCGGCGAGCGGCTCACCGACCTGCGGCTCATCTCGGGTCAGCAGTAGCCGCAGGCTCGGGGGGCTGCGTCCGCAGCGTGATGGCGCCGACGAGGTACTGGTCGCCGACGGTCGACGCGGTCAGCGAGCTCACGTCGCAGCCCAGCAGGACCGGCCGGAACGCCTTGGCGTCCGTGCCGAGCGAGTTCGCCGCGCGCCAGCCGGTCGCGGTCGAGTCGAAGGCGTTGGACGACGAGCCCGCCGAGCCGTCCCAGCGCACGGGCGTCAGCGCGACCGGCGGGGCCTCGCACAGCGGGCTCGTCAGCCGCAGCTGGTCGCCGCTGCCCAGGTAGTCGCCCTCCCAGGCGACGACCCCGACGCGTGCCGACGTGCCCGCGGGCGCCGCGAACGAGAACACGGGCGGCTGTGCGCCGCTACCCACCCACGCGCCGCTGTCGTACACGGTCACGGCGGCGTCGCTGCCGTCGGAGTAGACGACGACGAGCGACCAGCCGGCGAAGTAGGTCGGGTCCTTGTCCGAGCGACCCGCGCTCACGGCGACGTCCGCCACGGACCAGGTCCCGCTGCCCCCGGCGGCCACCTGGTTGGTCACGTCGGCGAACGACTGGTAGTACCGGCGGTTGGCGTTGTCCTTCCGGTCGGCGATGACCGTGCCCGTCACGGCCTGGTAGTCGCCCTGGGGCCCGCGCAGGCGGGCGTCGGTCAGCGCCGTGCTCCACGGGTCGGAGCCGGCGGCGTTGCCGGACCAGTACAGGCCGGCGAACTCGACCTGCGCGCCCTTCGGGATGACGAGCTGGGCCTTGGAGGAGACGGCGACGCTCGCGCGCGGACCGGCGAACGGCGCCTCGTCGAGCGGGACCATCGCCAGACCGTTGTTGTCGGCGGTGCCCTTCTCGAGCGCGTTACGGCACGCGGCGAGGTAGGTGTTGCAGGACAGCAGCGGCGCTCCCACCTGCCTCACGTCGCCGGTCCCGGTGTAGCGCTCGGCGAGCCCGGCCGACGTGGCGGGCAGGGTGATCTGCACCGGGTCGCTCGTCGCGCCCGTGGCGAGCGCCGTGACGGTCACGCGGCTGCGCTCGCTCCACATGAGGTGGCCCGAGACCAGCACGGCCGCAGAACCGCCCGAGGCGATGTCGCCCAGCGGGCACTCGACGACGCGCGGGTCCTCGGTCGCCGCGCACCCGGCGGTCTGGCCGCCGTCGGGATTCGGCACGACGTTGCGCGGCAGCACGACGCGCGCGACGACGGCACCCGCGTCGGAGCCCTCACCGACGTCCACGGCGAACGAGACCTGCACGCCCTCGTCGCCTTGCAGGAGCACCGGTGACGTCTCGGTCCGCACGACGAGCGACGGCGCGCGGCCGACGACGGGCACGATGACCGCTGCGTCGTCGGCGCCGGGAGCCCGGGCCGCGACCGTCAGGTCGGCGAGCGCGCCGGTGGCGCCCACGTCGCCGACGAGGCTGAGAACGAGCTGCTCGGAGCCGCCGGCCTTCAGCGCGTCGCGCACGCACGTGGCGAGCGAGCCGTCGAGGCCGCAGTCCCAGCCGTCAGGAGCAGCGTCGGCCCACCGGGTGCCCTCGGGCGCGGTGGCCTCCACCACGACGTCCGACGCGTCCAGGTCGCCCTCGTCGCCGACCGAGAGCTTGACCGGCACCGCGTGCCCACCCAGCACCTCGAGCCCTTCGGCCGCGTCCACCGACAGGCGCGCGGGCCGCTCGACGGTGAACGGGACGGAGATCGGGGTCGGGGTGCTGCGGCCGGACGGGCTGAGCGTCAGGGTGATCGGGTCGTCCCCGACGTCGTCCGGCTCGCCGGCCGTCAATGCGAAGGCCAACGGTGCCGAGCCGCGAGCGGGGATGGTCGCCATGGTGCAGTCGACGACGTTCGCGGCCGCCCGCGCCGCCTGCGGCAGCAGGCAGCTCCAGTCGCCGCCGACCTGCTGCCACGTGATCCCCGCAGGGAGCGCGACCTGCACGGAGGCGCCGGTCGCGGCCGTGCCGCCGGCGTTGCGCAGCGGCAGGGTGAGCGTCGTGGGCCGCTGGCTGAGCAGCGCGAGCGTCTCGGGTGCGGACCGGAGAGCCAGTCGCGCCGGGGCCGGTGCCACCCGCACGGGGATCGGCGGCGCCTCGTAGTCGAGCCCAGCACCCTTCACGTGCAGCGCGATCTCGCCGTCGGACCGCTCGTAGGACTCGTCGACCGCGACGTGCAGCACGAGGCGCGCGGTCGTGCTGGGCGCGAGCACGTCGAGGGTGCAGCGCGCCGTCGGGGACTGCTCGCCCCCGGTGCACACCCAGCCGGGGTCGGAGGCCGCGGCGAAGCGGCCGAACACGCCGGGCGTGGTCACCGTGAGCACGTCGTCGATCGTCACGCCGTCGGGCAGGACGACGTCGGCGGCGAGGTCGGCGGCCGCGGTGCCGCCCGTGTTCGCCACCTCGATCGCGAGCTCCTGGTCGGTCGCGCCCGCCGACAGGGACAGGCCCGTGTCGGGCAGGACGACCGAGAGGGCCGCGGGGGCCGGCGGCGGGTCGGTCGGGGGATCCGTGGGCGGGTCGGTCGGCGGGTCCGTGGGGGGATCGGTCGGCGGATCCGTCGGCGGCTCGGTCGGGTCGCTCGTCGGCTGCGCGGTGGGCTGCGACGTCGGCGGGGCGGTGGGCTGGCTCGTCGGGGCCGACGGCGGGTTCGTCGCCGTCGGCTCCGCACCCGGGACGACGGGAGGCGGGGTGGGCTCCTGCGACGCCGCGGTGCTCGGGTCGGGCGTCGCGCCCGGCGACGCGGGTGCGGTCGGCTGGTCCAGCGTCGAGGAAGCGCTCGAGGTCGGCACGGGGAGCGTCGCCTCGTCGTCGGGCCCGGACAGGAGGTTCACGACGAGGGCGGTCGCGATCCCGGCGACCACGAGCACGCCCGCCGCCACCGCCACGGCGGCCGCGGGGATCGACGCGATGAACGCCGCGATCCCGCCCGCGGCACTCGCGCCCGCGGTCGCGCCTGCTCCGCCGCCCGCGGCGACCGCGGCAGCGCCACCCGTGCCCGCGGCCGCCGTCGTGGCGGCGGCCCCCTGGCCGTGCCCGGACGCGAGCGCAGCCCCTGCAGCAAGGCCACCGCCCACGGGGAGCAGGTGCGCGAGTGCGCCCATCCCCGCCAGGCCGAGCACGAGCGGCGCGATGACCGCGCGCATGCCGTGGTTGACGTCCGTGAGCTCCAGGACCAGGGCGCGGCAGTCGCCGCACGTCTCGAGGTGCTGCTCGACCTGCGTGTTCTCGCGCGTGCCGAGCCCGCCGCGCACGTACGAGCCGAGCTTGCCCGCCACCGAGCGGCACGCGTCGTCGAGCGGGTCCTGCAGATGCTGCTGGAGGTAGGCCTGCCGCAGCCCTTCACGGGCGCGGTAGGCAAGGGCCGCGACGCCGTTGGCCGTGAGGCCGAGGATCGGCGCGATCTGCGCCGACTGCAGCCCCTCGACCTCGGTGTGCCAGAGGACCGCCTGCCAGCGCTCGGGCAAGCCGCGGAAGGCGCGCGCGACGACGCCGCGCTCGAACCCCTCGAGCGCGGGCTCCTCGGCCGTGCCGGCCCACGCGGTGCCCACCTCGAGGCTGGCGACGTCGTCGGTCGGCTCCGCGCGGTGCGCACGCGTGCGCTGCAGCCCCGCCACGCGGCGGACGACCGTGAACAGGTAGGCCCGGAAGGCGACGTCGGGCCCGTTGCCGCGCTGCAGCGCGAGGAAGACGGCGGCGAAGGAGTCGGCGACGACGTCCTCGGCGTCGGCGGTGGAGTCGGTGTAGCGGCGGGCGACGACGAGCGCGGCGCCCGCGTGCCGCTCGTACAGCTCTCCCGTCGCCTGGACGTCTCCCCCGCGGACGGCAGCGATGAGCTCGGCGTCCTCCCGGACCCCGTCCTCGGTGCTCGCCTCCGTGCTCACGCGGCTTCCTCCTGTTGATGACCCCGATCAGAGTGCCATACCGGACGAATAGGGTGAACCGAACCTGGGGGTGGGCTGAGTGGGTGAAAAAACGTTCACCGGCGTCACGCCGCAGGTCGGCGGGACTCTCATCCGGCGTGACGACACCAGCGCGCCTCGGCAGCGCCACGCTCCCCGCGGACCTCGCGGCGCGTTGGCGAGCGCGCAGCCTCGCGTCGATCTGGCTCCGCGCGTCCGACTGGGACCATCCGACCGTCGAGCACATGGCCTACGCGGTCGCGATCGGTGACGACCCCCGCGACTCGGCCTGGAACCTCGGGCAGGCGCGCGGCGAGATCGGCGTCGGCATCGAGGAGACCATCGACGACGTCGCGTGCCTCTACGGCGCCCTCGGCCCGCACCACCCACCGCCCACCGTGCTGCGCGCCCTGTGCGCCGGCTGGGCCGATGCCCAGGCGGGCGCGGTCGTCGCGGGCACGTGCCGCGACCCCGAGTCGGGCCTGCCCACCCGGCAGTACCTCGCGGTCCGCATCGGCGAGGCGTGCGCGTCGCTGACGCCCGGCCACCTCGTGGTGGTCGACGTGGCCGCCGGGGACGTCCTGCCGTCGGTCCGCATCGCGCGGTCCGCGGCCGTCGGCGAGGCGCTGGTCAGCACCTACGGGGCGGGCCACCCCATGGCCGCACTGGGCGGCGGCGTCTTCGCCGTCCTGGTCCGCGGCGAGCAGGACCCGGTCGACCTCGTACCGCTGCTGCGCCGGGAGATCGACCGCCGCGTCGGCGCCGAGCCGCTGCGCTCCGCCACGCGCTGCCCCGTGCGGATCCGGTCCGTGGACGTCCCGCGCTCACCTGCCGACGCTGCGGACCTGATCAGCCGCCTGGCGCGGTCCTGACCCATCCTTGACCAAGACTCGAGCGGGACATCCGGACGAAATGCGCCTAACGTCGAACGCATGACTCCCGCAGGACTGGCCCCTGGCGACCCCAGCGCCGACCCCGAGCACCGACCCTCGACGCCCTCGTCGGCCCCGGGCGACACGTCGGCCGACACCTCCGCTGACAGCGCGGCGGAGGAGCTGCTCGGCAGCGCCGACCCGGGTCCGCTGCTCGCCGCGGGCGACTCCGCGGACGTCTTCGCGGTCGACGACAAGCTCGTGCTGCGCCGCTACCGCGAGGGTCGCGACGCGACGTCCGAGGCCGCGATGGTCCGCCACGTGGTGGCACACGGCTACCCGGCTCCCGCCGTGTACGCCGCGTCCGGATCCGACATCGTCATGGAGCGGCTGCACGGCCCGACGCTGCTGCAGTCCCTCGCGGCCGGTGAGACCTCGATCCACGACGCCGCCGCGCTGCTCGCCGACCTGCACGCACGCCTGCACGCACTCCCGGTCCCCGAGGACTGGGACGGGCCGACGTCGCAGTCCTGGCCCGAGTCGATGGCCGGGACCGTCGTCGTGCACCTCGACCTGCACCCTGCGAACGTGATCCTCACGGAGACCCACGGGGCAGCGGTCGTCGACTGGTGCAACACCCGCATCGGGACCGCCGAGCTCGACGTCGCGATCAGCGCGCTGATCATCGCCGAGGTCGCGGTCGACGCGGGCGGCATCTACTCGCAGGCCGCGCGGGCGCTGCTGGCCGCGTTCCTGTCGGCCGTCGACCTGGACGTCCTCGGCGCCCTCGACGAGGCCGCAGCGCTGCGCGCCCAGGACCCGACCCTCGTCGTCGGCGAGCGCGGGTTGGTGCCCGTCGCCGCAACCCTGGTGCGCGAGCTCATCGAGGTCTCGGCCCGCCCCTGATCGCGTCCCGACAGCAGAACGGCCGCCCGATCGGGGGCGGCCGTTCTCGCGTCTTGGGTCTCAGGCCGGGTTGAACGTCAGGCAGTCGGCGTGGTCGTGGCCGGCGCCGATGCGCACCGAGGCGGCCGTGCACTCGAGCGACGAGTTGTGCGTGCACTCGGCACGCTGGCAGGCGCCGACGTGGGTGACGACCTTGTCGAGGCCGCCGCGCACCCCGAGCGGGATGAACGTGGCGCAGGAGGCGTCGCCGCTGCTCCCGCCGATCGTGACGGCTGCCGCGTGGCAGCTCGAGTGGTCGTTGTAGGAACAGCCGGCCACCGAGCACTCGGTGACCGCGGGCATCTCCATCAGCGTGCTCACGATGACCTCCACGTGGATGAGCGGGGTTGGGGGAACGCTCGATCGGGTCGTACCTGACCGACGCTAGACCCGTTCCCGCCACCCTGCCTAGCAAGGAAGGGCTGGCTAACCCGCAGGTCAGGGCCACTTTTCAGGCAAGGCTTGCCTCACCGCCGAGCGCATCGCCGCACGTCAGAGGGGGGCTAGCCCTACCGGAGGTTGGGGGGACTGCGTCACTGACTCGACGCCTGCGCTCGGGGACTGTGGGAGTCGCTCGACACCCACCCCACGCAAGGAGCCGTCATGTCCACGGTCAGCACCCCGGAACGCGCACGGCCCGCGCCGACCCTCGCCCCACCGCGCGTCCCCGCCGCGCAACGCCTCGCCCGCTGGAGCGCCACGCACCGCTGGACCGCGATCGGCCTGTGGGTGCTGCTGGTCGCCGGGACGCTCGTCGGCGGCCTCGCGGCCGGCACTCGGTCCCAGACCGGTGCTGAGCAGGGGACGGGCGAGTCCGGGAGGGTCGACGTGGCCCTCGAGCGCGCCGGCTTCCCGCCCGACACCTCCGAGCGGGTGCTGGTGCAAGCACCGACGGCGTTGACCGACGCCGAGCTCGCGGCCGTGACCTCCGACCTCCACGACGCCTGGGCCGACCTGCCCGAGGTCGCGAGCACGGGCGACCCGATCCGCTCGACCGACGGCCGCTCCGCGCTCGTGCCCCTGACGCTCGACGTCGGCGCCGCGACCGGCGCGGACGCCGACACCAAGGCAGCGGAGCAGGTCGCGCCGGTGATCGCCGCGACCGAGTCCGTCGCCGCGCAGCACCCCGACCTCGAGGTCCACCAGCTCGGCGGCGCATCGCTCGACGTCGCGATCGACGAGCAGGTCAGCGGCGACTTCGAGCGCGCCGAGATGCTCAGCCTTCCCGTGACGTTCGCGATCCTGCTCCTGGCGTTCGGCGCGATCGTCGCCGCCGGTGTCCCCGTGCTGCTGGCGCTGTCGGCGGTCGGGTCGGCGATCGGCCTCGCGGCCCTCGTGTCCCACCTGATCCCGGCGACCGACACGCTCAGCAGCGTCATCCTGCTCGTCGGCATGGCCGTCGGCGTCGACTACTCCCTGTTCTACGTGCGGCGGATGCGCGAGGAGATGGCCCGCGGCGCGGACCGGCGTACCGCGATCGACGTCGCCGCTGCGACGAGCGGGCGCGCCGTCGTCACGTCGGGGATCGCCGTCATCGTCTCGATGGCCGGCCTGTTCTTCGCCGGTGCCTCGGTGTTCACGTCGATGGCGGTCGGCACGATGCTCGTCGTCGCGGTCGCCGTCCTGGGGTCGCTGACCGTGCTGCCCGCGCTGCTGTCCCTGCTCGGCGGCGCGGTCGACCGACCGCGCATCCCGCTCCTGCACCGCCTGAGCCGCCCCGGCAAGCCGCGCTTCTGGCCGGCGGTCATGCGCGTGGTGCTCGCCAAGCCCGCGGTCTCGCTCGTCCTGGCCGGGCTTGCGCTCGTCGCCCTCGCGCTGCCCGCACTGGGCATGAAGACCGGCGAGGCGAGCATGGAGGCGATGGGCGAGTCGGTCCCGGCGATCGCGCCGTACGTGGCCATGACCGACGCCTTCCCGCAGGAGGGCTCGGCCCACACGGTCGCCGTCTGGTCGTCCGACGACGCTCCGCTCGACCTCGCCGCCACCACGGCCGCCACCGACCACCTCGTCGCCGACGCGAAGGCCAGCGGCCTGTTCGCCGACCTGTCCGACGCCTCTCTCGACGTCTCCCCCGACGGCCGCACGGCGCGCATCGACCTGCCCGTGGCGGGCGACCCGAGCGGCAGCGACGCCACGGCGTCCCTCGCGCTGCTGCGCGACGACCTCGTCCCGGCGCTGCACGCCGAGCTCCCGAGCACGTCGACCGGCGTGACCGGCGACGCGGCGCGCACCGTCGACTTCGGCGGCACGCTGTCCTCCCACCTCCCGCTCGTCATCGCGTTCGTGGTCGTCACGAGCTTCGTCGTGCTGCTGATCGCGTTCCGCTCGGTCGTCGTCGCGGCGACCGCGATCGTGCTCAACGCGCTGTCGGTGAGCGCCGCCTACGGGCTGCTCGTCCTCGTGTTCCAGCACGGCGTCGGCGCGGACCTGCTCGGCGTCACCGACGCCGGGTTCGTCGTCGACTGGCTGCCGCTGTTCCTGTTCGTCATCCTGTTCGGGCTCTCGATGGACTACCACGTGTTCGTCGTCAGCCGGATCCGCGAGGAGCACGTGCCGGGTGTCTCGACGCGGGTCGCCGTGGCCCGGGGCGTCACGGCCTCGGCGGGCGTGGTGACGAGCGCGGCCATCGTGATGGTGGCGGTGTTCGCGATCTTCGCGTCGCTGTCGCTCATCGAGTTCATGCAGCTCGGGATCGGCCTCGCGGCCGCCGTCATCATCGACGCGACGGTGGTCCGGGCCGTGCTGCTGCCGTCCGCGATGACGCTGCTCGGCCGCTACAACTGGTGGCTGCCGCGCTGGATGGACCGGATCCTGCCGGCGGCGCACGCCTGACGCCGCACCGGGCCGGGGCTCAGGCCCCGGCTGGTTCGGCGCTCGAGCCCCAGCGGTCGAGCTGACGTTGGACGGCCTCCTGCGCGCGGTGCAGCTGCTCGGCGACGAGCCGTCGCTCGGCCCACGAGAGCTCCCGCGCGCGCAGCGCCTCCTCGACCCGGCGCAGCTCGTCGTCGCCGACGTCCAGGCCGTACGCGGTGGCCACGACGCGCGCGAGGTCCGAGCGGTAGTCGTGACCGTGCGCGACGAAGACGCCCGGGACGGTGCTGAGCGCGTTGGTGACGTCCACGAGCGTCAGCACGAAGCTGACCAGCGGGTACCAGGCGGCCAGCCGCGAGACGCCGGGCGGGCGGGTGTCGAGCGGCCCCAGCCAGTCGGGCTGCTGCACCGCGAGCGCACCGTCGAACTTGGTGATCGGGTCCTCGTGGTGCGAGAGCAGGAAGAAGCGCTGGCGGCGGCGACGGTCCTCGTCCTGCGCGGCCCAGTCGGCCCAGGACGCGATCTCGACCGCCTCGCCGTCGGGGTCGACCCGGTCGGGATCGGCCCTCCACTGCCGGGCCCACGAGCTGCCGGCCGGCGTCCCGACGAACAGCGCGCGGTCCATCCCCGCGCGGTGCAGCCCGCTCACGCCCTCGTGGAGGAACGCGTCCTGCAGGGTGTGCGCGCCGAGCGACTCGCCGAAGCCGACGAGCCGGGGCCGCGACTCCTCGGGGATGCCGCGCAGTCGCCAGGTGAGGCCGTGCAGCAGCGCGCGGTTCTGCTCGCGGCCCATCGCGACCCGGTCGAGCGAGAGGAACGACGGCCGCAGCGAGTACTGCAGCGCGACGGTCGCGCAGTCACCCCGCGTGAGGTACTCGAGCGTCTCGGCCGCCACGTAGTTGACGTACCCGCTCCCCGTCGGCGACGCGACGCAGATGACGCTGCGCTCGAAGGCACCCAGTCGCTCGAGCTCGCTCATCACGAGGTCGACCCGCGCGTCGACCGACGACGCGCTCGCGAGGCCGACGAAGGCCCGCACGGGCGTCTTGACCTGCTCCGCCGGCACCCCGCTGACATCGGCGATCTCGTCGGGCGTCAGGGCCATGTTGACGAACCGGACGCCCTCGCGGGACAGGGTCGTCCACGGCACCCCCGAGTCGGGACCGCCGCTCACCGTGGCCGCGTCGGGCGGGCTCGTGTACGCGGCGTCGATCGCGGCGCCGCCGGCGTCGGCGCTGCGCAGCGCGTACTCCACGCCCGCCGCGACGCCGGCGCCGATCGCACCGAGCGCGACCGCGTGCCCGACGGCGCCCGACGCCCGACCGGCTCGAGGAGCCACGTGCCGCACGCCCGCACCGACGGATCGGGCGAACACACCCTCGAGCGCGGCGAACCCCTGCAGCCCGAGGTTGACCGCGGCACCGAGCGCCAGCGAGCGCGCCAACGGGGGCACGGGTGGCGTGGTGGGCGCGTCCGGTGCCGCGCTGGACCGCCCGGTCAGCGGGTCGGACGGCGGCGCAAGGCGGGCGGCCTCGACCGGGTCGTCGGCCCGGAAGCGGCGGATCTGCCAGGCGGCGAGCGCCGTGCCCGCGACGAGCCCGGCGCTCGCGGACGCGACCCGGAGCCACGCGTGCCGGCCGCCGACCACCGCCTCGGCCGAGGCCAGCGCCGACACCGCGACGCCGGAGAGACCGACGCGCGACGTCCGCCGCCCCAGGGTCCGCACCATCGCGCGCCGCACGGGCTCGCCAGGCCGCGGCGATGCCACCCGCTCGGCGACCGCGCCGGCAGACGCGAGGGCGAGCCCCGCGACCGCCTGCACCGCGAGCCGCCGCGCCGTCGCCTGCTCGGTCCCGTCGTCGCCGACCAGGTGCCGCGCGATCGCGACGGACAGCGACTGCGACGTGACGACCAGGCCGTACTCCGTGGCCGCTACCAGCCCGGTGGCCAGCGCCTGGTCGGCTCCGTCGCGGGCGATGAGCCCCGGCATGAACGTCGTGCCCGTGGACGCCGCCGAGACGAGCGCGGCGGTCCGCTCCGCGGGATCGCTTCCGGCGATGACCTTGCCGAGCCTGCGCACGACTGCCGATCCGTCCACGCCGAGCTCCTCTCGCCCCGCGTCGCACGTCGGGGTGTTCAGATGCCGAACGCGTCGATCCGTCGCGAGCCTCGGCGCAGACCCAGCGTAGGGGAACGAGGGCTCCCCCGGACCTCTGCCGGCCTCACCGACTGGGGTGGATGCGCCGACGGCCCCGCCTCCTCTCGCGAGGGGGCGGGCCCGTCGGCGTCACTGCGGGGTCAGAACTCCCAGTCCTCGTCCTCCGTGTTCACGGCCTTGCCGATCACGTAGGACGAGCCCGAGCCCGAGAAGAAGTCGTGGTTCTCGTCGGCGTTCGGCGACAGGGCCGAGAGGATCGCCGGGTTGACGTCGGTCTCGTCGCGCGGGAAGAGCGCCTCGTAGCCCAGGTTCATCAGGGCCTTGTTGGCGTTGTAGCGCAGGAACTTCTTGACGTCCTCGGTCAGCCCGACGCCGTCGTAGAGGTCCTGCGTGTACTCCACCTCGTTGTCGTACAGCTCGAAGAGCAGCTCGAACGTGTAGTCCTTGAGCTCGGCCTTCTCAGCTGCCGACAGCTTCTCGAGG
>Ga0160439_1000746_pt1 | contig 12297 bp, 6 predicted proteins | sample HID1975M_E0MG_FD_108201 | JGI IMG/M metagenome (GOLD analysis project Ga0160439, IMG submission 108201) | Enriched soil microbial communities from UW Madison campus, WI, USA - HID1975M_E0 MG | ecosystem: Environmental > Terrestrial > Soil > Unclassified | place: USA: Madison, Wisconsin... | reverse complement strand
CGACGTCCTGCTGTTCGGGCCAGAGCCCACGGGCCTCCCGCCCGAGGTGCTCGACGACCCGTGGGTCACCGAGAAGCTGCGCATCCCGATGCTGCCGGGCCGCCGGTCGATGAACCTGTCGAACGCGGCCGCCATCGCCACCCACGAGGCGTGGCGCCAGCTGGGCTTCCCCGGCGGCGTCTGACCCCGGGCCACCCCGGACGCCGGCCGGCCGGGACGCCGGCCGCGCCGGGACGGGAAGGGGCGGGAAAGGGGCGGGGCGTCAGTCGCCGAGGCGCCCGACGAGCGGTCCGATCTCCCGCTCCCCGAACGTCGCGTTCACAGCGCCGGCCACGGTCACCGTGTCCCCGTCCACCCGCAGCCGCACGGTCACAGCATGGGGTCCGCCGATGAGGCGAGCCGTCAGCTCGTACTCGTCGGGCCCGACCCACGCGCCGGCGGACAGCACCTCCTCGTCGAACACCTTCGCCACACGCACCCGGCTCGACCGCAGCTCGCCCCGGCCGACCTCGAGGTCCCACGTCCCGCGCGCCCACTCGATCGTGAGCGAGTCGCTCTCGATGCCCGCGTCGAGCACCGCGGTGCGGATGCCGAGCGCGTTGGGCTCGAACGTGATGGTCCGGCCGGCCACGGGTGCACCGGCCGGTGCACCGATCGGCAGCGGCAGCTCGAGGGAGCCGAGGCGCGCGACGAGAGCAGCCCGCGTCTCGTCGTCGGGCGCGAGGGCATCCTCCGACACGCCCGGCAGCAGGTGCTCCCAGACGAGCGCGAGCTCGTGGTGCATCTCCTGGCAGGCGCTGGTCATCACGACGACGAGGTCGAGGTGCGGCAGCACCACGCAGTACTGACCGAACGCGCCGTCGCCGCGGTACGACCCGTGCCGCCCACGCCAGAACTGGTAGCCGTAGCCCTGCGCCCAGTCGCTCTCGGGGTCGTCGCCATTCGGCACCTGCGCGGCCGTCGCCTCGGCGGCCCACCCCTCGGGCAGCACCCGCTGCCCCTCCCAGACGCCGTCCTGCAGGTACAGCTGGCCGAAGACCGCGATGTCCTCGGTCGTCGCCGACATGCCGAACCCACCGGTGTCCACGCCGTCGGGCGACTGCTCCCAGGTCGCCCCCTCGATGCCGAGCGGTCCGTACAGCCGCGGGGCGAGGTAGTCGAGCACGCGCTGACCCGTGAGCCGCTGGACGAGCTCCGAGAGCATGTAGGTCGCCGCGGTGTTGTAGACGAAGTGCGTCCCCGGGGCGTGCTCGACGGGCAGCGCGAGGAACGACCGCGCCCAGTGCTCCGTGGGGAACGTGCGCTCGCTCGCGTCGTCGTGATGACCCGTCGTCATGGTGATCAGGTCGCGGAGCCGCATCGCCCGCAGGTTGTCGTCCGGGTGGTCGGGCGCGACATCGGCGAAGTGGTCGAGCACGAGGTCGTCGAGGTCGAGCAGACCCTCGGCGCGGGCGAACCCGACGGCCGTCGACGTGAAGCTCTTGCTCAGCGAGTACAGCAGGTGGGGCCGGTCGGCCGAGTAGGGGCGCGCCCAGCCCTCGGCGATCACGTGGCCGTGGCGCACCACCATGAGCGAGTGCAGCTCCGTGTAGCCGACGATCGCGTCGACGAGGGACAGCAGCGCACCGGGCGAGACGCCCTGCTGCTCGGGGGTGGACCGGGGCAGGCGTCGGGTACCAGGCACGCTCGTCATCGTGGCACGTCGGCGGACGATCGGCAGGGGCCGGAGGGCCCGAGCTGAGCGCGATGTCAGGCGGACTTGGCGGCCCGCATCCGAGACTCCGCGAGCCCGAGCAGGTGCTCAGGCTCCGCCGAGCCCGCGGCGGAGCACACCACGGAGCTGTCGAACCCGGGCCACGCACTGGGCTCGATCCCGGCGGGCGGCGCGGCGAGGGCGTCGAGCACGTGGGCGCGCAGGCTCTCGGCGAGATGCCGGCCGTGGGCGTCGTCGGTGGCACCGGGAAGCGTCAGGGCGACGGCGAACTCGTCGCCGTCGATGCGCGAGAGGTCGCTGGCCGCGGGTGCCGCGGAGCGGAGCCGGGCAGCCACGGCCGCGAGCACCGTGTCGCCCGTCGCCTGCCCGTGCCTGCTGTTCACCCGCCCGATCCCTCGCACGTCGAGCAGCAGCACGACGACCCGCGAGCCCGTCCCGGCGGCCGACGCGCACCGCCGCGCCAGGGCGTGGCCGAACATCGCCCGGTGCGGGAGCCCCGTGAGCTGGTCGTGCAGCGACCGCACCGCGAGCTGGGTCGACAACGACCGCACCAGGTCGGCCGTCGACGCCGCGCGCCAGATCTCGCCGGCGACGAGCACGTCGTCGTAGCGCCGCTCGTCGTACCGCTCCATCGCGCGCACCGCGACCTCCGAGACCGGCGACGACGGCGGCACGACCATCGGTGCGAAGTCGGTCAGCTCCGCCGTTGCCCGACGAGCGTGGACGGCACGACCGAAGCCGAGGCGCCCGGTCATCGCCGCGGTGAAACGCGCACGCGTCACGAGGCCGATCCGGTCCGCGTCGTGCGGGTCCCGGACGGCCACCGAAGCGACGTGCGGGGACCGGAAGACCACCTCGAGCCGCGCGACCGGGAGGCCCGCGTCCACGACGTCGATCGGGTGGGCCAGCTGGTCGACCGTGGCGGTCGCGGCTGAGCGGTAGTCGCCGACGGCGAAAGCGAGACGGTCAGCGAGGGTGGTGAGATCTCCGTGCACCCCGTGAGTATCACTGCAGGTCAGCGCCATTTGTCCGGGTGGTACCCCGGGTTCACGCACAGTTCGGGCAACGTTCCCGTGCAGGCGTCAGGTCGTGCCGCGCACGACGAGGGTCGGCTCGAAGATCACCGACGTCACGCGCCGCTCGGGATCGGCCAGGACGTCGAGCAAGATCCGCGCCATCTCGGCCGCCATCTCCTCGATCGGCTGCCGGACGCTCGTCAGCCCGGGCCGCGCGTGCGCCCCGAGCGAGCTGTCGTCGAACCCGACCACCGCGACGTCCTCCGGCACACGGCGCCCGCGCGCCGTGAGGGTCTCGATCGCTCCGAGAGCCATGAGGTCGTTGGACGCGAACACCGCGTCGATCTCGCCGTCCTGGTCGAGGAGCTCGGTCATGGCTGCGACGCCGCTGTCGTAGGTGAAGTTGCCGGTCGCGACCGGGATCCACGCGTGCCCGTGGCGGGCCATCTCGTCCTGGAACCCCGAGAGGCGGTCACGGGCCGACGGGACGTCGAGCGGGCCCGAGATGGCCGCGACGCGTCGTCGGCCGCGCTCGACGAGGTGCTCGGCGGCGAGCCGCGCGCCGTCCCGGTTGGCGACGTCGACGTAGCTCATCGGCAGAGGGTGGGCGGGCCGCGCGAACCGCACCGCGGGCATCCCGGCCTCGACGAGCAGGCCCGGGAGCGGGTCGTCGCCGTGGGTCGAGACGAGCAGTGCGCCGTCCGCGTTGCCGTTGCTCAGGGCCGAGATCACGCGGGCGCGGTCGGCGTCGGTCTCGGCGAGCATGAGGATGGGGTCGACGTCGCGGGGGCGCAGCGCGCGCAGCATGCCGCCGACGACCCGGCCGAAGAACGGATCCGCGAAGTCGACGCTGACGCGGCCGCCGGCGGCCGCCTCCTCGGCGCCCGAGACGACGACGATGACCGCACCCGTGCGTCGCGTGACGAGCGATCGGGCGGCGAGGTTGGGCACGTAGCCGACCGTCGCGATCGCCTCGCGGACCACGTCCTGGATCTGGGGCGCGACCCGCCGCTTGCCGTTGACGACCCGCGACACCGTGGCGCGTGAGACGCCTGCGACCCGCGCCACGTCCTCGAGGGTCGGAGCGCCGCCGGCCCGCTCGACGGTGGCCGTCCCGAGCGCGGCGGTGCCTGGTGCGTCGTCGGCGGGCGGGGCTGCGCCGGGCCGGTCCTGTCCCATGCGGGGATCCTAGCAGCGCGGAAAGCGCTCTCCCCTACGCCCTCCCGTTTCGGACCGCACACAGGCCCATCGCGGGAGAGAGATGGGAAACGAATGTGGCGCCCCCGCTTGACGTACCGGGCCGAAGCGGGTGAAATCCCGGTATCACTTCCCGTCGGGAGCGTCAGTTCGGGCCATCACCCCGGCCCCTCACCTCGCATGCGTCCAGCCCAGACTTCTGCAGCGGCGGTAGAGCGCTCTCCCAGATTTGCTGATCGATTCGGAGACGCCCGGCTCGGGGAACTCCCAGCTGGCAACACAGCACCACACGGCATCGACAGGCACCGGCTCGACGACGAACCCCCGCCCCTGCGACCGACACCGACGTCGACCCGCAGTCGCTCCCCGTCGACGGGCCGCCCACGAGGAGACACCCATGACCACGCACCACCCCTCGGGCACCGCCCGCGGCAGGCGCCTCGCGGCGCTCGTCGCGACCGGCGTGCTCGCCATCGCGGGCCTCACGCTGCCCGCCGCATCAGCACAGGCAGCGCCCGTGCTGCTGTCGCAGGGCAAGACCGCGACCGCCTCGACCACCGAGAACGCCGACTACCTGGGCGCCAGGTTCGCCGTCGACGGCGACAACGGCTCGCGGTGGGCGAGCCAGGCGACCGACAACCAGTGGATCCAGGTCGACCTCGGCGCGAGCGCGTCGATCGAGCGCGTCGACCTGCGCTGGGAGTCCGCCTACGGCAAGGGCTACCTGATCCAGACCTCCGACAACGGCACGACGTGGAGCACCGTCGCGACGAAGACCAACGGAACAGGCGGCAACGAGTCGCTCACCGTCAGCGGCACCGGGCGCTACGTCCGCCTGCAGGGCACCGCCCGCGCCACCGGCTACGGCTACTCGCTGTGGGAGTTCCAGGTGTTCGGCACGGCGGGCACCGGCGGCGGCACAGGAGGCGGAGGTGGCACGGGCACGTGCGGCACGACGAACGTCGCGCAGGGCAGGACGGCCACCGCGTCGTCGTCCGAGGGCGCCGGCACCGCCGCACCCTTCGCGGTCGACGGCAAGGCCGACACCCGCTGGGCCAGCTCCTTCGCGGACAACCAGTGGTTCCAGGTCGACCTCGGCTCCTCGCAGCAGGTCTGCCAGGTCGCGCTGAGCTGGGAGGGCGCCTACGGCAAGGCGTTCCAGGTGCAGCTCTCCGACAACGGCACCACGTGGACGACGGCGGCCACGGTCACCAACGGCACGGGCGGCAACCAGACGGTCGCCGCGGCCGGCACCGGCCGCTACCTGCGCCTCAACCTGCAGACCCGCGCCACGGGCTACGGCTTCTCGCTCTGGGAGGTCGCCGTCAACACGACCGGCGGCGGCACGACCGACCCCGGCACGGGCGGCGGCAACGGCGGGCTCACCGGCCACGGCGACGTCGTCGGCCCGGCTGATGGCAAGGTCCGCCTCATCGGCTCGCAGGGGAACTGGACCCTGGCGGTCAACGGCAAGAAGTGGGTCACCAAGGGCATGACGTGGGGCCCCGCGATCTCGGAGTTCCCCGCGAACGTGGCCAACTTCAAGGAGCTCGGCGTCAACACGATCCGCACGTGGGGCACCGACGCGGGCTCGAAGGCCCTGTTCGACGCCGCCGCGACGGCCGGCATCCGCGTGGTCGCCGGCTTCTGGCTGGCTCCCGGCGGCGGCCCCGGCTCGGGCGGCTGCCCGAACTACGTCACCGACGCGACCTACAAGGCGAACTCGATGAACGACATCGTCACCTGGGTCACCGCGTACAAGGACAACCCCGGCGTGCTCATGTGGGACGTCGGCAACGAGTCCCTGCTCGGCCTCGGCAACTGCTACTCGGGCGCCGAGCTCGAGACGCAGCGCGCGGCCTACGCGACCTTCGTCAACGACGCCGCGAAGCGGATCCACCAGATCGACCCGAACCACCCGGTCACCTCGACGGACGCGTGGACCGGCGCATGGCCGTACCTCAAGGCCAACGCCCCCGACCTGGACCTCTACGGCCTGAACAGCTACGGCGCCATCTGCGACGCCAAGCAGACCTGGATCAACGGCGGCTACACCAAGCCGTACCTCATCACCGAGGGCGGCCCCGCCGGCGAGTGGGAGGTCCCGAACGATGTCAACGGCGTCCCCGACCAGGGCACCGACCAGCAGAACGCCGACGGCTACACCAAGGCGTGGAGCTGCATCGGAGCGCACCCGGGCGTCGCGCTCGGCGCCACGCTCTTCCACTACGGCAACGAGGGCGACTTCGGCGGCATCTGGTTCAACATCAAGCCGGGGAACAACAAGCGCCTGAGCTACTACGCGGTCGCCAAGGCCTACGGCGGCACCGCCGCCACGGGGCACAACACGCCACCGAAGTTCAGCGGCATGACGATCGCGAGCCAGACGGGCGTCGTCGCCGGCGCGAACGTGTCGGTCAACGCCTCGGCGACCGACCCCGACGGCGACGCCATCACGTACCACGTGTTCGTCAACAGCAACTACATCAACAAGTCGGGCGGCCTCCAAGAGGTCCCGTTCACGCGTAGCGGCTCGACGTTCACGTTCACCGCCCCGCAGACGCTCGGCGTGTGGAAGGCATACGTGTTCGCGGAGGACGGCAAGGGCAACGTGGGCGTCGAGACGCGCTCCTTCCGCGTCATCCCGCCCGCCGTGGCCGGCACCAACATCGCGCAGGGCAAGACGGCGACGGCGTCGTCGTTCGACCCCTACAACGGCAACTTCACGCCGGGCCAGGCCGTCGACGGCAACGTCTCCACCCGCTGGTCGAGCAACTGGGCCGACAACGAGTGGATCCAGGTCGACCTCGGCTCCAAGCGGACCTTCAGCAACGTCCAGCTCGTCTGGGAATCCGCGTTCGCCAAGGGCTACCTGATCCAGCAGTCCGACAACGGCACCATCTGGACCACGCTATCGACGATCACCGACGGCGACGGCAACGTCGACACGGTCGGGGTCAACGGCAACGCACGCTACGTGCGCATCCAGGGCGTGACGCGCGGGACGGCGTACGGCTACTCGCTGTACGAGCTCGGGGTCTACGCCTGAGACGAGGAACTGCGCAGGAGCGACGCTCCTGCGTGAATGACCGGTCCGGGCGGGGCTGTGGGCTGCGGCCCCGCCCGGACCGACCCTCGGCAGCGAGGGTCACCCACCACGACGCAGCCCGCACGACGGCACGGCACCCCGCGCACGAGCGCCGGGTGCGGAGCCACACCTCGGAGGCACGCACCTCCCCGGTCCCGGCCCGACGAGGGCCGCTCCTCAGCCCCGCACGGACGAGCCGGCGACCCGCCGCGCCCGAGCCGCGCACCCGCCTGCGCCAACCCGGCGGGCAGCACACGCACGCGCGGCCCGTGAGCCGCACGTGCAGACCCTGAGCACTGAAGGAGTCATCCGACATGAGCACCCCCACCGTGCGGCGACGAGGCCGCACCCGACCGGCCTCTCCTCGAGCATGGCTGGCCGCCGTCCTGGCCGCCGCCGTCGTCGCGTCCGGAGCCGTCGCGACGCTCGCCACCACCGCGACCGCGGCACCGGTCAACATCTCGCAGGGCAAGGCCGCAAGCGCCTCGACGGCCGAGAGCCCGGACATGGTCGGCGCCAAGGCCGTCGACGGGAACACGAGCACACGCTGGAGCAGCACCTTCGCCGACGCGCAGTGGCTCCAGGTCGACCTGGGCTCCTCGGCGACGATCGACAACGTGAAGCTCAGCTGGGAGGCCGCGTACGGCAAGGCGTTCCAGGTCCAGGTCTCCAGCAACGGGACCACGTGGACGACCGTCGCCACGGTCACCAACGGCACGGGCGGCAACCAGACCGTGAGCGCGCCCGGCACGGGCCGCTACGTCCGGCTCAACCTCACGACCCGCGGCACCGGCTACGGCTACTCGCTGTGGGAGTTCCAGGTGTTCGGCACGGGCGGCACCACGCCGCCGTCCACCACGCCCAAGCCGCTCCCGCCGGCTCCCCCGGGCGCCGACACGTCGGTCACCCACCACGAGTTCCAGGCGAACTGCGTGCCGACCCACACCCTGCCGGACGACCCGATCGTCTTCCCGGGCCAGGCGGGCGCCTCGCACAGCCACACGTTCATGGGCAACCGGACGACCAACGCGCAGACGACGGCCGCCTCGCTGGTCGCCGCGGGCACGACGACGAGCTGCACGGTCCCGCAGGACCGCTCGGCGTACTGGTTCCCGACGCTGCTTCGAAACGGCTCGCAGGTCGTCTCGACCGACGAGCAGACGATCTACTACAAGTCGGGGATCCTCGACTACAGGAAGGTCCAGCCGTTCCCGGCCGGCCTGCGCTTCGTCGTCGGGAACATGCTCGCCACCCAGGACGAGTTCAAGAACGCCCCCGGCACGGTCGAGGGCTTCGAGTGCGGCGACACGACGCGCAGCTGGGACATCCCGGCGGCGGCCTGCCCCGTGGGCTCGAAGCTCAACATCCGCTACCAGGCCCCGAGCTGCTGGGACGGCGTGAACCTCGACTCGGCCAACCACAAGACGCACATGGCCTACCCGGTCAACGGCGAGTGCCCGACGAGCCACCCGGTGCCGGTGCCGATGATCGAGTTCAAGCTCTCGTGGCCGGTCGACGGCAACCTGTCGAACGTGGCGTTCTCGAGCGGCCGCGGCTACTCGTTCCACTACGACTTCTTCAACGGCTGGGACGCGCCGGTGCTCAAGGCCTTGACCGAGCACTGCATCAACGGCGGTCTGCAGTGCAACCCGCGCGGCTTCGACCTCTACAAGCCGTGGGCGGGCGGAGTCCTGGACGCGAGCTTCAACCTCATCCCGTGACCCGGGTCTGACTCACGGGCGCGCCGCCCGGCCCTCGTCGGGCGGCGCGCCCGTCCTCCAGGCACGCGACGACGCCAGCACCCCAGGACGCGCCACCCCGTGCGCACCGCCCGGGGCGGCCGAGCACTCCCTCACGTGGGGGGCGCTCGGTGTGTGGGCAGGTATCTGCCGGACGCCATGATGGCTCCTGAGCGTCGGGGCCGATCGACGGAGGGCACATGGCGGACAAGCGCACGGCGTTCGACCCCGCGGTGCACGGGTTCGGCTTCCCCAACGCGTTCCACGACGACCTGCTCACCCTGCCGAACGGCATGAAGATCTCCACGGCGGGCCGCTGCGGCGGCATGGCCTACCTGTCGCTCGACCTCTTCCACTCTGGTGCCCCCGCCCCCCGATGGGGCGCCGGGCTCTACGCCCCGAAGCGCGTCCCTCCCGACGACAACTGGCTGGCCGACGTCATCCGCAGCCGGCTCTTCGACTCGTTCAAGGTGCTCTCAGCCGCCACGTTCGTCACCTGGTCGATGCACCCTGACGGACCGCTCGGCCCGCTCAAGGGCGTCGCGCGGTGGACCTCGCAGGACGAGCTCCCGCAGGTCGTGCGCGCGGTCGACGAGGGCCGGCCCGTCCCGCTCGGCCTCGTCGTCGCGCGCAGCATCGGCGCGATCGGCAAGAACCACCAGGTCGTCGCGCACGGCTACTCGCGCACGGGCGACGTGACGTCGCTGCTGATCACCGACTCGAACAGCCCGGGCCAGGAGATCACGCTGACCCCGGTCAAGGGCGGCTGGAAGGCGTCGAACGGACCGACCTGGCGCGGCTTCTTCGTGCAGGACTACAAGCCGCGCCAGCCCACGGTGCTCACGCACGCGCCCGCAGACCCGGCGCGCGCCGTCGGACCGGGCTCGGTCGTCGTTCTCTCGCACGTCTGGACCGGGTCGACGCTGCACGCCGACCGCACGCCCTGGTCGTACGACGGTTGCCCGCTCGGCACCCGGGTCACCGCGGTGCGCAGCACGGCGACCGACGACGAGCGGTGGACGGTCGAGGCCGGCGCCGCGGGGCGGGTGCGGCTGCGGCACGTCGCCACCGGCTCGTACCTCGGCAGCCCGCGCGGCTCGCGTTCCCCCGTGACCGGGCAGCAGGGCGTGCGCGTGGGCAGCACCCCGGACGAGTGGCGCGTCGAGGTCGACGGCACCTGGACCGCAGGCGCGAGGGTCCGGCTCGTGCACGCCGAGACCGGCGCCGCTCTGCACTCGCACCTGCACGCCGACGAGCGCACGACGGGCGGCCAGCAGGAGGTCACCGGCTTCGACGGCCAGGACGACAACGACTGGTGGACCGTGCTCGAGGCCCGCTGACGCCGGCCGGGCGAGCGGCCGTGCCGAATGGCGCTGGTCGAAGAGTTCGTCACGCCGGACGTGACGAACTCTTCGACGGACGCTGCTCCGGATCGCGCGAGCTGCCAGGCACGACGAAGCCCCGGTCCATGAAGGACCGGGGCTTCGTCGGTGGTGCGGGCGGGCGGTGTCAGCCGACCTGCGGGAGTGGGCCCGAGCCGCCGTCACCGGCCGCCGAGATGGGCGGCGCGGCGGGCAGGTCCGTGCCCGACCCCGGGGTCCCGGCCGAGACGCCGGCTCCCACGGTCTCCTTGTGCATGTCGACCTTGGTCACGCCCTGGAACGTGAACTCGCCGAGGATGCCCTCGCCGACCGCGTCCACGATCACCAGCTGCCCGGCCTTGAGCTCGCCGAACAGGATCTTCTCGGACAGGGCGTCCTCGATGTCCCGCTGGATCGCGCGACGCAGCGGGCGCGCACCGAGCACCGGGTCGTAGCCCTTCTCCGACAGCAGCTTCTTGGCCGCGGGCGTGATCTCGATGCCCATGTCCTTGTCGCGCAGGCGCTTGTCGAGCTTGGCGATCATCAGGTCGACGATCGCGAAGATCTCCGGCTGCGAGAGCTGCGGGAAGACGACCACGTCGTCGACGCGGTTGAGGAACTCAGGCCGGAAGTGCTGCTTGAGCTCGTCGTTGACCTTGGACTTCATGCGCTCGTACGACGTCGACAGGTCGCCGCCGGCCTGGAAGCCGGTCATGACGCCCTTGGCGATGTCCCGCGTGCCGAGGTTCGTGGTCATGATGATCACGGTGTTCTTGAAGTCGATCACGCGGCCCTGCGAGTCGGTCAGGCGACCGTCCTCGAGGATCTGCAGGAGCGAGTTGAAGATGTCCGCGTGGGCCTTCTCGACCTCGTCGAACAGGACGACCGAGAACGGCCGACGGCGCACCTTCTCCGTGAGCTGACCACCCTCGTCGTACCCGACGTAGCCGGGAGGCGAGCCGAACAGGCGCGAGACCGTGTGCTTCTCCGAGAACTCGGACATGTCGAGCTGGATGAGCGCGTCCTCGTCGCCGAACAGGAACTCGGCGAGCGCCTTGGCGAGCTCGGTCTTCCCGACGCCCGTGGGGCCGGCGAAGATGAACGAGCCACCGGGACGCTTCGGGTCCTTGAGCCCGGCGCGCGTGCGGCGGATGGCCTGCGAGAGCGCCTTGATCGCCGCGTCCTGGCCGACGACCCGCTTGTGCAGGTTGTCCTCCATGTGGAGCAGTCGGCTGGACTCCTCCTCGGTGAGCTTGAAGACCGGGATGCCCGTGGCGTTCGCCAGCACCTCGGCGATGAGCTCCTCGTCCACCTCAGCGACGGCGTCGAGGTCGCCCGACTTCCAGGCCTTCTCCTTCTCGAGCCGCTTGAGGCCGAGCTGCTTCTCGGCGTCGCGCAGGCGCGCCGCCTTCTCGAAGTCCTGCTCGTCGATCGCCGACTCCTTGTCGCGACGCGTCTCGGCGATCTGCTCGTCGAGCTCGCGCAGCTCCGGCGGAGCCGTCATGCGACGGATGCGCAGGCGTGCGCCGGCCTCGTCGACCAGGTCGATCGCCTTGTCCGGCAGGTAGCGGTCGTTGACGTACCGGTCCGCGAGCGTGGCGGCCGCGACGAGCGCGGCGTCCGTGATGGACACGCGGTGGTGCGCCTCGTAGCGGTCGCGCAGGCCCTTGAGGATCTCGATCGCGTGCTGCAGGTTCGGCTCGGCGACCTGGATCGGCTGGAAGCGACGCTCCAGGGCCGGGTCCTTCTCGACGTACTTGCGGTACTCGTCGAGGGTCGTGGCACCGATGGTCTGGAGCTCGCCGCGGGCCAGCATCGGCTTGAGGATGCTGGCGGCGTCGATCGCGCCCTCGGCGGCACCTGCACCGACGAGCGTGTGGATCTCGTCGATGAACAGGATGATGTCGCCGCGCGTGCGGATCTCCTTGAGGACCTTCTTCAGGCGCTCCTCGAAGTCACCGCGGTAGCGCGAGCCGGCCACGAGGGCACCCAGGTCGAGCGTGTAGAGCTGCTTGTCCTTGAGCGTCTCGGGCACGTCGCCGCGCACGATGTCCTGCGCGAGGCCCTCGACGACGGCGGTCTTGCCGACGCCGGGCTCCCCGATGAGGACCGGGTTGTTCTTGGTGCGGCGGGACAGCACCTGCATGACCCGCTCGATCTCCTTCTCGCGCCCGATGACCGG
>Ga0160439_1000745_pt1 | contig 12336 bp, 9 predicted proteins | sample HID1975M_E0MG_FD_108201 | JGI IMG/M metagenome (GOLD analysis project Ga0160439, IMG submission 108201) | Enriched soil microbial communities from UW Madison campus, WI, USA - HID1975M_E0 MG | ecosystem: Environmental > Terrestrial > Soil > Unclassified | place: USA: Madison, Wisconsin... | reverse complement strand
GAAGGCGAACGGGATGGTGCTCTCGTGGGGCAACTCGCGCCAAGCGACCGACGCCACAGGCGCCGACAACGGCACCGAGGTGACGGCCTTCAACACCCTGCGCCAGCTCTCCGAGGCGATCGGCAAGATCAACGGCACCAAGGACCCGCAGACGAACACCGTCGTCTCGGCGTACACGCAGGACCAGGGCCCCGCGGCCGCCGGGAACAAGATCATGTTCGCCACGAAGGACGACATCAAGCTCAAGGATGCCGAGGGCCGTTATCTCGCGTTCTCGATGTCCGCCGCTGCCACGAACGGCAAGAACAAGGCGCATCCCGACCGCGAGAACCCGCAGCTGATGTTCTACGTCTCCGAGAACGGCGTGGAGACCCCGCTCAGCACGACGCCCATCGACCCGATCACGGATGGTCGCGCCGTGCCTGTGGCCGTCACGACGCTGGCGAAGGGGGCAGCAGAGACCGTGTACGCCGGCCAGTACGCGTCGGACAAGTCGTTCCTCTACGAGGGTGGTGAGTTCGGCATCGTCATCCGCAACATCACCTCGGCCCACCTGGGCAACGACGGCGCGTTCGACGACATCAAGGTGCTCGACGTGACGCCACAGCTCGACAAGGAGTTCGGGCAGACGACTGCGACCACGGGTGACTCGGTGCGCCTCACGTTCACCGTCACGAACACCGCGGAGCTCGCGAACAAGAAGGGCTGGTCGTTCACGGACTCGCTCCCCGCGGGCCTCGTCGTCGCGGCAGACCCGGATCTGGCGGTCGACGGCACGGCCGACGTCAAGGCCGAGCCCGGCGCCGACGCCATCGTCGTGACGAACGGTGATCTCCGAGCGCATGACAACGCCCTGACGATCTCGCTCAACGTCACGGCTGCGAAGCCTGGCACCTACACCAACGGCCCGGCCAACATCACCGTGCGCAAGGGTCTGGACTCGCCGGACAAGACAACCGTGGTGTTCAAGGATCCGGAAGCCGCGCCCGCCAACCTGGTCGTCCGGTACGTCGACGAGGGCGGCAAGCAGCTGGCGACGCCCGGCGAGGACTCAGGCCCGGTGGGCCGGGAGTACACGACGTCTCCGAAGGACATCGCCGGCTACGAGCTGATCTCGGTCCCGACGAACGCCTCCGGGAGGCTTGCCGAGGGCACCACCGAGGTCGTCTACGTCTACAAGAAGAAGGTCGTCGCGCCGGCCCCGGCCGACCTGAAGGTCCGCTGGGTCACGGACGACGGCAAGCCGCTGGCCGACCCGTACGTCTACCGGGGCGTCGTCGACGAGAAGTACACGACCGACGCGAAGAAGTTCGACGGGTACACGTTGGTCGCCGTCCCCGTGAACGCGACCGGCGCGCTGCGCAGCACCCCGACCGAGGTGGTCTACGTCTACAAGAAGAACACGCCTGCCCCAGCTCCTGCCGATCTGACCGTGCGGTTCGTGGACGAGAAGGGCAACCCGCTGGTCGACCCGACGCACCGCGACGGCACCAAGGGCGAGCACTACGACACGAGCCCTGCGATCGTCCCGGGTTACGAGCTCGTGAAGGTCCCGGCGAACGCGTCCGGTGCCATGGAGCCCGGCACCGAGGTGGTCTACGTCTACAAGAAGCTGCCGGTCACCCCGGTGACGCCCGAGCAGCCGTCCGCGGGCGAGGTCGTGCAGGAGCGCCCGGGCGGTCCCGCTGCCCACCACGGATCCCAGACCCGCCCCGTGGGCCAGTCCAACGGCCACTCGCGGCTGGCGAGCACCGGCTCGTCCGCCGTGATCGCAGGTGGACTCGCAGCGGCCGCCGCGCTGGCCGGTGCCGCACTGGTCCTGGTGCGCCGCCGCGCGCTGGACGAGAGCTGATCACCGAGCTCTCAGAAGATGTTCGCAGGCCGTCCTTCGCCACCTCCCGGCAAGGACGGCCTGCGGGCGTCTCGGACGTGGCGCCTGCGGAGCGTTCTCAGATGTCCCAGTCGAGCGAGAACAGGTGGGCGCCGTCGGCGTTCGTGTACAGGTCGATGACCAGCGGCGTCGTCGACCCGTCGGCCCACATGCCTCGACCGGAGCACTTCATGACGAACGCCTCCCCGAGGCCGGACGGGATGTGCAGCGTGGGCCGGCCGTCGGTGATGAGGATCATCGAGTGGGTGGACTGGAGCGGGATCTCGTCCGGGGCCACGGAGTCCTGGGTGTACAGGACGGCCTCGGCGGCCACGTCGTCGCAGGTCATCGAGTTGAAGGACCGCAGTGCCGCCTTGTCCTGCTGGTTGAGCACCACGGGGATGGCCACGGCCGCGATCATCCCCAGCAGCAGCACTCCTCCCACGACCGAGCTGATGACGATGGCGACGATCGCCCCCGTGTTCCGCGGCTTGCGGGGCGGGGTGCGGGGGGTGCGGTGCTGGGTCCAGGCGTACCCGTCGTACCAACGGACCATCGCGGGGTGCTCGGGGTCGGGGTACCACCCCGGTGCAGCGGCGTTCACGGTCGGACCTCGGTACTCGTGCGGACGGCGGTTGCCCTGGACATCGGCATCGCGCGGCCCGTGCTGAAGGGGGTCATGGCTCCACGACGAGCGTCGCGGTGCCGGTCAGTGGCGCGAGCATGGTGAGCACCGGGTCGTCGTCGGGGACGCGGCCCTCGCTGCGCGTGTAGTACCCGAGGAGGAAGTCGCGGACCGGCGCCGCGGGCAGGTGCCACGTGTCGTCGGGCGCCACGACGGACGCCCGCACCGCGAGCGCGAGCAGCAGCATCCCGGGCACGCGCGCGAGGCCGGGGGCGAGCGACGGCTGCACGTACGCGAGCGGCAGGCGCCGCGCGCCGCGACGTAGGTAGAAGCGCTCGCGGGCGGCCGGGTCGCCGTGCTCGGGCGAGCCGGCGTGCAGGGCCGGGTCCTCGATCTCCGCGAGCACGACGAGCGGGTCGAGGTCGGCCTGCCACGCAGTCAGAGCCGCGGCCAGGAGGGTCCCGCCCACGCCGCCGCCCCGACCGCCCGGCCCGACGGCCAGGTAGGACAGGAGCAGCACGGACGTCGTCGGGTCCCACGCGCCGACGGCGAGCGCGACGGGCTCGTCGGCCGACGAGGCCACCATCGCGACCAGCGCCCCGGACGCGAGCCCCTCGGCCATGGCATCGGGCGACTCGAGCTCGTCGGGTGGGAACGACGGCGCGAGGATCGCGGCGTGCAGCGCACGCAGCTCGGACGGTTGGCGGACCTCGGTGACCTGCACGGACATGGACCCGACTATGCCGCGCCGCGATGGACACGACCAGCACCGAGCCGGTAGACCGTCGGCATGGCCCTCCCCCTGCGCGAGATCGAGGCGAGCGGAGTCCCGGACCTGCCCGTGTGGTGGGCGCAGATCCCTGCGGTGCGGCAGGTGCTGTCCGAGGGGTGGCGCCTGGCGCCGATCACGGTGCTCGTCGGGGACAACGGCGCGGGCAAGTCGACCCTCGTGGAGGCGGTCGCGACGGCGTTCGGCATGGGGCCGGAAGGGGGGGCGATCGGTTCCGGCTACACGACGCGCGCCTCGGAGTCGGGACTACCCCTGACGATCCGGCGCGATATCGGGGCCGGGCGCCGCGGCTTCTTCCTGCGCGCGGAGACCATGCACGCGTTCTACACGTTCCTCGAGGAGAACCCCGGGAACAGCCCGTACGAGCCCGTCTTCCACGAGATGTCGCACGGGGAGTCGTTCCTCACGCTCGTCGGCGACCGCATGGTCCACCCGGGCCTCTACGTGCTCGACGAGCCCGAGTCGGCCCTCTCGTTCGACAACTGCCTCGCGCTCGTCGCGAAGATGCACGGCCTCGCCGAGAACGACTCGCAGGTGCTGCTGTCCACCCACTCCCCGGTGCTCGCCGCCGTGCCCGGCGCCGAGATCTGGGAGGTCGGCGAGTGGGGGATGCGGCGATGCGCGTGGGAGGACCTCGACCTGGTCCGCCGCTGGCGCGGCTTCCTCGACGACCCGGGCCGCTTCCTGCGCTACTTCCTGGACTGATCCTCCCGCTTCCCGCGCCGTTCGCCAGGGTTGCCGCACGTCACCCCCGCCGCGGCGTGCGCATGGGTGTGCGACACGCCGCATCCCGCGCGGCGCGCCGCACACCCACGCGTTCACCGCGAAGCGAGCGAGCTGCCGGATGGCTGCAGCCAACGTTGCAGGACTCGCGCCGCGGAGCATCACGAGCGGTGCAACGTTCCATGCAGCGACGGGGGCCTGCAGCGCGCGCATCCCGACCGGACGCGACGTGCACCCGCACGTGGTGACTTCCACCACGCGAGCGGTGGGTTGTGCACCGTTCACGGCGCGGAAGCGTGCGCGAGGCACCGCTCGGGCGCGGGAGGGCCGCAGGTCAGACGCGGCGGTGGACCACCAGGGGCAGGACGGCCGTGGCTCCGGCCCGGCGCAGCGCCGCCGCGGCGATCGTCACCGGCCACAGCGTCGCGGTCGCGTCCACGACGAGCAGCACCGCCCGGCCGCGGACCGCGTCGGGCTCGGGGACCGAGAGGGCGTCGCGCCAGGCGGCTGCCTCGCTCGCGCTGGTCAGGTCGCGCGACGACCGGGCCGTCCGTACCGCAGAGTCGTCGATCGCCAGCGACGCGGTCGACATGCGCCCGATCTCGGCGATCCGCGCGACGAGCCCGTCGGTCAGCACCGGGAAGCCGGCCGCGGGCAGCCCGACCACGACGGCCGGCCGCTCGTCCCACTCCCGACCCCACGGGCGCAGCAGCCCGACGAGCCCGTCGACCAGCTCGTCGGGCGGGGCGGCATCGGCCGCGAACACCGCGGCCACCAGCTCGCGCCACTCGGGCGCGTCGGCGTGGACCAGGGCGCGACCGGGAGCGGCGAGCTCGCCCGGCGCGATCCGGCCGCTCGCGCCGAATGCCCCGCCCGGCCACATCTTGCGGGGCTCGACGGGGTGCGACTGCGTGCGCAGCAGCCCCGCGACCGCGCGCGTCGTCTCGATCGACGGCTGCTCCGGCAGGCCGTCCGGCAGCGTCCCGGTGCACACCGAGCACCGGCCGCACGGCTGCGCGCTCGGGTCGTCGAGCGACTCCTGCAGCAGCTGCATGAGGCAGCGTCGGCCGCTCGCGTAGTCGCGCATGATGTCCGCCTCGCGGCGGCGCACCGCCAGGACGCCCGCGTAGTGCGCCTCGTCGTACTCCCACGCCTTGCCGGTGCGCGCCCACCCGCCCTCGCTCCGCTCGACGACCCCGTCGACCGCGAGCTGCTTGAGCATGAGCTCGACGCGCGTGCGGCGCAGGCCCGACTCGGCCTCGAGCGCGGGGACGCTGGTCGGCGACGTCGGCAGCACGTCCAGCAGGCGCGCCATCGCGCGGGGCTCGGGGATCGAGGCCGTCGCGAAGTAGTCCCACACGCCCGCGTCGGCCGACGAGGTCAGCAGCACGACGACGGCGTGGTCGATCCCGCGGCCCGCGCGGCCGACCTGCTGGTAGTAGGACACGGGTGACGGCGGCGCCCCGACGTGCACGCAGAAGCCCAGGTCGGGCTTGTCGTAGCCCATGCCCAGCGCGGACGTGGCGATGAGGGCCTTGAGCTCGTTGCGGCGCAGCGCCTCCTCGAGCCGCTCGCGCTCGGCGCCGTCGAGCTGGCCCGTGTACGCCGCGACGGGCAGCGCGTCGCCGTGCTGCGAGCGCACGGCCTCGGCCAGCCGGAGCGCGTCCGCGACGGTCAGCATGTAGACGATCCCCGAGCCCGGCAGGTGCGGAAGCTGCTCGGCGACCCACGCGTAGCGCTGCAACGGCGTGAGCGAGTCGATGACCGCGAGCTGCAGGCTGCTGCGCGCGAGCGGCCCGCGCAGCACCAGGGTGTGCTCCCCGAGCTGGGCGGCCACGTCCTCGGTGACGCGTGCGTTGGCCGTGGCGGTCGTCGCCAGCACGGGGGTCTCGGGGTTGAGCGCCTGGACCGTGTCCGCCACGCGGCGGTAGTCGGGGCGGAAGTCGTGGCCCCAGTCCGAGACGGCGTGCGCCTCGTCGATCACGAGCATCCCGAGGTTGCCCGTCAGCGCGTCGAGCACGCGCCGGCCGAAGCCGGGGTTGGCCAGCCGCTCGGGGGAGACCAGCACCACGTCGACCGTGCCGGCGCGCAGCGCGTCCTCGATCTGGGCCCACTCGCCGACGTTCGAGGAGTTGAGCGTCGCGGCCCGCAGCCCGGCCTTCGCGGCGGCGTTCACCTGGTCCCGCATGAGCGACAGCAGCGGCGAGACGACGAGCGTCGGCCCCGCACCCTCCGACCGCCGGATCGCCGTGGCGGTCCAGTACACCGCGGACTTGCCCCATCCGGTCGCCTGCACCACGAGCACGCGCGCACCCGGGGCGAGCAGGCCGGTGACCGCCGCGAGCTGGTCCTCGCGCAGCTGCGCTCCCGGGCCGGCCAGCGCCTCGATCACCGTCGTCGCGGTCGCCTGCTGGGCGGGGCTGAGGGCGGGGGGCGCGGCGGTCGTCATGGCGACACCGTAGGCGCGTCCGCCCACACCGCGAGCTGCTCCGTCCACAGCGGTTGACGGTGTGGACAGATCTGTCTACTGTCTCGATAGACAGAACGGTCTACTCACCAGGAGTCACCATGGTCCGCCGCAGCTCCGCCACCCTGGCGCTCCTCGTCTCGATCGTCATCACGTTCCTCGCCTCGTCGGCCGCGCCCACGCCGCTGTACGCGACGTACGGCGCCGAGTGGGGCTTCGGCTCGCTCGGGACGACGGTCGCGTTCGGGGTCTACGCCATCGCGGTGCTCGTCGCGCTGCTGGTCCTGGGCCGGCTCTCCGACCACCTCGGCCGACGACCGGTCCTGCTCGCCGGGATCGTCGGCCAGGTCGTCTCGCTCGTCGTCCTCACCACCGCCACCGGGTACCCGGCGCTGCTGACCGGGCGCGTCCTGCAAGGGATCGCCACCGGCGCCGCGGTCGGTGCCGTGGGCGCCGCGATGCTCGACGTCGACCGCGTGCGCGGGGCCGTCGCCAACGGCACCGCCCCGGGCGCGGGCACCGCGATCGGCGCGCTGCTCTCGGGCGTCGTCGTGCAGTTCCTGCCCGCGCCCGTGCACACGATCTACTACCTGGTCATCGCGCTGCTGGTGGTCCAGGCGCTCGGCGTGCTGCGGATGCCCGAGACCTCGCCACGCCTGCCGGGCGCCGCCCAGCGCGCCCGCGCGAGCCTCGTCCCGGAGATCCGGCTGCCGCGCGCGGTGCGGCCGCGGATGCTCGTCGCCGCTCCCGTCGTCTTCGCGGTCTGGGCGCTCGCGGGCCTGTACGGCTCGCTGGCCCCGACCCTCGTCCGCCAGCTCGGCGGGCAGGGCGTGCTGCTCGGCGCCCTCGCGCTCAGCACGCTCGCCGGCGTCGCCGCCGCGGCGGGGCTGGTGCTGCGCGAGCAGTCGCCGCGCGCGCTGATGCTCATCGGGATCGGCTCGTTGACCCTCGGCGTCACCGGAACCCTGGCCGCCGTCGAGGCCGGGTGGCTGCTCGGCTTCTTCCTCGGGTCGTTCGTCGCCGGGATCGGCTTCGGCACGGGCTTCCAGGGCGCGGTGCGCACCGTGGTCGGCGCCGCCGCCCCGCACGAGCGCGCCGGGGTGCTCTCGGCCGTGTACGTCGTCGCCTACCTGGGGATGGGCGTGCCGGCCGTGGTCGCCGGGTCGCTCGTCGGGCGCGTGGGCGACGTGACCACGGTCGTGCGCGACTACGGCATCGTGCTCGTGGTGCTCGCGCTCGGTGCGCTCGTCGGCCTGCTGCGGCGCGAGGCTCCCGTCGCGGCGGCCTGCCCCCGCGTGGAGGCGGCGGTGCAGGCATGAGCGCGTCTACGCTGGACAGATCTGTCCAGGACGAGGGGCGTGCGATGACGACGACCGACCGGGCGCCCGCCCGCGAGCGGCTGCTGGCCGCGGCGAACGAGCTGTTCTACGCCGAGGGCGTGCACGCGGTGGGCATCGACCGTGTCATCGAGCGCGCGGGCGTGGCCAAGGCCTCCCTGTACAACACGTTCGGCAGCAAGGACGCCCTCGTCGGCGAGTACCTGCGGGGCCGCCAGGACGCGAACCGCGCCCGGATCACGGCGGCGGTCGAGGCCGCCGACGAGCCGCGCGCGCAGCTGCTCGCGGTCTTCGACGCCCAGACCGCGCTGTTCGAGCGGCCCGGCTACCGCGGCTGCGCGTTCGTCGCCGCGAGCGCCGAGTCCGAGCCCGGCGGGACCGTCGAGCAGGTGTCCGACGAGTACCGCGCCTGGCTGCGCGGGCTGCTGACCGACCTCGCGCGCGCGGCCGGCGCCCCCGACCCTGACGCGCTGGCCCGGCAGCTCGCCGTGCTCTACGACGGCGCGGGGATCTCGGTCCGGATGGACCGCGACCCGTCGGTGGCCTCCGTCGTGCGCGACACCGCCGCGCTCGTCGTCGACGCCGCGCTGCGCGGCTGACCGTCAGCTCGCAGGTTCGCCATCGATTCGCCGACCGTTGTCGGCGGAGCGACGCCGAACCAGCGACCTGACAGCCGGCTCAGGAGCTGAACCGCGCCACCTGGCGGATCTTGTTCGTCGCGTCGAGTGCCGCGACCTTGTACGCCTCGGACAGCGTCGGGTAGTTCAGGACGGTGTCGACGAGGTAGTCGACGGTTCCGCCGCACGCCATGATCGCCTGCCCGATGTGCACCAGGTCGGTCGCCGACGTCCCGAAGATGTGCACGCCCAGCAGCTCGCGGGTCTCGGTGTGCACCAGCAGCTTGAGCATCCCGTAGGAGTCGCCGACGATCTGCCCGCGCGCCAGCTCGCGGTAGCGCGCGACGCCCACCTCGTACGGGACGGACTCCTGGGTTAGCTCCTCCTCGGTGCGACCGCAGTAGGAGATCTCCGGGATCGTGTAGATGCCGATCGGCTGCACGGAGGCGAGCTCGCGCGCGGGCTCGTCGAACGCGCGGTACGCCGCGAGGCGGCCCTGGTCCATGCTCGTCGCCGCCAGCGCGGGGAAGCCGATGACGTCCCCGACTGCGAAGATGTTCGGCACCTGCGTGCGGTAGTCGTCGTCGACTGCGATGCGCCCGCGGGAGTCCGCGAACAGGCCCGCCGCCTCGAGGTTCAACGCGTCGGTCTGGCCCTGGCGGCCCGCGGAGTACATGACCGCGTCGGCCGCGATCCGCTTGCCCGAGACGAGCCGCGTGACGGTCCCGTGCGTGTTGGAGTCGACGCCGGCGACCTCCTCGCCGAACCGGAACGAGACGGACAGGTCGCGCAGGTGGAACTTGAGCGACTCGGCGACCTCGGGGTCGCACATCTCGAGCATCGCGGGCCGCTTGTCGATGACCGTCACGCGCGTCCCGAGGGCCGCGAACATCGAGGCGTACTCGATGCCGATGATCCCGGCACCGACGACGACGAGCGAGTTGGGCACCTTCTCCAGGTGCAGCAGGCCGTCGGAGTCGAGCACGGTGCGCTCGTCGAACTGCACGCTGTCCGGGCGGTGCGGCCGCGAGCCCGTGGCGACGACGACGAACCGCGTCGTGAACTGGGTGCGGCGGACCCCGTCGTCGTCCAGGACGCCGATCGTGTGCGCGTCGACGAACGAGCCCATGCCGCCGAGGATGTCGACGTGGTTGCGCAGCAGCTGCGCGCGGATCACCTCGGTCTCGCGGCCGATCACGTGCTGCGTGCGCGCGAACAGGTCCTCGATGGTGATGTCGGCCTTCACGCGGTAGCTCGCGCCGTAGACCTCGCGCTGCGCCATGCCCGTGAGGTACATGACGGCCTCGCGCAGGGTCTTGCTCGGGATCGTGCCGGTGTTGACCGAGACGCCGCCCATCATGTGGCGACGCTCGACGATCGCCACCTTGTGGCCCAGCTTCGCGGCGGCGATGGCCGCCTTCTGCCCGCCCGGTCCGCTGCCGATGACCATGAGGTCGTAGTCGAAGTGGACCGACTCGTCGTGCGTCGTCGCAGCCTCGTCGGGAACACCGTCAGTCGCCATGGAGGCAGTCTGCCGACAATCCCCGCTCGATGTGAGTCGGGCGGATCACCGGCAGGTGAACCTTGGTCAGCCGATCCCGGCCGCGTGCATGGCCGCCTGGAGGTCGGTCCGGTCGACGTCGGCCTCGAGCGTCGAGAAGCGCAGCGCTCCGTGCTGGGCGGGCCGTCCTTCCGTCGTGGGCCTGGACCGTACCGCGCGGTGCCGATCCGCCGTCCCGGCTGGGTTAGGATCTCCGGCAGACCCCTCGTGCGGCGTCATCTCGCTGAACTCCCCCAGGGCCGGAAGGCAGCAAGGGCAGGTGAGCTCTGGCGGGTGTGCGGGGGGTCCTTCCTTTGCCCGGGAATGCCCTCGCGCCCGGGCCCGCTCGCAAGGGACCCTCAGACCGTGCACGCCTTCGCCCTCGGCCTCGTCGCCGGTCTCGCGGTCGCCATGCCGCTCGGTCCGATCGGCGTGCTGCTGCTGCGCGAGTCCCTGCTGTCGGGCCGACGACGAGCGGTGGCCGCCGCGCTCGGCGTCGCGACCGTCGACACGGTCTACGCGATCGCCGCCGTCCTCGTGGGGTCGCAGGTCGCTCTCCTCGTCTCGTCGGCCGCCACCGTCATCCGCATCGTCAGCGGGGCCGCACTGCTCGCGGTGGGTGTGGTCGGGCTCGTCGGGTGGTGGCGCACGCGTGACGTCGCACCCGTGCTCGACGAGCGGCCGGCGGGCTCCGCGTACCTGCGGTTCGTCGCCTACACCGCGCTCAACCCCGCGACCCTGCTGATCTTCGCGACGGTCGCGACGGGCGCCGTCGCGGAGCTCGGCGACGGGCGGCCGGCGCTCGCGGTGGGCGCGGCGTTCGTCGGCGGGGTCACCGTCGCGTCCGCGGGGTGGCAGGTGGTGCTCGTCGTCCTGGGCGGCCTGGCCGGTGCCCGTCTCGGGCCGCGCCTGCGCGCCTGGGTCTCGCCGATCGGGTCCGCGCTCGTGGTCGGGCTCGCAGCGTGGGTGCTGGTCGGGTGAACCGCTGGGGGCAGCCGTCGGCGCGTGTCGGTGCGGGCGTCTAGGGTGCGGGGGTGAGCCAAGCCCTGTACCGCCGCTACCGGCCGGAGAACTTCGCCGAGGTGATCGGGCAGGACCACGTCACCGCCCCCCTGCGGCAGGCGCTGCGCAGCGGTCAGGTCAACCACGCATACCTGTTCTCCGGGCCCCGCGGCTGCGGCAAGACGACCTCCGCGCGGATCCTCGCGCGCATCCTCAACTGCGCGCAGAACACCGAGGCGTCTCCGACGGACACCCCGTGCGGCGTGTGCCCGTCGTGCGTCGAGCTGGCCCGAGGTGGGCCGGGCTCGCTCGACGTGGTCGAGATCGACGCGGCCAGCCACGGTGGCGTCGACGACGCGCGCGAGCTGCGCGAGCGGGCCACGTTCGCCCCCGCGCGTGACCGCTACAAGATCTTCATCCTCGACGAGGCGCACATGGTCTCGCCGCAGGGCTTCAACGCGCTGCTCAAGATCGTCGAGGAGCCGCCGCCGCACATCAAGTTCATCTTCGCGACGACCGAGCCGGACAAGGTCATCGGCACGATCCGCTCGCGCACGCACCACTACCCCTTCCGCCTCGTGCCGCCGGACGTCCTCGTCCCGTACCTCGGCCAGCTCTGCGCGTCCGAGTCGGTGCCGGTCGGGTCCGGCGTGCTGCCGCTCGTCGTCCGCGCGGGCGGCGGGTCCGTGCGCGACACGCTCTCCGTGCTCGACCAGCTCATCGCCGGAGCGGGCGAGGGCGGGCTCGAGTACGAGGGGGCCGCCGCGCTGCTGGGCTACACGCAGGCGTCGCTGCTCGACGACCTCGTCGAGGCGATCGCGGCGCGCGACGGCGCGAGCGCCTTCCGGGTCGTCGACCGCGTGATCTCGACCGGCCACGAGCCGCGCCGGTTCGTCGAGGACCTGCTCGAGCGGCTGCGCGACCTCATCGTCATCGCCGCGTCGGGCGACGCCGCCGACGCCGCCCTGCGCGACGTCCCCGCCGACCAGATGCAGAGCATGCGCGCGCAGGCCTCCCACCTGGGTGCCGCCGAGCTGTCCCGGTCGGCCGACCTGGCCAACGCCGCCCTGACCGAGATGAGCGGGGCGACCTCGCCGCGCCTGCACCTCGAGCTGCTCATGGCGCGGCTGCTGCTGCCTGCCGTCGACGACGACCGGTCCGGTCTCGGGGCGCGGCTCGACCGGCTCGAGCGGGGGCTTCCGGCTGCGGGGGCGCCCGTGCGGGCGGCCGAGGCGCCGGTTGCGCGGGACGTTGCACCCGCGCCCGTGGTTGCCCCGGCGCCGGTCGTGGCAGCCCCGGTTGCGCCGCCTGCGCCCGTTGCCGCGCCTGTGCCCGCTGCGGTGCCGGCACCGGCCGACGACGAGG
>Ga0160439_1000743_pt1 | contig 12359 bp, 10 predicted proteins | sample HID1975M_E0MG_FD_108201 | JGI IMG/M metagenome (GOLD analysis project Ga0160439, IMG submission 108201) | Enriched soil microbial communities from UW Madison campus, WI, USA - HID1975M_E0 MG | ecosystem: Environmental > Terrestrial > Soil > Unclassified | place: USA: Madison, Wisconsin... | reverse complement strand
GAGAGCGGTTCCTTCATCCATGCACCCGCTAAACGAAAGCACTGGCAACCACATTGGCACGATATCCAGATGGAAGTGGCTGAATGTATGGCGGAAGGCGTTTAATTGCGTGAGATTATCGGCGGGAATCTGACGTTGCGCCAGCCAGTCGCGAAGTTCTTCTTCGGTTGTGAATTGCGGGAAGCAGTACAACCCGCCCCACAGGCCCACGGCCGGACGCTGGGATAGCAAAATACTTTGCTGATGCTGCATCATCAGGAAATAGCCGGTGCGCTCGGGAATTGTCACCTTCGGCTTCTTACCAGGATAGCTCGCCCAACTATTATTGGCGTAGGCAACGCAGAGATTATTCACCGGACAAAGCTCGCATTTTGGCTTCGAGCGGGTGCAAACCATTGCGCCAAGATCCATCATCGCCTGGTTAAACTGGCTCACACCATTGGCTGGGGTGACTTGCTCACTGATGTCCCAGAGTTTTTTCTCGACGTCTTTTTTACCCGGCCAACCGGACACGGCATAACAACGGGCCAGCACGCGTTTGACGTTGCCATCCAGAATCGGGAAATGCTTACCAAGCGACAAAGAAAGAATAGCGCCCGCGGTCGAACGCCCCACACCCGGTAGGGCGGCGACTTCTTCAAAAGTTTCGGGGAACACGCCATTGTGCTGATTAGCGACCATTTGCGCAGCTTTATGCAGATTACGCGCGCGGGCGTAATAACCCAGACCCGTCCAAAGATGGAGAACTTCATCGAGTGGCGCGTTGGCAAGATCGGTGACGGTCGGGAAGCGCGACATAAAGCGTTCAAAGTAAGGAATGACGGTGGCAACCTGCGTTTGTTGCAACATCACCTCAGACAGCCATACTTTGTAAGGCGTTTTTTCGAGTTGCCATGGCAGTGTTTTGCGGCCGTATTTTTGATACCAGTCGAGAACCTGGTGGGAGAATTGCGGCGCTTGTGTCATTGTTGCCAGGCCATCCGATAAATGTGTGAATTAGGGGGCTGATTCCAGCACAGACGACTCTGTGCTGTAAACCGGAACTTTCTGGTGCTTGCTTCTCACCATTAACTTTGGATAATGCCCGTTTCCCGAACACTAACTAAAGCCTGAACACCATGAAAAATGACGTCATCTCACCGGAATTTAATGAAGAAGGCCGCGCAATGCGCCGGATTCGTAGTTTTGTGCGCCGCCAGGGCCGCCTGACTAAGGGCCAGGAGTTCGCACTGGAAAACTATTGGCCGGTGATGGGCGTTGAATATCAAGACGCGCCTGTCGATTTTACCGAGCTGTTTGGCCGCGAAGCGCCAGTCACCCTGGAAATCGGTTTTGGCATGGGTACGTCGCTGGTGGCAATGGCAAAGGCTAATCCACAGCAGAACTTTTTAGGCATTGAAGTGCACTCGCCGGGCGTGGGCGCATGCCTTGCAACCGCTCATGAAGAGGGCGTTGAGAACCTGCGCGTGATGTGTCACGACGCGGTTGAAGTGCTGCAAAAAATGGTTCCTGACAATTCTTTATCCATGGTTCAGCTCTTTTTCCCTGATCCATGGCACAAAGCGCGTCATAATAAGCGCCGTATCGTTCAGGTGCCGTTTGCTGAGTTCGTGAAAAGTAAACTGAAACTGGGCGGTGTGTTCCATATGGCAACCGACTGGGAACCTTATGCAGAACACATGCTCGAAGTGATGTCCTCTATTGATGGTTATCAAAACCAGTCTGAGAGTAACGACTACGTACCGCGACCGGATTCGCGTCCGGTGACCAAATTTGAACAACGTGGCCATCGTCTTGGTCACGGCGTATGGGACTTAATGTTCGAGAGGGTAAAGTAATGGCAATTAATCGTAGCCGTCGTTTGCGTAAAAAAATGCACATCGACGAATTCCAGGAAGTGGGGTTCTCTGTTGCATGGCGTTTCCCGGAAGGCACCTCCGAAGAGCAAATCGATAAAATCGTTGATGAATTCATTGATGAAGTTATCGATAAAAATGGTCTGGCTTTTGATGGCGGCGGCCACCTTTCCTGGGAAGGCTTAATTTGCCTACAGGAAATCGGCAAATGCACCGAGGAGCATCAAGCTCTGGTGCGCAAATGGCTTGAAGAGCACAAGGCTGAAGACGTTCGCACCAGCGATCTGTTTGATGTCTGGTGGGATTGATTGAAATAGTACAAATGGGCTGGTGAAAACCGGCCCTTTTTTTCAGGAGTAACTATGATTCGTAAGGCTTTGATGGGCGTTCTGCTGCTAACCGCGATGCAGGCGCAGGCCGACTATAAATGCAGCGTCACGCCTCGCGATGACGTGGTTATTAATCCGCAGTCCGTTCAGGTTGTGGGTGAAAATGGCAATCTGGTTATTGCCCCGGATGGCAGCCTGCAATTTAACGGCAAGCCACACACATTAAACGCAACGCAGCGCCAGTTGGCACTGGATTACCAGAAAGCGTTGCGCACCGATCTTCCTTGGATCAACAACGGCGCGTTGGCTCGGGTTGAAAAAGGGCGTGTTGCGCTGGATAAAATCATCGCTAAAGAAGTGGGTGAAAGCAGCAATATGCGCGGTCGCCTGACGAAACTAGACGCGCAACTTAAGCAGCAGATGAACCGAATTATCGAGACTCGCCCGGATGGTTTGACCTTCCATTATAAAGCCATTGATCAAGTGCGCTCCGAAGGGCAACAGTTGGTGAATCAGGCGATGGGCGGCATCTTGCAAGACAGCATCAATGAGATGGGTGCGAAAGCCGTTTTGAAAGGTGGCGGCAATCCGCTGCAAGGCGTGCTGGGTAGCCTCGGTGGTTTACAGACTTCGATTCAAAACGAGTGGAAGAACCAGGAAAAAGATTTCGAGCAGTTTGGCCGTGATGTTTGTAGCAAAGTGGTGACGCTAGAAGGGCAGCGCAAAGGGCTGGTCGAAACGCTGAAGTAATACTCTTCATACTTCAAGCTGCCTCTTTGTTGGCTGCATGTTCTCGCCCAGGTCACTTACTCATGTAAGCTCCCTGGGCCTCGAACACTTGCCGCCGCGATGCAGCTAGAATTATCTTGGGTATAAGACTTGCAGTTTATTAACGCATAAACGCCGGTTGTTTCTGCTCGTAAGCGGAAATAGAACTTTCGTGTTGTAGCGTCAGACCGATGCTATCCAGCCCTTCTAACATGCAGTGGCGACGGAAAGTATCGATGTTAAACGAATAGCTTTTCTCACCCGCAATCACGGTTTGTGCTTCCAGGTCGACCACGAATTTAATCCCCGGATTTGCCGCGACCAGCTTAAACAGCTCATCGACTTCTGCTTCGCTCAATGTCACCGGCAGCAGCTGGTTATTGAATGAGTTGCCGTAGAAGATATCCGCAAAACTTGGCGCGATAACCACTTTGAAACCGTAATCAGTTAATGCCCACGGTGCGTGTTCACGTGAAGAACCGCAGCCGAAGTTTTCACGCGCCAGTAAAATTGAAGCGCCTTTAAACTCCGGGAAGTTCAGCACGAATTCCGGGTTTGGCTGTTGGCCTGCATCATCCAGAAAACGCCAGTCGTTAAACAGATGAGCGCCAAAACCCGTGCGCGTCACCTTCTGCAAAAACTGCTTAGGAATGATTGCGTCAGTATCAACGTTTGCGGCATCCAGCGGAACGACCAGGCCGGTGTGTTGTACAAATTTCTCTGCCATGGTGTTTTCCCTTATTTCAACGTGCGGATGTCAGCAAAATGACCAGAAACAGCGGCTGCAGCTGCCATTGCCGGGCTAACCAGGTGCGTGCGACCGCCACGGCCCTGACGACCTTCGAAGTTACGGTTGCTGGTGGAAGCGCAACGCTCGCCCGGTTCCAGGCGGTCGTTGTTCATCGCCAGGCACATTGAGCAACCCGGCAAACGCCATTCAAAGCCCGCTTCAATAAAGATCTTGTCCAGACCTTCAGCTTCGGCCTGCGCTTTTACCGGGCCGGAGCCTGGAACCACTAACGCCTGCACGCCTGGCGCCACTTTACGGCCTTTAGCAATTTCCGCCGCAGCACGTAAATCTTCAATGCGCGAGTTGGTGCATGAACCGATAAACACTTTATCGATCGCGACTTCAGTTAATGGAACACCTGGTTTCAGGCCCATGTAGGCCAATGCTTTTTCAGCAGAAGCACGCTCTACTGGGTCCGCGAAAGATTCTGGATTCGGAATGTTTTCCGTGACGGAAATCACCTGGCCTGGGTTGGTGCCCCAGGTGACTTGCGGGGCGATTTCTGCGGCGTCCAGCGTCACAATCGTATCGAATTTGGCGCCTTCGTCAGTGCTGAAAGTCTTCCAGTAGGCAACGGCTTCGTCCCAGTCGGCGGCTTTCGGCGCGTGTAGACGGCCTTTCACGTAGTTAAAGGTGGTTTCGTCTGGCGCAACGATGCCCGCTTTAGCGCCCATTTCGATTGCCATGTTGCACAGCGTCATGCGGCCTTCCATCGACAGCGCCTGAATTGCGCTCCCGCAGAATTCCACCACATGCCCGGTGCCGCCCGCGCTGCCGGTTTTACCGATAATCGCCAGCACAATATCTTTGGCTGTGATACCTGGTGCGGCGGTGCCGGCCACTTCAATCTTCATGGTTTTCGCGCGGCCCTGTTTCAGGGTTTGCGTTGCCAGTACGTGTTCAACTTCAGAAGTCCCGATCCCGAACGCCAGCGCGCCAAATGCGCCGTGGGTCGCGGTGTGGGAGTCGCCGCAAACAATGGTCATGCCAGGCAATGTAATGCCTTGCTCAGGGCCCATTACGTGGACAATACCCTGGAATGGGTGATTCAGGTCATACAGTTCAACGCCGAATTCTTTGCAGTTCTTCATCAACTCTTGCATCTGAATGCGAGCCATTTCGCCGGAGGCGTTGATGTCTTTAGTCTGCGTAGAAACGTTGTGGTCCATGGTGGCAAACGTTTTGCCAGGCTGGCGCACCGGGCGCTTGTGCGCACGCAGGCCATCAAACGCTTGTGGAGATGTCACTTCGTGAACCAGATGACGGTCGATGTACAGCAGCGGCGTTTCATCCACTGCTTCGTAAACGACGTGGGCATCGTACAACTTCTGATATAACGTTTTCGCCATGATTATTTCCCCTCTGCCACGAAGCGAGCAATGGTATCGCCCATTTCGTCGGTGCTGATTGCATTGCCATCACGAGCCAAATCGCCGGTACGGAAACCTTCTTCCAGCGCGAGGTTGATAGCGTTTTCGATGGCCTGAGCGGCCTCTTCAGCATCCAGGCTGTAGCGCAGTAACAAAGCCAAAGACAGGATCTGCGCAATTGGGTTAGCAATATTTTTACCTGCGATATCAGGCGCGGAACCGCCCGCAGGTTCGTACAGGCCGAAACCTTGCTCGTTCAAACTTGCGGAAGGCAACATGCCCATGGAACCGGTGATCATCGCGCATTCGTCAGACAGAATGTCGCCAAACAGGTTGGAGCACAGCAACACGTCAAACTGGGACGGGTCTTTAATCAGCTGCATGGTGGCGTTGTCGATGTACATGTGTGACAGCTCAACGTCCGGGTATTCTTTAGCGATTTCGCCAACAATTTCACGCCACATTACCGACGATTGCAGCACGTTAGCTTTATCAATCGAGGTGACTTTGCTGCGACGTTTGCGGGCAGATTCAAAACCGATGCGTGCAATGCGCTCGATCTCAAAGCGGTAATACACTTCGGTATCAAAGGCTTTCTCATGCATGCCGGAACCTTCGCGGCCTTTCGGCTGGCCGAAGTAGATACCGCCGGTTAATTCACGTACGCACAGGATGTCGAAACCGTTAGCGGCGATATCAGCACGCAGCGGGCAAAACTCTTCCAGCCCTTGATACAGGCGAGCAGGGCGCAAATTACTGAACAGTTTAAAGTGTTTACGCAGCGGCAATAATGCCCCACGCTCAGGTTGTTGAGCCGGAGGCAGATGCTCCCATTTCGGGCCACCGACGGAGCCGAACAGAATCGCATCTGCCTGCTCGCAGCCTTCAACAGTAACCGGCGGCAATGGATTGCCGTGACGGTCTATTGCAATGCCACCCACGTCATATTGACTGGTAGTAATGCGCATATCGAAGCGCGTACGAACTGCATCCAGCACTTTCAGCGCTTGAGCCATAACTTCTGGGCCAATGCCGTCACCCGGCAATACTGCTATATGATGAGTTTTTGACATGTCACACGGTTTCCTGATTATTTTCTTTATTATGAGATTTGCGTTGCAATTCTTTTTCGACGATGCCCGCACGCCAGATGTTATTCAGCACGTTTATCATCGCTTTCGCAGAAGATTCAACAATATCAGTTGCCAGACCTACACCGTGGAAACGGCGGCCTTTATGGGTCACAACGATATCTACCTGACCCAATGCATCTTTACCCTGACCTTTCGCAGACAACTGGTATTTCACTAATTCAACATCGTAATTGGTGATGCGGTTAATCGCCTGGTAAACCGCATCGACCGGGCCGTTGCCCGTTGCTGCTTCAGATTGTGTTTCTTCGCCACACTGCAATTGGACAGAAGCGGTAGAAATCACGCTTGAGCCAGACTGCACGTTGAAGTATTCCATGCGGAAATGTTCAGGTTCTTCTTGTTGTTTACCGATGAACGCCAGCGCTTCCAGGTCGTAATCAAAGACCTGGCCTTTTTTATCGGCCAGTTTCAGGAAGGCGTCGTACAAAGAGTCCAGGTTGTAATCGTCTTCTTTATAGCCCATCTCTTCCATGCGGTGTTTTACAGCTGCGCGACCAGAGCGGGAGGTCAGGTTCAACTGCACCTGATTCAGACCGATAGTTTCCGGTGTCATGATTTCGTAGTTTTCGCGGTTTTTCAGCACGCCATCCTGGTGAATACCGGAGGAGTGCGCGAAGGCGTTCGAGCCGACAATCGCTTTGTTGGCAGGGATTGGCATGTTGCACAGCTGGCTGACTATCTGGCTGGTGCGGTAGATTTCATGGTGGTTGATATTGGTATGCACGTCCAACATTTGGCCGCGGACTTTAATGGCCATGATGACTTCTTCCAGCGCAGTGTTACCGGCACGTTCGCCGATACCGTTCAGCGTGCCTTCAACCTGGCGCGCACCCGCCTGAATCGCTGCAATTGAGTTGCCGGTTGCCATGCCTAAATCGTCGTGGCAGTGGACCGAAATAATCGCTTTATCAATGTTTGGTACGCGGTTGTACAGAGTCTGAATAATGCCGCCGAACTGTACCGGTGTGGTGTAACCCACGGTGTCAGGAATATTGATAGTTGTCGCGCCTGCGCCAATGGCTGCTTCTACGATACGGCACAGGTTGTCGATTGGTGTGCGGCCTGCATCCTCACACGAGAATTCTACGTCGTCGGTATAGTTGCGGGCGCGTTTGACGGAATTGACTGCGCGAGCCAGGACATCATCGAAAGTGCTGCGTAATTTGGTTTCGATGTGCATGGTCGAAGTGGCCAGGAACACATGAATACGGAAGGCTTCGGCAATTTTCAACGCTTCTGCAGCAACATCAATATCTTTATCAACACAACGAGCGAGGCCACACACACGGCTATTTTTGATGTTGCGAGCGATGGTTTGCACGGATTCGAAGTCGCCTGGAGAAGAGACCGGGAAGCCGACTTCCATCACGTCAACACCCATACGTTCCAGCGCCATCGCAATCTGCAGCTTCTCTTTTACACTCAGACTTGCCTGTAATGCCTGCTCACCATCACGCAAAGTAGTATCGAAAATAATGACTTGTTGGCTCATGTTGTGGTCCTTTCTCGTCTTAGGGGCCCTTGCTACGAGCATAAAAAAACCCGCGCAGTGGCGCGGGTTTTTTCTGTCTGATGGCTTGAATCAACGCTTGATTTCGCCCACCAGCCTACCGCGCAATGAAGTTGCGTTTAGTAGTAGACCTAGTAGGCGGTTGCTGCGAATCATGTTTCAAGCCCCAAGTGAATTTCGTTATGCATTTATTGGTACTTGATCTGCTTTGCTGTGTCAACACTCGATTGCTTTATGCGTACATTTTGGAAGCGAAAGATTAGAAGGGGTCTTAGCGATCTGTGCTAAGGAAATCATGTTTCATAATATATATAAGAAGTATGAAAAAAGACTTCTTACTGGATCAGGTAAAATTGAAACCCTCAGAAACAATTAAAAATAATATATTTAATAAGCATTGTATTCATCATGGTTATGATTTGAGGGGGTTAATCATCATTTTGGCTCTATTTTAGGAATTTATCATCTTTTCTTATTGTTTGATTATGGGTAGAACGTTTGTTTCTGAAATGATGATGTTATCCATACTTAATATATTATTCACTAGGCCAATCATTGTGTGCGAAGTCATTTTGTGATTTGATTAGCATGCTTCTGGAATCAACTGATTACGAATAAATCATATAACACCTTATATTTTCGCTGGCCTGATAGACGCTGGCGGCGTGTCGGTGCGTCAGAGCAAATGAGTTCCATAAATTTATATTTGAACAATATAAATTACGTTTTTATTCCATTATTCAACATGCTTGAATAACGAATAATAATAAAGATCACTTGCAGCGCTTATCTGCAAAAACGGAATCGACAACTTAGTGGAGTCAGTCATGTCTGATAATTATGTACAACAACCGGCAGTTCATGATGGGTTTAAACCTCAACTACGTTCTGTGGATTTAAACTTGCTCACTGTATTTGATGCCGTTATGCAGGTGCAGAATATTACCCGCGCAGCTCAATCGTTGGGAATGTCCCAGCCTGCGGTGAGTAATGCGGTCGCTCGTTTGAAAATTATGTTCAATGATGAACTGTTTGTACGCTATGGCCGTGGCATTCAACCTACAGCGCGCGCTTTCCAGTTGTTTGGTTCGATACGCCAGGCATTGCAATTAGTCCAGAACGAACTCCCTGGTGCAGGTTTTGAACCCGGCAGCAGCGAACGAATATTTAACATCTGCGTCAGCAGTCCGTTAGACAATTTGCTGACATCCGTCATCTTTAATAATATGAAGCGCTTTGCGCCAGGTATTCAATTACTCTTTAAGTCGGCATTAAATAAAGATATTGAGCATCAATTACGCTATCAGGAAACGGAGTTTGTTATTAGCTATACTGAATTCCGTCGTCCAGAATTTACTTGTGTACCTTTGTTTGAAGATGAAATGGTGTTGGTTGCCAGTAAAAAACATCCACGCTTAATTAAACCGCTTACAGAAGAAGATATTTATAACGAAAAGCATGCGGTAGTGTCACTTGAGCGTTTTGCATCCTTTAGTGCTCCCTGGTATCTCACCGCAGAGAAGCAAGCCTGCATTTCGTATCAAGGAATGGCGATGACTAGCGTGTTAAATGTGGTTTCGCAGACTCAGTTGGTCGCTATCGCGCCACGCTGGCTGGTAGAAGAGTTTGCAGACTCTCTGCAGTTGCAAATATTCCCGTTACCCCTGAAAGATAACGTTTCAACTTGCTATTTATCCTGGCATGAAGCAGCCGGACGCGATAAAGGGCATCAGTGGATGGAGAAGCTGCTTACAACGGTATGCAGTAAATAGATTCAGTCTGGTAATCAATTTAAGCCGGGTAGTGAAATCTATCCGGTTATTCTTTATTTTTTGTCTTTTGTGGTTTTTTACGCTGTTGTTGATTTCGAGTTTCCCGCCCCGCTTGTTCAATAAATCCTGTGTTAATTAGATTTAACCTACAAAGCTATCATTCAGAACATTTTCAATCATAATTTTTGCTTATGCTCAGAGATTAACTCCGCCAGGAAAGTGTTTTGCAGTATTCACAGGCAAACTCTCTTGCTGCGCCTGAAGATTGGCAATTGATTGCCTGATTTTCAACGGTTATGTTAGTTGGATTATTAAAATTAAATGCAGGGCGCAACAACCTGCCTCAACGACTCGCAGAAATGACTTTTGCAGTCGGTCAAACACGTAAGCCTGGAGGCAAACCATGGAGATGTTGTCAGGAGCCGAGATGGTCGTCCGGTCATTAATTGATCAGGGCGTTAAGTATGTATTCGGCTATCCCGGAGGCGCTGTACTCGATATTTACGATGCGCTTCATACTATTGGCGGCATTGATCATGTGCTGGTACGCCATGAACAAGCAGCCGTGCATATGGCTGATGGCCTGGCGCGTGCGACGGGTGAAGTTGGTGTTGTGCTGGTCACATCTGGCCCTGGAGCCACTAATGCAATCACCGGCATTGCCACCGCGTATATGGACTCTATTCCGATGGTCGTGCTATCTGGCCAGGTCGCGACTTCGCTGATTGGTTATGATGCATTCCAGGAATGCGACATGGTGGGGATTTCGCGCCCGATCGTGAAACACAGTTTCTTAGTCAAACAAGCTGAAGATATTCCCGGCATTATCAAAAAGGCCTTCTGGCTTGCGGCAAGCGGCCGGCCAGGCCCGGTAGTGGTCGATTTGCCGAAAGACATCATGAGTCCGGCAAACAAACTGCCATATAGTTACCCTGAAACTGTCAGCATGCGTTCTTACAACCCAACAACTCAGGGGCACAAAGGGCAAATTAAGCGTGCATTACAAACGCTGTTGGCAGCTAAAAAGCCAGTTATGTACGTGGGCGGTGGGGCCATTACCTCTTCCTGTCATGATGAATTGCTCGAGCTTGCTCAGAAACTCAATATTCCCGTTGTCTCCTCTTTAATGGGCCTGGGGGCATTCCCCGGCACACATCGCCAGGCGCTTGGCATGTTAGGGATGCACGGAACCTACGAAGCCAACATGGTGATGCACAACTCCGACGTGATTTTCGGCGTGGGTGTGCGTTTCGATGACCGTACGACTAACAATCTGGCGAAGTACTGCCCGAATGCCACCGTGCTGCATATCGACATTGATCCGACGTCGATTTCCAAAACAGTGGGGGCCGACATTCCAATTGTGGGCGATGCCCGACAAGTTCTACAGCAAATGCTGGATCTGCTGGCGCAAGAAGAGCTGCAGCAGGGCTGTGATGAAATTCGTGACTGGTGGCAGCAGATTGATCAATGGCGTGCGCGTCAGTGCCTCGAGTTTGACAGAACCAGCGACAAAATTAAGCCACAGGCGGTCATTGAAACGATCTATCGCCTGACCAACGGCGAGGCTTATGTCACGTCTGACGTTGGGCAGCACCAGATGTTTGCCGCACTCTATTACACCTTTGATAAACCTCGCCGTTGGATTAACTCGGGTGGCCTCGGCACGATGGGGTTCGGCCTTCCTGCGGCATTAGGGGTGAAAATGGCATTGCCGGAAGAAACCGTGGTTTGTGTGACGGGCGATGGCAGTATTCAGATGAATATCCAGGAGCTTTCTACCGCGCTGCAATACGGCTTGCCAGTGCTGGTGCTCAATCTCAATAACCGCTATCTCGGTATGGTGAAGCAGTGGCAAGATATGATTTATTCTGGCCGCCATTCCCAGTCCTATATGGAATCTTTACCTGATTTCGTACGTATAGCTGAAGCATACGGGCATGTCGGGATCCGTATCAGCGAACCGCAAGAACTGGAAAGCAAACTAATTGAAGCACTAGAAGCGGTGCGTAATCAGCGTCTGGTCTTTGTTGACGTCACTGTTGATGGCACTGAGCATGTCTACCCAATGCAAATCCGTGGCGGTGGTATGGATGAGATGTGGTTAAGCAAAACGGAGAGAACCTGATTATGCGCCGGATATTGTCTGTATTACTCGAAAATGAGTCCGGGGCGCTATCCCGGGTTATTGGCTTATTTGCTCAGCGCGGTTACAACATAGAGAGTTTGACTGTTGCACCGACTGACGATCCCACACTTTCGCGCATGACTATTCAAACCGTTGGCGACGCAAAAGTGCTGGAACAGATTGAAAAACAACTTCACAAGCTGGTGGATGTTCTGCGCGTCAGCGAACTGGTGCAGGGCGCTCATGTTGAACGTGAAATCATGCTAGTGAAAGTGCAGGCCAGTGGCTACGGGCGTGAAGAAGTGAAGCGCAATGCGGAAATCTTCCGTGGGCAAATCATTGATGTCACGCCGACGCTTTATACCGTTCAGTTAGCGGGGACCAGCGACAAACTGGATGCTTTCTTGAATACCATCCGTGAAGTGGCCAAAATTGTCGAAGTGGCACGCTCAGGTATTGTCGGCGTATCCCGCGGCGATAAGATCATGCGCTAGCCTGTGAAAGGCATCTAAAAACTAACCCGGTAACCTGAACCGGGTTTTTTTTGCAATTTGCGCGGCAACTGCCAGCAAAAGCGGTTGCCCGAGGTATTATTCTGCGCTTAGATGATAAAAATGAAACCATGACCAGGGTATGGTTATGGAAATCCTAAATAAGGGGCTACTGTGAAATTGGATGAAAT
>Ga0160439_1000741_pt1 | contig 12383 bp, 7 predicted proteins | sample HID1975M_E0MG_FD_108201 | JGI IMG/M metagenome (GOLD analysis project Ga0160439, IMG submission 108201) | Enriched soil microbial communities from UW Madison campus, WI, USA - HID1975M_E0 MG | ecosystem: Environmental > Terrestrial > Soil > Unclassified | place: USA: Madison, Wisconsin... | reverse complement strand
CCAAAGAGATAAGACGTGGATAGAGATTCTATTTCCGAAGACATATCGCTTCACCTTTACGAGTGCTTCACTCGACACGATGCAGGAAAACCTTCCGCAGCACGGGCTTCCCGTTAAGCGGATCGCAGGGGCAGAAGGCGCGTACAAGCCTTGATAGCCGTATGGTTGAAAGTATAACCCTTTGAGTTTATGGGCGTCTTCTTGCGTTTCTGTGACGCAAAAGCCGAATCGGAATGTCTGCATGCGGCTTTGGAATGTCCGTCGAACGCCTGCAATCCAGCCGTCTACACGCCATCAAATTCCGTCAATCGAAAATGCCGCAGCGCGTCATTTTCAGGCACTCCAAACCAGAGTGTTGCGCAATTGCCGCGTCATACCGGCAGCGATGTCGTGGACAGGATCTCTTTCAACACGAAAAAGGTGCGGATCTGGCGTACGCCGGGCAACTTGATGATCTCGCCCGCATGCAGCTTGTTGAAGCGTTCCAGATCACGTATGCGCAACATCAGGAAGTAGTCGAATTCACCCGCCACCAGATGGCACTCCAGGCAGCCGCTGATGCCGCGCGCGGCTTCCTCGAAATCGGTGAAGGACTCGGGCGTGGAACGGTCCAGCACCACGCCCACGATGACCAGGGTGGCCATGTCGACCTCAGCCGGCTCCAGCAGCGCGACCGTCTTCTTGATCACGCCTTCGGCCTTGAGCTTTTCCACGCGGCGCAGGCAGGCGGCGGGACTCAGGTGCACGCGCGCGCTCAGGTCGAGGTTCGTGATCTGCGCGTCGTCCTGCAGCACGCGCAGGATGTGGCGGTCGATGCGGTCCAGGCCCGAGGCGACGGTCATTTGATATGTCCCTGAAAATTTAATTTCGTTGTTGTTTTTATATTCGAAATATTGAATTTCTAACAGCGGCTATTAATAACTTTAAACACAGAAAATCGATAAATAACGCAATTGACCGCAAATCCCGGCGATTCCTATGATTTCTCCATCCGCGCCACCCGCCCGGCCCGGACCTTTTTCCCAGGAGCCCGCATGGATCTGCAACGATTTCCCCGCCACCGCCTGACCTTCGGCGACACCCCCATTGAAAAGCTCGACCGGCTGTCCGCCCACCTGGGCGGCAAGGTCGACATCTACGCCAAGCGCGAAGACTGCAACAGCGGCCTGGCGTTCGGCGGCAACAAGCTGCGCAAACTGGAATACCTGATCCCGCAGGCGCTCGAGCAAGGCTGCGACACGCTGGTGACGATCGGCGGCATCCAGTCCAACCACACCCGCATGGTGGCCGCCGTTGCCGCCAAGCTGGGCCTGGCCTGCGTGCTGGTCCAGGAAAACTGGGTGGACTATTCGGACGCGGTCTATGACCGCGTCGGCAACATCATGATGAGCCGCCTGATGGGCGCCGATGTGCGGCTGGTGGACCAGGGCTTCGACATCGGCTTCCGGCGCAGTTGGGAAGAAGCGCTGGAAGATGTGAGAAAGCGCGGCGGCAAGCCCTACGCCATCCCTGCCGGCGCCTCCGACCATGAACTGGGCGGCCTGGGGTACGTGGGCTTTGCCGAAGAGGTGCGGCGCCAGGAAGCCGACCTGGGGTTCAAGTTCGATTACATCGTCGTGTGCGCCGTCACCGGCAGCACCCAAGCCGGCATGGTGGTGGGCTTTGCCGCCGACGGGCGCGCCGACCGCGTCATCGGCATCGACGCTTCTGGCACGCCTGAGCAGACGCGTGCGCAGATCCTGCGCATCGCGCGCCGCACCGCGGATCTGGTTGGGCTGGAGACAGGCATCGCCGACCGCGACGTGGTGCTGGACACGCGTTATGCGTACCCCGCCTACGGCCTGCCTTCCGCCGAAACCAACGACGCCATCCGCACCTGCGCGCGGCTGGAAGGCATGATGACCGACCCGGTCTACGAAGGAAAATCCATGCAGGGGATGATGGACATCATCCGCCGCGGCGAAATCCCGGCGGGATCGAAGGTCCTGTATGCGCACCTGGGAGGGGTGCCGGCGATCAACGCCTACAGCTTTCTCTACCGCAACGGCTGAGGCCGGCTTCGGGGCCATGGGCTGGCCCGCAGGTGATCTGCGTTAAAGGATGCCGGCGTGCATGGGACGTGCGCCGGTATTAGCGTTTTCCTCAGTGATGTACATAAATTGTATACAGAGGCTTGCTTTCCCGCTATTGTTTAGCCGAACATGACGCGACCGCCCTGCGGCGCCCGCTTGTCGAATCCGGCCCTCTGCCCGCCTCCTTCATGCATACCTACGACTCCACGCTTGCCTATCCCCGTGACCTGATCGGCTACGGCCGGAATCCGCCGCACGCCCAATGGCCCGGCCGCGCCCGTATCGCCGTGCAATTCGTGCTGAATTACGAAGAAGGCGGCGAGAACAGCGTGCTGCACGGCGACGCCGGGTCTGAACAGTTCCTGTCCGAAATGTTCAACCCCGCCAGCTACCCCGATCGCCACCTCAGCATGGAAGGCATCTATGAATACGGATCGCGCGCGGGCGTCTGGCGCATCCTGCGCGAATTCGAAAAGCGGCAGCTGCCGCTGACGGTCTTTGGCGTCGGCATGGCGTTGCAGCGCCACCCCGAGCTGACCGCGGCATTCGTCGAACTCGGCCACGAGATCGCATGCCACGGCTGGCGGTGGGTGCACTATCAGAACGTGGACGAAGCCACCGAGCGCGAACACATGCGCCTGGGCATGGACGCCATCACCCGCCTTACCGGCACCCGCCCCCTGGGCTGGTACACGGGGCGCGACAGCCCGCGCACCCGCCGCCTGGTGGCCGACGACGGCGGCTTCGAGTACGACAGCGACTACTACGGCGACGACCTGCCCTTCTGGATGCAGGTGCAAAAAACCGACGGCAGCGTCGTGCCGCAACTGATCGTGCCTTACACGCTGGACTGCAACGACATGCGTTTCGCCTTGCCGCAAGGCTATTCGCACGCCGATCCGTTCTTCCAATACCTGAAAGACAGCTTCGACGTGCTCTACGCCGAAGGCGAGGACTCGCCCAAGATGCTCAGCATCGGCATGCACTGCCGCCTGCTGGGGCGTCCGGGCCGCATCACCGCGCTGCAACGTTTCCTGGATCACATCGCCAGCCATGACCGTGTATGGGTGTGCCGCCGGCTGGACATCGCTCGCCACTGGAAGGCTACGCATCCCTATCTTCCGAATTGCTAAGGGTAATGACCATGGCTTCAACCCTGGAACAACTTAACGCTGCCACGCACGACGATGCTGCGGCCATGCTCGACGGCCTGTATGCGCAGTCGCCATGGATCGCCCGCCAGGCCTTGCGGGCGCGCCCCTTCCGGTCGCTCGCGCAATTGCAGCACCAGCTGCGCCACGTCGTCGACAGCGCGGATGCCGACACCCGGCTCGCGCTGATCCGCGCCCAGCCGGAACTGTCGGACGTGACCGATTTCACTCCCGACGCGCTGACGCGCCTTCAGCAGCTGCGCGCGCACTACAACGACCGCTTCGGTTTTCCGTTCGTCCTGGCCGGGCGCGACCCGCGCGGCGTCCCGCTCACTCCCCAGCAGATCATCGACGAACTGGTGCGCCGCCTGGACAACCCGGCAGACGTCGAACACCAGGAAGCGCTGCGCAGCATTCACCGCATGGCCGAAATCCGGTTGGGCGGCGACTTCGGCATCGATCTCTCGACAGGCAACGACATCTGGGACTGGCACGAAGCGCTCAGCCAGCACAGCGATCCCGGCTACGCCGAAAAGGGCCAGCTCACCGTCACGTACCTGACCGACGCCCATCGCGCCTGCGCCCAGCGCATCTCGCAATGGATGCGCGATTGCGGCTTCGACGAGGTTGACATCGACGCGGTCGGCAACGTGGTCGGCCGCTACCACGCGGACCGTGCCGACGCCCCCACGCTGATGACGGGCAGCCATTTCGACACCGTGCGCAATGGCGGCAAATACGACGGCCGGCTAGGCATCTTCGTGCCAATGGCGTGCGTGCGCGAATTGCACCGTCAGGGCAGGCGCCTGCCCTACCACCTGGAGGTAATTGGCTTTGCCGAAGAGGAAGGCCAGCGTTACCGCGCCACCTTCCTGGGTTCGGGCGCGCTGATCGGCGATTTCAAGCCCGAATGGCTGGACCAGAAAGACGCCCAAGGCATCACCATGCGCGAGGCCATGCAGCACGCCGGCCTGCGCATCGACGACATTCCGACGTTGCGCCGCGATCCCTCCCGCTATCTGGGCTTTATCGAAGTGCATATCGAACAAGGGCCGGTGCTGTTCGAAATGGGCTTGCCACTGGGCATCGTCACGTCCATCAACGGCAGCGTGCGCTACATGGTGCAGATATTCGGCATGGCCTGCCATGCCGGCACCACGCCGATGGACCGGCGCCGCGACGCCGCCACGGCCACAGCCGAACTGGCGCTGTACGTCGAACGGCGCGCAGCCCAGGACGGCGACTCCGTCGGCACGATCGGGATGCTTGAAGTGCCGAACGGTTCGATCAACGTCGTGCCGGGCGAATGCCGCTTCAGCCTGGACTTGCGCGCCCCCAGCGACCCGCAACGCGATGCGCTGGTCAACGACGTGCTGGCCGAGCTGGCCGCCATCTGCCAGCGGCGCGGCGTGCGCTACACCCTGGAAGAAACGATGCGCGCCGCCGCCGCCCCCAGCGACCCCGCGTGGCAATTGCGCTGGGAACGCGCGGTCGACGCGCTGGGCGTCCCCCTCTACCGCATGCCAAGCGGCGCAGGCCACGACGCAATGAAGCTGCACGAGGTCATGCCGCAAGCCATGCTGTTTGTGCGCGGCCAGAACGCCGGCATCAGCCACAACCCCCGTGAATCCACCACCAGCGACGACATCCAGCTTGCCGCGTTTGCCATGCAACGCCTGCTGGATGACCTTGCCAACGACTCCTCACTTTCAAAATGACCGACTACGACCGCCTGGACGCCTGGGTTGATGCCCACTTTGACGAGGAAGTCCGCTTCCTGCAGTCGCTCGTGCGCGTCCCCACCGACACGCCGCCCGGCAACAATGCGCCGCACGCGGCGCGCACCGCCGAATTGCTGCAAGACTTTGGCTTTGACGCCGAAGCGCATCCGGTACCGGCGGACGCGGTGCAGGACTACGGCCTGGAATCCATCACCAACCTGATCGTGCGGCGCGAATACGGCCCTGGCCTCCGCATCGCGCTCAATGCCCATGGCGACGTGGTGCCCCCGGGCGACGGCTGGCAGCACGACCCCTATGGCGGCGAAATCGAAGACGGCAGCCTCTACGGCCGCGCATCGGCCGTCAGCAAGAGCGACTTCGCCAGTTTCACGTTCGCGGTGCGCGCGCTGGAAGCCGTAGCCAAGCCCAGCCATGGCGCGGTCGAGCTGCACTTCACGTATGACGAAGAGTTCGGCGGGCTGCTCGGGCCGGGCTGGCTGCTGGCCCAGGGCCTGACCAAGCCCGACCTGATGATCGCCGCGGGCTTCAGCTACGAAGTGGTGACGGCGCACAACGGCTGCCTGCAAATGGAAGTGACCGTACACGGCAAGATGGCGCATGCCGCCATTCCGGCCAGCGGCGTGGACGCGCTGCAAGGCGCGGTCAAGATCCTGAACGCGTTGTATGCGCAGAACGCGCGGTACCAGCAAGTGACATCAGACGTTCCGGGCATCACGCACCCCTATCTGAATGTCGGACGCATCGAAGGCGGCACCAACACCAACGTGGTGCCCGGCAAGGTCAGCTTCAAGCTGGACCGCCGCATGATCCCGGAAGAAAACGCCGCCGAAGTCGAAGCAGACATCCGCCGGATCATCCAGGAAGCCGCGGCCTCCTCCCCAGGCATCACGGTCGATATCAAGCGCCTGTTGCTGGCCAACTCGATGCGCCCCCTGCCCGGCAATCAACCGCTGGTCAGCGCCATCCAGAAGCACGGGGAAGCCCTCTTCGGCGAACCCATCCCTGCCATGGGCACCCCGCTATACACCGACGTGCGCCTGTATGCCGAAGCCGGCATTCCTGGCGTGATCTACGGCGCCGGCCCGCGCACGGTGCTGGAATCGCACGCCAAGCGCAATGATGAACGCGTGGTGCTGGAAGATCTGCGCCGCGCGACGAAAGTCATTGCGCGCACGCTGTCCGATCTGCTCAAGCCGGCCTGATCCGCCTGCACGCATCACTCCAGGACGGCAGGCGGTCGATGACCGCCCCGCCGCCCCGGGCCAGCACTAGGCCAGGCGCATCACCCGGCGCCAGAACAGCACGGCCACCAGCACGAACGCGGCCAGCCCCAGGTAGGAGGCGATCTCCGCGAAGCCCGGGCCGGTAAGCGCCAACGGCGCGTCCGAACCGCTGGCGCCGATCACCGCGGCCATCAACACGCCGACCAGGCTTTCACCCACGATCAGGCCCGAGGCGATCAGCACGCCGCGGCGGTTCGCCGCATCCGCGTATTGCTCATAGGGCTTGCCGGCGGCGGCGGCGCGGCGGCGCAACGCGCGCTCCAGCAGCCATGCCAGCACGGCGCCGGCCACGATGGGCGCGGCCACCGTCGGCGGCAGATAGATGCCGATGCCCACCGCCAGGACCGGAATGCGGGCCACGCGGCAGGTGCGCTTAAGTATTTCGTCCACCACAATCAGGCCCACGCCCACGGCCATGCCGATCAGGATCATGGTCCAGTTCAACTGGTGGGTGAAGATGCCACGTGCAATCGCCAGCATCAGCGTGGCCTGCGGGGCGGACAGCGCCTGGGCCGGGTCCATGCCGTCGCGCGGCATCGCATCCACGAAACCGTAGGCGTTGTACAGCAGTTCCAGCACCGGCGAGATCACTGCGGCGCCGACCACGCAGCCGATCAATAGCGCCACCTGCTGGCGCCACGGCGTGGCGCCCACCAACCAACCGGTCTTCAGGTCTTGCAGGTTGTCGTTCGAGATCGAGGCCACGGCCACCACGGCCGACGTGCTGAAGATCGACAGCGCGATCGCCATCTGCACGCCGTTCTGGACCTCCAGCAATTCGCCGCCCAGGGCCAGCATCAGCAGCGACACTAGCACGATGGCCACGATGCCGACGCCCGAGATCGGGCTGGTCGACGAGCCCACCAGGCCCGCCATGTAGCCGCAAGCCGCCGCCACCAGGAAACCGAACACGAAAGCGAACAGCACGGCGTACGCCACCAGCTTCCAGATGGCGCCGGCCGACAGCGGCGCGCCCGACAGGAACACCTGGAAGGTGATCACCAGAATCGCCACCAGGACCAGCGTCACGACCGAAATCCACCCGGCCGATAGGTCGCGCTCGGTGCGCGGCGCCTGGCCGGCCCGGGCGGCGCCCGCCTTCGTCAATGCCGAAAACGACGCCTTGACACCGCGCGCCATCGGCATGAACAGGGTCGCCAGCGTCCAGATCGCGCCCACGCCGATCACGCCGGCGCCGATGAAGCGCACTTGCGACGACCACAGCCCGGTGGCGTATTGCGCCAGCGTCTGCCCGGCGGGCATGTCGCCCATGGCCGTCAGGACAGGAACCGCGATGCCCCACGAAATGATCAGGCCCGTCAGCATGGCCAGGCCCGCGACGATGCCGATGAGGTAACCCGCGCCCAGGAGCGCCAGCGAAAAGCCCATCGGCAGGCGGAACACCGCGCCGCCCAGGGCGAACCAGCCGCTCACGCCGTCGCCCAGCACGCGCAGGCCGCTGGCGGCAAAGCTGACCACCGCCGCCACGACGCCGCCGGTCACGATGTCACCCATGCCGGTCGCAGCGGGCTTGGCATCGGACTTCCCCGACGACTCGTCGGCGGCGTCTTGCGCGCGTTCGGCGCTGCCCACCCGCAGGATCTCGGCCGCCGCCACGCCTTCGGGGTACGGCAGGTCGCTTTGCACCACCATCACGTGGCGCAGCGGGATGGTGAACATCACGCCCAGCATGCCGCCGGCCGCGCAGATGCCCAGCGTCTGCCAGAACGGGAAGCCCTGCCAATGCCCCATCATGACCAGCGCGGGCAGGATGAAGATGATGGACGACAGCGTGCCGGCCGCCGAGGCCTGCGTCTGCACCATGTTGTTTTCAAGGATGTTGGCGTCCTTGAACAGGCGCAGCACCGACATCGAAATCACCGCCGCGGGAATGGCGGACGAGAACGTCAGGCCGACCTTCAGCCCCAGGAAGACGTTGGAGGCCGTGAAGATCACGGTGATCAGGGCGCCGAGCAAGACGCCGCGGAACGTCAGTTCCGGAAGGGTGACGTTTGCCGGGACGCTGACGGGTTGTGTCATTGAAGTCTCCCGATGGGAATTTCGCTAAACCGCGCATTCTAGCGCTTCGACGTCCACCCAGTGGTCACCACGCGTAAACGCCGCCTGGCGGCAGATGCTGCCGGCAATACATACGCCCGCAAAAGATTATGCTGAAAGCTGGCACATTGGCCCTGGAATTTGATGACTCATGCCTGCCACACAGGTCTAGCATTGAGCGATAACAGGAGACATCACGACCATGCGCGACGCCAGCCACCCTATCGCCGGGCAAGACGACCGGCACGACGCCGACCCTTCGGAAACCGCCGAGTGGCGTGACGCCCTGCAGTCACTGGTCGAGGCCGGCGGCGCAAGCCGCGCCGGCTACGTGCTGGACAGCCTGCTGGGGCACGCCGCGTCGCTGGGCCTGCGCGCCAACAGCCAGACCCGCACCGCCTACCTGAACACCATTCCCGCCGACCAGGAGCCGCCCTTCCCCGGCAACCTGGCCGTTGAAGAACGCATCGCTCGCATCAACCGCTGGAACGCGCTGGCCATGGTGGTGCGCGCCAACCAGGCGCATGGCGAGCTGGGTGGCCATATCGCCAGCTATGCGTCGGCCGCCGACCTGTTCGAGGTCGGTTTCAACCACTTCTTCCGCGCGCAGTCCGCCGACGGCCCGGGCGACCTGGTCTACATGCAGCCCCATTCGGCGCCCGGCGTGTATGCCCGCGCCTACCTCGAAGGCTTCCTCGGCGAAGACGACCTGGCGCACTTCCGCCAGGAAATCACCGCCACGGCGAACGGCCTGCGCGGGCTGTCGTCCTATCCCCACCCGTGGCTGATGCCGGACTTCTGGCAGTTCCCCACCGGATCCATGGGCATCGGCCCCATCAACGCCATCTACCAGGCGCGCTTCATGCGCTACCTGGAACACCGCTCGCTCGTGCCCGGCGGCGACCGCAAGGTCTGGGGCATCTTTGGCGACGGCGAAATGGACGAACCCGAATCCATCGCCGCGCTGACCTTGGCGGCGCGTGAAAAGCTCGACAACCTGGTCTTCGTCGTCAACTGCAACCTGCAGCGGCTGGACGGACCGGTGCGCGGCAATGGCCGCATCATCGACGAACTGGAAACGCTGTACGCGGGCGCGGGCTGGAACGTGATCAAGCTCGTCTGGGGCAGCGACTGGGACGCCCTGCTGCGCCGGGACACCAATGGGGCCCTGGCCCGCGCCTTCGCCAACACGGTGGACGGCCAGTTCCAGACCTTTGCCGCCAACGACGGTGCGTTCAACCGCGCCCACTTCTTCAACCAGAACCCGGAGCTGGCCGCACTGGTGGCCGACTGGACGGACGAGGCCATCGACCGCCTGCACCGTGGCGGCCACGACATGGTGAAGATCCATGCTGCCTACCACCGGGCGGCGCAACACCGCGGCCAGCCCACCGTGATCCTGGCGCAAACCAAGAAAGGCTTTGGCATGGGTTCGGCCGGCCAGGGCAAGATGACGACGCACCAGCAGAAGAAGCTGGACGACGAGGCCTTGCTGGCCTTCCGCGACCGCTTCGCGCTGCCGATCTCGGACGCCGACTGCCTGGCGCTCAAGTTCTACCGCCCGGCCGAAGACAGCGCTGAACTGCGCCACCTGCAAGCGCGCCGCGCGGCGCTGGGCGGCCACATTCCCCGCCGCCGCACGCAGGCCCCGCGCCTGACGCCGCCCGATGCCGAACACTGGGCACGCTTTGCGCTGGCCGCCGACGGCAAGGAAATGTCGTCGACCATGGCCATCGTGCGCATGCTGACCGCGCTGCTCAAGGACGCCACCGTGGGCTCGCGCATCGTGCCGATCGTCGCGGACGAAGCGCGCACGTTCGGGATGGCCAACCTGTTCCGCCAGATCGGCATCTATTCGGCGCAAGGCCAGCTGTACGAGCCCGAGGACATCGGCTCGGTGCTGTACTACCGCGAAGCGCGCGACGGCCAGATCCTGGAGGAAGGCATCACCGAGGCGGGTGCGATCTCGTCCTGGACTGCGGCCGGCACCAGCTATTCGGTCAACGGCCTGCCGATGCTGCCGTTCTATATCTATTACTCGATGTTCGGCTTCCAGCGCATCGGCGACCTGATCTGGGCCGCCGCCGACCAGCGCACGCGCGGCTTCCTGATCGGCGCCACGTCCGGCCGCACCACGCTGGGCGGCGAAGGCCTGCAGCACCAGGATGGCTCCAGCCACATCATGGCCGCCGCCGTGCCCAATTGCCGCGCCTACGATCCGGCCTACGCGTTCGAAGTCGCCGTCCTCGTCGAATACGGCATGCGCCGCATGCTGGACGAGCAGCGCGATGAATTCTTCTACCTGACGGTCACGAACGAAAACCTGGCGCAGCCCGACATGCCGGCAGACGCCGGCGTGCGCGAGGGCATCCTGCGAGGGATGTACCGGCTGCGTCCGGCGCACGGGCAAGCCCAGGTGCGTCTGTTGGGCGCAGGCCCGATGCTGCGCGAAGCCGAAATGGCGGCCGACCGCCTGCGCGAACGCTATGGCGTGGACGCCGAGGTCTGGAGCGTCACCAGCTTTTCCGAGCTGGCCCGCGACGGCCGCGAGGCCGAGCGCGCCCGGGTGCTGGGGCTTGATGCCGGGGGCAGCGTGGACTGGGTCCGCCAGTGCCTGGGAACCAGCGACGCGCCCGTCATCGCGGCCACCGACTACGTGCGCGCCGTCCCTGAACAGATCCGCGCCTGGGTGCCCGCCCCCTACCGGACCTTGGGCACGGACGGCTTCGGCCGCAGCGACACCCGCGCCCAGTTGCGCGACTTCTTCGAAGTCAGCGCCGACTGGATCGTGCTGTACGCGCTGGACAGCCTGGGCCGCCAGGCCGACGCCGACACGCTGCGCCAGTCCTTGAACTCGCGCGCGCGGCAGACGCCGCCCTGGGAGCTGTAGCCGCTTCGCTGCACTGCAACAACCAAGCACCCGCGCTTTCTGGTGAAATACGGGTGTTCCCTAAGCATTTCGCAAAGAAACCGGCGGGCCGCGAGCCCGCCTTTTGTCATCCCGTTTTCTTTTTCAGTTAGTGCCTCAGAGGCCCCGATCCCATGGACGAAACTCTTACCAAAATGGCGTTGGATTACCACGCCTATCCCACCCCCGGCAAAATCTCGGTCGTCCCGACCAAGACGTTGGCCAACCAGGACGACTTGTCCCTGGCCTACTCCCCCGGCGTGGCCGCCGCTTGCATGGCCATCTTCGACCAGGGCGATGACGCCGCGTCGAAGTACACCTCGCGCGGCAACCTGGTGGGTGTGATCACCAACGGCACCGCCGTCCTGGGTCTGGGCAACATCGGCCCGCTGGCCGCCAAGCCGGTCATGGAAGGCAAGGGCTGCCTGTTCAAGAAGTTCGCCGGCATCGACGTGTTCGACATCGAACTGGCCGAGAACGACCCCGACAAGCTGGTCGACATCATCGCGGCGCTGGAACCCACGCTGGGCGGCGTCAACCTGGAAGACATCAAGGCGCCCGAATGCTTCTACATCGAGAAGAAGCTGCGCGAGCGCATGAAGATCCCCGTCTTCCATGACGACCAGCACGGCACCGCCATCATCTCGTCGGCCGCCATCCTGAACGGCCTGAAGGTCGTGAACAAGGACATCGGCTCGGTCAAGCTCGCCTGCTCGGGCGCCGGCGCCGCCGCCATCGCCTGCCTGGACCTGCTGGTCCACCTGGGCGTCAAGCGCGAGAACATCTACGTGGTGGACTCCCGCGGCGTGATCTGGGATGGCCGCGATGAAAACATGGAAGCCAACAAGAAGCGCTACGCGCAGAAGACCGACGCGCGCACGCTGGCCGACGTGGTCAACGGCGCCGACGTGTTCCTGGGCTGCTCGACCGCTGGCGTCCTGACCGGCGACATGGTCAAGACCATGGCCGACCGCCCGCTGATCCTGGCGCTGGCCAACCCGGAACCGGAAATCCGCCCGGAAGTCGCCAAGGCCGCGCGCCCCGACTGCATCATCGCCACCGGCCGTTCGGACTACCCGAACCAGGTCAACAACGTGCTGTGCTTCCCCTTCATCTTCCGCGGCGCCATGGATGCCGGCGCTTCGCGCATCACGGAAGAAATGAAGCTG
>Ga0160439_1000739_pt1 | contig 12504 bp, 15 predicted proteins | sample HID1975M_E0MG_FD_108201 | JGI IMG/M metagenome (GOLD analysis project Ga0160439, IMG submission 108201) | Enriched soil microbial communities from UW Madison campus, WI, USA - HID1975M_E0 MG | ecosystem: Environmental > Terrestrial > Soil > Unclassified | place: USA: Madison, Wisconsin... | reverse complement strand
GCTGCGCTCCGGGGGAGCGCGGGTGGGCGTGGCGCTGCGGCCCGCGACGCCCGTCGAGCCGCTGCTCGACCTGCTCGACGAGATCGACATGATCCTGGTGATGACGGTCGAGCCCGGGTTCGGGGGCCAGTCGTTCATCGAGGGCACGCTGCCCAAGATCCGCCGGGCACGCGCCGCGATCGACGAGGCGGGCGCCGCCACCTGGATCCAGGTGGACGGCGGCGTCGCGCGCGGGACCATCGCGCGGATCGCCGCAGCGGGGGCGAACGTGTTCGTCGCGGGGTCGGCCGTCTACGGCGCCGACGACCCGGCGGCGGAGATCGACGCTCTGCGGGCTCTCGCCACATCCTGACGCCCGGACTCTGAGACAGGCGGGACCCGCGACCAGCGGGAATGCGCCGTGTGGCAAGATCGTTGGCGCAAGAGCAACACGTGCTCCGGGGTCGGTGCAATTCCGAGCCGGCGGTGACAGTCCGCGACCCGCGTCGTCTCTCGAGACGGCGTGGTTGACCTGGTGGAACTCCAGGACCGACGGTGAAAGTCCGGATGGGAGAAGTGCGTGGCGACGCGCGGCAACCCCGCGCGCCGTGGCTGGCCGGACCGTTCCGGCTGCGCCTACCCCGGAGCCGCCAGGCTGTCCGGGAGGTGGATGATGACCAGCACGACGAGCACGCGTGCCGACTCCGCGAGCCCGCTCGAGACTGCCGCCCTGCGCCGGGCCTTCGAGCTCGCACGCCGCGGTCCCGCGATGGACGCCAACCCGCGGGTGGGCTGCGTCCTGCTGGCGCCTGACGGCACGACGATCGGCGAGGGCTGGCACCGCGGCGCGGGCACCCCGCACGCGGAGGTCGCCGCCCTCGCGGACGCCGCCGCGCTCGGCCACGACACGCGCGGCGCGACCGCCGTCGTCACGCTCGAGCCCTGCAACCACACCGGCCGCACCGGCCCGTGCAGCGAGGCGCTCATCGCCGCGGGCGTCCGCCGCGTCGTCGTCTCGGTCGAGGACCCCAACCCGCTGGCCGCCGGGGGCGCCGCGCGCCTGCGCGCCGAGGGCATCGACGTCCTGGCCGGGGTCCTGGTCGACGAGGGCCGGCAGGTGCTGGGGACCTGGGTGCACGCCGTCGAGCGCGATCGCCCGTTCGTCACCCTCAAGCTCGCGAGCACGCTCGACGGGCGGATCGCCGCCGCCGACGGGTCGAGCCGCTGGATCACCGGCGAGGTCGCCCGCCAGCACGCGCACGACCTGCGCGCCGACGTCGACGCGATCGCCGTCGGGACGGGCACGGCTCTGACCGACGACCCGAGCCTCACCGCGCGCACCGCCGACGGCTCGCTGCACGGCCACCAGCCCCTGCGCGTCGTCGTCGGGCTGCGCGACCTGCCCGCCGACGCCGCGCTGCGCGGCCCGGGCGGCGACCTCGTGCAGGTCCGCAGCCACGACCCGCACGACGTGCTCGCCGAGCTGGGGCGGCGCGGCGTCCGGCACGTGCTCGTCGAGGGCGGGCCGACGCTCGCGGCCGCGTTCCTCCGGGCCGGCCTCGTCGACGAGGTGCACGCCTACCTCGCGCCCGTCCTGCTCGGCGCCGGCCGCCCGGCGGTCGACGACCTCGGCATCACCTCGATCGACGGCGCCCTGCGCCTCGTGACCCGATCCGTCCTGCCCCTCGGCCCCGACGTGCTCCGCGTCGCCACACCCGAACCACCAGCACAGGAGTCCTGATGTTCACCGGCATCATCGAAGAGATCGGATCCGTGGTGCGGATCGAGCACGGCGACGGCGATGCGCGCCTCGTCGTGCGCGGCCCGCTCGTCACGAGTGACGCGCGCCTCGGCGACTCGATCGCGGTCTCGGGCGTCTGCCTGACCGTCACCGACCTGCCCGGCGACGGCACGTTCGGCGCCGACGTCATGCCGGAGTCGTTGCGGCGCACCGCGCTCGGCGACCTCGCGGCGGGCAGCCCGGTCAACCTCGAGCGCGCGCTGGCCGTCGGGGGCCGGTACGGCGGGCACGTCGTCCAGGGGCACGTCGACGGCGTGGGCGCGATCCTGCACCGCACTCCCGGGCCCCGCTGGGACGAGGTCGAGATCGCCATCGAGCCCGAGCTCGCGCGCTACGTCGCGGAGAAAGGCTCGATCGCCGTGTCGGGCATCTCCCTGACCGTCACGCACGTGTCCGACGAGGCCTTCGGCGTCTCGCTCATCCCGACGACGCTCGAGGCGACCACCCTGGGCACGCTCGGTGCGGGCGACCGGGTCAACCTCGAGGTCGACGTCCTGGCCAAGTACACCGAGCGCCTGCTCGCGACGGCCGGGGCCCTGCAGGAACGAGCGGCGCGATGACGACCGGCACGATCGAGCAGGCGCTCGAGGCGCTGCGCCAGGGACGGCCGGTCCTCGTGGCCGACTCGCCCGACCGCGAGAACGAGGCCGACGTCATCCTCGCCGCGCAGTCCGCGACGCCCGAGTGGATCGCCTGGACCATCCGGCACTCGTCGGGCTACCTGTGCGCGCCGATGACCGCCGCTCGGGCCGACGCGCTCGACCTGCCTCTCATGGTGCCGAAGAGCCAGGACCCCCGCCGCACGGCCTACACCGTCACGGTCGACGCGGCCACGGGCGTGACCACGGGCATCTCGGCCTCGGACCGCGCGCGCACGCTGCACGTCCTGGCCGACCCGGCCTCGGGCCGCGGCGACCTCATCCGCCCGGGCCACGTGCTCCCGCTGCGTGCCGTGCCCGGGGGAGTGCTGCACCGCGCGGGCCACACCGAGGCCGCCGTGGACCTGTGCCGCCTGGCCGGGCTCGAGCCCGTGGGCGCGATCGCCGAGCTGGTGAACGACGACGGGTCGATGACCCGCCTGCCCGCCGCCGCGCAGCTCGCGGCCGACGAGGGGCTCGTCCTGATCACCATCGAGGACCTCGTCGCGTGGCGGCGCGAGCACGACGACGAGGTCGTCACGCCCGAGCCGGTCACCCACGAGCGCGTGCACGCCACGCACACCGCGTACCTGCCCACCAAGCACGGCGACTTCCGGATCCACGGCTACCGCGACCTGCGCACGGGCGACGAGCACGTCGCCCTGGTCCCCACCGGCGGGCTGTCGGACCACCCCGTGGTCCGCGTGCACTCCGAGTGCCTCACGGGCGACGCGTTCGGCTCGGCGCGCTGCGACTGCGGCCCGCAGCTCGACGCGGCGCTCCAGCTCGCGTCCGAGCAGGGCGGCGCGGTCGTGTACCTGCGCGGGCACGAGGGCCGGGGCATCGGCCTGCTCGCCAAGGTCGCCGCCTACGCGCTGCAGGACGAGGGCCGCGACACGGTCGAGGCCAACCTCGACCTCGGCTGGCCCGCCGACCGGCGCGAGTACGGCGCGGCCGCGGCGATCCTCGTCGACCTCGGCGTCACGAGCGTGAGCCTGCTGACCAACAACCCGGCCAAGGTCGCAGGCCTGCGCGCCCACGGGATCGACGTGAGCGACGTGCACGGGCTGCTCGTCGGCCGCACGCCGCACAACGAGGCCTACCTGCGCACCAAGGCGACGTCGATGGGCCACGTGCTCGACCTCGACGCGCGCGAACCCATCCCCGTCATGCCGACCCGCGCGGCACCGGCCGCCCCGGGCACCGACACCACAGATCACGCGTTCGAGAACCTGGAGGACCTGGCATGAGCGGCGCCGGAGCACCGACCCTGCACGTCGACGGGAGCGGCCTGAAGGTCGTCGTCGTCGCCGCGAGCTGGCACACCGTCGTGATGGACGGCCTGCTCGACGGCGCCCGCCGCGCGCTGGCGGCCGCAAACGTCACTGACGTCACCGAGATCCGCGTGCCCGGCACGTTCGAGCTGCCCGTCGCGGCCCGTGCCGCGGCCGCGGCGGGCGCGGACGCGGTCGTCGCGCTCGGCGTCGTCATCCGCGGCGGTACCCCCCACTTCGAGTACGTCTGCCAGGCGGCGACGCTCGGCCTGACCGACGTGGCCGTGCAGACCGGGGTGCCCGTCGGCTTCGGCGTCCTGACCTGTGACGACGATGCCCAGGCGCTCGACCGGGCGGGGCTTGTGGGCTCGCACGAGGACAAGGGCGCGGAGGCTGCCGAGGCGGCGGTCGCGACGGTCGTGGCGCTCCGGGAGCTCGGAGTGTGAACGGCCTCTTCAGCGACCTGTTCCACGCGACCCTGACGATCGCCGGGCACGACATCGCGTGGCGCGAGATCGTCGGCAACGGCTTCGGCCTGGCCTCGGCGGTCGGGGGCATGCGCCGGCGCGTCTGGGCGTGGCCCGTCGGCATCGTCGGCAACGTGCTGCTGTTCACCGTGTTCCTCGGCAGCGTGTTCGACACCCCGCAGAACCGCGACCTGTACGGCCAGGCGGGCCGGCAGGTGTTCTTCATCATCGTCTCGGTCTACGGCTGGGTGCGGTGGCGGCAGGCCCGGGACGAGGGGCGCGCGCACGGCGACGAGCACGCCGCGGCCGTGGTCCCGCACTGGGCCGGGCGCAACGGGTGGATCCTCATCGGCACCGTCGCGGTCGTCGGGACCGTCGTGTGCGCGCAGGTCTTCCGCGCGCTCGACTCCTACGGCCCATGGGCGGACGCGTGGATCTTCACCGGCTCGTTCCTGGCGACGTACGGCATGGCCCGGGGCTGGATCGAGTTCTGGCTGATCTGGATCGCCGTGGACGCCGTCGGGGTCCCGCTCCTGTTCAGCGCCGGGTACTACCCGTCGGCGATCCTCTACATCGTCTACGCCGGGGTGGTCCTCTGGGGCTTCGTGGTCTGGTTGAAGCAGCGCGACCGGCACTCGGACGGCGGACGGGCGCTGCCCGAGCAGCCCCTACTGTTGGCCGAGTGAAGACCTTCGACTCCCTGTTCGCCGAGCTCACCGAGAAGGCTGCGACCCGTCCCGAGGGATCGGGCACCGTCGCGGAGCTGGACGCGGGCGTCCATGCCATCGGCAAGAAGATCGTCGAGGAGGCCGCCGAGGTGTGGATGGCCGCCGAGCACGAGGGCGACGAGCGGACGGCGGAGGAGATCTCGCAGCTCCTCTACCACCTGCAGGTCCTCATGATCGCGCGCGGCCTGACCCTCGAGAGCGTCTACACCCACCTGTGAGAAAGGACCTCGCCTCGTGCTGAGGATTGCCGTCCCCAACAAGGGCTCCCTGTCCGAGCCCGCCGCCGCCATCCTCAAGGAGGCCGGCTACCGCCAGCGTCGCGACTCCCGCGAGCTGGTCCTGCCCGACCCGGACAACGACGTCGAGTTCTTCTTCCTGCGCCCGCGTGACATCGCGGTGTACGTCGGCGCGGGCACGGTCGACGTCGGCATCACCGGGCGCGACCTCATGCTCGACTCGGAGTCGGACGCGGTCGAGCACCTCCCGCTCGGCTTCGCGCGCTCCACGTTCCGGTTCGCGGCGACCTCCGGCGGCATCTCGACCGTCGAGGAGATCCACGGCCGCCGCGTCGCGACGAGCTACCCGGTGCTGGTCACCGCGTACCTGCGCGAGCACGGCGTCACGCCCGCGGGCGTCGTCCGCCTCGACGGTGCCGTGGAGACGGCGATCCGCCTCGGCGTGGCCGACGTCATCGCGGACGTCGTCGAGACCGGCACGACCCTGCGCGCCGCGGGGCTCGAGATCTTCGGCGAGCCGATCCTGCGCTCCGAGGCGGTCCTGGTCCGCCGCTCCGACGTCGAGGCCCCCGCAGGGCTCGACGTCCTGACGCGCCGCCTGCAGGGCGTGCTCACGGCGCAGCAGTACGTGCTCATGGACTACGACGTGCCGTCGGCCCTCGTCGAGCAGGCCGTCGCGATCACCCCCGGCCTCGAGTCACCCACGGTGAGCCCGCTGCACAACGGCGACTGGTCGGCCGTGCGCGCGATGGTCCGCCGCGAGGAGACCAACCGCGTCATGGACGCCCTCTACGACGTGGGCGCCCGGGCGATCCTGGTCACGTCGATCCACGCGTGCCGGCTCTGAAGGACAGCGGAGTGGACGACCCGGCCGTCGACAAGCAGTACGCCCCGTTCCGGCCCCGGCTGGCTCGGATCGTCACGGCGGTCATGGCCGTCGTCGTGATCGTCGGCACCGTCGTCGTCATGGTCTCGATCCCGGAGCTCGGCCCGGCGGACCAGATCGGCTTCGCGCTCCTGGGGCTGCTCATCGTGTGGTTCTGCTGGCGCCAGTTCTCGGTGGCGGCGATCCCGTCGGCCGACGGGCTCGTCGTGCGCAACCTCATGATCACCACACGCCTGCAGTGGGCCGAGGTCGTCTCGGTGCGCTTCGGCTCGGGCCGCCCCTGGGTCCAGCTCGACCTGGCGGACGGCGACACCCTCGCGGTCATGGGCGTGCAGCGCGCCGACGGCGAGCTCGCGGACGCCGAGGCTCGGCGGATGGCGACGCTCGTCGCGCACCACACGGCGACGAAGCGGAACGACTGACCCTCAGCCCACCAGCGCGGCCGCGTGCACGCCTGCGACCGCGGCCGCCAGGAACGAGGCCGGGTCCTGGTCGAGGCCGCGGCCCATCGTCGAGAGCCGCACCGGGGTGCCTGCGAGCGCGGCGCGCAGGTCGGCACCCGCGGGGACCTCGAACAGCCGGTGCATCACCTGCAGGTAGGAGACCTGGTCGGCGACCAGGTCGTTGAGCCGGGCGAGCTCGCCGTCGAACACGGGCACCGGGACGTCGGCGGGCCGCATCGCGACGCGGCCGTACGCGGTCAGCGAGTGGTGCGAGACGCCGAGGTGCCGCTCGCGCTCGTCGGCCCCCGAGACCCGGAGCGAGGCGACCGGCCGGCCGCGCAGCACGACGGCCGCGTTGACCGCCTCGCCCGCGGCGACGCCGGAGAAGCCGAACTGCGTCCCGGTGCCGAGGTTGCCCGGACCCTGCGCGACGATCGCGAGGTCGGCGCCGACGACGTGCTTGGCGGCCAGCAGACCGGTGTGGACGGTCACGGCCTCGAGGTCGCCGCCGAACGCCTGGCCCGTCGTGATGCAGGACTCGATCCAGCCCGCATCGCGCAGTCCGGCGACCGCACGGGAGAACCAGGCCGGCAGCGCGCCGCCGTCCGTCATGACGTAGGCGACGCGCAGGGGGCGCGACGCCGCGTGCCGCACGCCCGCGAGGATCGCGGGGAGTGCCGAGTGCAGGTCCGCGACGACGACCGGCATGCCGCGCAGGTCGTCGGCGTCGCGGAGCACCTCGTGGTGCTCCGACTCCTGGTCGTCGACGCCCAGGACCATCGTCTGCAGCGGCGTGTATCGCGCCTTGACGAGGTGCCCCGGGCCGGCGGGGACGTCGCCCGGGAGCCGTCCGTCGGGCGCGACGACGAGCGCGTAGCCGCCCGTGCCGAGCCCGCGCGCGAGCGCGGAGACGTTGAGCAGCACGCGGTCGCCCACCGCGAGGCTGCCGACGAGCTCGGGATAGGCGAGGGCCTTGACGCGAGCCGGGAGCGACGGGTCCGCCCACGGCTCGTCGAGTGCGACGCGCAGCTCGCTCGCTCCGGGCCACGTGGGCCCCACCGACTCGACGACACCCGCACGCCACGTGATCACCGCTCCACGCTACCGGCCACTACGGTGGTCCCCGATGGCCACCACACCCGCCGCAGCCGAGCGCCTGCTCAACCTCGTCATCGCCCTGGTCAACACACCGGGCCGGATGACCAAGGAGCAGGTGCGCACGACCGTCGCCGGGTACGGCGACGCCCCGTCCGACGACGCCTTCGAGCGGATGTTCGAGCGCGACAAGGACACGTTGCGCGAGCTCGGCGTCCCGGTCCTGACGGTCACGGACGCCAGCCACGGCGACGACTTCGGCTACCGGATCGACCTCGACACCTATGCGCTCGCGCCGATCGACCTCACGGCCGCCGAGCTGGGCGTGCTCACCATGGCCGCCGAGCTGTGGCAGGACCGCTCGCTGCGCGCCGACTCGACGCGGGCGCTGACCAAGCTCCGCGCGGTTGGCCAGGCCCCCGGGTCGACCGATCTCGTGGCCGGCCTGACGCCGCGCGTGCGCGACGGAGGGGGAGCGTTCGCGCCGCTGGTCGACGCGGTGCAGTCGCGCCAGGCGGTGCGCTTCACCTACCGCGCGGCGACGTCCGGCGAGGTCCGCGAGCGCGTGGTCGAGCCCTGGAAGCTGCTCGCCCGACGCGGCGGCTGGGTGCTGGTCGGTCGCGACCGAGACCGTGGCGCGAGCCGCTCGTTCCGCCTCAGCCGCATCGAGGGCGCCGTGCGGACGGTCGGACCGGTGGAGGCGTTCGAGACCCCCACCGACGACGAGCTCGCCGAGGCGCTGTCCACCTGGGACAGCGGGACGCGCGGGGTGGCGACGCTCGCGGTCCTGCCCGAGCGCGCCAGCGCGCTGCGGACCCGCCACGTGCCCGACGACGCGCCGCACGCCACGGTCGAGGGCCGCGACGTGCTGCGGGTGCCCTACCGCGCCCAGTGGGAGCTCGCCGAGGAGGTCGTGGGCTACGGCGACGCGGTCCTCGTCCTCGAGCCCGCCTCGCTGCGGGACGCGGTCCTCTCCCTGCTGCGCACGGCCGCGGCCCTCGACGCCCAGGAGGCCGCCCGTGGCTGACCGCGCGAGCGACCGCCTGCTGCGGATGCTGGGGATGATCGCCTACCTGGACCGCCACGAGGGCGTCCCGGTCGGGGAGATCGCCGAGCACTTCGGCGTGAGCGCCGCCCAGGTGATGCAGGACGTCGAGCTGCTGTGGGTCACGGGCACGCCGGGGTACCTGCCGTACGACCTCATCGACTTCGACGCCTCCGCGTACGACCAGGGCGTCGTGCGGCTCACCGAGGGCCGGGGGATGACGCGGCCGCTGCGCCTCGGCGCGCGCGAGGCCGTCTCGCTCGTCGCGGCCCTGCGGGCCCTGGACGGTGCGCTCGGTCCTGCCCTGGACGACGAGCGGGCCGCGGTGCTGCGCTCGGCGCTGGCCAAGCTCACGGCGGCGACGGGGGACGCCGCGACCGCGGTGGACGTGGCGCTGGCCGCCTCGGGAACGCCCGGCGTGACGTCCGCGATCGCCACGGCGCTGCGCGAGCACCGCCGGCTGCACATCCGCTACGTCAACGCGTCCGACGTCGCGACCGAGCGGGACGTCGACCCGATCCGCCTGGTCACCGACGACGAGCGCTCCTACCTGCTGGGCTGGTGCCGCGCGGTCGACGGCGAGCGGCTGTTCCGCGTCGACCGGGTGCTCGACGCCGTGGTCCTCGACGAGGCCGCCGAGCAGCACGACGTCGCACCGGACGCCGACACGTTCGCGCCGTCCGCCTCGGCCGACCTGGTCACGCTGCACCTGGCCAGCCGTGCGCGCTGGGTCGCCGAGGTGACCCCGGTCGAGGCCGTACGCAACCACGACGACGGCTCGTTCGAGGTCGACGTGCGCGTGGTCAACCGCGACTGGCTGCAGCACCTGCTGCTCCAGGTCGCCGACTCGGTGGTGAGCATCAGCCCGCCGTCGGTGGGTGCCGACGCCGCCGCGGCGGCCCGGTCGGCGCTGGACGCCTACGAGCGGCTGGCGCTCCGATGATCTGGTTCGTCGTCTGGACCGTGCTCGTGCTGGGCGCGCTGGTCGTCATCGCGCTCCTGCTGCGGCGGCTGTGGCGCCAGGCGGTGGCGCTGGGGCGCCAGCTCGCGGAGGCGTCCGAGGTGCTCGCGCGCCTCGCGGACCAGGTCGAGGCGCTGCAGGCCACGAGCGGTCGCGACCCCGACCTGACGGCGCCGACGCTGTTCGACGACCCCGAGGTGCTCCGCGCGCGCCTCGCCGCGCTGCGCGACTCGGCCGCCGGCCGGCGCGCGGAGCGGGCCGAGCGGGCGACCCGCACGGCCGCCGGCTGGCGCGCGTACTGGAGCTGACGCGCCGCTGCCCGTCCCGCAGCGGGATACGATCGACGGTGGTCGTGTCGTCACACGGCCACCAGACCTGAGGGAGTACGACCGTGCGAATCCTGAGCCACCCGGCGACACTCGTGTTCCTGCTGCTCCTGGTGGTCGTGCTGTTCGGCTACAAGCGCCTCCCGGACGTCGCCAAGAGCGTCGGCCAGTCGATGAAGATCTTCAAGAGCGAGATCAAGACGATGAACGACGACGCTCCGGCCCCGCAGAACCCGGCCGCCCCGGACGTCACCGCGACGAACACCACCGCGCACGACGCCACCGCGCCCGCGAACCCCGGCCCAGCCGCACCGGCCGTGCCCGAGGCGTCGGCCGTGAGCGTCGAGAAGCCCGCGGGCCCCACCGCGCCGTCGGCCTGAGCGCCGCGCGTCACCCCGAGCACACCACCAGCCACCCCGCGTGACCACTGAGCGCCGCCCGCGCGACGGCCGGATGCCGTTGCGCGCGCACCTCGTCGAGCTGCGCCGGCGCGTCGTGCTCGCCTCGATCGGTCTGCTCGTGGGTGCGGTCGTCGGCTGGTTCTTCTACGACCCCGTGTTCGAGGCGCTGCAGCGCCCGATCAACCAGGCCGCCGCCGCTCGTGACGCGATCGTCTCGATCAACTTCGCCGGCCTGGCGACCGCGATCGACATGCAGGTCAAGGTCTCGTTCTTCCTGGGCGTGCTGATCTCCAGCCCGTGGTGGCTCTACCAGCTGTGGGCGTTCATCAACCCCGGCCTCAACCGCACCGAGCGGGTCCGGACGTACGGCTTCCTGGCCGCGGCCATCCCGATGTTCCTCGCGGGTGCTGCGTTCGCCGCGCTCACGCTGCCCAACGCGGTGCGCGTCCTCACGGAGTTCACGCCCGATGGCGCCACGAACCTCATCGACGCGCAGACCTACCTGAGCTTCGTGATGCGGTTCGTCCTGGCGTTCGGCGTCGCGTTCCTGCTCCCCGTCATCATGGTCGCGCTCACGCTGGGTGGCGTCGTGCGCGCCCGGACCTGGGCGCGCGGCTGGCGCTGGGCCATCCTGCTGGCGTTCACGTTCGCCGCGATCATGACGCCCACTCCCGACATCCTCTCGATGGTCCTGCTCGCCCTGCCGATCTGCGCGCTGTACTTCGTCGCGCTCGGCATCGGCGTGATCCACGACCGCCGGCTCGACCGTCGCCGCGTCGCCGAGGGGCTGCCGAAGCTCGACGGGACCGTGCCGGGGGAGCAGCCGTGAGCCACCTCGGCGTCGTCGTGAACCCCACCGCGGGCAAGGGCCGTGGCTCACGGACGGGCGCTCGCGTGCACGAGCTGCTGCAGGCGCGCGGCCACGAGGTCGAGGACCTGTCCGGGCGCACGCTCGAGCAGGCCACCGACCGCGCCCGGGCCGCCGCGCTGGCGGGGCTCGACGGGCTCGTCGTCGTCGGCGGGGACGGCATCGTGCACCTCGGCGTGAACGTCGTGGCGGGCACCGAGCTGCCGCTCGGCATCGTGGCGGCCGGCACCGGCAACGACATCGTCCGCTCGCTCGGCCTGCCCCGCGACGACGTGGCCGCGGCCGTGTCCGCGATCGAGAACGGGCTGGCGCACGGCCCGCGCCGCGTCGACGCGGTGCGCGTGAGCACACCGGGCCGTGCCGCGCACGAGTGGTTCGTCGGCGTCCTGTCCTGCGGGTTCGACGCCGCGATCAACGCACGCGCCAACGAGATGACCTGGCCGCGCGGCTCGGCGCGCTACGTCCGCGCGCTCGTCGCCGAGCTCGCGGCCTTCCAGCCGTACGGGTACCGGGTCACGCTCGACGACGGCGTCTGGGAGGAGTCCGGCACCCTCGTCGCGGCCGCCAACGTGCCGTGGATCGGCGGCGGGCTGAAGATCGCGCCCGACGCGGTCATGGACGACGGGCTGCTCGACGTGGTCCTGGCCGGGCCGTTCACCAAGCCGGGCGTCGTCAAGATCTTCCCGGGCATCTACCAGGGCAAGCACGTCGGCCACCCCGCGGTCGAGGTCCGGCGCACTCGCTCGATCCTCATCGAGCCGCTCGAGTCCGCCGGCCCGCACCCGCCCGTCGCGTTCGCCGACGGCGAGCGGATCGGCCCGCTCCCGCTGCTCGCGCAGGTCGATCCCGGCGCGCTGCGGGTCCTCTGCTGAGTTTCGCGCCCCGGCGTGCCTAGGGTGGGCGCGTGCCGTCCCGCTCCCGCCGGTCCCGTTCGTCGTCGCAGCCGGAAGCCGTGCCCGCCGCGCGGTCGTCGTCCGCCGAGCCCTCGCCCGCCGAGCGCTTCGCCGCGGCCAAGCGCCGTGCGGCCATCGAGCGCAGCGAGCTCGGCCGCTTCCGCGAGCTGATCCCCTTCCCGCTCGACGAGTTCCAGCTCGACGCGTGCGAGGCGCTCGAGCGCGGCAGCGGCGTGCTGGTCGCGGCACCGACCGGTGCGGGCAAGACCGTCGTCGGCGAGTTCGCCGTCCACCTGGCTCTCGTCGGCGGACGCAAGGCGTTCTACACGACGCCCATCAAGGCGCTCTCGAACCAGAAGTACGGCGACCTGGTCCGCCGCCACGGGGCCGAGAACGTCGGCCTGCTGACCGGCGACACGACGATCAACGGCGACGCGCCCGTCGTCGTGATGACCACCGAGGT
>Ga0160439_1000737_pt1 | contig 12529 bp, 11 predicted proteins | sample HID1975M_E0MG_FD_108201 | JGI IMG/M metagenome (GOLD analysis project Ga0160439, IMG submission 108201) | Enriched soil microbial communities from UW Madison campus, WI, USA - HID1975M_E0 MG | ecosystem: Environmental > Terrestrial > Soil > Unclassified | place: USA: Madison, Wisconsin... | reverse complement strand
CGAACGTGCGGACCTCGCTGGCACCGTCCATCCGGGCCGCCTCGAGCAGCTCGGTGGGGATCGCCTCCGCGGCGAACGTCCACATGAGGTAGAGCCCGAACGGCGAGATCAGCGACGGGATGATGACGGCCCACGGGGTGTTCGTCAGGCCCATCTTGCTGAACATGAGGAACGTCGGGACCGCGAGTGCCGTGCCCGGCACCGCGACGGCGCCGATGACGACCGCGAACACCCAGCGCTTGCCGGGGAAGCGGAACTTGGCCAGCGCGTACCCGCCGAGGACCGCGAGCAGCGTCGCGCCGCCGGCGCCGAGCACCACGTACAGGACCGTGTTGCCGAGCCAGCGCAGGAAGATGCCGTCGTCGTACTGGACCGTCGCGACGATGTTGTCCCACAGCGAGAAGCTGTCGCCGAACCACAGGCCGAAGGAGCCGAGCAGGTCGGGCTGGGTCTTGGTCGCGTTGATGACCAGCCAGGCGAGCGGGAGGAGCGCGTAGACGAGCACGATCGCCGTGACGAGCGTGAGCGTCTTGCTCTTGCGGGGTGCGCGCGCGTCGTGGTTCTTCTTCGAGGCGCGCAGCCCGCTGGGGGCGCCCCGTCGACGGGCCGGACGCAGTGCCTGGACGGACTCGGCGGTGGCCACGTCATGCCTCCTTGCGCATGCCGCGCAGCTGGACCACGTAGGCGATGACCATGGTGATCAGACCCATGATGATCGCGACGGTGGCCGAGTAGTTGTACTGCTGGCCCGAGAAGGACAGCGAGTACGCGTACAGGTTCGGGGTGAAGTAGGTGGTGATCGCGTTGGGCGCGAGGCTCTTGAGGATGCTCGGCTCGTTGAACAGCTGGAAGCTGCCGATGATCGAGAAGATCGTCGCGATGACGAGCGCGCCGCGGATGGCGGGCAGCTTGATCGCCCGGATCACGCGCCACTGGCCCGCGCCGTCGATCTCGGCCGCCTCGTACAGCGTGGCCGGCACGACCCGCAGCGCGGAGTAGAAGATCAGCATGTTGTAGCCGACGAACTCCCACGTGACGATGTTGCCGATCGAGGCCAGCACCAGGTCAGGGGAGAGCGGGTTGGGCAGCGAGGTGCCGAACGCGTCGTTGATGTTGCCGATCAGGCCGAACCGCGTGCCGTACATGAAGCCCCACATGAGGGTGGCGACGACGGCCGGCACGGCGTACGGCAGGAAGATCGAGATGCGGAAGAAGTTGCGGCCGTAGAGCCGCCCGCTGTCGAGCGCCAGGGCGACGAGCAGCGCGATGCCGAGCATGATCGGCACCTGCACGACGAGGAAGAGCGCGACCCGCTCGAAGGACTCCCAGAACTTGGGGTCCGTCAGCGCGGTCGTGAAGTTCTCGAGACCGACGAACGAGTTGCCGCCGACGAGCTGCTTGCGGAACAGGCTGAGGTAGATCGAGTACGCGATCGGCGCGAGGAAGACCAGCGCGAACACGATCATGAACGGCCCGATGAAACCCCAGCCGACCCAGGACGGTCGCGACCTGCGCAGCGTGCGCGTCGTCGCCGTCGGCACCACCGGCGCCGCTGCCACCTCAGTCACTCCCGACCACTCCCTTGTGTGGGCACGATGTTTACGTCACCATCGCGTCTGGACCGAGAGTTCCACGCGACCGACGACGGTGTCAACTCGCGGCGGGTCACGAAATGGTGACGTTGCCATCCTTGGCCGAACTCGCGGATGGTGACGTCGCCATCGCTATGCTGTGGCGATGCCCACCGACGCGCCGACGCCCGACGCCCCGGGGACCACGACCGGTCGCCGACGCCCCGGTCCCTCCATCGGCGACGTCGCCAAGCTGGCCGGGCTCTCCCCCCAGACCGTGTCCCGCGTCTCCACCGGCGCCCTCAACGTCCGCCCCGAGACGCGGCAGCGCGTCCTGGACGCGATGGAGCAGGTCGGCTACTCCCCCAACAACGCGGCACGCGCGCTGCGCTACGGCAGCTTCCGCACCATCGGTCTCGTCGCGCACCGCCTGTCCCGCACGGGCGAGTCGCGCACCATGGAGGCGGTCGTCGAGGCCGCCCGGCGCGAGCGCTACACGGTGACCCTGGTCGACGTCGAGACGCCGTCGTCGGCCGATGTCGACGAGGCCGTGCAGCGGCTCACGCACCAGTCGATCGACGGGCTCGTCATCATCCGCGCGGAGACGGCGACGCCCACGACGCTCGCGCTGCCCCCGCGCCTGCCCGTCGTCGTCTCCGACTCGCGCTTCGTCGGCCACCACCCGGCCGTGGGCGCGGACCAGACCGCCGGCACCATCGCCGCCGTCCGCCACCTGCTCGACCTGGGCCACGCCACCGTGCACCACCTGGGCGGACCCATCGACTCCGGACCCGCCGAGCAGCGCGCACAGGCCTGGGCGGCCGCACTCGCCGCCGCCGGTCGCCCCGTGCCGCCGATGATCGCGGGCGACTGGAGCGCGCGGTCCGGCTACGAGATGGGCGGACGGATCGCGGACGACCCCACGGTCACGGCGGTCTTCTGCGCGAACGACGAGATGGCCGCGGGCCTGGTCCGGGCGCTGTCCGAGCGCGGGTTGCGAGTCCCCGACGACGTCTCGGTCGTCGGGTTCGACGACATCCCCCTCGCCGACTACCTGTGGCCGCCGCTGACCACCGTGCGACAGGACTTCACGCAGATCGGCGAGGGCCTCATCGAGCTGCTCATGCGGCAGATCCGCGCCGGGGAGCCGCTGCTCGACGAGCACGTCTCGATCCCGACCACCCTCGTCGTCCGCGCCAGCACCGCACCCCCGCGCGCCTGAGCGCCGCACGGGCGGGACGTCCGTGCCAGGCTTCAGCCGTGCCGTCCACACCTGACCGGTTCGCGCGTCGCCTGGGTCCGTTCGACGCGGTCGTCGTCGGCCTCACGGCGATGGTCGGCGCCGGTGTGTTCACCGTGTGGGGTCCCGCCTCTGCCGTGGCGGGACCGTGGCTCATGGTCGGCCTCCTCGTGGCGGCGGTCGTCGCGTGGTGCAACGCGACGTCCACCGCGCGGCTGGCCGCCCTCATGCCCGAGGCCGGCGGGACCTACGTGTACGGCACCCGGCGGCTCGGTCCGTTCTGGGGACACCTCGCCGGCTGGTCGTTCGTCGTCGGCAAGACCGCGAGCTGCGCGGCGATGGCCCTCACGTTCGGCACGTACGTGTCCCCCGAGCACGCGAGGGCGCTCGCGGTCATCGCCGTCGTCGCCGTCACCGCGCTCGGCTGGCTCGGCGTGCAGCGGGCCGCCTGGTTCGGCCGAGCCGTCGTCGCGGTCGTCCTGACGGCGCTCGCCACGGTCGCCGTCGTCGGCCTGTCCGGGCCGCGCGCTGCGGCCGGTCCAGCCGTGGGCGACGGCGCGGGCGTGCTGACCTCGGCCGGGCTGCTGTTCTTCGCCTTCGCGGGCTACGCGCGCATCGCCACACTCGGCGAGGAGGTGCGCGACCCGGAACGCACCATCCGGCGAGCAGTCCCGATCGCCCTGGCCGTCACGCTCGGCGTGTACGCGGTGATCGGCTTCACGTGCCTGTGGGTGCTCGGCCCCGCGAGGCTCGCGCGGTCCACGGCCCCGATCCGCGACGTCGTGGAGTCGAGCGGGCTGGACGGGCTCGCGGGTGCGACCAGTGCCGTCGCCGCGATCGCGTGCCTCGGTGCGCTGCTCGCGCTCGCGCTCGGGGTCTCGCGCACGACGGTGGCGATGGCGCGCGACCGGCACCTTCCCACCCGGCTCGCGCGGATCGAGCCAGGCAGCGGCAGCCCGCGGTGGGCGGAGGGCGTCGTCGGCCTCGCGGTCGTCGCGGTCGCGCTCCTCGCGGACACGGCCCCGATCATCGGGCTCTCGTCCTTCGGGGTCCTGCTCTACTACGCGGTCGCGAACGCGAGCGCCCGGACGCTGACGCGCGACGAGGGCCGGCCGCCGCGCGTCGTCCCGATCCTCGGGCTCGTCGGCTGCCTCACGCTCGCCGTCAGCCTGCCGCTCGGCTCGGTGGTCGCGGGCACGGCCGTGGTGGTCGTCGGGGTCGTCGCCTGGCTCGTCACCGGCCGGTCCGCTCCGGCGGGACCAGCCAGCTGACCGAGCGGGCCACGTCCCCCGCGCGCAGCCACTCGTGCCGCTCGGAGCGGGGGTCGCGCTCGTCGTCGCGCCACGCGACCATCACGTGCGTGCTCGTCCAGCGCACCGCGCGCGCCGGCCGCCACTCCTCGCTGCCGTCGGTCCAGACCACCCGGACGATCACCGGCACGTCCCCGGTGGGGCGCAGGGGGACATGCTCGGGGATCTCCCGGTTGGCCACGAGGCGCTCGAGCGATGCTGTCACCGCGTCAGGATATCGAACATCTGTTCGATGGTCAGCCGTCGATCAGCACCACGAGCGCGGCCCAGGGACCCAGCTCGACCGCCCCGTCCGTGACCTGCGCGGACGGCCCGTTGGTCAGCACGACATCACCCGCTGCCCACTCGCCGGCGACCTCGAGACGCACGGGCACGGCCGACAGGTTCGCGGCGACCAGCAGTCGTGCCCCGAGGTGGCGTCGCTCGTACACGTAGGCGCTCGGGTGCTCGGCGTGCAGCATCGTGAAGTCGCCGTGCGCGATGACGGGCAACCGGTGACGCAGCTCGATCAGGTGCCGGTAGTGGTGGAACACCGAGGTGGGGTCGTCGTACTGCGCCGCCGCGTTGAGCCAGGTGTGGTTGGGGTTGACCGCGAGCCACGGCTCCCCCGTCGTGAACCCGGCCTGCTCGGTGCCGTCCCACTGCACCGGTGTCCGCGCGTTGTCGCGCCCCATCGCGCGCACCCCGCGCAGGACGTCGGCCGACGAGCGCCCCAGCGAGGTCGCCTGCGCCCAGTAGTTCAGCGACTCGACGTCGCGCAGGTCCTCGATCCCCGCGAACGGCGCGTTGGTCATGCCGAGCTCCTCGCCCTGGTAGACGTACGGCGTCCCCCGGTGCAGGTGCAGGACGGTGGCCAGGGCGGTGGCCGACTCGCGCCACCAGTGCTCGTCGTCCCCGAAGCGGGAGACCACGCGCGGCTGGTCGTGGTTGTTCCAGTAGAGGCTGTTCCAGCCGACCTCGCCGAGCTCGGTCTGCCAGCGCCCCAGCGACGCCTTGAGCGCGCGCAGGTCGAGCGGCACCGGGTCGAACTTGCCGCCCGGTCCGTGGTCGAGCCCGACGTGCTCGAACTGGAAGACCATGTCGAGCTCGCGGCGCGCCGGGTCCGTGAACAGGCGCGCCTGGTCGAACGTGACGCCGGGCATCTCGCCGACCGTGAGCAGCTGCGCGTCGCGACCGTCGAACACCTCGCGGTGCATCTCCTGCAGGTAGTCGTGCACCTGCGGGCGGGTCATGTAGTGCGGCGAGCCGTCGCCGAGGCCGGCGTGGGTCGGCGGCCCGTCGGGCAGGGCCGGGTCCTTGCTGATCACGTTGATGACGTCCATCCGGAAGCCGTCCACCCCGCGGTCGAGCCACCAGCGCATCATCGCGTAGACGGCTTGCCTGACCTGCGGGTTCTCCCAGTTGAGGTCGGGCTGCTTGCGGGCGAACAGGTGCAGGTAGTACTCCCCGCTCGCCGGGTCCAGGGTCCAGGTCGGGCCGGAGAAGAACGACTCCCAGTTCGTCGGCTCGGCGCCCGGGTCGCCCGGCGCGTAGCCCTCGCGGGGCGGCCGCCACCAGTACCAGTCGCGCTTGGGGTCGTCGGTCGACGAGCGCGACGCCTGGAACCAGGGGTGCTCGTCGGACGTGTGGTTGACGACGAGGTCCATCACGAGCTTGATGCCGCGCGCGTGCAGGGCCGCCAAGAGCTCGTCGAAGTCGTCGAGCGTCCCGAACAGCGGGTCGATGTCCTGGTAGTCGCTGATGTCGTAGCCGTTGTCGGCCTGCGGCGAGGCGTACACCGGCGAGAGCCAGAGCACGTCGACGCCGAGTCGCTCGAGGTGGTCGAGCCGGGACCTGATGCCGCGCAGGTCGCCGACGCCGTCGCCGTTCGCGTCCGCGAAGCTGCGGGGGTAGACCTGGTAGACCACTGCCGACTTCCACCACTCGTCCGCCATCGTCGGACTCCTCTCGCTCCCCGCCACGCTCTCACCCCCGCGCCACGGCCACCAACCAGCAGGCTGCCCGCAGCCGCCCTGGCTACACTCCGCCAGGGTGAGGCCCGAGTCGACACCCGCCGTGGACGCGGACGTCGACCTGCCTGCGCCGCACTACCGCGACGTCAACCACCGCCGCAGCCGCGCCGACGCCCGCACGGCCGGCGTGTTCCTCGCGATCGTCCTGATCGGCCTGTCGTTCGCGACCGTCGCCGCCGAGACCATGACGGGCATCAGCGAGGACACCCAGAACGGGATCGAGCGCGTGCCGCGTGCGCTGCTGCTCGTGATCCTCGTGCTCGTCCAGGTCACCTACCTGGCGGTCCTGCTCGTCACGCCGGTCGTGCTCCTGTTCCGCCGACGGTTCAACCTCATCGCGCGAGGTGCGGCCGCGCTGCTGCTCGGGCCGCTGCTGTTCCGGCTCCTGTCGCTGATCCCCGGCGTCCGCGCGTCGGGCGACGCGCTGAGCGGCATCTCCGACCGGCTGCCGGACGCGGTCACGGTCGAGTGGCCGTCGACCGGTGCGGTCGCGGCGTGCGCTGCCCTCGCGGCGGCGACCGCCCAGGGCCTGTCCCGGCCGTGGCAGCGTGCCGTGTGGGGCTTCCTGGCCGCGCTCGGGCTGCTGCGGGTGCTCACCGCGACCTCCGCGCCGCTCGACGTCGTGCTCGCGATCGGCGCGGGCGGGCTCGTCGGCTCCGCGATGGTGCTGCTGCTCGGCCGGCGCGCGAGCGTGCTCACCGCGGCGGGCGTGAGCGCGGCCCTGCGCCAGTCGGGCCTCGCGACGAGCGCCGTCCGGCGCGACCCCGACGCGCCCCCCGGGCGGTACGAGGCGAGCGCGCCGACCGGCCCGATCGACGTCAAGGTGCTCGACGAGCACGACTGGCGCACCGCACGCCTCGACCAGACCTACCGCTGGCTGCGGTGGCGCGACGTGGGCGACGACGCGCTCGCCCCGACGCCCTCGCAGGCGGTCGCGGTCGAGGCGATGAGCGGCCTGCTCGCGGCGTCGCGCGGCGTGCACGTGCCCGCCGTCCGCGCGGTCACGCAGGCCCCGCACGGCGAGTCGATCCTCGCGGTCGACCGGATCGAGGGCCGGCCGCTCGCCGACCTGCCCCCCGACGAGCTCACCGACGACGTGCTGCGGCGCGCCTGGCAGGAGCTCGCGCTGCTGCGCACGGCCCGGATCGCGCACCGGCACCTCGACCTGGGACGTGTGCTCGTCGACCCCGAGGGACGCATCTGGATCACCGGCCTGGACCGCAGCCTGCCGGGCGCGGGCGACCGGATCCTCGCGTGGGACGTGGCCGAGCTGCTGGCCGGCACGTCGGCGCGCGTGGGGCCCGAGCGCGCCGTCGCGGCCGCGCGCGGCGTGGTGACCGACGACGACCTCGTCGCCGCCCTGCCCCGCCTGGTCCCCTCGGCGCTGTCCGCGCCCACCCGGGTCGCGCTCAAGGACGCGCCGTCGGGTGCGCCCGAGCTGGTCGACGAGGTCTGCCGCGTGACCGGCGTCGAGGAGCCGCAGCTCGAGAAGGTCGAGCGGTTCAAGCCACGCACGCTGCTCACCGCCGCGGCGCTCGGCCTGGCCGTCTACTTCCTCGCGCCGCAGCTGACCGACCTGCCGAGCACCATCACCGCACTCGGTGGGGTGAACTGGGCCTGGGTGCCGGTCATCGTGCTCGCGTCCGTCGCGACGTACGTGGGCGCGGCGCTCGGCCTCGCGGGCGGCACGCCCGGCCGGATCCCGGTGCCCGAGGCCGCGGGCGTCGCGCTGGCCTCGTCGTTCGTCGCGACCTTCGCCCCGCCCGGCGTCGGCCAGGTGGGCCTGAACATCCGCTACCTGCAGAAGCGCGGGCTGCCGACCCCCGTGGCCGTCTCCGCGAGCGCCGCGAAGGAGACCGCTGTCCTCACGGTGCACCTGCTGCTCCTCGTGGCGTTCGCGATCCTCGCGGGGTCGACCGGGGCGATCTCCGGGGAGCTGAGCCGGTTGCCGCCCGCGGGCGTGATCGGCGCGTTCGTCGGGGTCGCGCTCGTGCTCGTCGGCGCCAGCGTCGCCCTGCCGCGCGTGCGACGCGTGGTCCGCGAGCGCGTCCTGCCCTCGCTGCGCGCGTCCGCCGACGCGATGCGCGAGGTGTTCTCCGACCCGGTCAAGATCGTCACCCTGTTCCTCGGCGTCGCGCTGCTGCCGCTCGGGTACGCGCTGTGCCTGTACTTCTCGGTGCGCGCGCTCGGCCAGGAGACCAGCTTCGTCGCGGTCGTGCTGGTCTCGCTCACCGCCGGCACGGTCGCAGCCGCGGCGCCCACGCCCGGCGGCATCGGCGCGGTCGAGGCCGTGCTGCTCGCGTCGCTGACCGGCCTCGGCATCGCGTCGGCGCCTGCGCTCGCCGCGGTCCTGCTCTACCGGCTCGCCACGTTCTGGCTGCCCATCGCGCCGGGCGCGTGGGCGTTCCGCTCGATGACCGCGCGCGGGGTGCTCTAGCCGGGTCGCGCCTCGTGGCCGGGCCGGCCGTGCGTGCGCTCGGCCTCCTTGAGCTGCGCCTCGTACACGTGGCGCCGGCCCTCGACGAGCTCGTCCCGCACGCGCCGCTCGGCGTCGCCGAACGCGCGGTAGTAGCCGTCGTCGAACTCCTCGACGACCTGGAAGGTCCAGCGGCCGTCGAGGACGTTGCGCCCGACGATCTCCGCGCGCAGCTCGTCGGCCAGGTCGCCGTGACCGGCGGCCTCGAGCTGGTCGAGCGCCTGCCCGAGCTCGGAGTCCGCGCGGCCCACCAGCCGGTGGAACGCGTAGAGCATGCCGCGCGCGTGCTCGATCACCTCGAACGCCGCGGTCACCCCGCCGACGGCCTCGACCACGTCGTCGGGGACGCCGTCCGGTGCGCGGTGCCGTTCGGCGGGCTCGTCCTGGGGGCTCATCGCCTCATCGTGACCCCGCGCGGCCGCGCGCGCCTGCGCAGCCGGTGACGTGTGCGACCGTGTGCCATGCGTCGGATCCGCGCCCTCGCCCGGGCACTCGTGCTCGCGAGCCACCCCGGACCGACCGCGGCCGTCAGCCTGTTCGCGTTCGCCTATGCGCTCGGCGCGGGCGCGGGCGTCCCGCTCGCCGCGCTGGTCCTCGTCGCGGTCCTGGCCGGGCAGCTCTCGGTCGGGTGGTCGAACGACTGGATCGACTCGGGTCGCGACCGCGCCGTGGGGCGCGCGGACAAGCCCGTCGTCACCGGCGCGGTGACACCCGTCGCGCTGCGGACCGCGGCGTTGCTCGCGGTCGTCGCGTGCGTCGCCCTCTCGCTCGTGCTCGGCGTGGCGGCCGCAGCGGTCCACCTGCTCGCGGTCGCTTCCGCGTGGGCGTACAACGCGCGGCTCAAGTCGTCGGTGTGGTCCTGGGCGCCCTACGCGGTCTCGTTCGGGCTGCTGCCCTCGGTCGTGACCCTCGCCCTCCCGGACCCCGTGCCCGCGCCCGCGTGGACGACGGTGGCCGCGGCGCTGCTCGGGGTCGGCGCGCACCTCGCGAACGTGCTGCCGGACCTGGCCGACGACGCCGCCACGGGCGTGGTCGGGCTCCCGCACCGGCTCGGGCGGCGCACGACGTCGCTGCTGTCGGTCGCGCTGCTGCTGGTGGCGACGACGATCGTCGCCGTCGCGTCGGCGGTGCCCGTCCTGCTCGCCGTCGCGGCCGTGCTCGCGGCCGTCGTGCTCGCCGTCAGCGGCGTGTGGGCCGCACTGAGCCGGCCGGCGAGCCGGTGGCCGTTCCTGGCCGCGATCCTCGTCGCGGCGCTCACCGTGGTGCTGCTCGTCGTCGGCTGACCCGGCGGCGGCCGCCCCGGCGACGTAGCGTCGGGGCGTGCCCCGACCTCGCCCCGTCCCACGGACTCCTGGCCAGGAGTCCGTCTGGGACTACCCCCGCCCGCCGCGCGTCGAGGAGTGCCACGCCGTGATCGCCGTCGAGCTGGGCGGCGTGGTCGTCGCGCGGACCACGACGTCGTGGCGCGTGCTCGAGACCAGCCACCCACCGACGTACTACCTGCCCCGCTCGGCCTTCGCGCCCGGCGCGCTGCGGGAGGCCGACGGCGCGTCGTGGTGCGAGTGGAAGGGCCAGGCGGCCTACCTCGACGTCGTCGGCGGGAAGGGCGCCGTCGCGCCCGGTGCGGCGTGGACCTACCCGGCGCCGAGCCCAGGCTTCGAGGTCCTCGCCGGGGCCGTCGCCGTGATGCCCGCCGCGATGGACCGGTGCACGGTCGACGGGGAGGTCGTCACGCCCCAGGCGGGCGGGTTCTACGGCGGCTGGATCACCGCGAACGTCGTCGGCCCGTGCAAGGGTTACCCGGGCACCCACGGCTGGTGACACCGGGGCGCGCGCTCAGACGACCTCGGCGAGCAGCCCCGTCGCGACGTCGAACACGAAGCCGCGGACCGAGTCCGTGTGCGGGACGAACGGGCTGGCCTTGATGCGGGCGATCGACTGGCGGACGTCGACGTCGAGGTCGTCGAACGACTCGGCGGCCCACTCGGGCTTGATCCCCGTCTCGTCCTGGATCGACTTCTTGAAGTCGTCGTCCGTGAAGGTGAGCATCCCGCAGTCCGTGTGGTGGATGAGGATGATCTCGGTGGTGCCGAGCAGGCGCTGGCTGATGGCGAGCGACCGGATCTCGTCGTCGGTCACCACGCCGCCGGCGTTGCGGATGACGTGCGCCTCCCCCGCGCCGAGGCCCAGGAGCGCGTAGACGTCGAGCCGCGCGTCCATGCAGGCGACGACGGCGACGTGCCGGGACGGCGGCAACGGGAGGGGGCCTGAGAAGCTCTCGGCGTAGGCGCGGTTGTTGCTCAGGTAGTCGTCGGTGACCGTCATCGGTTCCTCCTGGTGGTCGATCCCCCGCAAGGTCGACGCTAGCCAATGTCCGACGAGATCGCTCGGCTTTCACGCCTGGTGCGCGAAGACCACGGTGTTGTCGACGTAGTGGCCGGTCGTGCGGTCGAACTCGCCACCGCACGTGATGAGCCGCAGCTGCGGGTCCTTCGTGTTGGCGTAGACCTTCGTCACCGGGAAGTCGTCCTTGGGGTAGGACGCGACGCCGTCCACGACGAAGTGGACCTTCGAGCCGTCCTCGCGCGTCACGGTGATCTTGGCGCCCTTGGTGATCTTGCCGAGGTCGTGGAACACCGACGGCCCGTTGTCGCCGTCGACGTGCCCCTCGATGACCGCGGGACCGTTCGCACCGGGGCGCGGCGAGCCGTCGAACCAGGCCGCGCGGTCGTAGTTCTTGCCCTTGGCCGGGACCGCGATCGTGCCGTCGTCGGCCAGGCCGAGAGTGAGCAGCTTCGAGGTCACGTCGAGCGACGGGATGCTGATCGTCGTGGGCAGCGGGACCTTCTTCGCCACCTCCGTGGCCGTCGCGGTCGGCGCAGGCACCGGCGCGCTGCTGGTCGTCGGCGTCGGCGTGTCGACGGGATCGGCCGGGGCCTGCGCCGCCGGCGGGACGGGCGGGGCTGGCTGCTGGTCGTTGATGCCGATCACCACGGCCGTCGCACCGCCGAGGAGCAGGGCGGCGCCCAGCACCGTGGCGACGGCGCGACGGCGCCCGGGCCGGGGTGCGGGGGCCGAACCGTGCCGGCCGCCCCTCTCCCGGGCCCGGGCGTCGTCGGTGGCCATCAGTTGTCGATGGTCGCGTCGGCCGTGCGGCGACGACGGGCGATCAGCAGACCACCCGCGACGAACGCGGCGCTGCCGGCTGCGAGCAGACCGACGTCCTGGACACCGGCGGTCGAGCCGCTACCGGTCTGGGCGCCACCGGACGGCGTGGCGGACATCTGCGAGACCTCGAGGACGCCGCACAGCGCGGGGTCGGTGGCCTCGGTGGGCAGCGACGGGTCGAGGTCCGACTTGGTGTCGCCGTCGTACTTGCCGTCGTGGTTGTGGTCGACGCCGTGGATGACGACGGCCGACTGGCCGGAGACGATCGCCTTGGCGACGTCGTCGGAGACCTTGATCGAGCCGCGCTGGTAGTTGATCTTGCCGCCCTTGGCGGTGTCGAACCGGTCGACGGCCAGGCCGGACTTCGGCGAGGTGTCACCCGTCTTGGTCAGCGAGACGACGATGTCGCCGTAGGCCGGGCCGCCCTCGGTGGTGTTGAGGGTGCCGTCGCCGCTCTTGTCGTCCGCAGCGGCCGGGCACTCGTGACGCGCCTCGGCACCGAAGTGGATGTGCGCGGCGTGCGGGTTGTCCGCGAGCAGGCCGTCGGCCGTGAACGTCACCGTCAGGACGTCGTCGTTGATCGTCGTCATCGCCATGCCGGAGCCGTCGACGCCGTTGAGTGCGACCGGCTTGAGCGTCGCCTCGTTCGATCCGTCGCTCGACGCGGCGGACGCCGGCATCGCCATGGCGAGCAGGGCCGCCAGGGACAGTGCGGGCGCCGCGAGTGCGATGCGCTTGGTGGTCTTCATGGG
>Ga0160439_1000736_pt1 | contig 12534 bp, 14 predicted proteins | sample HID1975M_E0MG_FD_108201 | JGI IMG/M metagenome (GOLD analysis project Ga0160439, IMG submission 108201) | Enriched soil microbial communities from UW Madison campus, WI, USA - HID1975M_E0 MG | ecosystem: Environmental > Terrestrial > Soil > Unclassified | place: USA: Madison, Wisconsin... | reverse complement strand
GGCTGCTCGATGGCCGACATGGCCGCGATCGACCAGGTCGAGGACGCGTGGGACGTGCTCGTCGACGCGGGCGTGGCCGAGCACACCGTGCCGGTGACGTACATGAACTCGACGGCGGCGATCAAGGCGTTCACGGGTCGCCACGGCGGCACCATCTGCACGTCGTCGAACGCGCACGTCGCGCTGCGGTGGGCCTTCGACCAGGTGGGCGGCGTCGAGGGCACCGGCAAGGTCCTGTTCATGCCCGACCAGCACCTGGGCCGCAACACCGCGGTGCTCGAGCTGGGGCTCTCGCTCGACGACTGCGTGGTCTTCGACCCGCGCAAGCCCGGCGGCGGGCTGACGAAGGCCGAGCTCGAGGCGGCTCGCATGATCCTGTGGCGCGGGCACTGCTCGGTGCACGGTCGCTTCTCTGCCCGCAACGTGAGCGACATCCGCGCCGCCGCACCCGGCGTGACCGTCCTGGTCCACCCCGAGTGCAAGCACGAGGTCGTCACCGCGGCCGACATGGTCGGCTCGACGGAGTACATCATCAAGGCCCTCGACGCGGCCCCCGCTGGTTCGACGTGGGCCATCGGCACCGAGCTCAACCTGGTGCGACGCCTCGCCGCCGCGCACCCGGACAAGCAGATCCACTACCTGGACTCGACGGTGTGCTTCTGCTCGACGATGAACCGCATCGACCTGCCCCACCTGGTGTGGGCCATGGAGCAGCTCCTGGCCGGGCAGACCGTCAACCGCATCGTGGTGGACGAGGACGACGCCCACTGGGCGCGCGTGGCCCTCGACCAGATGCTCGCCCTGCCGGGGTACTGACCGTGCGCACGAGCGAGCGATGAGCACGGGCAGCGCGCTGCGGGTCGGCGTCTTCGTCTTCGACGGGGCCGAGGAGCTCGACGTCGTCGGCCCGTACGAGGTGCTCGCGTACTGGGCGCAGCACTCGGCGCTGCACCCGGAGGTCGTCACGTTCTCGACGGACGGCGGCGGCATCCGGTGCGCCAAGGGCCTGTGCCTCGTCCCTGACCACTCCGCCGCGGACGTCGGGCCGCTGCACGTGCTCGTCTACCCGGGCGGCCGCGGCACCCGCCCGTTGGCGGCCGACCCCGAGCACCTCGAGTGGGTGCGCGGGATGCGGGCGTCGACGCCGCTCATGACCAGCGTGTGCACGGGTTCGCTCGTCTACGCGGCCGCGGGTCTGCTCGCGGGACGGCCCGCGACGACGCACTGGAGCGCGTTCGACGAGCTCGCCGCGTACGACCCGAGCGTCCTCGCCGACGACGAGGCGCGGTTCGTCGACGACGGTGACGTCGTGACGTCGGCCGGCGTGTCGGCGGGCATCGACATGGCCCTGCACCTGGTCTCCCGACTCGAGTCCGTGACCGTGGCACGTGCGGTCCGTCGCGGTATCCAGTACGACCCGGCTCCCCCGGTCTGATGGGTGACCTGCTCGCCGCTCCCGTGCTGGAGCACGCGCTGCTCCCCGTGCGTCCCGGGACGTCCGCCGCGTTCGAGCGGGCGATGGCGCAGGCCTTGCCGATCATCCGCGCCGTGCCGGGCTGCCACGGGGCGCGCGTGTCCCGCTGCGTGGAACGATCCGACACCTACCTGCTGCTGGTGGGCTGGGACTCGGTCGAGGCGCACGAGGTGGGGTTCCGGGGCTCGGCCGACTACGAGCGGTGGCGGAGCCTGCTGCACCACTTCTACGACCCGTTCCCGATCGTCGAGCACTTCGTAGCTACTGACGAGTAACATCGCGGCGTGACCCGCACCGTGCAGCTGGCCCTCGCCACGTTCCGACCGCGCAAGGCCGTCCCCGGCCAGGGGATGTTCGACGCGTCCGTGACGCGGATGCGGGTCTGGCCCACCGACCTGGACCTCTACCGCCACGTGAACAACGGCGTCTACCTGCAGTGCTGCGACGTGGGCCGGAGCAACTTCCTCGCGGACCTCGGCTCGTTCGGTGCGCTCAACGACAAGGGCTGGTACCCCGTGGTGGCCGCCCAGACCATCAAGTACCGGCGCTCGCTGACGCTGGGTCAGCGCTTCGAGCTCACCACGCGGGTGCTGGGCTGGGACGAGCGGGTCGTCTACCTCGAGCAGTCGTTCTCGCGGCCGACGAAGCGCGGCGACGAGCACGTCGCGCGTGCCGTGATCGCCGGCCGCTTCCTGAGCCGCACGGGCGAGCGCGTCCCCGCGCCCGACGTCGTCGCGCTGCTGAGCGGTGCACCGCTGCAGAGCCCCGCGCTGCCCGACGACGTGCAGGCGTGGGCTCGCGCCGTCGACGTCGCCCAGCGCCCAGAGGTCTGAGGGCTGAGGGCTGACGCGCTACCTCCCCCCGGCCAGCCGCTCCAGCATCAGGGCCTCCGCGAGGACGACCTTCTCGAGCTCGCCCAGGTGCACCGACTCGTTGGCGCCGTGCGCCCGGCTGTCGGGGTCCTCGACGCCCGTCACGAGGATCGACGCCGACGGGTACACCTCGAGCAGGTCCGCGATGAAGGGGATCGACCCGCCGATGCCGACGTCGACCGGGTCGGTCCCCCACGCCTGACCGAACGCCCAGCGTGCGGCCTGCATCGCGTCGGAGTCCGCCGGGGCCTGGAACGGCTTGCCCTGGTCACCCTCGCGCATCGTCACGCGCGCACCGAGGGGTGCGTGCTCCTCGAGGTGGGTGCGCAGCGCGGCCATCGCCGCCGCGGGGTCCTGGCCGGGCGCGATGCGGACGGAGAGCTTGGCCGTCGCGCGGGGTGTGATGGTGTTGGAGGCGCTCGCCACGCGCGGGGCGTCGAACCCGATCACGCTGATGGCCGGCCGTGTCCACAGCCGCGCGGTGATGGGCCCGGTCCCGGCGAGCGGGACGCCGTCCAGCACGCCCGCATCGGCGCGGAAGGCGGCCTCGTCGTAGTCCACGGCCGGGTCGGGCGCGTGCACCAGACCGGCGACGGCCACGTCGCCCGCGTCGTCGTGCAGCGTCGCGATCAGCCGCGCCAGCAGCGTCGGCGCGTCGAGCACGGCGCCGCCGAACATGCCGGAGTGGATGGCGTGGTCGACCACCGCGACCTCGACCTCGCAGTCGACGAGCCCGCGCAGCGACGTCGTCAGCGCCGGGGTCCCGACGGCCCAGTTGGCGGAGTCCGCGACCACGATGACGTCGGCCGCCAGCTCGTCGCGGTGGGCGTGCAGGAAGTCGACGAACGTCGGCGAACCGATCTCCTCCTCGCCCTCGACGAAGACGGTGACGCCCACCCCGAGCTCGTCGGCCAGGACGCGCAGCGCGCCGACGTGCGCGACGATCCCCGCCTTGTCGTCGGCCGCACCGCGCCCGTAGAGCCGGCCGTCACGCTCGGTCGGCTCGAACGGAGGCGTGTCCCAGTCGGCGTCCTCGCCGGGAGGCTGCACGTCCAGGTGCGCGTACAGCAGGACGGTCGGCGCCCCGGCGGGGGCGGGCCGACGAGCGATCACCGCGGGCCGGCTTCGCTGCCCGTCCGCCGTGGTCGCCGAGGTGACCCGGACGTCGTCGATGCCCACGCCGCGCAACAGCTCCGCGACGGCGTCCGCGGCCGCCGCGACGTGCGTCTGGTCGAACTCGCCGTTCGAGACGCTGGGGACGCGCACCAGCCGCTCGAGGTCGGCGCGCAGCGCGGGGAAGATGCTCGCGGCCCGAGCCCGCAGCTCGCTCGTCCGGTCGTCGGCGGGGGTGCTGGCAGGGGTGGTGCTTCGCTCGTCCGTCACGACCGTCCACCGTACTCGACTACCCTGTCAGGGTGCCTCGACTGGAGAAGGAACCCATGAACGCTGCCTCGACGCCCTCCGGCGAGACGGGTGACCAGACGTCCGGCGAAGTCGCGGGCGCGGGCGCCCCCAAGGGACGCCCGACGCCCAAGCGCAAGGAGTCCGAGGCGCTCAACAAGCGCCCCCTGGTCCCGACCGACCGCAAGGGCGCGACGAAGGCGAGCAAGGGTGCGGCGCGCGACGCGCGCAACCGCGAGTACCGCGCCATGCAGACCGGCGACGAGAAGTCGATGCCGGCCAACCACCGCGGCCCGGTCCGCAAGTACATCCGCGACTACGTGGACGGCCGGTTCAACCTCGCCGAGTTCTTCCTCCCCGTCGCGGCCGTGTTCCTCGTGCTGCAGATCAGCCTGGCGTCGTCGGCACCGAGCCTGGCCGCCCTCGCGATCGTCGTGCTGTACGCGTACGTGATCTTCGCGATCGTCGACGGCTTCCTCCTGTGGCGTGGCCTGCGCAAGCGCCTGCGCGCGAAGTTCGGCGCGGACAACCTGGGCCGCGGCCTGGTGATGTACACCGAGATGCGTGCGTTCCAGCTGCGCCCCACCCGCCTGCCCAAGGCGCAGGTCAAGCGCGGCTACAAGCCGGAGTGAGTCGACGTAGGGTCGAGGGATGGTCGCCTACCGCACCCTCGGCCGCTCCGGGCTCAAGATCACGGAGATCACCTACGGCAACTGGTTGACCCACGGGTCGCAGGTGGAGAACGAGCAGGCCACGGCCTGCGTCCGCGCAGCGCTCGACGCTGGCATCACCACCTTCGACACCGCTGACACGTACGCCAACACAGCGGCCGAATCGGTGCTGGGGGCCGCCCTGAAGGGCGAGCGCCGGCAGAGCCTGGAGATCTTCACCAAGGTCTACTGGCCGACGGGACCGAAGGGCGCCAACGACTCGGGCCTGTCGCGCAAGCACATCCTCGAGTCGATCGACGGCTCGTTGGCCCGACTCGGCACGGACTACGTCGACCTGTACCAGGCGCACCGCTACGACAACGCGACGCCGCTCGAGGAGACGATGCAGGCGTTCGCGCACGTCGTCCGCCAGGGCAAGGCCCTGTACGTGGGGGTCTCCGAGTGGACTGCCGAGCAGATCCGCGACGGCCAGGCGCTCGCCGCCGACCTCGGCTTCCGGCTGATCTCGAACCAGCCCCAGTACTCGATGCTCTGGCGCGTCATCGAGGACGAGGTCGTGCCGACCAGCGCGGAGCTCGGGCTCTCGCAGATCGTCTGGTCCCCCGTCGCCCAGGGCGTCCTGACGGGCAAGTACCTGCCCGGTCAGGCTGCACCGTCCGGGTCGCGCGGCACCGACAGCAAGGGCGGCGCACAGATGATCAGCCGCTTCCTGGACCAGGAGCAGACGCTGCGGCGTGTCCAGGACCTGCGCCCGATCGCCGACGAGCTGGGCCTGACGATGGCCCAGCTCGCCGTCGCCTGGGTGCTGCAGAACCCGAACGTCGCGTCGGCGATCATCGGAGCGTCGCGACCGGAGCAGGTCGCCGAGAACGTGCGGGCGTCCGGCGTCGAGATCCCCGCCGAGCTGCTCGCCCGGATCGACGACGTGCTCGGTGACAGCGTCGTCAGCGACCCGCAGGAGACGGAGAAGAGCTCGCCCCGGCGCTGACCGGCCCCGACGCGCGCGCCGGCGCCGCGTCTGGCACGGCGATGGTCAGGCGAGGCAGCACCAGGTGCACGAGCGGCCCGACGCAGACCGCGTAGACGACGGTCGCGATGCCGAGCCTGCCCCCGAGCGCCCAGCCGACGCTCACCACGAGCACCTCGATCGTGGTGCGGACCACCGCGACCGGTCGTCCGGTGCGGCGCACGAGCCCCGTCATGAGCCCGTCGCGCGGACCCGGTCCGAGCTGGGCACCGACGTAGAGCCCCGTCGCGACCGCGTTCATCACGATCCCGAGACCGGCGATCGCCGCACGGGCTGCCCACGGCAGGTCCGGCAGCAGGTCCAGCAGGTCCAGGAGCGGGTCGACGAGGAACCCGATGACCAGGACGTTCGCCACCGTGCCCACGCCGGGCCGCTGGCGCAGCGGGATCCAGCAGACGAGCACCAGCACGCTGATCGCCAGCGTCACCGTCCCGAACGACGCACCCGTTCGCCGTGCGATCCCCTGGGACAGCACGTCCCACGGCATGTTGCCCAGATCGGCGTGCACGAGCAGCGCCATCGAGAGGGTGTAGAGCACGAGACCGACGACGAGCTGGGCGGAGCGCCTGCCGACGGGGGCGGGGACGAGGAACGATCGCATAGGACCATTCACGCGCACGGTGGATATCCGATCCATAGCCACCTGGGAGATAGTGGCCTCGTGACAGTCATCGACCTTCCGCCGGACCGCCGCATCGCGGGCGCCCGCCTGGCCGCCGTCCTCGGCACGTGGCAGCGACCGGGCCCCGCCTACGGTGCGCTCGCCGACGCGCTGCGCTCGGCCGTGCTCTCGGGCTCCGTGCCACTGAGCACGCGCCTGCCGAGCGAGCGCGAGCTCGCGGAGGCGGTCGGGGTCTCGCGGACGACGACGACGGCGGCGTACGACCTGCTGCGCGACGAGGGCTACCTGGTGAGCCGCCGCGGCTCCGGCACGGTGACGACGCTCCCGGTCGATCGGACCGCCTCCGCCCCTGACACCGTCGAGCCCGTGGACGCGCTCGTCGACCTCACCATCGCCGCACCCAGCGCGCCGTCCAGCCTGCACGGCGCCTACCTCGCCGCTCTGGACGCACTCCCCCGCCACCTGGCCGGCACCGGGTACGCACCGGCGGGCCTGCCCGTCCTGCGTGAGGCGATCGCGCAGCGCTACCGCGACCGCGGGACCCCGACGACGCCCGAGCAGATCCTGGTGACGACGGGCGCCCAGCAGGCGATCCACCTGCTGGTCGCCGCGCACGCCGGCCCCGGCGACCGCGTCGCCGTCGAGCACCCGACGTACCCGCACGCGATCGAGGCGGTCCGCGCGGTCGGCGCCCGGCCGGTCGCCGTCCCCGCCGGTCCGGACGGCGTCGACCTCGACCTGCTCGAGTCGACGCTGCGGCAGTCCGCACCGCGCCTCGTCTACCTCATCCCTGACCACCGCAACCCGACCGGGACAAGCCTGACCGGCGCGGAGCGGGAGCGCGTGCGCAGCCTCGCCCGGCGGCACCGCACCCTCGTCGTCGGCGACGAGGTCCTGCGCGACCTCACGCTCGACGGCCCGGAGCCCGAGCCGTTCGACGGGGACGGGACCGGCGGCGCGCACGTCGTCTCGATCGGGTCCGTGTCCAAGGCGTTCTGGGGTGGGCTGCGCGTCGGGTGGGTGCGGGCGCACCCGGACCTCGTCGCCCGCCTCGCCGTCCGACGAGGCCACGTGGACATCGCGACGCCGGTGCTCGAGCAGCTCGTCGCCGCCGAGCTGCTGACCGCGGACGACGGCACGCTCGAACGCCGGCGAGCGGGCCTGCGCGAGCGCCGCGGCCTGCTGCTCGACGCGCTCGCCGACGAGCTGCCCGGGTGGCGGCCCAACGCACCGGCCGGCGGCCTCGCGCTCTGGGTCGACCTGGGCGCTCCCCTGTCGTCGGCGCTCGCCGCCCTCGCGCCACGCCACGGCGTGCGTGTCGCGGCCGGCACCGCGTTCTCCGTCGACGGCAGCTTCGAGGACTACCTGCGGATCCCGTTCAGCGCGTCGCCCGACGACCTGCGGCGCGCTGTCACCGGCCTGCGGCGGGCGTGGACCGACGTGGGCGGCGAGGCGCACGGCCTCGTGGGCCGACCCGCGACGGCGATGGTGGTCTGAGACCTCAGGCCTGCGGGAGCGGCAGCGTCGCCGCGACCGGCTCGCCGTGGTGCAGCAGCGTCGCGGCCACGACACCCTGACCCGCGAGCGACCGCCAGTGCTCACCGATCCACTGCTCGGCGTCGTAGCGCGTGGTGAACACGGGACTCGTCGGGAGTCCGGGCGACTCCGGAGACGCGGCGTCGAGCCGCCACTCCCACTGCGGCCGCAGCACCATCACGCCGCTCCGCTCGTCGCGGTCTCGCTCGTAGACGTCTCGCCGCCACGGTCGCGCGCGAGCGCCCGGCCGATGCGCGCGGCCCAGAACGGTCCGCGGTAGATGAAGCCGGTGTACCCCTGGACGAGCGTCGCGCCGACGGCCAGGTACTCGAGCGCGTCGGCAGGCGTGCTGATGCCGCCGACGCCGATGATCACGGGGTCCGGACCCAGCCGGTTGCGCAGGCGGGCGACGACGTCCAGGCCGCGCTCGAGGACGGGCGGACCGGACAGCCCGCCGGGGCCCAGGTCGTGCGCGATCGTCGTGTTGACCGCGACCACGCCCTCGAGACCGAGCTCGGCGGCGAGCTCCGCCACCGCGTCGACGTCGTCGTCCGTCAGGTCGGGCGCGATCTTGACCAGCAGCGGGACGTCCGGGCGCCCCGCGCGCGCCGTCGCCTCGTCGGCCGCCGCACGGGTGGCCTGCAGGATCGGGCGCAACGCCGCGACGGACTGCAGGTCGCGCAGGCCGGGCGTGTTGGGCGAGGAGACGTTGACCACGAGGTAGTCGGCGAACGGTGCGAGGCGGCCGGCGCTGATCGCGTAGTCGTCGGGCGCCTCCTCCACGGGCGTGACCTTCGTCTTGCCGATGTTCACCCCGACGACGAGGCGACGACCCCGGCGGGTCGAGCGCAGCTCCGCGAGACGTTCCGCGACCGCGGCCGAGCCCTGGTTGTTGAAGCCCATCCGGTTGCGCAGCGCGCGGTCGTCGAGCACGCGCCACAGCCGCGGCGGCTCGTTGCCGGGCTGCGGGTGCGCGGTGACGGTGCCGACCTCGACGAAACCGAACCCGAGCATCGTCAGACCCTCGACCCCGCGCGCGTCCTTGTCGAAGCCGGCCGCCACGCCGAAGCGGGACGGGAACCCGCGCCCCAGCGCCCGCACGGAGCCGCTCGCGGGCGGGGTCATCACGCCGGCGATCACGTCACGCAGGACGGGCACGCGCCCGACCCCGCGGATCAGACCGAACGCGACCTCGTGGGCGTGCTCGGGGTCCATGCGGCGGAAGACGAGGTCGAAGAGCAGCCGGTACACGCCGTTCACCCTACGGTGGCGGCGCCGCCGTCGTCGGTCGAGTCCGCGGCGGCCACGTCGTCGGGCGCCCGGCGGCCCGTGCGCCAGAGCCAGAGCAGACCGAGGAACGGGAGCACCAGCGGGATGTACCCGTACCCGGCACCGAAGCCCGACCACACGGTCTCGTCGGGGAACTCGCCCACGTCGACCACCGACAGCGTGCCGACCACCAGCACGCCCACCAGCTCGACGAGCACGGTGACCCACGCCAGGCGGCGGCGATCGGTCGCGAGCGCGATCGTGGCCAGGATGTAGACGACGCCCGAGAACAGCGAGAGCAGGTAGGCGACCGGCGCGTCGGAGAGCTTGGTGGCGACCTGGTAGATCCCGCGCGCCGTCGCCGCCAGGGCCAGGATCCCGTACACGGCGACGAGCAGGCGGCCCGGACCGGAGCCGGTCGGACGGGTGGGTGCGACCTTGGTCACGAGACTCCCCAGATCTGCCACAACCGGTACTCGAGGAAACCGGTGGTGAGGGCGGCGACGAGCAGGACGACCGAGCTCCAGCGGGTGCGCTCGGCGAAGGCCCACGCGGCGGCGATGGGCAGGACGATGAGCTGCACCACGACGTAGCCCCAGAACAGGGCGGCGTCGACGTCGTGGTCCCCCGTGGCCAGGACCGCTGCGGCGATCACGCCCTGGACGACGAGCACGGCCTCGACCACGGCCCCGCCCCAGAGCTGACGCAGGACCACGGCCCGGTCGGCGGCCACGAACCATGCCGCCCACGCGGCCAGCGCGACGCACAGGGCGCCGACGAGCAGCGCGACGGGCAGGATCACGAGGCCCCAACCTACCGGCCCGAGCGCAGGGCCGTTGACGAGCGCCCGTGCGTCGCGGACTACCATCGAGACGTGATCTCGCTGACGTCCAAGTCCCCCGCCCGCCTGTCCGTCGACGCCCTCGTGGTGGCCGTCGGCCGATCCGGGGAGGCGGTGACGCCGCTGGACGCGGACTGGCTCCCCCAGGACCTCGCGCGGCTGATCAGCACGGATGCCGCGAAGCTGGGCATCACCGGCGCGGTCGACGAGGTGCGGCGCGTGCCCGGCATCGGCATCTCCGCCGCCGTCCTCGTGGTGACCGGGGTCGGCGACGTCGACGCCGTGACGCCCGAGACCCTGCGCCGGGCCGCGGGAGCCGCGGCCCGCGAGCTCGCCGGCACGTCGTCGGTCGGTCTGGCCCTCCCCGCGGTCGACGCTGCGCAGGTCGCCGCCGTCGCCGAGGGTGCCCTGCTCGGCGCCTACTCCTACGACCGCTACGCCAAGGCCCGGGCCGCGGTCGAGCGCTTCGAGCTCGTGACCGACCGGACCCGCGACGCCGCCGCCAAGAAGGCCGTCGCGCGCGCCGAGGTGATCGGGGACGCCGTGCGCGCGACCCGCGACCTCGTGAACACCGCCCCCAACGACCTGTTCCCCGCCGCCTTCGCGGACCTCGCCAAGGTCGCGGCCAAGGAGGCCAAGGGCGTCAAGGTCTCGGTCCTCGACGAGAAGGCGCTGGTCTCCGGCGGCTACGGAGGCCTGATCGGCGTCGGCCAGGGCTCCACCCGCGGCCCGCGCCTGGTGCGCGTCTCCTACTCGCCGTCGCGCCCGCACGCCTCGGTCGCGCTGGTCGGCAAGGGCATCACGTTCGACTCGGGCGGCATCTCGATCAAGCCCGCCGCCGGCATGGACGCGATGAAGTCCGACATGGCCGGCGCCGCGGCCGTGCTGCACACGGTCGTCGCGGCGGCTCGCCTCGAGCTGCCCGTGGCCGTCACCGGCTGGCTGTGCCTCGCCGAGAACATGCCCTCGGGCAGCGCGCAGCGCCCGTCGGACGTCATCACGATCCGCGGCGGCAAGACCGTCGAGGTGCTGAACACCGACGCCGAGGGCCGCCTGGTCATGGCCGACGGCCTGGTCGCCGCCGTGGAGGAGAAGCCCGACGTCGTCCTCGACATCGCCACCCTCACGGGTGCGCAGATGGTCGCGCTCGGCTACCGCGTCTCCGCGGTCATGGGCGCCGACGACGTGCGCACGGAGATCGTCGACGCCGCCACCGCGACCGGCGAGCAGTTCTGGCCCATGCCGCTGCCCGCCGAGCTCCGCGCCGGCCTGAAGTCCAAGGTCGCCGACCTGGCCAACATCGGCGACCGGTTCGGCGGCATGCTGACCGCCGGGGTCTTCCTGCGTGAGTTCGTCGGCGAGACGCCGTGGGCCCACCTCGACATCGCCGGACCGTCCTTCAACGAGAAGGGCGCCCACGGCTACACGCCGGTCGGCGGCACCGGTGTGGGCGTCCGCACGCTGCTCGGGTTCCTGGAAGCGCGCGCCGCGCGCTGATCCCGGCCGACGACGCCCGTCAGACGATCTTGCGCTGCCGCTCGATCTTCTGGCGGGCGTTGTAGTCCCGGACCCGCTGCGGGTAGCCCGTGCGCTGGACGTCGTAGGCAGGGATGCCGAGCGCACGAGCGAGCTTGGCGGCCGTCGCGCCGTCCGGGACACGACGTCGGGTCCACTCGCCGTCCGTGGCCACGAGCATCACGGTGGTCTGCGTGACGTTGGTGGCGGGCTCGATGTAGGCCTCGACGCCGACCCGCGTCTGCACGAACTCACGCAGGTGCGCGGTGGTGGCGTCACGCGCGGCGCGGTCGCTCGTGTCGGCGGCAGGCGTCGGCGTCGACGCGCGGCGTCGGGAGAACAGGCCCATGCCGTGCAGATTATCGGCCGCGCGCGTCGTTCGGGGCCGGTTCTGACAGGTCCCGACGGACTCGTCGCGCCTCGCCGTCGCCGCGAGACCGCTGCCCGGACCACTGTTCCGAGCGTCACACGTCCCACGGCGCGGTCCGGTTCGTTGCGGACCTGGCTTGATGACAAGATGGACGACGAGCATGAGACCGACACGTCTCTACGTCTGCGTATGAGGAGTCTGCACGTGGCCGACACCAACGGCACCGCTTTCGACATCATCGTCCTGGGAGCGGGGAGCGGCGGCTACGCCGCGGCGCTGCGCGCGGCCCAGCTCGGCAAGAACGTCGCCCTGATCGAGGCCGGCAAGCTGGGCGGGACCTGCCTGCACAACGGCTGCATCCCGACCAAGGCCCTGCTGCACGCCGCCGAGCTGGCGGACAACGCTCGAGAGGGTGAGCACTACGGCGTGCACTCCTCGCTCGAGCGCATCGACATGGCCGGGGTGAACCAGTACAAGGACACCGTCATCGGCGGCCTCTACAAGGGTCTGCAGGGGCTGATCAAGTCCCGCAAGATCACGGTGGTCGAGGGCTGGGGCAAGCTCGTCGGGACCGACGCCGTCGAGGTCGACGGCACGCGGTACACCGCAGAGCACATCATCCTGGCGACCGGCTCGTACGCCCGGTCGCTGCCCGGCCTGGACATCGGCGGCCGGGTCATGACCTCCGACCAGGCCCTCACGCTGGACTGGGTGCCGAAGTCGGCGCTCATCCTCGGCGGCGGCGTCATCGGCTCGGAGTTCGCGAGCGTCTGGAAGTCGTTCGGGGCGGACGTCACGATCATCGAGGCGCTTCCCCACCTGGTCCCCAACGAGGACGAGGCGCTGTCCAAGGCGTTCGAGCGCGCGTTCCGCAAGCGCGGCATCAAGTTCAACCTGGGCGTCCGCTTCTCCGGCGTCACGCAGGACGACAACGGC
>Ga0160439_1000733_pt1 | contig 12550 bp, 14 predicted proteins | sample HID1975M_E0MG_FD_108201 | JGI IMG/M metagenome (GOLD analysis project Ga0160439, IMG submission 108201) | Enriched soil microbial communities from UW Madison campus, WI, USA - HID1975M_E0 MG | ecosystem: Environmental > Terrestrial > Soil > Unclassified | place: USA: Madison, Wisconsin... | reverse complement strand
TAAGCCACACTTCCCAGCCCAGACCCCAGGCACCCAGCGTTGGGTTTTCCCAGTTGTCTTCTACGAAGCGAATGTCATGAATCGTTGGGTCCATACCCAGCTCTTTAAGCGACCCAAGGTACAACTCCTGAATGTTTTCTGGAGAAGGCTTGATGACCACCTGGAACTGATAGTAGTGCTGTAAGCGGTTCGGGTTTTCACCGTAACGGCCATCGGTAGGACGGCGAGATGGCTGCACATATGCAGTCGCCATCGGCTCTGGCCCTAAAGCCCGCAGGCAAGTCATTGGGTGAGAGGTGCCGGCGCCGACTTCCATGTCCAAAGGTTGAACAATGGTGCAGCCCTGGCGAGCCCAGTAGTCCTGTAAAGTCAGGATCAGGCCTTGAAAGGTCTTGGTATCAAACTTTTGCATGTTGATTTCGCACGCGTTCGAGAGGGTTAAAAAGAGAAGCGGCCAGTATACCTTTTGATGGCAAGATATACAGCCCGAATGCACGTGCGTTTGCCTTGCGTTGCGGCTTTATGTCGTCGAAAGGTGCAAGAATTGACCACTTTCGTCAAAGGAGCAGGTGAATCCTTCCCGGCGCGTGGTGCTGCCAAGAATCTCATAGCTCCCCTGATACTGTTTAAAATCCACTACGCTGATGCGATCGGCGCGCGTGTTGTAACGATGCGCCGCTTCTCCTTTGCAGGTTTCGATCATCGCTTCGCCCTGGATGGCCGGATGCTGAGCGACTTGCGCGTATTGTGGGTGTTGTTCCGAATGACTACAGGCACTGAGTAACACGGCGGTAAAAATTAGCAGCCAACGGCAATTTTTTATTTTTGGCATCATCATTAGTTATGTGTACGTTAAAATCGTTATTGTTATTCAATAATTAACAGGTATTCCGCATTCTGCAAATCCACTTTATATCTGGCAAGAGCACGAAGACAAAACTCAGATAAATCACGGTCAACAACACCAGAGGAACCCATGCAGCAGCAAAAAATTAACTGGATTGACAATCTGCGTGGAATTGCATGCCTGATGGTCGTCATGATTCATACCACGACCTGGTACATCACCAACGCAAATATCGTCAGTCCGTTTAGTTGGGATTTATCGAACGTACTGAATTCGGCATCCCGCGTCAGCGTCCCGCTGTTCTTCATGATTTCAGGTTATCTGTTTTTTGGAGAGCGCAGTGCGCAGCAGCGTCACTTTTTGCGCATCGTCACATGCTTGTTGTTTTACAGCGTGATAGCGCTTATCTACATCAAACTCTTCACGCCAATTAATGCCGGACTTTCTCTGCGCTATATCCTGCAAAAACCGGTGTTTTATCACCTGTGGTTCTTCTTTGCGATCATGGTCATCTACCTTCTGTCGCCTTTGATTCAGGTGAAAAAAGTCAACGCAACGGTGATTCTTGGGCTGATGGTGTTGCCAGGCGTTGTCGCCAATCCCAACACCGTGCCGCAAACGCTGGACGGCTTTAAATGGCTACCGATTAATTTATATATTCGCGGAGACACGTTTTATTACGTGCTGTATGGCTTGCTGGGGCGTGCGATAGGCATGTTCGAGACGGACAAACGCTGGATTAGCGGGCTGGCCGCCGGAATTTTTGTGCTGTGTATTTTATCGATTTCGACGGGCACGCGCCACCAGTTAGAAGTGAACGGTAATTTTGCCGATACCTTTTATGTTTATTGCGGGCCGCTGGTGTTTATCGCCGCGATCGGTTTGCTGGTGCTGGTAAAAAATTGCCTCAACAGCCGCCCGTTGCCGGGGCTGACATTAATCTCGCAACACTCGCTGGGAATTTACGGCTTCCATGCGCTGATAATCCACTTCTTGCGCACCCACGGTTACCAAATCACAAGCTCTCCGGTGCTCGATATTCTGTGGATTTTCGGCGTCACGCTGGCCGGAAGTTTGTTACTTTCCATGGTATTGCAACGCATCGACACCCGAAAAATGGTGAGCTAAATAAAAGACGGGAGTAAAGTAAGCGCACACAAATTGTGGACATCAATGGATGAAGCAATGAATTATCAAGTGACGTCGCTTTACTTCTATTCCGTCAAATATTTGCTGTGGGCAACGCTATGTTTTGGGCTGAATTTTTTCGGCTGCCAGGCACCGTTTCTCTACCTGATGGTGATCGGTATTGTTTTCCCGGTTTTAATTTCTATCCGGCTTAACACCTTGACCGAACAGGGCGCGGTGCGCAGTAACCGTGAGACGCATGACTGGCTGGTTTTCGTGAGAGGCATCCCGGTTCAGGAAAAACGTCGGCACTTAAGCAACCCGTTTTTCTACAGCACGCAACGGGCCACGCAGTTCTTCCTGAAAGGATTTTTACTTCGCGCGGCGCTACAGGCATCGATCATCGGCTGGACGATATTTCGCTGGCCGCCTGCCCAGGAATGGTGGGTCTACGCCGCAGTCGTGGTGGCCTTGCTGGTGATGCTCTACAGCCTTTGGCATACGCTGTGCAATCTGTACGCGCTCTATAAAGATAACTGGGAAGTCGAAAGCTTCACGTCGCAGACCGAGAGCCAGTGGTTCCGCGCTTTCTTTAGCTGGGGCAAGAACAGGTAAGGCGCTCTGGAAAACTTGCTCACTCCGTTTTAATGAGCATTGCGCATCCGGGCGCGATGCAACTGGCGGGGGGAAGAAAACCCCGCCGCAATCGCCGCCTGCTCCATACGCTGCCCTTGCAACAAGCGCTGTTCAGCCACCGCCAGGCGCAATTGTTCTAAATAGTCCCGCACTGAAATTCCCAAATGCTGCTGAAAAAGCCGCGCCAAATGGCGTGAGCTGACATGAACTTTGTCGGCAATTTCCTGCACATCCCACGCTGATTCAGGTGCTGCCGAAAGCAAATCCTGAGCGCGATGCACTGCCGGATGAATATGGTTACGGTAGCGCAGCCACGGCGATAGTTGCGGGTCGTCGCCCGAACGGCGGAACCACACCACCATCTCACGCGCCACATCCAGCGCGGCTTTCGGCCCGCAATAGCGGTTAATCAGATGCAGCGAGAGATCGATGCCGGACGTGATTCCAGCGCTGGTCCAGATGCCCCGATCTTCGATAAAAATGCGGTTCTCTTTCACCTGCGCGGTGGGTGCCGCAGCGCGTAATCGCGCCAGCACATCGTGATGGGTGGTGCACTGCACGCCATTCATCAGCCCGGCTTTCGCCGCCAGCAACGAACCGGAACAGACGCACATTAAATTGAGTTGCTGGCTGTGAATCTGCGGTTGCAGGCGCGTCAGCCAACGGCGCACCGCTTCAGCCTGCGGCGTGTCAAAGTAGCGGTTTGAATCACAAACCCCAGGCAGCACCAGCAAACTGCCTGCCGGGAAACTTTCCGGCAGCGGTTCGATGCCAGAAAAGTTCAGTCCGATGGAGGTGGAAACGTGTGGGTCCGGGCCAATGAAATGCAGGTGAAAGGCATCCCCCGCCAGCGCCAGCGTTTCCGCAGGGCCGGTTAAATCGAGCGACAAAACACCAGGCAAAACAACGAACCAGACCCCAATACTCACGATAATGACTCCAGGCACTCGGCAACGGTTTGAATTTCCGCAAATCGCCCTGCCAGCACGGTTTCAGTGCGGTGGCGCAGGGTTTGCGTATCCAGCGTAACCCCTTTCCAGCTCATCGGGAAGGTGAGCATCGCCTCACTGACAAATGAAACGCGATAACCCAAATCCGACGCCACTCGCGTGGTGGTTTCGCAGCACTGTTCGGTGCGAATCCCGCAGATAATCAGGTGGTTAATATCACGGCTACGTAACCAGAGATCGAGGCCAGTATCGGTAAATGCGTTGTGTACGTGTTTCTGGAATGTCACATTTGCCTGATGCTGCAAGAAAGGCATCGGTTTAACGTAGCCTGATTCAAGTGAAAACGGGCTTTGATCGTCAACATGGAAGATATCCACGACGGGTATTTTCAAATCCTGGCAGCCGGAAATGAGTTGCGAAATGGCCTGCTGGAATGCCGGAAAGTCATCTTCTTGCCAGTAATCGCGATGGAAAAAAGATTGCTGCGTGTCGATATTGATCAGAGCGGAACGGGACATTTTCGGACTCCTTCACTTTGGGTGTAAAGCCATTGTGGCAGGGGTTAGCGTGGTTGCTAATACCAAAAACGGACAGAGTGAGGGTGAATTAGGACAAAAAAAGCACCCGTTACCGGATGCCTTAAAAATAAATATTATTCTTATTCAGAAGATTCATTTATATAGATATTGTCTTCAACTTTATTATCGCTATCACGCACGTTTTTCTGTACTGCTACGGCACCAAATAAACTCAAGAAATATGCCAGGCCGTAAAAACCTTTTTCACTCAGAAGTAGCGTTGCATTCCACAGCCCGATGACTAAAAGTGCAACCGAAATAACAAAAGCGATAAGGCACATTGCGTGATACATATTGGTCGTGGGGATTGATTCTAGTCTATCACGCACGGTTTTTTGCAGAGAAACCGCTGCAAACAGGCCTAATATCAGAACAGAAAAATAGTACCCTTTTTCATTGAGTTCCATCTGCGCATTCCACAAACCAAGCAGATAAACAACTATGCCGCCGATAAGAGCTATCCAGGACACTATATTAAAGGCTGTCGATGTTCCCGTAATTCTTGCTTCCAAAAGGTATTCCTTCACGTTTAAATTAATAACGCGCCATGATTAACTTAACGTTTTTTGGAAGTAAAGTTCATTCAGCCCGCTCTGGATAAATTCAGAATCTATCGTTCCCTTTAATCTATGCATTCGATTGGATACATATAAAATATGTATAGCTACTTATCTTTTGCGTTTGAGGCGCAAGGGAATTGAGAAGTGTTGTAATCGAGTGGAATGTGCCGGATGACGCTTACGCTTATCCGACCTACGAAACACCAGGCCTTTGTAGGGTAGATAAGCGCCAGCGCCATCCACCAGCGGGTGTAAATTATGTTACTCTCCAGAAAGTTACCCTTCGGAGAAAACCATGAACAGCAAGGCTGCGCGCCCCACGATAAGCGACGTCGCGAAAGCGGCAAAGACCGGAAAAACCAGTGTTTCCCGCTATCTTAACGGCGAGCAAAATGTGCTGTCAGACGATCTTCGTTTGCGCATTGAAACGGCGATTGCCGAACTTGATTACCGCCCAAGCCAAATGGCTCGCGGCCTGAAACGTGGGCGAACCCGCTTAATTGGCCTGATCATCGCCGATATCACTAACCCCTACTCCGTCGATGTGTTGAGCGGTATCGAAGCCGCCTGCCGTGAAAAGGGCTTTACGCCGCTGGTCTGTAACACCAATAACGAAGTGGATCAGGAGCTGCATTATCTCGATTTGCTGCGCAGTTATCAGGTGGAAGGAATTGTGGTGAACGCCGTGGGCATGCGCGAAGAAGGGTTAAATCGCCTGCAACAATCGGCCTTGCCGATGGTGCTGATTGACCGCAAAATTCCCGATTTTGCCTGTGATGTCGTAGGCTTAGATAACACCCAGGCGGCAACTACGGCGACTGAACACCTGGTCGAACAAGGGTTTGAAGCCATTCTTTTCCTCAGCGAACCGCTCGGCACAGTGAACACTCGCCGCGAGCGCCTGAATGCGTTTCACGCCACTCTCAAACGCTACCCAGGCATTGTTGCCGAAAACGCCGAAGTGCCTTTGCACGAAGCCGATTTGATGGACAATACCCTGCGCCAGTTCCATTCTGCGCACCGTGGTATGCGCAAAGCGGTGATTTCAGCGAATGGCGCGCTTACCCTTCAGGTGGCCCGTTCACTGCGCCGCATCGGCCTGCACTGGGGCAGCGATATAGGCCTGCTTGGCTTCGATGAACTCGAATGGGCGGAGCTTGCCGGAGTCGGCATCACCACTCTTAAACAGCCAACCTGGCAGATTGGTTACGCCGCGCTTCAACAGGTCGTGAAGCGCATTGAAGGCGGCAGCGACACCGTTTATGAACAGGTCTTTTCCGGCGAATTAATCGTTCGCGGTTCAACCGTCCGTTAATCAATGTTCGTGATAGCGATCATAAATTGAACATGCCTGGCTTTTCTTTGGAACCGGTTCCATCTAGCGTAATAGTTATATTAGGTAGATGAACCTGGCCGGAGAAACGAATGCCGAGAAAAATTATTGTCGTCACCGCCGCTTACGGGCATGACCGCATCGCCGCAATGGGCGGCCAACAAGCGCTGTTGCCGATTATCGCAAGTGCCGGAGCTGACGGTGTTGAAATCCGTCGCGAATTATTAAATCACATTCAGCTTGATGCCTTGCCTGCGCTTGCCCAGCAAATTGCTGAACACCGGCTCGATGCCTGTTATTCCGCGCCGGAACCGCTGTTTGTTGAAGATGGTAAACTCAATCCGCTGATCCCTTCTTTGCTGCTCGAAGCCCACCAGCTCAACGCGAGCTGGTTGAAACTGTCTCTTGGTCACTTCCGTGGCAGCCAACAGTTCTCACTTTTACAACAGTGGCTTGAGAAAACAGACGTGCCTCTGGTCGTCGAAAACGATCAAACAAATTGCGGAAAACTCGCGCCAATGCAGCGCTTCCAGGCCGCCTGTAATGTGCTAAACCTTCCAGTGACGCTGACATTTGATATGGCCAACTGGCTGTGGGTGGATGAATCCCCAGAAGCCGCAGCCCGCGTGCTTGCACCGTCGGTCAGCTATATCCACGTCAAAGCCGCCGTGGCGCACCATTACCACTACCGGGCGATCGCGCTCGATGACGCGGAACCGCGCTGGCTTGAATTACTGAATAACCTGCCAGCCGATGCGCCGCGCGGAATTGAATTTCCGCTCGAAGGCCGTGACCTGACGGCTGTTACGCGCCATTACGTCAACTTATTACGCGAGGAGTAAGCGATGTCGACCCAACTTGATGTCATCACCATAGGTGAAGCGATGGCGATGTTTGTCGCCAGCCAAAGCGGTGATTTAGCCGCCGCAGAACAGTTCGTTAAGCGCGTGGCGGGAGCGGAGTTAAACGTTGCCACGGGGCTTGCGCGTCTTGGCCTGAAAGTGGGCTGGGTCAGCCGGGTGGGCAACGACTCTTTTGGTCGCTATGTGCTGCAACAACTGGCGAAAGAGAATATCGACAGCCGTGGCGTGACGACAGACGAACGCTTTGCTACAGGCTTTCAACTTAAATCTAAAGCAGAAAATGGAACCGATCCCATTGTGGAATACTTCCGTAAAGGATCGGCGGCCAGTCATCTTTCTACCGCTGATTTTGATGAAGAGTATTTTGGCTCGGCACGCCATCTACATTTAAGCGGCGTGGCGGCAGCGCTGTCGGATAGTTCATTAGAACTGCTCAATCACGCTGCTCGCGTGATGAAGCAGCAAGGGAAAACCATTTCGTTCGACCCTAATCTGCGCCCGGTTCTCTGGAAGAGTGAAGCCGAAATGGTGAAACAATTGAATCAACTCGCCTTCCTGGCAGACTGGGTGCTGCCTGGATTAAGCGAAGGCGCGATTCTGACCGGCCACAAAACACCAGAAGCAATTGCCGATTTCTATCTCGACCACGGCGTTAAGACCGTGGTGCTGAAAACGGGTGCTGACGGCGCATGGTACAAAACGGCCTCAGGTGATAAAGGGGCAGTAAGTGCGGTAAAAGTCGAGAACGTCGTCGATACCGTCGGCGCAGGCGACGGTTTTGCAGTGGGCGTGATAAGCGCCCTGCTTGAAGGGAAAACCTTAGAACATGCCGTCAGCCGCGGGAATAAAATCGGCTCACTGGCAATTCAAGTCATCGGCGATAGCGAAGGGTTACCGACCCGTAGCTCGCTTGGCGAATAAACAAAGACTGCATCCGCTGTGCCCTACACCCGGCATGATGCGACTCTCCTCAACATAGAGGCAAGCCCATGAAAACCCATTCCCTTGCATCAAAGACAATCGCGCCAAAACGTTGGTGGTACATCATGCCAATCGTGTTTATCACGTACAGCCTGGCGTACCTCGACCGTGCCAACTTTAGTTTTGCTTCCGCCGCAGGTATCAACGACGATCTCGGTATCACCAAAGGGATTTCCTCCCTGCTTGGAGCGCTGTTTTTCCTCGGTTATTTCTTCTTCCAGATCCCCGGCGCGATGTACGCCGAACGCCGCAGCGTACGCAAACTGATCTTCGTTTGCCTGATTTTGTGGGGCGGTTGCGCGTCACTCACCGGCATGGTTAGCAATATCCCCGCGCTGGCGGCGATTCGCTTTATCCTCGGCGTGGTAGAAGCGGCCGTGATGCCCGCAATGCTGATTTACATCAGTAACTGGTTCACTAAGTCTGAACGCTCACGGGCTAACACCTTCTTAATACTCGGTAATCCGGTCACGGTGCTGTGGATGTCGGTGGTTTCGGGCTATCTGATTCAGGCCTTTGGCTGGCGTGAAATGTTTATCTTCGAAGGTATCCCGGCCGTTATCTGGGCATTCGCCTGGTGGATGCTGGTAAAAGATAAACCTGCGCAAGTTGGCTGGTTGTCTGATGCAGAAAAATCCGCGTTGCAGGCTCAACTGGAAAAAGAACAGCAAGGGATTAAAGCGGTGCGCAACTACAGCGAAGCGTTCCGTTCGCGTAATGTCGTGCTGCTGTGTATGCAATATTTCTGCTGGAGTATTGGTGTATACGGCTTTGTATTGTGGCTGCCGTCAATCATCCGAGGTGCAGGGACGGCAGGCATGGGCATGGTGGAAGTTGGCTGGTTGTCATCGGTTCCTTATCTGGCGGCAACTATCGCGATGATTGTGGTTTCATGGGCTTCGGACAAAATGCAGAACCGTAAGCTGTTTGTCTGGCCGCTGCTGCTGATTGGCGCGCTGGCGTTTCTGGGTTCGTGGCTGGTTGGTGCCGATCATTTCTGGGTTTCCTACACTTTGCTTGTGATTGCCGGTGCCGCCATGTATGCGCCGTATGGCCCATTCTTCGCCATTATTCCTGAAATGCTGCCACGCAATGTTGCAGGTGGCGCGATGGCATTAATCAACAGTATGGGTGCGCTCGGTTCGTTTGTCGGCTCCTGGTTTGTTGGCTACCTCAACGGGGCAACCGGCAGCCCGTCTGCATCCTACATTTTTATGGGGGTAGCATTGCTCGCGTCAGTGTGGCTAACTCTGATAGTGAAACCTGCGACAAACCAACAAGTTCCAGCGGCAGCACACCACGCCTGATCGCTCAATCCGGGCGGTCGTTGCACCGCCCGGTTGTATTTAACTGTTAACGGAGAACGTCATGAAGCCGTCCGTCATCCTCTATAAAACGTTACCTGACGACCTGCTTGCCCGTCTTGAAAGTCACTTCAGCGTCACTCAAGTCAGTTCCCTCAGCCCTGAAAATCTCCAGCAACACGCCGATGCTTTTGCCAAAGCTGAAGGGATTTTGGGTTCCAGTGAAACGGTGGGTAAAGAGTTTTTGTCTCATACACCTAAGCTGCGCGCCGCCTCTACCGTTTCCGTTGGCTACGACAATTTTGATGTGGACGCGCTGACCTCACGCGGTATCGCACTGATGCATACGCCAACCGTGCTGACTGAAACCGTCGCGGATACCATGATGACACTGGTGTTGGCGACCGCTCGCCGTGCGGTAGAAGTAGCCGAACGTGTCAAAGCTGGCGAGTGGAAAGGCAGCATCGGCGCGGACTGGTTTGGTATCGACGTGCATCACAAAACGCTGGGTATTTTAGGCATGGGCCGTATTGGCCTGGCGCTGGCGCAACGTGCGCACTTTGGCTTTAACATGCCGATTCTGTATAACGCGCGTCGCCATCATCAGGAAGCTGAAGACCGCTTTAACGCCCGTTATTGCGACCTTGACACCCTGCTGGCCGAATCCGATTTCGTCTGTATTTCCCTGCCGTTGACCGATGAAACGTATCATCTGATTGGCGCTGAACAGCTGGCGAAAATGAAATCTTCAGCGATTTTGATTAACGCCGGACGTGGCCCGGTGGTTGACGAAAAAGCGTTAATTCAGGCACTGGTTGACGGCAAAATTCACGCCGCTGGGCTGGATGTCTTTGAGCAGGAGCCGCTACCGGTGGACTCACCTTTGCTTAGCTTGCCGAACGTCGTGGCGCTTCCGCACATCGGTTCTGCGACGCACGAAACTCGCTACAACATGGCTGCATGTGCGGTAGATAATTTGATTGCGGCGCTGACAGGAGATGTGAAAGAGAACTGTGTGAACCCGCAGGTATTGAAGTAATTGATTGTTGGCGGATGACGCTTGCGCTTATCCGCCCTACGAACGATAACCAGTAGGTCGGGCAAGCGCAGCGCCCCCGACATATTGACTAAAGCCAGATTAGAAATCAGTCTTAGAAAAACCAGTCATTTCTTCGAGACCCATCTCACGGCCTAGCGCCGTCATTGGATGGACGATAACCAGGCCACGTACCGCTTTTTTCAGAGCGCCCATGTTGGCTTGTTCTTTCTTGGTGATTGGACGTTTGTACGGCAGTGCCATCAGTTTTTGTGCTTCTTTGCTCAGCTTCTGGTTGCGCACCGCTTGCAGGCGCACGATCTCAATTTCCAGCTTCGCTTTCTCTTTTTCCATCTCAGCGTACTTTTCAGCATCGTTGATCAGATGCAGTTCTGGCATCTCGTGGCGGATAAGATCGAGGCGATCGCTCAGGCGTTTGATTTCTGCTTTTTCGATTTCTTTCATTTTTGATTAACCGTGAATAACTTTCATTGCTGGCAAGGATACACCATTCGGCGTAAGAGGGCGAAAAGGGAGTTCGGTCAGAATTACTTCTGGAAGGCTTTTTTTAAGCTGATCCGCGAGATCAGCTCGGTCAAAGAGAGCACCATCGTCGAACGAACGATTTGCTGGTAACGCTGTTTTTGCATAGCAAACAGCTCAGGATCGCTGCCATCCACAAACTTTGGCGTTGGCGGCAGGGCTGAAACACAATGCAATTCACCGAACGGGCCAAGCATCTCATCATCGGTAAAATTATATTCGTTACCGTCGTGGTTCAACTCTTCTCGCAGTGCCATTATCAACTCACAATCTTCGTACTCGACGCGATTGAGCACGCCAAGACCGTAGATAAGTTTGAGACGCACGGAAAGATCCCCTAACGGGCCATCGCCATCCAATAACGGTTCAACCGCGTATTTCACTGCATAATCGTCTTTACGGAAGACCTGCAACACCAGAATATTCACCGCTTCGGTAAGAAGTTCGACAGCGGCAATCAGCAGGCTACGTACGGTTTTCCCGGCATTAAGACGCTCAAGCACACGGTTTTCAAAGGCTTGGGTTTCTTCCATCTTTGCCTACATTACTAAAAGTATTATTGGGTGCAGCCACTTCTTGCTGCACCCGCTTTCCATCACTATTTGTTGCTGTATGCCTTCACCGCTTCTGCCACCACATCGCTGTTAGCATCAAGGCCGGAGATTTCGGCAAGTGTTGCTTGCGGGCCTTTTTCTGCCAGCAACTTCTCCAGCTCCTGCGCCTGTGGATCTTGCTCGCTACGGTAATGCATCGCCGCGGCAATACCTTCAACCAGGTTCAGGTGCGGCAAACCGTATTCGATAGTGCCCAACAGCGGCTTAATCAGACGGTCGCCCGCACTTAATTTACGCAGCGGCTGGCGGCCTACGCGCTCCACATCATCTTTCAGATACGGGTTCTCGAAACGACCAAGGATTTTCTGGATGTAGGCTGCGTGCTTTTCTGCATCAAAGCCATAACGCTTGATCAGCACCGCGCCGCTTTCATCCATCGCACCCTTCACGACCGCCCGGATTCTCTCATCGAGAATGGCATCGCGAATGGTCTGATGACCGGCCAGTTGACCAAGGTATGCGGTTATAGCATGCCCGGTATTCAGCGTGAAGAGTTTGCGCTCAACAAACGCCATCAGGTTATCAGTCAGTTCCATGCCAGGAATGTTAGGCAGCTCACCTTTGAACTGGGTTTTATCCACAATCCACTCGCTGAAGGTTTCAACGGTGACTTCAAGCGGGTCATTGGTGGCAGATTCTGACGGTGGAACGATACGGTCAACGGCTGAATCAACGAAACCTACATGCTGCTCAACCCAAGCCTGATCATCTTCAGAAAGTGCCTTCATCACGTGAGCTTTCAGCTGGCTGGTGCCGCGCACCATGTTTTCGCAGGCAATAATATTCAGGGTTTTTTCATTGCCGTTAGCACGACGCAGAACCAGACCTTTTGCCACGGCTGGCGCGATGCGCTCCAGCACAACCGGGCCGACGGCGGTTGTCACCAGGTCAACGTCGGCAATCAAAGTAACAACATCGTCGCCGATGCTGCTGACGGCATTCACATTAGAAACAGTATCGATTTGCTCTTGCTCACCAACCACATGAACCTGATAGCTGTGGCGCTCATTGAGCGCATCCAGCACGGTTTGGTTAACGTCAGCGAAGGTCAGTTGAATACCCGCGTCTGCCAGCAGTTTTCCGATAAAGCCACGGCCGATATTACCTGCGCCAAAATGTAATGCTTTCATGTCGTTCACCTTCTTAAATTTGAATTACCCGAGAGGGTTCGGGTGAG
>Ga0160439_1000728_pt1 | contig 12651 bp, 18 predicted proteins | sample HID1975M_E0MG_FD_108201 | JGI IMG/M metagenome (GOLD analysis project Ga0160439, IMG submission 108201) | Enriched soil microbial communities from UW Madison campus, WI, USA - HID1975M_E0 MG | ecosystem: Environmental > Terrestrial > Soil > Unclassified | place: USA: Madison, Wisconsin... | reverse complement strand
TTGAACCATTTATGTAGCCTGAAAGCTGATCATTCACGTCATCTACAGACGGAACATTTAGATTTGCTCGGGCCTGCTCATTATTTGCCAAATCAGCAAGGTTTTTATTTGACCTCAGCAAATGGGTAATAGGTAGCTTTTGGTCTGTTTCGTTTTGATTTATGAGTAATTGCGCTGAATCAACTGTGTCTGTTGCCGCAGGCAATTCAGTTAATTTAACTTTTTGTTCTGCCATTATGCTGTCCTGTACCAGGCTGCCTGATTAATATACTTATTCGTAATATCTACTTGAGCACTACTACCGGCATCGTCAGTGCTTCCTGAAAATGTATGCTTGTGAGAACCGATGGCTATGTTATGGGTATGATTCCCATTAGATGTTGTTCCTGACGAAATTTTCCCGCTACCTGAGTGCAATGCTCCTTGCTCTACGCCAACCTGCTGCGCAGCAACGCCTTGTGTATTTAACTGGTGAGTGTGAGCACCTGAGCTATTCGTGGTTTTTGTTCCATAATCAAACGTTTCAGTTTCACCTCTAAAGGGGTGATTGTGCTGGGGTAAGTTATTTACACTCAACGCAATGCTATCGGCACCACCAACTACCCCAACATCGCTTCCTGATGAATTGGCAATGCGAACAGTGCGACCGGAACCTGCAATTCTGGCCCACACAGTGCCAGGGAAAAGCACATTCGGATTAGCGGCAGAGTTAAACCAAATGGTTATTCCCTTTGGATAAATGCCGTTGATCATTGATTCGAGAAGAATTGCCAGTGTTATGGAGCGGTCATTCCCGGACTGATTTATATGTAGCAGGTCTTCTGAACCGGCCGCAGTAGCTGATGTAAGGTCGGTAAGGTATTTTAGTTGAATGTCTGCCATCAAGCCCCCTCAAGGTCAGCTACGCGTGCCTTTAAATCTGCTATTTGAGTGTATAAATCGTTAAGTAGCATGTTCAGGTGATTCGCTGCCAACTTGCTCCCTGCGGCAATTGAGCCATCAGGCATGCGCACGGGCGGGACAAATCCGCTAGCAATGATTTCATCAGGTACGGGCTCTTTGTTGTTCTGGCCGTCTGCATAAGTGACGTCAGTTGCTGCGAATGAGGTAATAGCCATTTAAATTCTCACTTAGGCATAGCGCCGCAAAGCATCGTCCCGGTGACACCATAGTCACGGGAGAAAATGAGTAGGTAATCGTCGTCAGCGACGCCAAGGTATGAGCCGTTTACTTCCAGAACGCCGGATACTGAGCCAGCTGCATCCAGATACGATCCACCAATGAACACGGAGCCTCGGTTAAGACCCAACGCCGTGTCGACATCAACCTGCATAGCGGTGTTAGACCCAACCTGAAGCGCCTGACCTGAGTTGGTATCAATACCGGCAAGTGAAAAGCCGTTGAGCCCATAGTCATGCGTTGAATAGGCGCGTACACCGGCGACTGACGCACGATCAACGATGGCGTTAATATTTGTCGGTACGTAAGGGCCAGTGGCGTGAACACTGAAAGCTGCCGGGAATAGCTCGACGAGCTCAACGTCTGCACTTGATGTCGTGGTGGCGGTTACGACCATCACGTTATCAGGGGTGCCACTGAATGCAGTTGCGAGCTTCGCCTGCATGATTGCGCGACGGTAATCGTCATCTGACATGCCATCCCGACCGACATCGACGTACTGTCCGAACCGGTCAAGCTCGATGCCGTGAGCGTTATAGATGCTCTGCGTCAGGTAGATATACTTTGCGCGGGCTTCTATCTCGGGATGCATGGTGCCGACAGCAGCAAACAGATCTGGCACCTGCCCGCCTTGTTTCAGCCAGTCAGTGGGCCGCTGACGTATCAGGGCGAGGAAATCAATATCAACCCATTCATCAGACACCTGTGACCTCCACGTTCGCAGCGGAGAAGGAAGCAAAGGAATTCTCTGCTACTGAAATATTGGTTTCAGCAAACGTGGTGCCGTCTGTGCTCACCGTGACTGTCATCTTTCCGATGCCCGTTGTGTTGGCGTAGATATAGCCGTAGATGCGCTGGGTGATCACGTCGTCACCAAGACCAAGTGTCGCGCCATATGCGACAACCCCCTGCTTAATTGCATCCACAACGGCAGCCGGAAGAGGCTCTTCAGTATCAAGCAGAACCACATCAACTTTGACGTAGATATCGACTTCGGTCGGTCGGGAGAAGTTTACCAGGTGAGGTCGTTCGAACCGGTCGTATACAGTGATGGCGATAGAGCCGTAGGTGGCAATGCCTGCACCTTTGTACTTCCAGATTGCGTCTGCAATATTCTGCTCAAGGCCACCAGATACGATGGTATGAATTGCTTTTGGTGGAATGCTATCCACTGTAGCCATGGTGTCGTTTTCGATGACCTTTGCCAGCGTCACCCCACTCACCTCGGTAATGAGTCTGGTCTCAATGGCTGGGATAGTCGCCGCACCACCTGAAGACGAACGGCTTTGATAGAGTCGCTGTCGGTAATCAGTATCAGATTCGCGATCTGAACCGGTAGCACCCTGAACCAGGTTGTTTACTGCAGTCCATCCAGTGATAGCGCTAACAGGATTATTCAGCCCGCCTACCGGGACAACAATTGGTCCTGCCTCGGTAGCTTCAAATATTGCCGGAGATCCGATTAGTTGCCATGACAGACCGGCTGTCAGCGATACTGCATAGCCCTCGATAAGGTTTTCAGAGGTCAGATGAATGACCGAACCATTGGCAGTGGCAGAGTACTGGCTTGTTTCGTCAACAACTGCAGCAAGACCTGTAGCGATGCTGTTAACCGTATCGCCTGATACTTTTGTGTAGGTATGGTCAACGCCGGCAACCCGGATTGTGTATGTGGTTTGCGTGTTGTTCGTTACCCGAACTTCACCATCGAGCAGTGTTGAGCGGGAAATTGAATAGTCAGCCGTTAGCCGGAATTGGTAGTTTCCGAAAGATGCCAGAGAGCCAGCGGGAACCAATCGGGACTCAGTTCCGTAAATAACCGCATTGACCTTCGTCGTTGTTTTACCGTGACGCGTAATGCCGCCCATCCAGTCGCCAAGCGCATCAAGAGCGAAACCCTCAGCCGATGCCAGGAAGCGACTGGACCACAGTTCTTCCTCCGTCTCGAAGTGAATAGCGTTCTGCTCTGCCTCAATCCCGATCCACTGGCCTGTTGTAGAGTCAGCTTCCCTGTTAACCGGCCCTACGACCGTCTCCATTGCATCACCGATTTCCTGGACCATTTCCGGTAATGTCGGCTTATCAAAGCCTGTTGCAGTAATGTAATCAGCCATAATCACCTTAATTCAGGCATAAAAAAGCCCCGCACGATGGCGAGGCATATTGAAGGGGGTATTACTCAGGGATACTGCACCAACCCGTAATCAGTGTTGGCTGTGAACTCGATACTCAGCTTTCTGTTTGCACGGTCAAAATTGTAGGTGAATTCGACTATTCCGGTAACGCCTTCTACCTCAAGAATCTCAGTCCTGATAGCTGAAAGCGCGCCATTTAGCGTCACCCGCTTGCCAAGCACATCCTGCAGATAAGGGGTGCCAAATTCACTATCAAGAAACCACTCGCCGCGCCACAGGTTGAGTCTGAACTCAATCTGCTGCCTCACCCGTTCCGCGCCGTCTACGTACTGCAGCAGGCCGTTGGTGAATACGACCTTGTTGTCAATCAGTCTGAAGTCGATCATTAGTTTTCCGGGCCTCCGGTAGTTCCGCCACTGTCACCTGGGTGACGGTGAGTGCCGATCTTAATTCCATTGATAACGACATCGCCAGTCACCTGCATGGTGCCGGTAATCGTCGCAACAGAAGCACCACCGCCACCGCCAGTCATGCCGCCTTGATAGGTAAATAACTGCTCTACAGTCATCTTTCCTTTAACGGTGTGCAGAGGGGTAATTTCCTCCACCCCGCCAGGTGCATTAATGGTCATTTTTCCGTTAGCGTCAAAAGCAATGAAAGCGTCACCGAAGTACATACGCATATCGTCGTTGCCTGGCACTGCATCGCTGTATCCGGCACCTGGTATCACGTAGGAGTCTACGATATCGAAACGCCTGGTGTCGTCACTTCCGTCTGTCGCCTGCTGGCACACAATCAGCAGGCACTGATCGCCAGGCTGAACTGGCCCTTTGATGCCCGCCTGCCCGTTGGCAAATTGAGGCCACACCATCCGTAAATCACTCAGCACCGGATAGGCGTTAGTGTCACCGTCAGCGTAAATCTTCTCGCCATCTGGCTTGACCGTCACCTTTCCCCCGCTGTAGCTAACCACTGTGCATGGCAGCGCAGTGTTTACCGTGTCCATTTCCGTGCTGACAAGCCGCCTTAGCGCCTCAACCACATCACTGTTATCTGCCATCAGATGAACCTCAACAGCGCTTCCACGCTCCATTCCTGCCCATGCGTATCGCCGCTGTAACGGGCCTCTTCCACCCGGAAAAACTCGCCATCAATGCCGCGTGATTTCACCTGTACGTAAGCGCCTGGGTAAATCGCCGGGTTGAGCAGTGACTTCACTCTGTAGCCCTGCACTTCGAGTGTCACCCTGTCTTTAAGCTTCGCGGTCGGGTCTTCAACATCAACCACCGTCCTTACAATGCCTTTCTGCCCGTACTTGATACCCTGCTTAGCGGCAGTTTTTTCTGTCATCGTTTTTGCTTCGCGGCGCGGGTATCCAATCATCCCTGTGTCTTTCGACAGAACAACTGCCGTATCTGCGTACACTCCACCCTTTTTGATGATCTGAATTTCGCTATCCTGTGCACTCCACTCCAGCCCAAGGTAATTGCACACCCGGTCCATAGCATCTCGCACCCTGCCGTTATAGGCGTAACCTCCGACATACTGCTTATCCTGCACCTTGCTGATGCTCATTTTTAATGGCAGGCCAAAGTTCTTGGCAACACCATTAAGCACGGTCATTGCCGAGGTGTTTGGTGGAAATGAAACGCTAATCTTTGCATCACGAAGCGGAATAACACTGTCCCTGAGCTCCATCTCTGTGATGATGTCAGGACCATCCTGATAGGTAAGACTTCGGCATGTGGTTCCGGTAAAGATGGTAATCGCGCCAATGTCGTTTACGTAGCCGGCCTTGATAATGACGATATTGTTTATCGTCTCCATCAGAGTGATTGTGCTGGGCGCGGCATTGTAGATTTTGAGGGATGCCTCGTTAGCAGTTTTGCTGGCAGTTTTCGTGATATCGAACTCAAAGCGAAGGTCTTTAATGCTGACGGCTTCGCCCTGCGGCTGACCTACGATTATCTCACCCGTTCGTAGAAACAAACTCATCTATTTCATCCTTAGTGGCGTACAACAGAAGGTGATCGCCTCCTATCGAATAGATATCAGGTCGCACCTTCTCACCGTAGGTACGGATGAAGTAAATGTCGCCAGTGAAACTATCGAAGCTGAAGCTTTTTAGTAGCGGGTAGTTCTGCACAAGTTTCACGCCGATGATGATTGGCAATGATTCCCGGTCGTAGATACCTAACGACCAGAATCCAAATCGCTCATTCCACCGCAGACGAAGTGAGACGGGTGTGTCATCAAACACAGCCTGAAGCGTCTGGTCCGTAAATCCAGCCTGAAAGTTAAGTGGGGTCATGGGGTCACATTGCCTATAATTTTACCGAGATAATCATGCAGTTTGCTTCCGGCACCAGACAGCCCATCGACAGTTTGACTTAATATTGAGCCAGTGTTTTTTCCAACGCTCTTCGTTGGCGTTGCCCGATTGGCTGTCGCTGCATCAGCTGAGTTCGAGGTTCCAGCCTTTGCAGACGCGCTGGATTTTCCTGCGTCCGTTTTCCTGACTCCGACTCCAGGGGGGATTTCTGTTGTTGCTGTGCTGACAATATTTGCCTGTACAGCATCAATCGTGAAGTTCACTGCGTCGCCATCTTCTACGCGTCGTGGAATGTTTATGCCCTGTATCAGCATATTTTCGTACGTGTAGTTTTTGGTGTAGATGGTCACCAACTCATTCGACAGATAAAGCGAATCGAGTAATTTTATCGCTGTATTAACCCGGTCCTCACCATCAAAACCGGTGGCTATGGCGTTTGATGCCTGAGTAAGCACACCAGTAATTGGCGCGTTGCTTATCATCCCTGCAATGGTTAGCTTTCGCGGCTGACGGATGATGTGATCTGATATCGGAGAGCCGTTCTCTACCGGGTTCATTGTCACATCACGATTCCATTCGTGCGTTTCCTGATCCAAGGTATCGAATTCAAGATTGCCCACGCTTGGGTCTGTAAGCCTGAAGGTGTTATCGCCTGAAGAATTCCACAGGAAGCCAAGCACGTCAGTTGCCATGCTAGCCTCCTGTGTTGAAATTCAGCGTATTGCCCAGTTTCGTAGACATTTCTCCATAGGCCTCTTGCGCTGACTGTTTCAGTACGCCTTGCTGCTCGGCAGAAGTCCCGGCCGGAACCGTAATATAAACATTGGTGTTCGGCGCAAATGTTCCACCCATTAGTGAGCGATCGCGGTCATATGCCGCTCCAGCACTTCTTGTCATGCTCTCAAGTGTGTTTGGCGCAGTAAGAATGCTCGATGGCATCGCGAGAGTGGCTTCATTATCCCGCTGGTTCTGGTTAAACGCATGCCAGTTCTTGGCAGCCCTTTGAAATGTGTTCTCTCCTGGTTTTCCGGTTGGCTGGCCTGATGCATCACCACCTAACCACTCAGGAAGGAAGGAGTTTGTCCAGTCGTTGAATTGCTTCAGCGGGTTATTCTGAAGGGATTTATCAAACCTACCGAGCCATTCATAAGCCTCTTTGAAAATCTGAACAAGCGCAGTCAGCGAGTCAGTAATTTGATCAATGCTCTGCTTGTATTCGCTTGCTGGCCCTATTAAGCGACCTAACACAGACTCCTGACCATTTAACCAGGAGTTGACGTCCTCTCCGATTAAAAACAAAGCAGCAAGCGCGGCAATGATCAAAAATACAGGGCTGGTAAGCGCGGTAAATGCTGCGGATAAAAGATAAACAGAACCTACAAGGCCTGCTGCGCCAAGAGCTACTCCAAGCAATTTGACGGCGTTCTCTGCTCCGCCCAGAGCATCAATCACAATATCCAGTGCAAACTCCACCTGATCTGCCATCCATAGGAATGTTTTAGCAACCCACGTTACAGCACCGCTGCTCCGGTTCATGCGGTTAATAAATACATCCCAACGATTATTAACCAGCACTAAAGCCTGGCCGATCGTCATAGGCATTTGCTCGAATTGGCCAGTGAATTGAGGTAAAACTTTAAGCAAACCTTCAGCCAGCATTTTCCCCGTAACGTTACCTGTGCCTATAAACTTTTTCAGATTACCGTCAGCTCCGGGTATAGCATCCTGAAGGGCGCGGAACAACTGAGGTGCCACATCGATAACAGTGTTCATTTCCTCCATCTGCACTGCTGGCGAACCAATTGCCTGACCAAGCTGGAAGAATGCCTGTCCTTGCTCCTCTGCTGTCGCACCGCCGGCTGCCAGTGATATAGATACTGCATCGGTTAGCTTAAGAACATCCTCCTGACTTTTCATAAAGTCCTGAGTTGCATTCGCCGCACGTATATAGAAACTCGCATACGCAGAAATACCAGACCTGGCCTGGCTTGCTCTACTGGCAACTGTGTCAAAAGCATCAGCTGACTCACCTAAAGTCTGCGGCAGTAGTCCTATACGTGCCTGTAGTGACTGCATTTCATCTGCTGTCTGCGCTATTTTAGATAGTGTAATACCCCCAAAAATTACACCGAGAATTGAACCCAGCGTATTAAATGAAGCAATTGTGTCATTAACACTTCCATCCAGATCGTCCAGTCCATTAGACGCATCTTCTGTGCCGGTTAATCCCAGCTTTATTAACAACTCTCGGATAACCATTTTTACTCCGGCGGGATGTTCAGATAGTCGGTCATCTCTATGAGGGCATTTAGCTTGAGCAAGTCATCACATGTTACCAGGCCAGACTTCACCTCTGCGACCGTACACATGCTCCGCAATATTGGACGCCATACCCAAAGCTCATGCTCAACGTCTTCCCTTAGCTTTCCCGGGTCGCGCCTTTCGCCACCGCCTGAATTCGGCTTGCCAGTTCTTCGGGGCTTAGTCCAAACAGGGTGAGTGCTTTCGTGAAAAAAGGGGTGAAGTTGAGCTTTAATACCTCCCAGCACAACTCGAAGAAATCGAAGAGTGTGTCCACGGTGAAGACGATATTAATGGCGTTAGGGCTGTCAATTTTCTTTTCGTCCGTCACGCTGAGCGTGGATGAATCGCGAAGAATTGGAAGAATGACTTCTTCGAGTGTCTTTTCATCAATTCCGGCCAGCAACTGAATAGCGTTTGCATCGCTACCTGACGCCAGACCTTTATCAAGAAGCGTTTTGAGTTTGACGAGATGTTTTGCGGCGGAGAAAGCGTTCATTTTTGCTGCTTTGAATTCTTTTTCGCCGATGTTGAAGGTGGTGAATTCCATTGCGGTGTTATCCTCAAAAGAAAACCGCCCGGAGGCGGCCTAGTTAGACGTTGTTCCCGCCAATGGAGAACTTAAGGTCTGCTGCCTCCAGCGTGTAAATGCGATCCCCTACTTCGTTGGTAGAGAAAGCCACATCGCCGAGTTGATAAATCCATGCCTGCCCGGCTGCAATCACTGTTCGACCTGAAAAATCAGTAACCGAAACAGGCAGGACTGCTTTGCCGTCCTCGGTAAGAGAGTCGAGGTTGAACAATGCGGAAATTTCATCGTTGGCTGCTGAGGTTTGCAGCAGGTGGAGTTCGATCTGCCCGCGCTTATCGGTAACGCGAGCTCGACCAACAGAACCATCAAGACCGGCTTTCGACTCGTAGAAGTTTGCATTCTTACGAGCGGTGATAGAGTCGCCATCACTAAATCCAGTAAGCAGTAGCGGCCCGATAGTGACAAACACCTCGGAGCCGTCATAAGTGCCAGTTAATTCAGCAGACATAATTAGCCCTCGTAGCTGTAAGTCAGTGAACCGTCGATCTGCACCAGCTGGATTGCACCAGCCAGAAGCGCCACAAACTCAATGTAGAGAGTGCGGGTAGCTTTGATATCAGCAGATACATCAGCGGCATTTGGATAGGTAATGCGGAAGCCGGGCACTGTATTGCCATCGCTGTCTCGCTCATCAGGTGCGACACCGCCAGCCTGCTGGCCCTGAATGAGGGAGCCGTTCAGGTTGTTTACGATCAGCGCAATGCCACCGTTCGTGTAAGGCACCTTCTTCTGGCGAATCATCAACGAAGCCATATTCTTCTGAATGGTGTCGACCTGCCAGTCACGGAAGCGCACCACGTCAATCCACTCGCCAGATGCCACCTTCCCCTTGTTGATGATGAAAGTGTTTTCCGCGTACTGCTCATACGCGTTGGCGTTCTTCTGGAAGATGTAGCTTTGCTCTGTGTCGCTAAACTTGCTCGGCGTGATTGCTGCTAATGATTTCAACGCCCACGTTTCACCGCCCGGAGCGATTGTGAAACAGCGCCCCATCCACGCCATTTCCGGATATTCCGTCGCGGCTGCCTTGTGGGCAATCAGCGAGGTGCGAAGGTATTGAAGGTCTTGCAGCTGCGAAGCGATATCATCATCAGTTGATGACCATATTTCAGCAGTATCGCTGCAGGCAAAGAACAACTTCGTCTGCGTTTCAGCCCAGCTGGCCGCCGCCTGGATCAGCGAATCACCACGCTCTACCAGAGCAAAACCATACCAGCCAGGGTCCTCTTGCTGAATAGCATTAAGGTCAGCTTCAAGACCATCTGCAGATCCGGTGGTGGCGATAGCCAGATTTGTCACTGGCTTCACGATAGTTGCGGTGGCTGGCACCTTCACCACCATATGCAAACCGTCTGCGTCTGCCGTGCTGGTAAACAGCGCATCGATAACGGATTGAGCCGTTAATGCTGTCTTTAGGCCTGTGTAAACGTCTTCGGCATCATCCCCGCTTGCTGCGGTGTAGGTGATGCTCGTGCCATTCACGCTAAAGGTGAAGATATTGCCCGTTGTGATAGCGGTGTTGGTGACCGTCAGGTCAACATTCACCGCATTACGTCGACCAACCCACGCCTGGTTAGGTCGTGGCGTCTGACTGAACACCGCAGAGAGAGCCTTAAGCGTCTGCGAGTCCAGCCCATCCTGTTGCGCTGCGCTGTAACTTGAGTATTTCCGGATGCGCTCACTGAATGCCGTAGTCGGCGAAACTGCCAGCGGAATGCCGAATGATGCCTTCGCGATACTCGCTGTATCCAGCGAAATATTCACGTTGGCAATCTGGCTTAGATTTGCCATTGATGAAGCCCCGTATTGATTAGTCGGATGTGACGGCGATTGTGAGATGTGTTTCTATGCCGCCGATGTCGCCAGTCGCATCAACGGTTTCAATGAGCCCAACGTCATCAAGATATTTTCCGGTATAGCGGAAGGTCAGATCGACATTTGCCATGGCCTCGAAATTCGCATCGTCTCTCAGAGCTGTAAGGTCATTAACCTGTGCGCTGTTACTGATAACGAAGTGCTCCCGACGCATGAGGTATCGGCCTGTCGTTTTCCTGATGTTGTTTATCAGTTCGTCGCAATGCTCTCTCGCACTGCCGCCGTAAACGTTAACCATCACAGTTCCCTCTCGCACACCGTGAGAAGGCATAACGCCGTCATCGTCAACCCCACCATGCTCATCTCTGCCGACTGTAAGGCGTGTGGATACGCGCAGCGTGGCATAAGGTAGCGGCAGGCGAGAGTTGTTCTGATTGGCGTAGGCAATTGGGATAGCGATTAACTGAGACAAAACACGAAAGGCGGCGGACTCGACAGCATCAGGAACAAAGTTTGATACCGTTGTTTCAGCCATCGCGTTTCCTTACCACATAATATTTGTAGTGGGGAATGATGCCGTTTTGCCACGGCTCCCGGTGCTTAACTTCGTAGTTGAATCCGTCGATAACGACAAGAGCCGGCTGCGCCATCGGGAAATCATCGGTAATCTGCAATTTGGCATCGCCATACAGCCGCCGATAGTCCGTCAGCCTTCGACCCGCCTCCAGACTCTCAATTTCCTGCGTATCTTTGATGCTCTGCACGCTAAAGGAGGCCGTAGATTCAACCATCGCACCGTCAACAATCACACCGTTAACCAGCGTTGATGGTGTCGGTGTTAATACCGTGAAAGGCCTGCGGAATGGATTGCTCATCTTGAATGCCCGTAGTTGTGAATGGCGAAAGTAACGGAGTTAAGCATTACACCGCTGTCTATCAGAGGTTTTGAAGAGCCTTTAAGCGCAACGGTCATTGGTGCGTTAGGGAGCCACGCTCCAGTACTGATGCTTTTTTTGACGCCATCAACCATGAATACGCCAGCGGCGTTCAGGAATTGCAGGAATGTTGCTCTCCCGAGAAGCACCTGAGTAACACCATTTGTGGCAAACTTTTCCAGCCGTGCAATGGATGCGTCAAAGTATGTCCGCATGAATGGGCGGGCGGGAATTGTTCTGGTACCGAACTCATTCCATGTGGCGTACTGGGCTACCAGCACTCCATCGTTCACCTCACCATTCTGGATGCCAACAACAACCTCTTTGCTGCCGATATCTTTAAGTTCTCTACGGAGCTTTTCCCACTGGCGCTTGTTGTCAGTAAACCTTACAGACACCCGCATCCCCCCACGACTCCGCGAGTCATTATCGAGAAGCCGCCGCCTTTCTTCTTGCGAAGCATTTGCAGCAGATTCCCGTATGTCGTGCCGCTGAGGTAACTGGAATCCCCCGACACGTTGCCGTAGGTGATCGCCAGGTCACCCTCCTTGCGTGAGAGGATGCGACCAGATGATGTGGACCCGTCATCAGAGTAACCGCCAGGTGATGCCATGATGTGCGCCGCCATGAGAGCAAGCGCTACGTTATAGGCGTCGCCGTAGTCACCCTCACAAACGAACAGCGATGCAAGGTCGATATAGCCCTGAACAACCTCATCAGGAACAGCCGCAAATTCAGGCGCTAGCTTGCGGAATATCTCCAGAGGCGTCAGGCCTTCAAATGCGGCGATGTTCATTACTTAGTGCCTTTCTTTTCTACAGCGCTGGCGGTAACCGCTTCGCTCTTGTCAGCGAGACGAAGTTCGCCTTTAGTGATAGACGCCTGTACGGATTTGTTATCTTTCCAGGAATCATCTACTTCGGCGGTCTGGCCCGGCGCCAGTTTCTGACCTGCGATGTAATAGAGTCGTGCTGATGCGTTGGTAATCTTCATGGATAGTCCTTAATAAAAGAGGCCGAAGCCTCTTAAATGCCTTTGATGAGGTGCATGGTCAGCGGCAGGTAAACCTGAACGCCGGTAGCGCGGCTGTGACATGGGATCTTGAACGCCAGGTTGTTAGCCTGTGGCGGCAGCTGTTCAAACGGCTGTGGGATTTCCATGGATGCGTTGTCAGCATTGCGTTCCATCACCAATGCAGCCTTGGTGCCGGTGCCGTCGATGTCTTCCAGTTCGTTCACGCGAATCCACTGCATACCCGGATACTGGGTGTTGAAGTAGGTCATGTAAGACGTATTGGTGTTTGGCATTGGCTTGGACAGGATTTTGAAAGCGCTTGGCGGCAAACCGATAACGTTCGCAGAG
>Ga0160439_1000726_pt1 | contig 12663 bp, 11 predicted proteins | sample HID1975M_E0MG_FD_108201 | JGI IMG/M metagenome (GOLD analysis project Ga0160439, IMG submission 108201) | Enriched soil microbial communities from UW Madison campus, WI, USA - HID1975M_E0 MG | ecosystem: Environmental > Terrestrial > Soil > Unclassified | place: USA: Madison, Wisconsin... | reverse complement strand
GCGGCCCGAGCACGCAGACACGTCCGCGGACGACGTCGACGGCGAGGACGCGGCGCCCAAGCCGCGCGTCGTCAGCTACAAGTACGACGACGGCCTGCTCGACTACGTCAAGCACCTCAACTCGGCCAAGAAGGTGGACCTGATCCACCCCGAGGTCATCGCGTTCGAGTCGGAGGACAAGGACAAGCGCATCTCGGTGGAGATCGCGCTGCAGTGGACGTCGTCCTACTCCGAGTCCGTGCACACGTACGCCAACACGATCTCGACGACCGAGGGCGGCACGCACGAGGAAGGCTTCCGCGCGGCAATGACCGCGCTGGTCAACCGCTACGCGCGCGACAAGGGCCTGCTCAAGGAGAAGGACGACAACCTCACGGGCGACGACATCCGCGAGGGACTCACGGCCGTCATCTCCGTCAAGCTCGGCGAGCCGCAGTTCGAGGGGCAGACGAAGACCAAGCTCGGCAACACCATCGCCAAGACGTTCGTGCAGAAGGTCGTCAACGACCAGCTGGGCGACTGGCTGGACTCGCACCCGGTCGAGGCGCGTGACGTCATCCGCAAGTCGATCCAGGCGTCGGCCGCCCGCATGGCCGCCCGCAAGGCGCGCGAGGCGACGCGGCGCAAGGGTCTGCTGGAGTCCGGCGGCATGCCCGGCAAGCTCAAGGACTGCCAGTCCAACAACCCCGCCGAGTGCGAGGTGTTCGTGGTCGAGGGCGACTCGGCCGGCGGTTCCGCGGTGCGTGGGCGCAACCCGCGCACGCAGGCGATCCTGCCCATCCGCGGAAAGATCCTCAACGTCGAGCGTGCTCGTCTGGACAAGGCCCTGAGCAACCAGGAGGTCCAGGCGCTGATCACGGCCTTCGGCACCGGGATCGGCGAGGACTTCGACATCGCGAAGCTGCGGTACCACAAGATCGTGCTCATGGCCGATGCCGACGTCGACGGTCAGCACATCACGACGCTGCTGCTCACGCTGCTGTTCCGGTACATGCCGGACCTCATCACGCACGGCCACGTCTACCTGGCGCAGCCGCCGCTGTACCGCATCAAGTGGAGCAACGCGGCCGACGACTACGTCTACTCCGACCGGGAGCGGGACGCGTACGTCAAGGACGGCACCGCCGCGGGCAAGCGGCTGCCGAAGGAGAACGGGATCCAGCGTTACAAGGGTCTCGGCGAGATGGACTACCAGGAGCTGTGGGAGACGACCATGTCCCCCGAGCACCGGACCCTGCTGCAGATCACGCTCGACGAGGCCGCCGCGGCCGACGAGATCTTCTCCGTGCTCATGGGCGAGGACGTCGAGTCCCGCCGCTCGTTCATCCAGCGCAACGCGAAGGACGTGCGGTTCCTCGACATCTAGTCGAGCCTGCACGCCCCTGACCGCACGCGAACCAAAGGAACCCAGTGACTGAGACGACCGGACCCGACGGCATCGAGCACGGCCGCATCGACCAGGTGGACCTGCAGCTCGAGATGCAGCGGTCCTACCTGGACTACGCGATGTCCGTCATCGTCGGGCGCGCGCTGCCCGACGTGCGCGACGGCCTCAAGCCCGTCCACAAGCGTGTGCTGTACGCGATGTACGACGGCGGCTACCGGCCGGACCGGCAGTTCTCCAAGTGCAGCCGCGTCGTCGGCGACGTCATGGGCAAGTTCCACCCGCACGGCGACTCGGCCATCTACGACGCGCTCGTGCGCCTGGTGCAGGACTGGTCGATGCGCTACCCGCTGGTCGCCGGCCAGGGCAACTTCGGCTCCCCCGGCGACGATCCCGCGGCCGCACCCCGGTACACCGAGTGCAAGATGGCGCCGCTGGCCATGGAGATGGTCCGGGACATCGACGAGGACACCGTCGACTTCCAGGACAACTACGACGGCCGCACGCAGGAGCCCACGGTGCTGCCGTCGCGGTTCCCGAACCTGCTGGTCAACGGCTCGGCCGGCATCGCCGTCGGCATGGCGACCAACATCCCGCCGCACAACCTGCGCGAGGTCGCGGACGGTGTGCAGTGGCACCTGGCGCACCCCGAGGCGACGCGCGAGGAGCTGCTCGAGGCGCTGCTCGGCAAGATCAAGGGCCCCGACTTCCCGACCGGCGCGACGATCCTGGGCCACCGCGGCATCGAGGACGCCTACCGGACCGGCCGTGGGTCGATCACGATGCGTGCCGTCGTCGAGGTCGAGGAGATCCAGGGCCGCATCTGCCTGGTGGTCACCGAGCTGCCGTACCAGGTCAACCCGGACACGCTGGCGAAGAAGATCGCCGACCTGGTCCGGGAGAACCGGGTCACGGGCATCGCGGACATCCGCGACGAGACGTCGGGTCGCACCGGGCAGCGCCTGGTCATCGTGCTCAAGCGCGACGCCGTCGCCAAGGTGGTGCTGAACAACCTCTACAAGCACACGCAGCTGCAGGACACGTTCGGCGCCAACATGCTGGCGCTCGTCGACGGTGTCCCCCGCACGCTGTCGATCGACGCGTTCGTCCGGCACTGGACCACGCACCAGCTCGACGTCATCCAGCGTCGCACCCGCTTCCGCCTGCGCAAGGCCGAGGAAGCGATCCACATCTTCAACGGCTACCTCAAGGCGCTCGACGCGCTCGACGAGGTCATCGCGCTGATCCGGCGCTCGCCGGACGTCGACGAGGCGCGCGCGGGCCTGATCGAGCTGCTCGACGTCGACGAGGTGCAGGCCAACGCGATCCTGTCGCTGCAGCTGCGCCGACTGGCCGCGCTGGAGCGGGACAAGATCCTGCGCGACCACGCGGAGCTGCAGGCGCGGATCACCGAGCTGAACGAGATCCTCGCGTCGGACGAGAAGCAGCGCGACATCGTCTCGACCGAGCTCTCGGAGATCGTCGAGAAGTACGGCGACGACCGTCGCACGCAGATCCTGCCGTTCGACGGCGAGGTCTCGATCGAGGACCTCATCGCCGAGGAGGAGATGGTCGTCACCATCACCCGCGGCGGCTACGCGAAGCGCACCCGCTCGGACAACTACCGGGCCCAGCGCCGCGGCGGCAAGGGCGTGCGCGGCGCGCAGCTGCGCGAGGACGACCTCGTCGACCACTTCTTCGTCACCACGACCCACCACTGGCTGCTGTTCTTCACCAACCTGGGCCGCGTCTACCGCGCCAAGGCGTACGAGCTGCCCGAGGGCGGTCGCGACGCGAAGGGCCAGCACGTCGCGAACCTGCTGGCCTTCCAGCCGGGCGAGCAGATCGCCCAGGTGCTGGACATCCGCGACTACGAGCAGGCCGAGCACCTGGTCCTGGCCACCATGCGCGGCCTGGTCAAGAAGACGCGGCTGGCGGAGTACGACTCCAACCGGTCCGGCGGCGTCATCGCGATCAACCTGCGCGAGGACGAGGACGGCCGTCCCGACGAGCTGGTCTCCGCGCGTCTGATCAACTCCGACCAGGACCTGATCCTGGTGTCCCGCAAGGGTCAGTCGGTGCGGTTCACGGCGTCCGACGAGGCGCTGCGGCCCATGGGTCGCGCGACCTCCGGTGTCACGGGCATGAAGTTCCGCGGTGACGACGAGCTGCTCGCGGCCGACGTCGTGCGTGAGGACGCCTACCTGTTCACCGTGACCGAGGGCGGCATCGCCAAGCGGACCGCGCTGACGGTGGAGAACTACCGGCAGCAGGGACGCGGCGGCCTGGGCATCCGGGTGGCCAACTTGCCCGAGGCGAACGGTGACCTCGTTGGGGCGTTGGTCACAGACGCCGAGGACGAGGTGCTCGTCATCATGGAGCGCGGCAAGATCGTGCGTTCCGCCACGTCAGAGGTGCATGCGACGGGCCGCACGACGCAGGGCGTGATCTTCGCGAAGCCCGACGCAGGCGATCGGATCATCGCCGTGGCACGCAACACTGAGCGACACCTGTCGGACGATGCGGGTACGGTGGGCGAGGCTGACGGGACAGACCCGGCAGTTCCGGGCACCGATGCGGCCGACACCACGGTGTCCGACGCAGCAGTGCCGCCCACCGACGCCGACCCGTCAGCGGAGGATGAATGAGCGAGTCCACGCCCCCGTCGATCCCCCCGCGCCAGCGGCCCACGTCGTCGACCTCCAACGGTCGCTCGACGACGTCGTCGCGCGCGAACCCGACGAGCGCATGGACCGTCACACCGGTCGAGGAAAGCGCCGCAGGTGCGCCTTCTGACGGGCCGACCCGCACAGTGAGCACGGGGCGCAGCACGACGAGCAAGACACGTGTCGGACCGGAGCCGAGCACGTCGTCCTCGCCGAGCGGTTCGTCCAACGGCTCGTCGAACGGCTCCGCCTCCAGCTCGTCGAACGGCTCGTCCAGCGGTTCCGCCGCTCGGTCGTCGAGCGAGAACGGCTCGACGTCGCGCGTGTCCACGGCGACACGTCCCCCTCGCTCGTCGGCGCCCACGGACGCCGGAACGCGAGAGACGGAGGCGAAGGACGCGGACGCGAAGCCCGCCGCGGCGAAGCCCGCCGGCTCCGCCGCAGCCCCCGTCGCGGACGAGGACCAGCCCTCTCCCCTCGCCATGGCGGTCGACTCGACCACCAGCTGGCTCAAGAAGGTCGCCGGCGCCACGTCCGCTGCGATCACCACGGCCACCACCCGGCCCCCGACCGAGGACAAGACCATGACCAGCATCCCTGTGGCTGCACCGCCCGCCTCGGTCGCACCCGCGACGGGCTCGGCCCGGCCGGTCGCCGGAGCGAACCCGGCGGGGACCGCCGCACGCCCCAGCACGGGTCGCATCCCGACGGTCCAGCAGGGCTCGGGCCCGCGCCGCGTGCGTCTGGCGATCTCCCGTCTGGACCCGTGGTCGGTCATGAAGCTGTCGTTCCTGCTGTCGGTCGCCGTCGGCATCATGATCGTCGTCGGCGTGGCCGTCGGCTGGTTCACCCTGAACGAGCTGCACGTGTTCAAGCAGGTCGACGACCTGGTCACCCAGGTCACGGGCACCGGCGCCAACAGCCCCAACATCCTGCAGTACGTCGAGTTCAAGAAGGTCATCTCGGCCGCGACGCTGATCGCGGTCGTCGACGTCTTCCTGCTGACGGCTCTCGCGACGATCGGTGCGTTCCTGTACAACATCGTGGCCGCGCTCGTCGGTGGCGTGCACGTCACCATGACCGACGAGTAGGCCGGTTTGGGCGCCACGCTCCGGGTGGGGTAGTCTCATGCGGCGCGCAGCGCATACGGGCCTATAGCTCAGACGGTTAGAGCGCTTCCCTGATAAGGAAGAGGTCACAGGTTCAAGTCCTGTTAGGCCCACTCCCGAACACCCGTGGGGGACACGTTGAAGAAGATCCTGCTCCTGGCGGTCGTGGCCGCCGCTGGATACGTCGTGTACACCAAGTTCGTGCAGGACCGCGACGAGCGGGACCTGTGGGCAGAGGTCACCGACACCTTCGAGTGACCGCCTGCCCCACCCAAGGGGCCATGGCGCAATTGGTAGCGCACCTGCTTTGCAAGCAGGGGGTTAGGGGTTCGAGTCCCCTTGGCTCCACGCTGAGATGAGTCGGGACATCGTTCACGGATGTCCCGACTCGCTGCGTTCGGGGCTCTTTGCACTGGATGACGGTCTGCCCTTTCGTCCGCATAGCGGGAGGAACGCAGCAAGCGAGCGCCCCTCGGGGTGCTACGGACGCAGGGCGGCCATCAGGAGGTCCAGCAGGCGAGTGGTCTGCTCCCCGTCCGGTGATGTGGCCGTAGCGAGGAAGATGCCGACGAGCATCGTGGTGACGTCGTCGGCCGTGATGTCCTTGCGCAACGTCCCGTCGGCGGCACCAGCGGAGAGCAAGGGCTCGACGGCGGCGTTGATGCGGGCGCGGGTCGTCGACGGGTTCAGGCGACCGGCGGCCATCCCCGCCTTGAGGGTTTCGTGGACCCCGCGCTTGGTGCGGGCGAAGTCGGCGTAGGCGCCGATCCACTCGCGCAGCGCGATCGCCGGCGGGTGAGTGGCCAGGAGCTCGTCGGCGCCCGCCGTGAGGTCGTCGAGCTGGGAGCCGTAGACGGCCTCGAAGAGCGCTTGGCGGGTGGGGAAGTGTCGGTAGAGCGTGCCGATGCCGACGCCCGCGTCGCGCGCGATCCCCTCGAGCGACACGGCCCGGTCGCTGTCGGTGGCGGCCAGCGCGCGACGAGCGGAGGCGAGGAGCTCGTCGCGGTTGCGGCGGGCGTGCGCGCGCATCGGACGGTCCGTAGGCAGCGCGGCATGAGTCTCCGGCGTCACATCAGCAGCCATAGCGGAGGCTCCTCCGGTAGTGCTATCGTCAAGTAAGCGGAGATGCCTCCGCTTCGACTCTCATCCTAGCGAACCGAGGTCACCATGAGCTCCACCGACAAGATCCGCCCCGGAGGTGACGGCGCGCTCGCCGGCGCCGAGGTCTCTCGCGTCGGTTTCGGCGCCATGCAGCTGGAGCGCCTGCGCGACGATCGCGCCGCAGCGGTCGGGCTCGTCCGGCGGGCCGTCGAGCTCGGAGTGGACCACGTCGACACCGCGCAGTTCTACGGCAATGGTCTATCGAACGACCTGCTGCGCGAGGCACTGAGTCCCGCGGACGGCGTCGTGATCGTGTCGAAGGTCGGTGCCGACCCCAACCCGGGTGGTCCCGTCCCGCTGCGGCCCGCGCAGCGCCCCGAGGAGCTGCGAGCGAGCGTCGAGGACAACCTGCGCAGCCTGGGCCTGGACCAGGTCCCGGTGGTGAACCTGCGTCGCATGGACAACGGGGCCCGCATCCCGCTGCCTGCGGACCAGGTCGTCGACCTCGATGACCAGCTCGCCTCGATGGTGGCGATGCGGGACGAGGGCCTCATCGGCGCCATCGGCATCAGCAGCGTCGACCTGAACACGCTGACGCGCGCACTGCCCGCGGGCATCGTCTGCGTCCAGAACGCGTACAGCCTCGTGACGCGCGACGACGAGGGCCTGGTCGCGCTGTGCGAGGAGAACGGGATCGCGTGGGTGCCGTACTTCCCGCTCGGCGGCGCGTTCCCCGGCATCCCCAAGGTCGTCGACGAGCCGGCCGTGCAGCAGGCGGCCGCCGACCTCGGCGTCACTCCCGCCCAGGTGGGCCTGGCCTGGTTGCTCGCCCACTCCCCCGCCACGCTGCTGATCCCCGGCACGGCGGACATCGCCCACCTGGAGGCCAACGTCGCCGCCGGTGGCATCACCTTCGACCCCGACACGCTGGCCGCACTGGACGCCGTCCCGTCGGCGCCGTCGGGGAACGTCACGTCAGAGAGCTGAGAACCATGAGCCTGAACTCCGCCGAGCTGGTGCGCACGCGCGCCGAGCTCACCGCCAACCTCGACCTGACGGGCCTGTCCCGCGACCAGGTCGCCGCCGACCTCGGCTATGACGCCGCGCGGCTGCGCGCCGCGCTCGAGCCCGACGGCGCCGGCGATCCCGTGGACGTCTGGCAGCTGCGCGACTACCTCAACCAGGCCGTGCGCGACGCGGGCCGGACGCCCGTGCCGTTCACGGTGCTGACCGAGCGGTCGCGCCTGCGCGCCCGCATGTGGTTCCACCTGCGCGAGGCACCCAGGCACGAGTTCGCGGCCGCCGTCTGATCCGGGAGTCGTCCGACCGACGACGGCCGCGCCGACGACTCGTCACGCGTGCCCGTCGCCGAGCGCCTCACGTGCTGCGGTCACCTCGACCCAGTGCGGGTTGGTCATCACGGCGAGCAGGTTGCCGAACGGGTCGACGACCGAGGCGGTGACGAAGCCGGCCCCGCGCTCGCGGATCCCGTCGTGCACGGTGGCGCCGAGCTCGACGAGCCGCGCGAACGTCCCGGCCAGGTCGTCGACGTGCCAGGAGACGACCGCGCCGCTCGGGCCGCCGGCTCCAGGCGCGTAACGACGGTCGATGATGCCGATCTCGTCCAGATCGTCGCCGACTCGGAACTCGACGTAGCCGTCTCGGGTGAAATACGGCTCGATGCCGAACACATCGGTGTACCAGCGGCGGGCGGCGTCGAGATCGTCGGCGAAGAACGACACGTTGGCGAGGCCCCGGAAAGTGCTCTGCGAAGTGGTCATGACTCCACCTTGGTCGCTGAAGTGCTCACCAACTGAGCACTTTTTCTGGAACTCTTGATCCATGCGCGCGGACCGGCTGGTCGCCACCCTCCTGCTCATGCAGTCGCGTGGACGGGTGACCGCTGCGGAGGTGGCCTTCGAGCTCGAGGTCTCGTTGGCCACGGCGCGCCGCGACCTCGAGGCGCTGTCCGCAGCGGGGATCCCGGTCTATCCGCAACCGGGCCGCGGCGGAGGTTGGTCGCTGGTCGGCGGCGCACGCACCGACCTGACCGGGTTGACGTCGAGCGAGGCGCGGGCCCTCTTCCTGCTCGTCGGCGCCCCGACCGGCCGCTCCCCCGAGGCGACGTCCGCCCTGCGCAAGCTGGTGCGCGCGCTGCCCGCGACGTTCCGCGCCGAGGCGGAGGCCGCGGGGAGCGCGGTGGTCGTCGACCCGACCGGATGGGGCTCTCCGGCGCGTCCACGTTCACCGTGGCTCGACGAGCTGCAGAGCGCGGTGATCCGTCGCCGCCAGGTGACCATCGTCTACGCCGGACGCGCGGGCCCCTCCGAGCGGACGGTCGACCCGTGGGCACTCGTCGACAAGGGGGAGCACTGGTACCTCGTCGCGGGGACCTCGCACGGACGCCGGACGTTCCGCCTGGACCGCATCAGCGCAGTGACGCTCGAGGTGACGCCGGCGAGCCGACCGGACGACCTGGATGCCGAGCGGATCTGGGAGTCCGTCGTCGACGAGGTGGAGCAGCACCGGTCGCGCGTCACGGCAGTGATCATGACCTCGCCCCGCCTGGTCCCGGTCCTGCGCGGACAGTTCGGTCGGCACGTGAGCGTCCTGGCCGACGAGGACGACGGACGCGCACGCGTACGCGTCGCCGTCTCGTCGCACACGGCTCGTTCGGTGGCGGAGCACCTCGCAGGGTTCGGCGCGGCCGTCGAGGTCCTGGAGCCCGACGACGTCCGTGCGGAGCTGGCGACCCTGGGCGCTGAGCTGGTGTCCCGCTATGCGCGCCACGACGGGACCTGAGTCGCCGACGAGCCGACCCGCGCACCAGGCCCAACAGTGCGATGATCCCGGCGTGCTCACACCCGAGGATGTCGAGGCCGTCCGGTTCAAGGCCACCAAGTTCCGCGACGGCTACGACCAGGACGAGGTCGACGACTTCCTGGACCGCGTCGTCGCGGGGCTCCGTGCCCGCCAGACCGGCGAGCCGGGCGCGCTGACGCCGGCCGACCTGGACGGCGCCCGGTTCACGGCGACGAAGTTCCGCGAGGGCTACGACATGGCCGACGTCGACGAGTTCCTCGACCGGGTGCACGCGGAGGTCGGCGGATCGCCGGCGCCGCGGACCACCGCGGACGAGGCGACGATCCCGGCGCCCGCTCAGGCGCCGACGTCGAAGACGACCGACAAACAGATCCCCGGCATGATCCCCCAGCGGCGCGGTCTGTTCGGTCGCCGCCGGTGACCACCTACCCGGACGTCGGCGCGACGACGCCCGCCGAGCGCGCCTGGTCGCCGCCGGACGGGTACCGCGGGTTCGAGAAGACGATCGCGATCGGCCGGGGCGACGAGCACTGGGCGTGGGCGTCGGAGCAGGTGCTGCGCTGGGGCATCAAGACTCGCAGCGGGTTTCACGTGAAACCGGGCGGCCGGGTCGTCGAGGGTGACGAGCACCGCCTCGTCGCGCTCGTCGGGCCCATGCTGATCACCGAGCCGGTGGTCGTCGTCGCGGTCGTCGACGAACCCGACCGTGCGGGATTCGCCTACGGCACGCTGCCCGGCCACCCCGTCAGCGGCGAGGAGGCCTTCGTCGTGCACCGCGACGACGACGACACGGTCAACCTGACCCTGCGCTCGCTCACCCGCCCCGGCCGCGGGCGTTGGCGGATGGCGTTCCCCGGGATCCTGGTGGCGCAGCGCGTCTACCGCCGGCGTTACCTGCGGGCCCTCGCGCGCTGACGCGCATCGCTCGGGTCAACGCCTCGTGGACGTGAAGGTCGGCCCGTGGGGGCCTCGCGCCATGACGATGTCCACGTCGATGCCGAGCCTGTCCAGGAAGCTTCGGTCGTGGCTGACCACGAGGACCGCTCCTCGGTAGGCGGACAGGGCTTCCACGAGTCGGTCGACGGACGCGATGTCGAGGTTGTTGGTCGGCTCGTCGAGGATGAGGAGCTGAGCAGGAGGGTCGGCGAGCAGGAGCCGCGCGAGGGTGACACGGAAGCGCTCACCGCCGGACAGTGACGCCACGGGCCGATGCACCTGGGCGCCGCGGACGAGGAACCGCGCGAGGCGGTTGCGCAGCTCGGGGACCGGCGTCGTCGGAGCGCCCGCCGACACGGCGGCGAGCACGGTCGCGTCGTCCTCGATCAGGTCGAGGCCCTGCGGCAGGTAGGCGACCCGGTCGGTGAACAGGCCGCGACCCGCCGCGAGCTCGCGGAGCAGGGTCGTCTTGCCGACGCCGTTGGGCCCGGTGAGGGCCACGCGTTCGGGACCGACGACGACGTGCCCGCCGACGTCCGCGATCCGGCGACCGGACGGAACGTCCGGATCGGGCAGGTCGATGACGATGCGGTCGTCGCTCCGGATGGCCCGCTCGGCCGCAGCGACAGCGGCACGAGCGTCCTCCTCCTTGCCGACGGCCAGGCCACGGCGCGCACCCTGGGCCTTCTCGGCGGCGTTCCGTCGCATGTCCACGACAGCCCCGACGTACTTCCGGTTCGCGGTGTCCTTGCGGCCCTGCCGTTGCGAGTGGGCGATCCTCTCCTCGGCCTCGATCCGCTGTCGCTTCTCCTTGCGCAGCGTGGCCTCGGCATCACGGAGGGAGCGGAGGGCCGCCTGCTGCTGCGTGTCGACGAAGGCCTGGTACGCGGTGTACGTCCCGCCGAACGTCGTCAGGGCACCGGCACGAAGCTCGGCGGTCTCGTCGACGAGCTCGAGGAGCGCCCGGTCGTGGGAGACGACGACGAGCGCACCGCGCCACGACCGGATGAGGTCGTAGAGCCGCTCGCGGCCGGCGGTGTCGAGGTTGTTGGTCGGCTCGTCCAGCAGCGCGACATCGGCGCCGCGCAGACGGATGCCGGCCACGGCCGCGAGCGTCCCTTCCCCACCGGACAGCGTCGCCGTCCGACGGTCGAGGTCCGTCGGCAGACCGATGGCAGCGAGTGCCGCCACGGCACGCTCCTCCACGTCCCATCCGTCGTCCCCGACGCGCTCGAACAGGTCCGGGGACGCATCTCCGGAGGTGATGGCACGGACGGCGTCGACGACGTCACGCACACCGAGGAGATCGGCGAGCGTCCCGTCGGAGTCGAAGCGCTGGGGCAGGTGGTCGGCGATCCCGGCGATCGAGATCAAGCCCGACGAGGGCGTGAGGCGGCCGGCGATGAGTCGCAGCAGCGTGGACTTGCCGGCGCCGTTGGCGCCGACGAGCCCCGCGGCCGACGCCGAAGGCGCCGGACACGCCGGTGAGAACGGGCTGGCCGTCGGGCCAGGCGAAGGACACGTCCGTGAGGACGACGGACGACGATGTGACAGGCATGCGGATACTCCAGGTCGGCGTCGGTGCGCCGTGATGCCTCGACCCCGCGGGGAAGGCATCGGCGCGCGGTCAGGCGGCTGGAGTACCCGTCATCGTTCCTTCACTCTCGTTCGGCCTCTGTCACGCGCGGCTGGATCCGCGAGGCTGCACGCAACGATACATCGAGCAGCAACGCAAATACCGAGAGGGCCGCCGCACCCGCGCTGCAGACGCAGGTGCGACGGCCCGTCGACCAGGTGGCGATCAGCTCACGGTGCAGGCGGCTCCGTTCAGCGTGATCGTCGTCGGGCGCGTGTTGGTGCCCGTGTGGCTGGCGTTGAAGCCGACGTCGGTGCTCGCGCCCGGCGCCAGGTTGCCGTTCCAGCCCAGTGACGTGCCGGTGAGCACGGCGCCGGTCTGCGACCAGGTGGCGCTCCAACCCTGCTGGAGCTGCTGGCCGGCGGTGAACGTGATCTTCAGGGTCCAGCCGTTGGTGGCGGTGGTGCCCGTGTTGGTGATCTTGAGCGCCGCGGTGAAGCCGACGTTCCAGTCGCTCGTCGTGTACTTCACGGCGCACGCACCGGCGGGCGTCGTGTCGGTGAGCGTCGTGAACGTGATCGCGGCGCTGGACGCCGAGACGTTGCCGGCGCCGTCCTTGGCCCGCACCACGTAGGTGTAGGCGGTGGACGGCGTCAGGCCCGTCAGGGTGGTGGTCGCCGTGGTGGGCGAGGCGACGAGCGTCGTCGTCGTGCCGTCCACCCGCAGCACCTGGTAGCCCGCCATACCCGACCCGCCGGTGTCCGTGGACGCCGTCCAGCTCAGGGTCGCGCCCGACGAGGTGATCGCGGAGGCCGATCCCCCGGTCGGGACGGACGGCGCGGTGGTGTCGGTGACGGGTGCCGCGGTGGTCTTGAACGTGACCGCGGTGCTTGCTGCGGAGACGTTCCCGGCGCCGTCCTTGGCGCGGACGGCGTAGGTGTACGACGTGTCGGCGGTGAGGCCGGTGAGAGTGGTCGACGTGGTCGTGGGCGTCGCGACGACCGTCGTCGTCGTGCCGTTGACCCGCAGGACCTCGTAACCCGCCAGCCCCGACCCGCCGGTGTCCGT
>Ga0160439_1000725_pt1 | contig 12666 bp, 11 predicted proteins | sample HID1975M_E0MG_FD_108201 | JGI IMG/M metagenome (GOLD analysis project Ga0160439, IMG submission 108201) | Enriched soil microbial communities from UW Madison campus, WI, USA - HID1975M_E0 MG | ecosystem: Environmental > Terrestrial > Soil > Unclassified | place: USA: Madison, Wisconsin... | reverse complement strand
TGGAATGGGTGATTTCGCGGGCCAGCACCGGCGCGGACAGGAGACCGGCAAGGGCGATCGAGGCGAAAATCGTGGAGGCATACTTCATTGGAGTTCCCTCTTTTCTTGACATCGAGCGTCAGAAATAAGATGGCTGCAAACAGCCAGAAGTGAACCTGACTGTCAATATCAACATAGAGAGTATCCACGTGGCCTCAGCCTTGTCAGTGCCCCGGCCGATTTCCCTGTCTCGCCCCTCGCGGGTCCAGGTCTATGTCGGGCTGGCGCTGCTGCTTGCCCTGTCGATGCTGGCCAGCCTGACCCTGGGCTACAAGGTCTACTCGCTCGACCAGGTGTTCACTGCGCTCTTTGCCCATGACGGATCGGAAACCTCCGTGGTGATTGCGGGCCTGCGATTGCCGCGGGCGCTGATTGCGCCATTGACCGGGGCGGCGCTTGGCATGGCGGGGGTGCTGGTGCAGACGCTGTCGCGCAATCGCATCGCCTCGCCGGATACGCTCGGGCTCAATGCCGGCGCGTCCCTCGCCGTCGTCGTGGCGGGCATCGTCTTTGGCGTGCAGTCGCTGGCAGGGCTTGCCATGGCCGCCTCGCTCGGTGCCTTTGTCACCGCCATCGTGGTGTTCGGCATCGCCGCCGGCGCGGGCGGGCTTTCGCCGCTCAAGATCGTCCTGGTCGGGGTGACCTTTGCCAGCCTCTCCCATGCCTTCGTCGAAGTGCTGCTGACCAGCAATGAGGCCATGCTGCAGCAATTGCTGTTCTGGCTATCGGGCGCCTTTGTCGACCGGCCCATCGGGCTTTTCTACACCGCCCTGCCCGTCGTTCTGGTTGGAGGCATAGTGGCAGTGGGGCTGTCGCGGGCGCTCGATGCGCTGCAGGCCGACGATGCCACCGCGCAGGGGCTGGGCGTGCCGCTGGGCCTCGTTCGCGCCCTGGCCTTCGTGGCCGTGGCGATCTTGACCGGTGCGGCCATATCGATGGCGGGGCCGGTGGCCTTTGTCGGCCTTGTCGTTCCCCATGCCGCACGGCGGCTGGTCGGGCTGAGGCATATTCACCAATTGCCAGCGGCGGCATTGTTCGGCGCCGTCTATGCGACGCTGGCCGATGTGGCGGCGCGCTTCGTCATCTATCCGGTGGAGGCGCCCGTGGGGGCGGTGACCGCCGTGGTGGGGGCCATCACGCTCGTCGTCCTGCTCCGGAGGCGTGCGGCATGAGCGCTTCCCTCACCATGACCGGCCAGAGACGCCTCAACCCGGCCGTGCCGACACTGATCGTTGCCGGCGCCTTCTTCCTCCTGCTGCTCGGCGCCATCGGCTTCGGCACGATCTGGATGTCGCCCGAAACCATAGCCAATGTCCTGCTGGGCGGCGGCGAAAAATCGGAACGCCTCGTGATCCTGCAATTGCGCATGCCCCGCGTGGTCGCGGCAATCATTTCCGGCGCTGCCATCGCCTTTTCCGGCTATCTGCTGCAGCGCATCACCCGCAACGAGCTGGCCTCGCCGGGAGTGCTGGGTGTCGTCGATGGCGCGTCGCTCGGCGTCGTGCTGTTCCTCGCTATTTTTTCAAATGAAGCCAATGCCCTGATGGTGCCCGTGAGCTGGCAGCCGCTGGCGGCGGCAATCGGGGCACTGGTCGCCATCGCGCTGGTCTTCATCCTCTCGGGGCGGCAGGCATCGTCGACCATACGTCTCCTGCTGTTCGGCATCGCCATTGCCGCCGTCGCCAAGGCCTTGACGACCATCTTCATCCTGATCGGTCCGAACTATCAGGCTACGCAGGCCGCCCGCTGGCTGGCCGGCGCCGTCTATGCCATCAGCTGGAGCGAAATCCAGATCATGCTGGCGGCGCTGATCCCCACAGTGCTGATCGCCGGCTGGCTCGCACGGGATCTGCCGCCGGCCGATCTCGACGATGTCTCCTCGCGCAGCGTCGGGCTCAATCTGCATGTCTATCGCATTGCCGTCTTTTTCATTGCCGGCGCGCTGACGGCCATCGCGGTCGCCTTTGTCGGCGCGGTCGGCTTTCTCGGGCTGATTGCGCCGCACATGGCGCGGCTGCTGGTCGGCCGGGCGCGCCTTGCCGGCATTGTCACGTCCATGATGCTGGGGGCGATGATGCTGGTGGCGGCGGACCTGGTGGTGCGAGTTGCCTTTGCACCGACCGAAGTGCCGGCGGGCACCATTACCGCCATTGTCGGCGCCCCCTATTTCCTCTTCCTGCTGATGCGCAAGGACAAGACCAATGGCTGAGATCCCGACGAGCCGCATCGACGTCGTCGACCTGACGCTGAAATATGGCACTGACACGGTGCTCGACGCACTCAGCCTGCCGATCCCGCGCGGCAAGGTGACAGTGCTGGCAGGGCCCAACGGGTGTGGGAAATCCACACTGTTGCGGGCGATCCGCCGGCTTCAGACGGGGCAGAAGGGGCATATCCTTCTCGATGGCATCGATATCGGCAAGCTGGGCGCAAAGGAGCTGGCGCGCCAGATCGGCCTTTTGGCGCAAAGCCCCAATGCGCCGCCGGATATGAGCGTGGAGGAGCTGGTGCGGCTTGGCCGCTACCCGCACCAGGCGATGATGCAGCCCTGGAGCGAAAAGGACGGGGCGGCGGTGCTGCGGGCCATGGACGGGACCGGGGTGACGAGCCTGCGCCAACGCCATATCGGCTCACTGTCCGGTGGCCAGCTGCAGCGCGCCTGGATTGCCATGGTTCTGGCGCAGGAGACCGACATCATCTGCCTCGACGAGCCGGTGAACCATCTCGACATGGCCCACCAGCTCGATTGCCTTGACCTCGTGGCAAAGCTCAATCGCGAGAATGGGCGGACCATCGTGCTGGTGCTGCACGACCTCAATTTGGCGGCCCGCTATGCGGACCAATTGGTGTTTGTCCATGAAGGGCGCGTGCGGGCGCTGGGCCGGCCCGAAGAGCTGATGAAGCCGGAATTGCTGGCGGAGGTGTTCGAGGTGGACGCCGCGATCATGACCGACCCCGTGCATGGCCGGCCGATCTGTATTCCACGCGGACGGGCAAGGCCTGCGGCCGAAAAAGAGCTCAACGCCGTGGCGTGACGATCAGGCGCTCTCGGCCAATGCCGGGGGCTCCATGAGCGCGCGGATTTCGCCCCAGCCATTGCGGAAGGCGGTGACGCAGGCCGGGTCGAAATGGGTGCCGGCGCAATTGAGGATCTCGGCATAGGCCTTGGCGAGGGGCCAGGCCTTTTTATAGGGCCGCTCGGAGCAGAGTGCATCGAACACATCGGCGATGGCGACAATGCGCGCCTCGACGGGAATGTCGGTGCCCGAAAGGCGGTCGGGATAGCCGGTGCCGTCCCATTTTTCATGGTGGCTCTGGGCGATCAGCTCGGCGGTGCGAATGAGATCGCTGTCGCCGTTTTCGAGAATTCTGGCGCCGATGGTGACATGCTCGCGCATGCGCGTCATCTCCTCGGAGGTGAGCTTGCCGGGCTTGGACAGAATGGCATCGGCGATGCCGATCTTGCCGATGTCATGCAGCGGGGCCGACAGATAGATCATGCGGCAGCGATGGGCATCGAGTCCGACGCCTTCGGCGATGATCTGGCTGATGCGGGCGACGCGCGAGACATGCTCGCCCGTGTCGCCATCGCGATATTCGATGGCGCGGGCGAGGCGCCAGATGATCTCTTCTTCGCGCTCGAGAAGATGGGCTGTGGCCGCCTCGACCTCGCGCGCCAACCGCTCGGCCTGGCCGGCCAGCTCAAGCTGGGCGCCGCGCAGGGCGAGTAGATTGGTGACGCGCGCCTGAAGCTCGATGGGGTCGAAGGGCTTGGTCAGGAAATCATTGGCGCCGCACTTGATGGCCTCGATGCGCACCTGCTTGTCGATATCGGAGGTGACCATGATGATGGGCACGCTGCGATAGGTGAGGCGCTGGCGCAGGGCGGCGGTGAATTCCATGCCGCTCATTTCGGGCATGATATGATCGACGAGGACCAGATCGAACTGCTCCGCATCGGCCCGGGCGAGAGCCTGGCGGGGATTGAGGCAAAGCTGGACATCGCCCGATACGGACTGGCCCACAATCGAGCCGAGCAGGGCAAGGCTTGATCGAGAATCATCGACAATCAACAAACGCACTGCTTCGGCCCCCCGGCAGAACTTTTCGATTTGAGACTAGGGGGAGAGCTCTTAGTCGAGGCTTAACGGAACCCAGGCGGATTTGATGGATCTGGCAAAAAAGCCGTTCCTATTTCGCGAGCGGGTGGAACGTGTTGGCGGCGATGGAGGCAGGCTTCATCTGAATGGAAAAGCCGGGCGCCTCCGGCGGCATATAGGCGGCATTGCGGATGACGCAGGGGTCGAGGAAATGCTCGTGGAGGTGATCGACATATTCGATGACGCGCCCCGTCTTCGTGCCGGAGACGGCCAGATAGTCGATCATCGAGAGATGCTGGACATATTCGCAGAGGCCGACCCCGCCCGCATGTGGCCAGACGGGCTTTTCGTATTTGGCGGCCATGAGCAGGACGGAGAGGACCTCATTCAGGCCGCCAATGCGGCAGGCGTCGATCTGGACGATGTCGATGGCGTCGCGGGTGATGAACTGCTTGAAGAGAATGCGGTTCTGGCACATTTCCCCGGTGGCGACCTTTACCGGGGAAATGGCTTCGCGGATCTTGCGGTGGCCCTCGACGTCGTCGGGGCTGGTCGGCTCTTCGATGAAGAACGGATTAAAGCGCTTGAGCTGGTTGACCCAAGCGATGGCCTGGTCGACTTCCCAGACCTGGTTGGCGTCGATCATCAGATAGCGATCGGGGCCCATGATGGAGCGGACAATGTCGAGACGGCGGATATCGTCCTCGATATCCCGGCCGACCTTCATCTTGATATGAGTGAAGCCGGACGCCACCGCCTCATTGGCGAGGCGGATGAGCTTTTCATTGGGATAGCCGAGCCAGCCGGCGGAGGTGGTGTAGCAGGCATATCCCTCCGCGCGCAGATTGGCGATGCGTTCGGCCTTGCCGGGCTCGGCAGCGCGGAAGATGGCGAGGGCTTCCTCGGGCGTGATGGCGTCGGTGAGGTAGCGGAAATCGATGATGGAAACGAGCTGTTCGGGGCTCATTTCGGCGACATAGAGCCAGACCGGTTTTCCGGCCCGTTTGGCGAGGAGATCCCAGACGGCATTGACCACCGCGCCGGTCGCCAGATGCATGGCGCCCTTGTCGGGGCCAATCCAGCGGAGCTGGCTGTCGCCGGTCATATGGCGCCAGAAGCGGCCGGGATTTTCTTCGATCCAGTCCAGATCGAGGTTTTTCACCCGATCGGTGAGGGCGTTTATCGCGGCGCAGACGACTTCATTGCCCCGGCCGATGGTGAAGGTGAGGCCATGGCCTTCGAGATCGCTGTCCGTGCCCAGCACGACATAGGCGGCGGAATAGTCCGGGTCCGGGTTCATCGCATCGGACCCATCGAGCGAAGCCGAGGTGGGGAAGCGGAGGTCGTGGGTCTTAAGCGATGTGATTTTGGTCATGGCCGTTTCCATTTTTCCGCCACCCTCAAAATGGGTCAGCCCGTCCAGCCGCCGTCGATGATGTGGACCTGGCCGGTGGTGTAGGTGGCGCCGGCGAGGTAGACGGCGAGGTCGGCGACTTCCTCAGGCTGGGCGATGCGGCCGATGGGCTGGCGGGCGATGAAGGATTTCTTCGCCGCCTCGAAATCGCCGGTGGCGTGCCAGCGTTCATGCAGGCTAGGGCTCTCGACCGTGCCCGGGGCAATGGCGTTGATGCGGATATTGTGGGCGACGTAATCGGCGGCGACCGATTTGGTCAGCCCGATGACCGCGGCCTTGGAGATGGAATAGGCGGCGCGGTTTGGCACGCCTTTGACCGAGGAGGCGACGGTGGCCATGTTGATGATGGCGCCGTCCCGGCGCTCGATCATCTGCGGCAGCACGGCGCGAATGGTGCGGATCTGCGCCCGGACGTTGAGATCGAGCTCGAAGTCGAGATCGGCTTCGCTCATTTCGAGAATGGCGCCGCTGTGGACGACGCCGGCGCAGTTGAAGAGCACGTCGATGCGGCCGATTTCGGCCATTGCAGCGGTGACGTCCTCATTGGAGAGCACGTTGAGGACGCGCGTGGTGATGCCGGGGGTGCCGTTGAGCTCACCAAGCTTGGCCGCATTGATATCGGTGGCGATCACACTGGCCCCGGCACGGGCGAAGGCGAGAGCCGAGGCCTGGCCGATGCCCTGGGCAGCGGCGGTGATAAGAACTGTTTTGCCGGCAATGTCGGTCATTATTTTTCTCGCTAAAACTCAAATCCGTCATCCCCGCGACAGCGGGGACCCCAGTTCAAAACAGGGGTTCCGGCTTTTGCGGGAATGACATTGTGCAAAGGCCCCTCCCCGAGGGGAAGGGCCAAGAAATTCTCAGTCGTAGAGCACGGCTGCGATTTCGGGGGCGTCCATATTGGTCGCATCGAACCAAGCAAAGCCGGAATCGATGATCTTGGGCAGTTCTTCGCCGTTGAGCGCGCCGATGGCGGCCTTGACGGTTTCGTAGCCGATGCCGACCGGGTTCTGGGTGATGGCGCCGGCCATGACGCCGGAGGTGATCATGCCCTTCTGTGCAGCACCGCTATCGAAACCGATGACGACGATTTCCGAGCCCAGTTCGGTCTTGCCATTGGCAACGCCGATGGCAGAGCCTTCATTGGCGCCGAAAATGCCCTTGAGATCGGGATTGGCGAGCAGGATCGACTTGGTGATTTCGGTCGACTGCAACTGGTCGCCACCACCGTACTGGACGGTGACCACTTCGATATTGGGATAGGCTTCCTTGATGCGGTTGACGAAGCCATCGACGCGGTCGATGCCGGTGCGGCTGGTCTGGTCGTGCGCGACGACGGCGACCTTGCCTTCGCCGCCAATGAGCTCGGCCATCTTGTCAGCTGCAAGGGCGGCGGCAGCGACGTTGTCGGTGGTGACGGTGGTCAGCGGGATATCGCTGTCGACGCCACTGTCGAAGGCGATGATCGGGATGTCTGCGCTCTGGGCCTGCTGCAGCAGCGGGGTTGCGGCTTGGCTGTCGAGGGCGGCAAAGCCGATAGCGTCAGGCTGGCGCGAGAGGGCCGCGGCGAGCATGTCCATCTGGCGGTCGACCTGGGTCTCGGTATCGGGGCCTTCGAAGGTCACATTGGCGTTGAACTCGGCGGCCGCCTTGTCGGCACCGGCCTTCACGGCCTGCCAGAACTGGTGCTGGAAGCCCTTCGAGATGAGGGCAATGTCATATTTGTCCTGGGCGTGCACGGCGCCGGACGTGGCGGCCAGCATGGCCACGGCGCTGAGGGCGCCGAGCAGGGTGCGACGGTTGAGCATGGTTTTCCTCCCAAATGCTGCGGTGATTTTGGCGGGCATTTTTGTCTGCCTCTTGTTGGCGCGGAATGCGCGGATGGATTTTTCTTGAGGCGCTAAAGGGCGCGGCGCCGCAAGATATCGGCATAGACGGCCAGGATGATGATCGTGCCGGTGACCACGGTCTGCCATTCCTGGGCGACGGAAAGGATGCGCAGGCCATTGGCCAGCACGGAGATGATGAGCGCGCCGATCAGCGTGCCGAGCACGGTGCCCCGGCCGCCCGATAGCGAAGTGCCGCCAATGACGACGGCGGCGATGGCGTCGAGCTCATAGCCCTGGCCGAGCGCCGGCTGCGCCGAATTGAGGCGCGAGGCGATGAGCAGGCCCGCGACCCCGCAGATGGCGCCGGCGGTGGAATAGACTGCGATCTTCCAGCGATCGATATTGACGCCGGAGAGGCGCACCGCCTCCTCGTTCGAGCCCAGCGCGAAGGTGTAGCGGCCGAGCGCGGTCTTGCCGAGGACGAAGGCGGCCAGCAGCGCGACGGCAAAGAGAATGACGACACCATTGGGAATGGGAATGGCCGGAATGATTGTGCCGACAATGGAGCCCTGGGCGATCTGGGTGAAGCCGGGCGTATCGTTGAAATAGATCGGGCGCGTGCCGGAAATGACCAGCGACAGGCCCTTGAGGATCAGCATCATGCCGAGCGTGGCGATGAAAGGCGGGACCTTGAGCTTGGCGATGACGACGCCCGAGACCGTGCCGCAGAAGGCGCCGGCAAGGATGGCGCCGACCACGCCGACCGGCAGGGGCAGGCCCAGAAAGGTCAAGAGCACGCCGGTGATCACGGCACAGAAGGTCATCAGCGTGCCGACCGAGAGGTCGATGCCGCCGGTGATGATGACGAGCGTTGCGGCGATGGCGAGGACGCCATTGACCGAGGTGGCCTGCAGGATCGCCAGCACGTTCTGGGTCTGCATGAAATTTGGCGAGGCCAGGGAGAAGACCACGATCAGCGCGATGAGGCCGGAAAAGGCCAGCAGCCGATGAAAGGCACCGGAAATGCGCGGGCCCGTTTTTTGGGCCGCTGGGGCTGTGGTGTCGGTCATGGATTTCCTCCGGCGGTGATGCAGCCTGAATTTTCGGCTCGATATTTGCCCCGCCCGCTGCGCGACACCTCCCCCTCGACGGGGGAGGTCGGGAGGGGGTGTCGGAAGCCTTGATATCCGGGCTCTCGCCCCCCCACCCTCGATCCCTCCCCGCTAGGGGGAGCGAGACGATGAACATGTATGTCGGTGTTAAGGCGAGGCCCCCTCACCCAACGCGGAGCGCCGAACTCACCCCCAAGGGAGAGGCGAAGAGAGGGGCGGTGTTCGTGGAAAAGGCTAGCTGGCATGGCGCACCTGCATGGCGGGTTCGCGCATGGTGGCGAGGTGCATGATCTCTTCCTGGCTGGCGCCGCCGGGCAGGATGCCGGTGAGGCGGCCTTCGCACATTACCGCGATGCGGTGGGAGAGGCGCAGGATCTCCGGCAGCTCCGAGGAGATGACGATGATGGCCTTGCCCTCGGCGGCGAGGGCATTGAGGAGCTTGTAGATTTCGGACTTGGCGCCGACATCGATGCCGCGCGTCGGCTCGTCGAAGATCAGGATATCGCAATCGCGCAAAAGCCATTTGGCGATGACGACCTTTTGCTGGTTGCCGCCCGAAAGGAGGCGCGCCTCTTGGGTGTCGGACGGGGTCTTGATGGCAAGCTGGCGGATGAATTTCTGGGCGGCCTCGCGCATGCCGGCCTCGTCCAGCACGCCGGCCGGGCCGGTGAAGCGCTCGAGGCTGGGGAGCGCGATGTTGTTGCGGACATCAAGGCCGGTGGCGAGGCCGAAATTCTTGCGATCCTCGGAGAGATAGCCGATGCCGCAGGCAACCGCATCGCGAGGCGAGGAGATGCCGACCCGCTTGCCGTGAACCCAGATTTCGCCGCCCTCGCGCCGATCGGCCCCGAAAATGGCGCGGGCGACCTCGGTTCGACCAGCGCCCATGAGACCGGCAAAGCCGAGGATCTCGCCCTTGCGCACCGAAAAGCTGACGTCGCGAATGTCGCGACCGCGACGGATGTTGCGGACCTCCAGCGCTATGGGCGCGTCGGCGGTGTTGGGAATGGAGAGCGTTTCCTGGCTCAGCGTGCGCCCCACCATCATGGAAATGATGGTTTCGATGGGGGTTTCGGCAGCGGGAACCGTGCCGACATATTCCCCATCGCGCATGATGGTGACGCGGTCGGAAATGCGCTTGATCTCGTCCATCTTGTGGGAAATGTAGACGATGCCGACGCCCTCGGCCTTGAGCCGATTGATGATGGCGAAGAGCTCGGCGATCTCGGCGTCGTTGAGGGCCGCGGTGGGTTCATCCATGATCAACACCTTGGAGCGATAGGAGAGCGCCTTGGCGATCTCGACCATTTGCTGCTTGGCGATGGTAAGCGTCTCGACCTTTACAGTGGGATCGAGATTGAGGTTCATGGACTGAAAGATCGCGGCCGTATCGCGGTTGAGCTGGCGCTCGTCGAGGAGGCCGAAGCGGCGTGGCTCGCGGCCGATATAGATGTTCTGGGCGGCGGTGAGATCGCGCATCAGGGCGAGTTCCTGATGGATGATGCCAATGCCCAGATTCTGTGCCTCGCGCGGCGAGGCGATTTCCACCGGATGGCCCTCGAGCAGGACCGTGCCGCTGTCGCGCTGATAGACGCCCGAAAGCACTTTCATCAGGGTCGATTTGCCGGCGCCGTTTTCCCCCATGAGGGCATGGACTTCCCCTGCCACCAGATCGAAGCGGGCATGGGACAGGGCCCGGACACCGGGGAAATTCTTGTCGATATCGGTCATTTCGACGAGCGGAGCGCTGCGTTCGGCGCGGTCCGACAGGCTTGCAACCATGTGACGTCCTCCCGCCGGCCGGCCCGCTCTGCGGCGATGCTCAACAAGCCCGACGAGCTAATGACAAGTCTGACAAGCTGTCAAGTGGTCAGACCAGTGGACAGGGTAGGTCCACGGCGCTATGTCTTGACCGGCTGCCGCATCGTTCCGCGGCTGCGGGGGAGCAATGAAACTACAGGCCGTCTCTAACCGGAAACTCTATCTCCAGATCGCCGACCAGATCCGCGAGCAGATCAGCGCGGGCGCGGTGGCGCCGGGCAGGCAATTGCCCTCCGAGCGCGATCTTGCGGCAAGCCTGGGGGTCTCCCGGCCCACGCTGCGCGAGGCGCTGATCGCGCTGGAAGTGGCAGGACTGGTGGAGGTGCGCGTCGGTGTCGGCGCCTTTGTGCGGGGCCAGGAAAAGCCGGGCGAGGCGCTGCCCGAGCAGAGCCATTCCCCTATCGAAATCATGAATGTGCGCAGACTGCTCGAACCGGAAGCCGCCGCACTTGCAGCGCAGGCCATTGCGCCCGAAGGTCTGGCGCGGCTGGCCGAAGTGCTGGGGCATATGCAGGCCGATGCGGATCGGGATTTGTGGACATCGGAATGGGACAGGACCATGCACCTGACCATCGCCGAGGGGTCAGGCAATTCCATGCTACGGGAGATTCTGGACACGCTGTGGAATTCTCGTTCCGAGGACGTCGACAAGCGCTTTCACGAGCATCTGGCGACGATATCGGACGTGCGCCTGCATATCATGGAAGACCATAGAAGCATTGTGGCGGCGATCGTGCAGCGCGATGCCGAGGCCGCGCGGGCGGCGATGGCGGCCCATCTCGACTATGTCACCGCCGCCATGCTCAATAGCTGGGAATAGCCGGCTTCATCCCGCCCGCAGATCAACGAGGATCTTGGTGAAGGCGCCGGGATCGGCATCCCATTCGGCAAGGGCCGAGGGCGCTTCATCGAGCGAGGCCACGCGCGAGACGATGAGATCGCCGGCGCCGGGATTGGCCTTGAGGCAATCGATAACGGCGGCAAAATCCTCAGGCAGGGCGTTGCGCGAGCCGCGAATGTCGAGTTCCTTGGTGATGAAATATTTGGTGTCATAGGCAATGGGCGCCTTGGCGTAGCCGATATAGACCACGCACCCGGTGGTGACGACCATATCCACCGCCTGGAGGAAGGTCGCCTCCGCACCCACGGCCTCGATCACCACATCGGGCCCCTCGCCGGTGAGGGCAGAGACGGCGGCGCGGACATCTGTCCTGGCATTGATGGTTTCGTGGGCGCCGAGTTTTTTGGCGATGTCCAGCTTGGCGTCGCTGAGATCGACGGCGATGACGCGCGCTCCGACCCGCAGGGCGCCGAGCAGTACGCCGAGCCCGATCATGCCACAACCGAGGACGACAATGGTCTCGCCTTCCTGCAGACCGGCGCGGCGCACGGCGTGAAAACCGACGGCACAGGGCTCGATCAGCGCCAGATCGCGCAGCGGCAGATCGTCCACGGGCAGGACCTTTGCCGCCGGCACGACGATGCGCCCGGTCATGGCGCCCTCGCGCTGCACGCCCATCGTCTGGTTTCTGACGCAGGCATTGGGGCGGCCGGTGGTACAGGCGTGGCAGGTGCCGCAATTGAAATAGGGGATGACGGTGACCGCCTGTCCCTCGGCAAGCCCGGTCACGCCCTCGCCCAGCGCCGCGATGGTGCCGGCGATTTCATGGCCCGGCACGCGGGGATAGCTCACCAATGGATTGAGCCCGCGATAGGAGGTGAGATCGGAGCCGCAATAGCCGACATAGGCAATCGAGATGGCCACTTCGCCGACTTTCGGCTCGGGCACTGCCATTTCGGTAAGGCCGGCCTGGCCGGGCTTGAGAATGCTGAGGGCTTGCATGATCGTCTCCTGGACGCCGAAGCGCCACACCCTATCTTCCATACATGAAGGATGACAGCAACGGCCTCGAAGCGATAAACAGCAGGCAAAGCGAGCAAGGGAATGCGGACATGAAAACTGATTTGCCAACGCGCCCATTGGGCAAGACCGGCCTCGACATCACCCGCGTCGGGATCGGCGCCTGGGCCATGGGCGGCAATATGTGGGGGCCGCAGGACGACGCAGAATCCGACGCCGCCATTCGCCATGCCATCGAGCTCGGCATCAACTGGATCGACACAGCCGCCGTCTATGGCAATGGCCATTCCGAGGAGGTGATCGGCCAGACGCTGCGGAAACTGCCGGCCGACAGGCGTCCGCTGGTGTTCACCAAGGGCGGCATCGTGCGCGACAGCGAGGGTAAGAACCCACGCCGGATCGGCGAGCGCAATCATCTGCGCGGAGAGCTTGAGAATTCGCTCAAGCGACTGGGGGTCGAGACCATCGACCTCTACCAGATGCATTGGCC
>Ga0160439_1000718_pt1 | contig 12723 bp, 9 predicted proteins | sample HID1975M_E0MG_FD_108201 | JGI IMG/M metagenome (GOLD analysis project Ga0160439, IMG submission 108201) | Enriched soil microbial communities from UW Madison campus, WI, USA - HID1975M_E0 MG | ecosystem: Environmental > Terrestrial > Soil > Unclassified | place: USA: Madison, Wisconsin... | reverse complement strand
GGCGCCACTGAAGTTTGAACAGCTGGTTTGCGTGGAGAGTCATTCGCAGCATTTGCAGGTTGTAAATTACCTCAAGAGCACGGCGCGGCCGGCGATTGTGATCGCTGGGAATGGGATGTGCTCGGGTGGGCGGATTGTCAATTACCTCAAGGCGATGCTGGAGGATCCTCGGCATGAGGTAGTGTTTGTGGGGTATCAGGCGAAGGGAACGCCGGGGGTGGTGATACAGGCTGGTGCGCAGGTGCAGGGGGTTGCGCAGGTTGACCTGGATGGGCGGCGGTACGACCTTCGTGCGAAGGTGATTACCCTGAGGGGATATTCTGCTTACGCAGATCAACTGGCACTTGTTGATTATGCTCTGGCGGGTGGGGAGCGTATCGGTAATATCGTTCTGGTGCATGGTGAGCGCGCCGCCAAGCAAATGCTTGCTGCGGCCATTATTCGGCAGGCAAGCAACAAGGGGCTGCAAGTAGGCGTTTCTATTCCTTGATGCCACTTTTCTGTTGGCTGCGACTTGTTTTTACGGAGCTGCAGAAGCGTGTCAGATGGTATGCCATTGGTGTATCCCTGAGGTCGCTCACATACGTCTTGCGATAGCTGAGGAGCCGCGTCACAATCGATGGTCACCGTCTCGGTTCAGGGTCGGTGGAGAGGTGTCGATGCCTTGTCAATTGGCCTTTGCAGAGTGATTAGCGCTAAGGGTGTAGCCAGCTCAGAGCGTTAATGAAATGATGCTAGTCTCGATTGATGGGCTGGTGGCGTGCGGCAGGCGCCGCTCGGGCCTTGGACGCTGGCACAGAATGACGGACCCAAGGAATAGCAGAATAAAATGCGTAGTGAACGTGAGCAGTTGGGTTACAACGAAGAAGTTGATTTCATGGATTTGATGAGGGGGCTCTGGAAGCAAAAATTCCTGCTGGTTGTCACGACGCTCCTCACAACTTTAGCAGCAGTTATCTATGCGTTTATGGCAACACCTGTATATGAGGCTCGCCTGTTCGTTAAACCCCCCACGCAAAACGATATTTCACAGCTCAATGTCGGGCGCAATGGTGAAGGGGAGCGGGTGACCGCTAAAGGTGTATATGAATCGTATCTGCAAAACTTGCAGTCCGAATTGCAGCGTCGTGCATTCTTCCGTGACATTTATCTCCCAAGCTTGAATGAGCAGGCCAGGAAGGGTTCGCAGGACGAACTTTATTCCGAATTTGGCAAAGCACTGCAAGTGAGAATGGTCGGCCCGGACGCGCCTAACCGTTACTACGTGGCCGTGCGTGCAACGGATCCTCAGCTGGCCGCTACGTGGGCGGAAAAGTACGTACAGACTGCCAGTGACCGAGCCAAGCGTGAATTGATTGCGGATGCCAAGGCGGATGCCTTGATCAAGGCCGGCAACTTGAAACAAAGTATCTTTGCGTCCAGGGAAAGCGCGCGCAAGCAGCGTGAAGACCAGATTGCCCTGTTGACCGAAGCATTGAAAGTTGCGAGATCTGTCGGGCTGGAGAAGCCACCGATCATTTCCAATACCTTGTCGAATGAGGTTTCGGCCGGTATGGATGGTGCCTTGGTATACATGCGCGGCAGCAAGGCGCTGGAGGCCGAGATCGCGAACCTGCGTTCGCGGACCTCGGATGATCCGTTCATCACCGACCTGCGTTCGCGTGAAGAGGCGTTGACGTTCTACAGCAACCTGGAAATAAAAGACTCGGTGTTCGAGGTTTATCGCCAGGATGGTGGCGTTGAGGCGCCGGACCGCCCGATCAAGCCCAATAAGCTGCTTATCATCGCGCTGGGGGTCATTGGCGGCCTGTTCATCGGCGTGGTCATTGCAGTCATGCGCGGATTGACTACCCGTTCCAAGGCATAAGATCGTTCGGCAAGTGACACTGGATGCGGCGGCATGACCCGCCGTGACGTGTATCACTTCGCCATTGCTTGTGGGTCGGGCCATTTCCGGGCTTATGGCTTGAACAAATCACGTGTCCGCTGTTCGGTATGTGTTTCATTCAGGTGGTGCCCTATCATCGCCTGGCTGCTCTGATCGTATAGGTCATTTGACTTGGTAGGGTGGCAGCCGCGCCGGCTGTCGGATGTTCATCCTTTTCGAAAAGATGGTAGTCGAATGACACTCAAGGTTTTAAGCGTTTTTGGTACTCGGCCCGAAGCCATCAAAATGGCTTCCCTGGCGCTGGGCCTGCAGGCTGATGCCCGGTTCGAGTCGAAGATCTGCGTGACTGGCCAGCATCGGCAGATGCTCGATCAAGTGCTTGAACTGTTCGAGCTGACCCCTGACTATGATCTGAAGATCATGAAGCCGGGGCAGGATCTCACCGACGTTACCGTTGCCATTCTGCAGGGGCTGAAGGCTGTCCTGGCCGAGTTCAAGCCTGACATCGTGCTGGTCCACGGTGATACGGCCACGACCTTCGCCACGTCGCTCGCAGCCTATTACCAGCAGATTCCGGTCGGCCATGTCGAAGCTGGCTTGCGCACCGGCAACTTGTATTCGCCCTGGCCCGAAGAGGCCAATCGCAAGCTGACCGGGGCATTGAGCCAGCTGCATTTCGCTCCGACGAGCCAATCGCAAGCCAATCTGTTGGCTGAGGGCGTGGCCGGCGAGAGCATTCATGTAACAGGCAATACGGTAATCGATGCGTTGCTGGAAGTGACCCGCAAACTGCAGCGACCCGACCTGGCGAAAACCTTCGCCGAAGAATTTTCCTATCTCGACCCTTCGCGTCGCCTGGTCCTGGTTACCGGGCACCGTCGCGAAAGTTTCGGTGACGGATTCGAAAGGATCTGCAAGGCACTGGTGCAGATAGCCCAGGACTGCGCCGATGTGGAAATCGTCTATCCGGTGCACTTGAATCCCAATGTCAGGGAGCCAGTGAATCGTCTTCTCAAAGGTGTGCAGAACATACACTTGATCGAGCCGCTGGACTATTTGCCTTTCGTCTACCTGATGAATCGCTCGTATCTGATCCTCACCGACTCGGGAGGCGTTCAGGAAGAAGCGCCTTCGCTCGGCAAGCCGGTGTTGGTCATGCGTGACACCACCGAGCGGCCGGAAGCAGTCCAGGCCGGTACGGTTCGCCTGGTGGGTACCGACCTACAGGCCATTATCAGCAATGTAGAAGAACTGCTCGGGGATGATGCCGCTTATCAGCGTATGAGCGTCGCACATAACCCTTATGGAGATGGGCAGGCTTGTGCCCGCATCATTGAAGTTCTCGCCAATTTCAAAACAAGGTAGTGCTATGAGTATTTCTAAGGTTTCCGTCGTTGGTTTGGGCTACATAGGTCTGCCTACAGCCGCCGTGTTCGCTTCGCGCAAGATCGAAGTCATCGGGATCGATGTCAATCAGCACTGCGTTGACACCATCAACCGAGGCCAGATCCATATCGTTGAACCCGATCTGGACATGGTCGTGCATGCTGCCGTGACCGAAGGGTATCTGCGCGCCAGTACCGTCCCGGAGCCTGCAGATGCCTTCCTCATTGCCGTACCTACGCCGTTCAAGGAAGGCTTCAAACCTGACCTGAGCTACATCGAGTCGGCCAGCAAAGCCATTGCGCCTGTGCTCAAGGCCGGAGACCTGGTCATTCTGGAGTCCACCTCTCCGGTGGGTGCCACCGAGCAGATGGCCGCCTGGTTGGCCGAAGCCCGTCCTGATCTGAGTTTCCCTCAGCATGCAGGCGAAGCCTCGGACATTCGGGTTGCACACTGCCCGGAACGCGTGCTTCCTGGTCATGTACTGCGTGAACTGGTGCAGAACGACCGGGTTATCGGCGGCATGACTGAAAAATGCTCCGAGGCTGCGCGAACCCTCTACAAGACCTTCGTGGAAGGTGAGTGCGTGTTGACCAGCGCGCGCACTGCCGAGATGTGCAAACTGACGGAAAACAGCTTCCGCGATGTCAACATTGCGTTTGCCAACGAGCTGTCGATCATCTGCGAGAAACTCGACGTCAATGTCTGGGAGCTGATCCAGCTGGCCAACCGTCATCCACGTGTCAATATTCTTCAGCCTGGCCCGGGCGTGGGGGGGCACTGCATTGCCGTCGACCCATGGTTCATCGTCGACTCCGCCCCTGATGAAGCTCGCCTGATCCGCACTGCCCGTGAAGTGAACGATTCCAAGCCGGCCTGGGTAATCGACAAGCTGTACGCCGCGATTGGTGATCACCTGAGCCGCAACCCCGGCAAAACCGCCAAGGATGTGGTCGTCGCCTGCTTCGGCCTGGCATTCAAGCCGGACATCGATGACCTGCGTGAAAGCCCGGCTCTGGAAATCTCAAAGCAAGTTGTCGAGCGCCATGCCGGCAAGGTCATCGTGGTCGAGCCTAACATCAAGGCACTGCCGGCAACGTTGGAGCAGCCCGAGCTGTGTTCCGTCGCTGAGGCCATCGAGCGCGCCGACATTCTGTTGCTGCTGGTGGATCACAAGCCATTCAAGGACATTCCGGCGGAGTCCCTCCAAGGCCTGCAGGTTGTCGACACCCGCGGAATCTGGCGCCTATGAACATTCTTCCGGTGATCATGTCCGGGGGCTCGGGTACGCGCCTCTGGCCGCTGAGCAGGACGTTGTATCCCAAGCAGTTTCTGGCCATCTTCGGCCGCGAGACACTGTTTCAGCAAGCCATCAACCGGCTGATGAAAGTCAAGCCGGCTGGGTTCGAGCTGCTGCCTCCTTGCATCGTGGCTAACGATGAACATCGTTTTCTCTGCCTGGATCAATTGCGTGAGATCAAGGTAGAGCAAGGTGCCTTGGTACTTGAGCCGCTAGGCCGCAATACCGCTCCGGCGCTGACCCTGGCTGCGCTGCATGCCAGGGATTCGCTGGAGTCGCAGGACGATCCGGTGATGGTGGTGATTCCGGCGGACCAGACCATCCATGATGTGGACGCTTTCACCCAGGTAGTTGGCAAGGCCGTGCAAGCCGCCACTCAGGGGGCGATCGTCACCCTGGGTATCCAGCCCGATCGCCCTGAGACCGGGTACGGCTACATCCACTCGAAGGACGTGGCCGAGGTCAAGAGCGTCGACTCGTTCGTCGAGAAGCCTGACCTTGCCACTGCCGAGCAATACCTCAAGGCCGGCAGCTACTACTGGAACAGTGGCATCTTCATCCTACGGGCTTCGGTGTGGCTGCGGGCGCTGAAGCACTATCGCCCGGACATCATGGAGGCTACCGAGGCTGCGTGGGCGAAGCGGACTTCGGATAACGGTTTCGTCCGGCCGCAGCAGGAAGCCTTCGAGGCAATTCCTGCGGAGTCCATCGACTATGCGGTGATCGAGCATTGCACGCGCGCGCCGCTGGAAGGTGTGGAGCTAAAAATGCTGGCGATGGACGCCGGTTGGTCCGACCTTGGCGCCTGGGACGCGGTGTGGCGGTCGGGCGACAAGGACGACCGGCAGAACAGCACCCACGGTGACGTGATCCTCGACTCCAGCTCGGACACCTTGGTTTATGCCTCCCATCGCCTGGTAACCGCCGTTGGCCTGGAAAACATGGTCATCGTTGAAACACCTGATGCTGTGCTGGTCGCCGACAAGGCGCGCTGCCAAGGCGTCAAGGCCATTGTCGAGGCCTTGGGCCGCGAGACGCGTAGCGAGTCAAGGCTCCATCGTCGCGTGCACCGCCCGTGGGGCTGGTATGACAGCATCGATGCGGGCTCGCGCTTTCAGGTCAAGCGTATCCTGGTCAAACCCAAGGCAACCCTTAGTCTGCAGAAGCACTACCACCGTGCAGAGCACTGGATCGTGGTATCCGGCACCGCCGAGGTAACCTGCGAAGATAAGGTGTTTCAGTTGAACGAGAACCAAAGTACCTACATACCGGTTGGCCACGTCCATCGACTTGCCAACCCCGGCACCATTCCTCTGGAAATCATCGAGGTACAGTCGGGGAGCTACCTGGGCGAGGACGACATCGTCCGGTTCGATGACACCTATGGCCGTGTATAGGCTCGATTTCTAGTGGAGTTGCAAATGCAAAAAAGTGCGCTGGTTACAGGTATCACAGGACAGGATGGGGCGTACCTCGTCGAATTGCTGCTGAGCAAAGGTTACAAAGTTTACGGCACCTATCGTCGGACCAGCTCGGTCAACTTCTGGCGCCTGCAGGAACTGGGTGTGCTTGGCCATGATGATTTGCAGCTGGTCGAATTCGACCTGACCGATCTGGCAGGCATCATCCGCCTGCTGCAGAAAGTTCAGCCGGATGAGGTCTATAACCTTGCCGCGCAGAGCTTCGTCGGCGTCTCCTTCGACCAGCCGATCACCACTGCACAGATCACTGGCGTGGGTGCGCTCAACCTGCTTGAAGCCATTCGTCTGGTGAATCCGAAGATCCGTTTCTATCAGGCGTCCACGTCCGAAATGTTCGGCTTGGTGCAGGCAGTTCCGCAATCCGAGAGCACCCCGTTCTACCCGCGCAGCCCATATGGCGTTGCCAAGCTGTTCGCCCACTGGACCACCATCAATTACCGTGAGTCCTACGACATCTTTGCCACCAGCGGCATCCTGTTCAACCATGAGTCGCCGCTGCGTGGAAAAGAGTTCGTGACCCGCAAGATCACCGACGCCGTGGCCAACATCGAGGTCGGCAGCCAGCAGGTATTGGAGCTGGGCAACATGGATGCCAAGCGCGACTGGGGCTATGCCCGCGAGTATGTCGACGGTATGCATCGTATGCTGCAGGTCGACAAGCCCGACACCTTCGTGCTGGCCACCAACCGCACTGAAACCGTGCGCGACTTCGTCAGCATGAGCTTCAAGGCGGTGGGCGTCGACATCGAATGGCGTGAAAACGGCGAGAAAGAATTCGGCGTAGACCGCCGCACCGGCATCACCCGCGTCAAGGTCAACCCGCAATTCTACCGCCCTGCCGAAGTCGAGCTCTTGATTGGTGATGCATCCCTGGCCAAGGAACGTCTTGGCTGGGCGCCGAATACCACGCTTGAGCAATTGTGTCAGTTGATGGTTGAAGCTGACCTGAAGAGGGCCAAGCATGGCACGTCGTTCTGACAAGACTGTTCTGATCACTGGCCTTTCAGGGTTTACCGGTGCGCACCTTGCGCATCGGCTCACCCAAGATGGCTGGCGTATCGCCGGGATCGGTAATCGTCGCCTGGACTGTGAAGTCGATCACCTGGAAGCAGACCTCAATGAAACCGAGCGACTGGCCGAGTGGATCGGCAAGGTCAAGCCGACCCACGTGATACACCTTGCGGCATTGGCCCATGTCACGGCCAGTGATGCGCTGTCGTACTATCGCGTGAATGTCCTTGGCACGGAAAGCCTGCTCACGGCATTGCAGGGCAGCGGCGCAACACTGGAAAAGGTGGTCATAGCCAGCAGTGCCAACATTTACGGCAATGCCTTGGCCTCACCGATCGTCGAGAGCAGCGAAGCGCGTCCAATGAACCACTACGCGGTCAGCAAGCTGGCCATGGAAGCGCTGGTGCGCAAGTGGTTCACTCGCTTCCCCATGCTGGTGACCAGGCCGTTCAACTACACCGGACCTGGGCAGTCGGAGGCGTTCGTGTTCGCCAAGATTGCGGCCGCGTTTGCCCGCCGGCAGGATGAACTGATCCTCGGCAACCTCGATGTCTCGCGCGACTTGTCCGATGTGCGTTATGTGGTTGAAGCCTATGCCCGCATGCTGGAGTGCGATGCCGAAGGCGAGTTCGTCAACATCTGCTCGGGCCGCAGTGTCTCCCTGCTCGAGGTCATCGATGCAATGTCGCGTATCGCCGGTTATCGTCCAGAGGTACGGGTTGACCCGGCCTTTGTCCGTGCCGACGAGGTCAAGGAGCTCTTCGGCAGCCCGAGCAAGCTTTACGATGTAGTAGGAAAACTAGAAGTGCCAAGCCTCCATGAGACGCTGCAGTCCATGTATGACTGGAACCTTCAGGCTCAAGGTAACTGACTGACTACGGATTGGTGTAACTGTGCGCATATGTTTCTTTGCCAATATGTCGGCCCACGCCAACTGGCGTGAGATGTTCGACAAGGTCGAGTTCTATCGAGTCGATATCAGGATTCTCAAGGAACTGGGGCACGAAGTCGTGCTTTCGGGCTCGCCTTCGACACTCGACTGGAAGGCTGATCTTTACTACTGCTGGTGGTGGGGACACTCACCGTTCCCGTTACTGGCGGGCAAGTTGCGGCGTAAACCGGTCGTGGTGACCGGCGCGTTCGACTATTCCACATGCCGCAAGGAAATCCCTGGCATGTGCTACCTGGACCGGCCGCTCTGGCAGAAGGCTGTACTGCGAGCCTCGCTCCGCCTGGCGGATCGCAACCTATTCATATCCAGGTCCGAATATGACGAAGTCACCAATAATCTGCCGGTGAAGAACCCCGTGTACGCCACGCTGGCGGTCGATACCGATTACTACTCGCCGACAGCCGAGCCGGTAGTAGCCTCCGACTACTTCTTCACGGTGACCTGGACCAGCCGCACCAATGCCATCCGCAAGGGGCTGGTGCCAAGCATCGAAGCCTTCGCCCGATTTGCCAAGGATCACCCAGGTATCCGCTTCGTGATCGCTGGCAAGCACGGTGACTACCTGCCGCAACTAAAGGAGCTGGCCCAGCGTCTTGGGGTAGGGGATAAAGTCGAGTTCGTCGGGATGATCTCCGATGAAGAGAAGCTCAACCACTATCGCAATTGCCTGGCGTACGTGCAGCCGACGCTGTATGAAGGCTTCGGCCATGCTATCGGCGAAGCCGTAGCCTGTGGCGCGCGCGTGATTACCTCGCCACGCGGCGCGGTACCGGAAGTGGCAGGCGCGTTCGCCAATTGGGTGCAGCCTGATAGCCCGGAAGACATTGCTGCAGCCATGCACAACGTCTTGATGACTCCAGCGACCCGTGAAGATGCGATGGCTAGGCATCAATGGATTTCTGACAACTACTCGATCAAAGCGCGCCGCGAGGCACTCAAGGGCATTCTGGATTCCATTTGAATGAGGCGGGGAAGGCCGTTGAGCGGAATAAAAACTAAACAAGGTGGTACCGAGTGTTAGCTCGCCTCATCAGAATTTTCGAGAGCTCGAGGTTATTGCACCTGTTCATTGTCACTGCCTGTATACAGGGCGGTGTCATTATCAGTCAGTTTCTGATCGCTCCGATTGTCGGCCCCTCAGTGGTTGGCGAAGTACGTGCATTGGAAACAATCCTTGCGCTGGTCGTGCTGGCGGGTAGCTTGGGGATGCAGAGCATCGCCACGCGTGACACTGCGGCCTGCCGCGACGAAGCGGCGCAGCGCAGGGTGCTGCATCAGGTGTTTATCCTCGTATGCCTGAGTGCCTCCGTTGTAATGGTGGGTATCTTCCTCGCCAACCGATTTATGTTTCACTCAGCGTTAAGCGCTTCAGTCTACATGGCATGTGGGGTGGTGCTATTGACTAACCTGCTGCGCGTCACGACCGGATACGCGCAAGGAGCCAAAGCAATCAGTGAAATCTATGTCGTGCTTCTACTTGCTACGGGTGTCGGGGTCGCTTTGCATGTTGTGCTGACAAAGAACTACGGAATTCAGGGGTGGGTGGCAGCACGCTACATAACCGAAGTCATCTGCCTGGCTGGAGTTTGGTGGCGTCTGCGCCAGCATGTATTTGCGGCTTTGAGAATGCCCGGTACTGAGCGCGGACAGTTATGGGACAGAGCATTTTCTGGTGTAACCAATAATGCCAGCTTGTTCGTACGGCTATTGGTGGATAGCCTGCCGGTACTGATGCTCACTGCTCTCCATGCAAGGGTTGAGGAGATTGGTTTTTTCGGCTTGGCGAACCTTAGTTTGGTGTTCGGGTTGTTGCCGCTTGCCATCCTTGCCCAGCGTGCAATTACCGATCTGGTAGACGTATTAGATGACAAGCAAGTGCTAGTTGCCAGATTCAATGGGTTTCTCAGGTCTATGCTGCTTATCTCCTCTGCGATGGCTGCGGCACTCGTGATTGTGGCGCTTGTCTGGCTGTTCGGGGTGGGCGGGCAATACCAGGAAACGGCGAAATATGTTGCGATACTTGCAGTCAGCTTGCCACTCAAGGCCGGCGGGTTGGCATGTGGAACAATGTTGCTGGCGCTCCGGGTCTTTGGATTGAGCCTCAAGGTAAATATGCTGGAAGGCTTGCTCGTGTTGTTGATCTTGTTTTTTGGTATACCCAATTTTGGTGGGTGGGCCGGGGTAATGGCATATATGGCTGGGACGCTTCTCTCTGTCGTGCTGCTTATGGCGGCGGTAAAAATCCGCTTGGCTAATCATTATGGGAGCCATGATCATGCAGGCAGATAACTTGTCGGAGCAGTGGCAGGAGAAAAAAACAGCTCCCGGCAGAATGGGTTTTGATTGTTTTTCTGCAGGCTTTTTCTTTTTGGTGATCTGGTGCGTAGGCGTACTGGTGCCGCTCTACCCATTTCTGATGGGGTTCGATGGTTTTAGTGTATTTTGGAACTTTGACTTTCGCGATAAAGATGTGGCCGTCACTCAGGCGCTGCTCATTTATGCCTCGGCTCTGTTGCTCGTGCTTGCCGGGGTCTATTTCGGACGCAAGACGCAACTGAATTATCCATCGAGGCCAAGTTATATCGTCAGGCCGCGAATTTTCTTGCAGCGTTCGACGCTCTTCACTGTCGCTGGCTTATTGGCATTTGTGGTCATTCTGATCCTGCTGGGAGGGCTTTCAGGGCTGCTCAAGGGTGCAAGTGACAGAATCAGGGCGTTCGCCGGCCTTAACGGTCTTTTCTTGTTGCAGAACTTGTTGCTGTCAGTGTCGTTGGCCTGGTACATAAGGCTTACTCGCAAGCCTCGCAATTGCCGTGAACGATTTGTCTTCTGGGGTTATTTTGTCTGCGCGTTGCTGGTATGTGCTTTGCAGGGTCAAAAATCGACAATCTTTATTGTCGTGCTATCGCTGATCGTGGTGAGGCACTACCGGGTAAAACGCATCAATCTGGTCAAGGGTGCCATTTTGGGAGGCGTGATGTTCGTCTCGTTGATGGCTTACCATGTGTTTAAACAAGAATATTTGGTTTCCGGGAAGTTTTTCTTTATTAAAGAAGATCAAGGGGTGTTTCTCTCGATCGTTAACTTCTTGTCCACTCAGTTTACTGGCAATCTCATGCAGTTACAGACCATGACCGTGCTGGTTGATGCCATGCCGGATGGATTGCCATGGCAGAACGGCTCAAGCTTGTTGATGATTGTCCTGATTCTTCTGCCTTCCACGCTGTTTCCCGACAAGCCACTGACGGCAGCGGGCGTCTTTACCAGTGCGTTTTGGCCCAACAAATGGTTGTTGGAGGGCACGACCTTGCCCCCAGGAGTGTTCGGCGAATTCTTCATGAACTTCGGCATCCTCGGCGTTCTGTTGGGCGGTCTGGTATTGGGCTTCGTGTGGGGCAGGTTGTATGGTGCGGTTATCTACAATCCGCAGAGTGATCGAGCATTGGGCACCTATGCCTTGGCGATTGCCTCCATGCTCCATCTGTTCCGCGGGGAACTGTCGTCCGTGCTACTCCTGCTGGCCTCCATCTGGCTGCCTTTCCTGCTTTTGAGCTCCAGGCGCACGGCGCCTGCCAATCACCCGAACTAGAGATACAGGCATGTGCGGAATTTTGGGTTATGTACATAACGGAACGAAAGCGTCGATCGACTTCTCGTCGGCACTTTCCTTCATTCGACGTCGCGGCCCGGATGACCAGGGAATATGGTCCGACACCGACGTTGGCGTATGGCTTGGGCAAGTACGCCTGTCCATCCTCGACACCACCTCGGCCGGGCACCAGCCAATGCTGTCTGCCGATGGCCGGGTAGTGATGGTATTCAACGGCGAGATCTACAATTTCCGCGAATTGCGCGCCGAGCTCGAAGCCGAAGGGCATACATTCACCAGCCAGTCCGATTCGGAAGTGCTGTTGGCCATGTTCTGCCGTGATGGCATCGAATGCCTGAACCGCCTAAACGGTATCTTCGCCGTCGTGTTCTGGGAGCGCGATACCCAGACGTTGTGGGTGGCGCGGGACCAGTTGGGCGTCAAACCCCTCTATATCTACAACGAGGGTGGCTGCTTCGCATTCTCCAGCGAGATGAAGGGCCTGATCCGCGGTGGTTTCGGCAAGACCGAGATCGACCCGCACGCTGTGCTCGCCCACCTGGGGTACCTGTGGTCGCCGGGTGATCGCACCATCGTGCGCGACATCAAGAAAGTGCTGCCGGGTCAGGTGCTGCGTGTGCGCAATGGCCAGGTCGAGAAGAAGTGGTTCTACTACCAGCTGCCTATCGGCGAGCAACCGTTGACCGGCACCGTCGAGCAAACCGCAAGTGCCGTTGCCGATGCTGTCCGAACCGCAGTGAAACGCCAGCTGGTGTCCGATGTTCCCCTCGGCTCGTTCCTTTCCGGTGGCCTGGATTCCAGCGCAATCGTCGCCTTCGCCGCCGAGGAGATGCGCGACAAAGGGCGCCTGCAATGCTTCAGCATCCGCGTTGATAACGGTTCCACCGCCAACGAAGGCTTTGCCGACGACTTGCCTTACGCCGAGCGGGTGGCCAAGCACCTGGGTGTCGACCTGCATGTGGTCGGTGTCGGCGACGAGATGATGGACCGCCTGCCCGAGATGGTCTACCTGCTCGATGAACCAACGCCAGACCCGGCAGCGCTCAATGCCCTGTTCATTTCCGAACTGGCGAGCCAGAACGGCATCAAGGTACTGCT
>Ga0160439_1000716_pt1 | contig 12728 bp, 11 predicted proteins | sample HID1975M_E0MG_FD_108201 | JGI IMG/M metagenome (GOLD analysis project Ga0160439, IMG submission 108201) | Enriched soil microbial communities from UW Madison campus, WI, USA - HID1975M_E0 MG | ecosystem: Environmental > Terrestrial > Soil > Unclassified | place: USA: Madison, Wisconsin... | reverse complement strand
TTCAATGGTAAGTTCAGGCAAAAGGTAACGTTTGCGTCGCTATCGGGATCGGTGGCGATGCTGGGTTTCGTCTGACGAAAAGAAAAGCGAACAGCGCTTTTCAACCAGATGGTTAAAGAGGAACAAATGACTCAAAAGACCCCTTTGTTTGAACAGCACAATCTCTGCGGCGCGCGCATGGTGGATTTCCATGGCTGGATGATGCCATTGCACTATGGCTCGCAGATTGATGAGCACCACGCGGTGCGTAACGATGCCGGGATGTTTGATGTTTCCCACATGACCATCGTTGACCTGAAAGGCAGCCGTACCCGCGAATTCCTGCGTTACTTAGTGGCAAATGACGTTGCCAAACTCACCCAACCGGGTAAAGCCCTCTACACCGCAATGCTCAACGCCTCCGGCGGTGTTATCGATGACCTGATTATCTATTTCCAGACCGAAGACTTTTTCCGCCTGGTGGTGAATTCCGCGACCCGCGAAAAAGACCTGGCCTGGATTAACCAACATGCCGAGCCGTTCTCCGTTTCCGTTACCGTGCGTGATGATCTGTCGCTGATTGCCGTTCAGGGGCCAAACGCACAGGCCAAAGCCGCGCAGCTGTTTACCGCAGAACAACGTGCTGCTGTTGCTGGCATGAAGCCATTCTTTGGCGTTCAGGCGGGGGATTTGTTTATTGCGACAACCGGTTATACCGGTGAAGCAGGTTACGAAATCGCGATGCCCAACGAAAAAGCCGCTGAGTTTTGGGCGCAACTGGTCGAGATTGGCGTCAAGCCTTGCGGGCTGGGCGCACGCGATACGCTGCGTCTGGAATCAGGCATGAACTTATACAGCCAGGAAATGGACGAAGGCGTTTCACCCCTTGCCGCCAATATGGGTTGGACTATCGCCTGGCAGCCTGAAGAACGCGATTTTATTGGCCGCGAAGCGCTTGAAGCCCAGCGTGAGAAAGGCACCGACCAACTCGTTGGTTTGATCATGACGGAAAAAGGCGTATTACGTAATGAGCTGCCTGTCCGTTTTACTGACGAATCAGGCAACATCCACGAGGGTGTCATTACCAGCGGAACTTTCTCGCCAACACTCGGTTACAGCATCGCTCTGGCTCGCGTGCCGGCAGGCATTGGTGAAACCGCGATTGTGCAAATTCGTAACCGCGAAATGCCGGTCAAAGTAACCAAACCCATTTTTGTTCGCGGCGGTAAAGCTGTCGCGCAGTGATTTTGAAATCAGGAGAAAAACAATGAGCAATGTGCCAAACGAACTGAAATACAGCAAAGAGCACGAGTGGTTGCGTAAAGAATCTGACGGAACTTACACCGTGGGTATTACCGAGCATGCGCAAGAACTGCTGGGTGACATGGTGTTTGTAGATCTTCCAGAAGTGGGCACAACCGTAAGCACTGGCGATGACTGTGCCGTTGCTGAATCTGTAAAAGCCGCTTCTGATATTTACGCGCCAATCAGCGGTGAGATCATCGCAGTCAACACCGAGCTGAGCGACTCACCAGAGCTTATCAACAGCGAGCCGTACGCGGCGGGTTGGATCTTTAAGATCAAAGCAAGTGACGAGTCCGAACTGGATGGTTTGCTGGATGCGACTGCGTACGAAGCTCTGTTAGAAGACGAATAAGTTTTATGTCCCCTCTCCTGGGGGAGAGGGGGAAACCGTTTAGTATGTTTCAGGAATCACCGCTCATGACCCAGTCTTTACGTCAGCTTGAAAATCACGAAGCGTTTATCGACCGCCATATTGGACCAGACGCACAGCAGCAACACGAAATGCTGGAGGCGGTGGGCGCTCGTTCGTTAAACGACTTAATCGCTTCGATCGTTCCGGCTGATATCCAGCTTGCCGAGCCACCACAGGTGGGTGAGGCTGCAACTGAATTCGCGGCCCTGGCTGAATTAAAGACCATCGCCAGCCGTAACAAGCGTTTCAAAACGTACATCGGCATGGGTTATACCGCGGTGCAAACTCCGCCGGTGATCCTGCGTAATATGCTGGAAAATCCAGGCTGGTATACCGCGTACACGCCGTATCAGCCTGAAGTCTCACAAGGCCGCCTTGAAGCACTGCTGAACTTCCAGCAAGTGACGCTGGACCTGACCGGTCTGGACATCGCTTCTGCATCCTTGCTGGACGAAGCGACTGCCGCAGCCGAAGCCATGGCTATGGCAAAGCGCGTCAGCAAACTGAAAAACGCCAACCGTTTCTTTGTTGCCGCCGACGTACATCCGCAAACGCTGGACGTGGTGCGTACCCGCGCTGAAACCTTCGGTTTTGACGTGATTGTCGATGATGCCGCGAAAGTGCTCGATCACCAGGATGTCTTCGGTGTGCTGCTGCAACAAGTGGGCACCACGGGTGAAGTGCATGATTACAGCGCTCTGATTACCGAACTGAAAAGCCGCAAAGTCATCGTGAGCGTTGCCGCTGACTTTATGACGCTGGTTCTACTGACTGCACCTGGCAAACAAGGTGCTGACATCGTATTTGGTTCCGCGCAGCGTTTTGGCGTGCCAATGGGATACGGTGGCCCGCATGCTGCATTCTTTGCCGCACGTGACGAATTCAAACGCTCTATGCCTGGCCGTATTATCGGCGTTTCCCGCGATGCCGCGGGCCGCACCGCGCTGCGCATGGCGATGCAAACTCGCGAGCAACATATTCGCCGCGAAAAAGCGAACTCCAACATTTGTACTTCCCAGGTTTTGCTGGCAAACATCGCCAGCCTGTATGCGGTGTTCCACGGCCCGGCTGGCCTGAAACGCATTGCAGGGCGCATTCATCGCCTGACCGATATTCTGGCGGCTGGTCTGCAACAAAAAGGGCTGGTGCTGCGCCACAAACATTGGTTCGATACTCTGTGCGTTGAAGTCGCTGATAAAGCCGCTGTGCTGTCGCGTGCTGAAGCCAATGAAATAAATCTGCGCAGCGACATTCTCAACGCGGTGGGTATTACGCTTGATGAATCAACCACACGTGAAGATGTGCAGGCGCTGTTCGATGTCTTGTTGGGTGATAACCACGGTCTGGATATCGATAAACTGGACCAAAACGTGGCGGGCGATAGCCTGTCTGTTCCGAAAGGAATGCTGCGTGAAGACGCGATCCTGACGCATCCAGTGTTTAATCGCTACCACAGCGAAACCGAAATGATGCGTTACATGCACTCGCTTGAACGCAAAGATCTGGCGCTGAATCAGGCGATGATCCCGCTCGGCTCCTGCACCATGAAGCTGAATGCTGCGGCTGAGATGATCCCAATCACCTGGCCTGAATTCGCTGAACTGCACCCGTTCTGCCCGGCAAACCAGGCTGAAGGTTATCATCAGATGATTTCCCAGTTGTCCGACTGGCTGGTGAAACTGACCGGTTACGACGCGCTTTGTATGCAGCCAAACTCTGGTGCGCAAGGTGAATACGCAGGCCTGCTGGCGATTCGTCGTTACCATGAAAGCCGCAACGAAGGCAGCCGTAATCTGTGCCTGATCCCAAGCTCTGCGCACGGTACCAACCCGGCGTCAGCACAAATGGCGGGCATGGAAGTAGTCGTTGTCGCGTGCGATAAGCAAGGCAACATCGATCTTCACGATCTGCGTGTGAAAGCCGAACAAGCGGGCGATGCGCTGTCTTGTATCATGGTGACTTATCCTTCTACCCACGGCGTATACGAAGAAACCATCCGCGAAGTGTGCCAGATTGTTCACCAGTTCGGCGGCCAGGTTTACCTCGATGGCGCGAACATGAACGCCCAAGTGGGAATAACTTCACCGGGTTATATCGGTGCCGATGTTTCGCACCTTAACCTGCATAAAACCTTCTGCATTCCTCACGGCGGTGGCGGCCCAGGCATGGGGCCAATTGGTGTGAAAGCTCACCTGGCACCGTTTGTTCCAGGCCACAGCGTAGTGCAAATTGAAGAGATGCTGACCCAGCAGGGCGCCGTTTCTGCGGCACCGTTTGGCAGCGCATCGATTCTGCCAATCAGTTGGATGTATATCCGCATGATGGGCGCACAGGGGCTGAAAAAAGCCAGCCAGGTAGCCATCCTGAATGCTAACTACATTGCGACCCGACTGAAATCTGCATTCCCGATTCTGTATACCGGGCGCAGTGGGCATGTGGCGCACGAATGTATTCTTGATATTCGTCCTCTGAAAGAAGAGACCGGTATTAGCGAGCTGGATATTGCTAAACGCCTGATTGATTTCGGCTTCCATGCGCCGACCATGTCGTTCCCGGTGGCGGGTACGCTGATGGTTGAGCCGACAGAATCCGAAAGCAAACTGGAACTGGATCGCTTTATCGACGCGATGCTGACTATCCGCACTGAAATCGACCGTGTTGCACGAGGTGAATGGCCGCTGGAAGATAACCCGCTGGTTAACGCCCCGCACACCCAGGACGAAATCGTTGCTGACTGGACGCACCCGTACTCCCGCGAACTGGCGGTATTCCCGACAGGCCATAGCAATAAATACTGGCCAACCGTGAAACGCCTGGACGATGTGTTTGGCGACCGCAATCTGTTCTGTTCTTGCGTGCCGATGAGCGAATATCAGTAAGCTCTAAAACAACCCTCACCCTGGCCCTCTCCCTGAGGGAGAGGGGATCGCCCGGTTTTCTCCCTCTCCTGGGGGAGAGGGTTGGGGTGAGGGGTTCCAGGAGGTAAAATGTCCGTTGCATTAGTCACCGGTGGCAGCCGTGGAATCGGCCGAGCCACCGCCATCCTGCTGGCGCAATCCGGCTACAAAGTCGTGGTTAATTATCTGCAAAACAAACAAGCCGCTGATGAAGTGGTGAGCATTATTCGTGCCCATAGCGGCGAGGCGATCGCCATCAAAGCGGATATTGCCGATGAACTGCAAGTGATGGCAATGTTTGTGGAAATCGACAACGCGTTCGGCCCTGTGACCGCACTGGTCAACAACGCCGGGATTTTGTTCCAGCAATCTACAGTCGAAGAACTCACGGCTGAACGTATTAATCGCGTGATGGCAACCAACGTAACGGGCTATTTTCTTTGCTGCCGTGAAGCGGTAAAACGCATGGCATTGCGTCACGGTGGAAACGGTGGGGCGATTGTGAATGTCTCGTCGGCGGCATCACGTTTAGGTGCGCCGGGGGAATATGTTGATTACGCAGCGTCAAAAGGGGCTGTGGATTCGCTAACTATCGGGCTTTCTTTGGAAGTTGCTGCCCAGGGTATTCGCGTTAATGGAGTGCGTCCTGGATTAATTTATACCGATATACATGCTTCGGGCGGCGAAGCCGGACGCGTTGACCGCGTAAAAGATCTCTTGCCGATGAAACGCGGTGGGCAACCGGAAGAAGTGGCGGAAGCTATCGTCTGGTTACTGAGTGAAAAAGCCTCATATGTGACGGGCAGTTTCCTCGATTTAGCGGGTGGCAAATAAAAAAATGGCAGCCTCCTAAAGTAACAGGCGAACTGCCATTATCCTGGTGTTAGCTTAACGTCTTATTTTTTGTCCATTTCGCCTTTAGACATGCTGTCTTTGGACATACTATCCTTGGCCATTCCATCTTTAGACATATCATCTTTCTTCATTCCGTCTTTGGACATGTGGTCCTTAGACATATTATCTTTATTCATACAGTCTTTTTTCATGCTGTCCTTAGAACAATCATGGGACATCTTCCCCATATTATCTTTAGACATATTGTCTTTAGCCATATTATCAGCCGCGTTTGCTGCTGTTACGCCAAAGAATAATGCTGAGCACATCAAAGCAGTGTAGAGTTTTTTCATTTTGTATTTCCTCGTCGTTTTAATAACTACATGGTCAGAAACTAGCTGCCGCCGAACCAGTTATAACCCTGGTCCTCCCAATATCCACCGGGATAGCGATTCGTGACTTCTATAACTTGAATGTGTTTTGGGTTTTTATATCCCAACTTGGTTGGCATTCTTAATTTCATCGGGAAACCATATTTACGTGGTAATATTTCGCCGTCATAAGTCAATGCAATGATGGTTTGTGGGTGTAATGCCGTCGCCATATCAATGCTGGTGTAGTAATCGTCGGCACATTTAAAACTCACGTAACGGGCATTTAAATCAGCACCAATGCCTTTAAGAAATAGAGAAAACGGCACGCCTCCCCATTTGCCAATGGCGCTCCATCCTTCGACGCAAATATGGCGTGTTACCTGGCTGACCTGCGCCATCTGGTGCAATTGTGCCAGCGTCCATGGCCGCTTATCTGCCACTAAGCCTGCAAGCTCCAGGCGATAATCATCGCCATTAATCGTTGGCGCTTCATCCTCGCTATAAAAGGCGTTAAACGGGAAAGGATGCGTCATCATGCTTTCGGGATAAACCGGAGCCAGATCGTTGGCATTAAATAGCCAGCCCTGGATCCTGTCATTAAAGCGCGAAATACCGCTTAATGTAGACTCGACAGATTCATTACTGCTGATATCGCAGCCGGTCAGCATCATTAAACCGCCAAGCGTTAAACCATGCTTTAAAAAACGGCGACGGCCTTCAGATGATAGCTGTTTATTAATTTGTTCAGAGGCGTCCTGAATAATGACCGCTTTGTCGGAATCCGAAAAAAGCTTCGTTTTATTAGACATTATTTTTCCTTAGCGCCCACGCAACATAGCGAGTAAAGTTTTCGGCACCAGCGCGACCATAATTAAATGGATGACGATAAATCCCACCATGCCGGACATCGCAAAGAAATGAATCAACCGCGCACTTTCATAACCCCCAAGTAATTCACGCAGCAATGGAAACTGCACAGATTTCCACACCACAAAACCGGAGCACACCAGAATGATCCCGTCGATCATCACGAATAAATACGCCATTTTTTGCACTGTGTTGTAATGGTTAAGATCGTTATGAGCGAGCTTCCCGCGCAATGCTGAAATAAAATCGCTGATTAATTCACGTGGTGAAAGCGGCCAGAATTTGCGTTTCAGGCGTCCGCTGAAGATATTTATCAGCAGATAAATCACGCCATTTATGCCGAATAGCCACATCCCCGCAAAATGCCATTGCAACGCGCCGCCTAACCAACCGCCGAGCGTTAACTCATTCGGAAAGCTGAAATTAAACAGTGGCGATGCGTTATAAATTCGCCAGCCGCTGGTCACCATAATGAGCATGGCAAGGGCATTCAGCCAGTGACAAAGCCTTAGCCATAATGGATGCACTATGGCGGGTTTAACCTGAAACGTTGGCGTATCCATCGTTTTATTTCCGGTTATTGCGTTGAAATGAGTGTGGCTCAAATCTGTTCGCCAAAGTCTCACGAAAAGTTAAATTAAATGTGATAACTCCACGGCCGAATGTTGTATAGACTCCTTCTAAGAGAGGCAGATAAGGCGAAGCAATGAAGCCCAAAAAGTTGTTAATCGTTGAGGATGACGAAAATATTGCTGAACTCCTGCAACTGCATTTGCGGGAAGAAGGCTATGAAATTGTCCATGCGGCAGATGGATCGCAAGGGCTGGAATTGCTAAAACAGGGCGGATGGGATGCGCTGATTCTGGATCTGATGCTGCCCGGTGTCGATGGCCTGGAAATATGTCGCTATGCCCGCACCATGACCCGTTACACGCCGATTGTGATGATCAGCGCGCGTTCAAGCGAAACACACCGGGTTTTGGGGCTGGAACTGGGCGCAGATGACTACCTGGCAAAACCGTTTTCAATGCTGGAGCTAGTGGCACGCGTCAAAGCGCTATTTCGCCGCCAGGAAGCAATGAGCCAGAACCTGATGCAGGATGCCGGAACGCTCACTTTTGAACGGCTGAGTATCGACCCCCTTGCCCGTGATGTGCGGCTGAGAAATCAGCCTGTTGAACTGACACCGCGTGAGTTTGATTTGCTGTGGTTTTTTGCCAAGCACCCTGGCAAAGTTTTCTCGCGCCTTAATCTGCTCAACCAGGTATGGGGTTATCAGCACGAAGGCTACGAACACACCGTAAACACCCATATCAACCGCTTACGTATCAAGATTGAAGATAACCCCGCAGAGCCTGAATTCATTCTGACGGTGTGGGGAAAAGGGTATAAATTCATTGCACCTCGACACGAGTAAACCATGCGAAAACTCACGCTTTCCCAGCGCCTGACACTGGTTTTTGCGTTGCTGCTTATCACCTCTTGTTCATTGTTGGGGTGGCTGCAAATTCGCACCAGCACACAGTACAGCCAGGCGGTAATACAACAACTTTCTGGTTCGCTCGCGGAGCACATTAACCAAAGCTATCCATTGCTTGGTCAGGATGGCTTGAACAATGATTCTGTGCGCAGTCTGTTTGACCACCTGATGACGGTAAACCCAAGTGTTGAGGTTTATCTGCTTGATCAAAAAGGCAATATTATTGGTGATGCGGCGCCACCGAATCATATTAAACGCCATCATGTAGATTTGGAGCCGATTCAGGCCGCTCTCGATAAACAGCAATTTCCACTCTACGGCGACGACCCGCGCAGCCCTGACGGCAAAAAAGTGTTTAGCGTCGCGCCAATGATGCAAAACGGCGAGGTTAAGGGTTACTTGTACATCATTTTGCTGGGTGAAAATTACAATGCCCTGGCAAACGATGCGCGATTTAATACCATTTCAAAAGTAGTACTGCTGACCATAGGCCTGATTGCATTATTAGGTCTGATAGTCGGTGGCCTGGCATTTCGCTGGATAACGCGGCCTCTGCGTTCGCTTTCACGCCAGGTGAACGCACTGGAAACGGGCGGCATGGCTGAGATGCAGGCCATGGCGGCACTGCCGCTTGATAAATCGAACAGTTACGATGAAATTAGCCTGCTGCGCCAGGGTGTTATCACGATGGCGCGCCGTATTTCAGAACAGTGGCATCGGCTTTCACAGCAAGACCAACTGCGTCGAGAATTCATTGCCAATATTTCCCATGACTTACGCACGCCACTGACGTCGATGCATGGTTATCTTGAAAGCTTATCCGTGATGTCGGCGACGCTTTCGGAAGCTGAGAAAAAACGTTATCTGGAAATCGCTTTAGCGCAAAGCCAGAAAGTCCGCACCCTTGCGCAATCATTGTTTGAGTTAGCGCGTCTGGAATATGGCGTTGTAAAGCCGCAAAAAGAACGCTTTTGTCTCGGTGAGTTATTGCAGGATGTCTTCCAGAAATTTGAGTTGATGACCCAAACACGGCAATTACAGTTGGTCGCTGATATCCAGCCAGGTTTGCCGCTGATCGATGCAGATTTAGGCATGATTGAGCGGGTGCTGACTAATCTGCTGGATAATGCGATTCGTCATACGCCGGAGCAGGGAACCGTTGCCGTTCGCTTGTGGAAAGAGGGCGAAAAAGTAATGGTGCAGATAAGTGATAACGGGCCTGGTATTCCGCAGGAACTCAAGGAAGGTTTATTTGTGCGCCCGTCGATAGTCAGCCAGTCTCATGTCAGAGTCGGCGGTTTAGGGCTGATGATTGTGCGCCAGATGTTGCAACTTCATGGCAGCGATATTGCGCTGGTGGAAAGGCCAGAAACGGGTGCGTGTTTCCGTTTTGGATTACCTACCTGAAAAAAACGCCCCGAAAACGGGGCGTTCTGGTGAGCCAATCAATCAGAGTTTTTCGCCGTTGCTGGCAATCACTTCTTTGTACCAGTTAAAGCTCTTCTTGCGCGAACGGGACATATCGCCAGTGCCATCGTCGTGTTTGTTCACGTAGATAAAACCGTAGCGTTTGTTGTACTGACCGGTGGTGAAGGAAACGCAGTCAATGCAGCCCCACGGGGTGTAACCCATCAAATCCACGCCGTCGTACGTGACCGCTTTCATCATCTCTGAAACGTGCGCTCGCAGGTAATCGATGCGGTAATCATCATTGATTGAACCGTCTTCTTCGACGGTGTCGTAAGCACCAAAGCCGTTTTCGACGATAAACAGCGGTTTCTGGTAGCGTTCATACAGTTCGCACAGCGCGTAACGCAGGCCAACCGGGTCAATCTGCCAGCCCCAATCGGATGCTTTCACAAACGGGTTCGGCACGCTGCCCTGGAAGCCAGATAATGCATCGCCAGTGCCGCCTTCTGCTTTCACTGCATTGGTCATGTAGTAGCTGAAACCGAGATAATCACACACGCCTTCACGCAGGATTTGCTCGTCACCGGCTTCCATTTTGATGTTGAACTCGCGGCGTTCCCACTCGTTTAACACATAGGATGGGTAATAGCCCCGCAGTTGCACGTCGGTAAAGACATAACGCTCACGCATGGATTCCTGAGCGTGCATTTGATCTTCTGGTTTGCAGGAGAACGGATACAGCGGCACCATCGCCAGCATGCAGCCGATTTGCATTTCAGGGTTGATGCGATGACCAATCTTCACCGCCATGGCGCTTGCCACAAACTGATGGTGTAGCACCTGATACATCACTTCTTCTGGGTTGTCGTGCTCGGTGTAAACCACGCCAGAGCAGCAGTAACCGAACAGCGGCGCACGCCAGTTGCGCTGGTTATTGATCTCGTTAAAGGTCATCCAGTACTTCACTTTGCTCTTGTAGCGTTCAAACACTACTTCGGCAAAACGAACAAAGAAATCGACAACTTTACGGTTAGTCCAGCCACCGTATTCGGTCACCAGGTGGTGCGGCATTTCGAAGTGGGACAGGGTGATGACCGGCTCGATGTTGTATTTCAGCAGTTCGTCGAACATGTCGTCGTAGAATTTCAGACCTTCTTCATTAGGTTGCTGCTCATCCCCTTTTGGGAAGATACGCGTCCAGGCAATAGAGGTGCGGAAGCATTTGAAGCCCATTTCGGCAAACAGCGCGATGTCTTCTTTATAACGGCCATGGAAATCAATAGCTTCGTGGTTTGGATAAAATTTACCAGGGACAACTTCCTGGGTGATTTCACGTGGTACGCCATGCGAGCCGCCGGTCAACACATCACAAATACTTGGGCCTTTACCTTCTTTGTTCCAGCCACCTTCAACCTGGTGCGCAGCAACCGCACCGCCCCATAAAAAGTCTTTTGGTAAAGTCAGTTTCTTCATATTTTTAATCTCACTGTCAGCGCCAGAAATAATGTGCGATACATCACAAAATGGCAGTGCGTTAATAAGCTCTGTTCTGGAGTCTAACAAACGAGAATTAATTGTCACGATATAACAAATCACCGGTAATGTGATTTGTTACATAGAAAAAACAGCCTGTTTTTTTATGCCATTTTTTTAGCCAGTTTACGGCCAATGGTTTCTAAAATATAAATAACAGGGATTTGTGTGGTGATGTCATAAACCCCGCCGACGCGAGTAAGCGGAATATGCCAGGAAATATTAAAATCGGCGAGCCTTGCCAGAGCTGAGTTTTCGTGGCTGGTGATGGAGAGCACTTTGCAGTTATGCAGGCTGAACTGGCTGGCGAAGCGCAGGATCTCTTCGGTTTCGCCGGAAACGGAAAGTACAATCGCCAGCGCGTTTTTCGCCATGTCATTGGTGACAGGAAAATAAGGGTCATCAATATGGTTACTAAATTTACCGACGTTAGAGAAGAAGCGAGCACCATATTTCGCTAATGCGCCAGAGGTGCCTGCGCCAACAAATATAATTCGTTCTGATGAACAAATAATATCAACGGCCTGGTCAATTAAATTATCAAACTCTTCATTATTAGTACTTTTAAAAAAGCTGATGATTTCGCTTGGGCCAAAATTAACTAACTGCTCGTCATTTTGCTCAAGATATAATTTAAAGCGCACACGAAATTCAGAATAACCTTCACAGTTTAATTTGCGACAAAAGCGCAGCACCGTGGTGGTGGAAACGCCCGCCGCATCGGCTAACTCGCGAATAGTCATGTACATCACTTTGTCGCGGTTTTTAATGACAAAGTTATAGACCATCATTTCCAGGCCGTTTAGCCTGGCAATTGCTGCATGAGTGAACATTAAATTAACCAGCCTTTTTCGTGCGCACAAGAGTGATAACTAACGACATAGTGCCATATTTCGCCTCAGCTTTCGCCCCCGCAGGGACTTCATCAGCCAGGCAAATGTGTCTGTGGTGTATGAGTATGGTTATCAACTCTGACAGATTTATTTTAGCGTACAGGTGTTAGCTGGAATTATTCTCAGTTATGCTAGCTGTGATGTATTTTCACTCTTTTGTCTCACCGGGAGTTGCCACATGGCTGACAAACCATTGATCGCGAAAGGATATTCACTGGCAGAGGAAGTTGCCAACAGTATTAGCCACGGTATCGGGCTGGTGTTCGGGATTGTCGGGTTGGTTTTGTTACTGGTCCAGGCGGTGGATAGCAACGCCAGTGTGACGGCGATAACCAGTTATAGTCTGTACGGCGGCAGCATGATTTTGCTGTTTCTGGCTTCAACGCTGTATCACGCCATTCCACATCAACGCGCCAAACGCTGGCTGAAGAAATTTGACCACTGCGCAATCTATTTGCTGATTGCCGGGACATACACCCCATTTTTACTCGTTGGTCTTGATTCACCTTTGGCCCGAGGGCTGATGATTGTTATCTGGGGACTGGCTCTGGCGGGTATTCTCTTCAAGTTAACCATCGCGCATCGCTTCAAAGTTTTGTCGCTCGTCACTTATCTGCTGATGGGGTGGCTATCGCTGGTAGTGATTTACCAGATGGTGATTAAACTTGCGCCGGGCAGCGTAACGTTGCTGGCTGCGGGCGGTATAATTTACTCGTTAGGCGTTATTTTCTACGTCTGCAAACG
>Ga0160439_1000703_pt1 | contig 12978 bp, 10 predicted proteins | sample HID1975M_E0MG_FD_108201 | JGI IMG/M metagenome (GOLD analysis project Ga0160439, IMG submission 108201) | Enriched soil microbial communities from UW Madison campus, WI, USA - HID1975M_E0 MG | ecosystem: Environmental > Terrestrial > Soil > Unclassified | place: USA: Madison, Wisconsin... | reverse complement strand
GGCGTTTATAGACAAAACCATTGAGCAGCAGGCCTACATGATGTCGACCATCGACTACTTCTGGATTTTAGGTTGGGGGTTTATGGCGCTGATTATCGTGATTTGGTTTGCCCGGCCGCCGTTTGTTCGTTCGGGCGCACCGAGCGCACCATCTGCAGGGCATTAAATCAAACGGGCGGAATTTATCCGCCCGTTTTCTTTTAGACTATCTCACCCGCTTCTTCGACAGGTATATCGTGCAAAGTGCGCTCGAAACTGCGCAGACGCTTGTAGATGGACATCAGTTCCACCAGCGTAGTCCACGAGTTAATTAGATACTGGAATGCACTGCGCACGCGGTCGAACACATTGGTTATTTGCGTCATTAGACCAAGGGTAATCGTTCCGGCCACAATAGACGGGAACAGCAAAATGAGCCCGAAAATATTATCGACTTGCAGATAGAGAATACGGGCAATATTAAAGTAAGTGTAATGGAAATAAAGGCGGAAATAATTCTGTCTCACCGCATTATAGAGAGCTTTAATCGTCGGAGGCGCTGCGCGTGATGGATCGTCTTCGCCATAAACCAGCTCTTTACGATAAGCAGCTTCAACACGCTGATTATTAAACTGCAATCCAGGTAATTTAATCCCCACAACCGCCAACAGGCCGGTTCCCATCACAGACCAGACAATCGCCGCAATAACCAGCCCATACGGTAAATGCCCTACGAGCGGCAGTTCTGGCACGTGCGGAGAAAGCGCGACAAGCACAGGAAGAAAGGCTATCAGGGTCATGATCGACTGCAATAAGCTGACCCCCATATCTTCGAGCGTAGAAGCAAAGCGCATGGTGTCTTCCTGCACACGCTGCGCAGCACCTTCAATATGTCGAAGGCGTTGCCAATGCTCCATATAATATTCGTTCATTGCCGTACGCCAGCGGAAAATATAGTGGCTAATAAAGAAGTTATTTAACACCGCAACGGTCACTGAAATTAACGCAATGCCGAGAAAAATACCTAGCTCACTGTAAAACTGGCTGATAGTGACTTTATGAGGAGCACTGAGCGCCTGCTGAATCAGATCGTAAAATGGCGCATACCAGGCGTTAATGGCAACGCTCACTTCCACTAAAAACCAGGTGACGAACACAATGAGTGCTGAACCAAGTATCGACCAGCGCTGCCAACGATGCGGGGAATAAACAGACCAAAATAGATAAAACAAGCCCACACTAACAGCATAGAAACCGTAGAAAACCAACGATTTTAATGACCAAAAACGCGCAGCACTAATAGGATCCTCATTTGAGGCTCCAGCCAAACGTTGAAGCCAATTGCCTCCGCCAGCTTGCCAGAAAACAACGGCGATCATCGCCCAAATAAAAGCCGACAGAAAAAAGGCTGTCGGACGAGGGAAAAACGATTTAAACATCTACAACACTCCTGAAAACAAACTCTTATTGTTATGACCACCCGGGCGCGATAAGGCTCGCTCAATGTTGTATCAAGAGATGTCAGGCTAAGGGTGCTTTACCAGTCGGTGAGGATATCTGCGGTCGTTTTTACTCGCAGAGTATTTCCCGGAATCGTAAAGTTGCGCCAGACATCGTTGTAATGCTCGATCAACACTTCGGCAAGAGCCGCCGGACGATTTGCTGTGGTATGGGCATCAAGGGCGACAGTCATAGCATAACCACGGCTGGCTCCATTTTTAATAGTAGCGTCAACGCAATAATCCGTTGCACAACCACACACCACAAATTCGTTTATTTGATGACGGGTGAGAACTTCTTCAAGGTCTGTGCGATAAAACGCATCGCATGCAGTTTTGGTGATATAAAGCGCATCAGCAGGTTGATGAAGTTCGGGCAACAAAGCAAATGCCGCTGTCCCTTGCTCCAGCCCTTGTTCAGTATGCTGGATAAAAATGACTTTATCGGCGGCGTCGATCAGCTGGTTAATGCGTTTCGTACACATTTCACGATTATGACGAGGGGCATCAAACACCCCATTCTGCATATCAATAACCATTAGTACACGTAGGGCTGCCATGATTTCGCTCTCTTCGTCTCAGAAGGAAAGAGCGTAGCACAACCCGGTTTGAGCATTAAACGGTATAAAGTTTAGGTGCGCCAGGTGGTCGGGTTTTGAAACGACGATGCAACCACAGGTACTGTTCAGGTGCACGCATGATTTCGTGTTCAATTTTACGGTTCATGTACTCAGCGGCAGCTTGTTCATCATCAATCGGGTAATCGTCCATTTCCGCCCCAATAACCAGCTGATAGCCTGAGCCATCAGATTTGCGGTATAGCACAATCGTGAGAAGTGCGGGCTTTGCCAGACGGGCAATGGTGTAAGTCCCGTTGGTCGTTGCAGCCTGCGGTACGGCGAAGAAGGGTGCAAATGAACTGCCTTTCGGGCCGTAATCCTGATCGGGTGCAAACCACACCGCTTCACCGGATTTCAGCGCCTTCACCATGCCTTTTAAGTTGCGTCTGTCGATCATGGCTTTATTGGAACGCGAACGCCCACGGGTTTGAACATATTCCATCGCTTTATTGTTATGCGGGCGATACATCGCCATCATTGGACGGCAAAGACCCATCACACGGCCCCCTAGTTCCAGCGACATAAAATGCACGCCGATAGCCAGCACGCCTTTCCCTTTGTCGCAAGCGGCGGTGATATGCTCAAGCCCGCTGACATCAAACCATTTGCGAACCCGCGCATCAGACCAGAACCAGGCCATACCCGTTTCAATCAACCCCATCCCCAGCGAGGAGAAATTCTGCTTTACGAGTTTATCAATTTGCTCGTCGCTGTAGTGTGGGAAGCAAAGTTTGAGGTTCTGGCGGGCAATGGAAACCCGGCGTTTAAGGAAACGCATTGACGCCCGGCCAATTACGTCACCCATTTTCAGTAATACGGGATAGGGTAGTTGTACCCAAAGCCACAAAATAGCCAGACCAAACCAGGTCAGCCAATAGCGGGGGTGAAGGAGATCTTTTCGGAAAAACTGTTTGCTAGACATTATCAACTTCTGTATGCGTGATTAGTGTGTATCGCATAAGGAACTGAATCATTAGCGGTACAGCGATTGCCATGACTAAGACGCCACCCGGCGGTAATAGTTGCAGCACGGTCATTATAGTGGCTCTGATGATACGCATTTTCTAATCAAGCCATGTATAGATGTTGTCAGTTTTTTTGCGAATTTCGTCCTATTCCGTCAGTTATAGGAGTTATAAGCTGTTTGTCGCTCATAAAAGAACCTAAGAATGTCTGATTTTATCTTTTACTTTGTTGGCAGCGCAGGCGAATTAACGCACAAAAAACTCGCTGAAATGCCACGTTACGTTTTTTCTCATCACATTCCTCATTTTCCACGTTTGCGCAGCGCTGTAGAGTAGTATAAATACGATCAATCAATATCGCTCCACTTCGTCTAATGGGTTACCTGCGTTGAAAATTCGTCTCCCGCGCTTAGCTGCGCTCGTTATTGCCGCGCTGCCAATTTTGAGCTTTGCACAAACTTCACCCGATCCTGTTTTTGCTTCAGATATTACAGACCGTTATGCCAATCATATTTATTACGGTACTGGTGCGACTGGTATGGCGATGGTGGTGATCGATGGTAATCAGCGCGTTTTCAGAAGCTTCGGTGAAACCAGGCCTGGCAATAACGTTCGCCCGCAACTGGACTCGGTTATCCGCATTGCTTCCCTGAGCAAGCTAATGACCAGCGAAATGTTGGTCAAAATGTTAGATCAGGGCAAAGTTCAACTGAATGATCCGTTGAGCAAATACGCTCCCGCAGGTGCCAGAGTTCCCACATACAACGGTAAACCTATCACTCTGGTGAATCTGGCAACACATACCAGTGCTTTACCTCGCGAACAGCCCGGCGGTGCCGCTCATCGCACCGTGTTTACCTGGCCCACGCGCGATCAACGTTGGAATTGGCTTGCCACTGCGAGTTTAAAAAGTGCTCCTGGAACTATCGCCTCTTATTCAAATTTAGCTTTTGATTTGCTTGCGGACGCGTTGGCACGTGCAGCCGGGAAGCCTTATCCCGCTTTATTTGAAGAACAGATTACCCGTCCCCTCGGCATGAAGGACACCACATTCACGCCCTCGCCCGATCAGTGCAAACGCTTGATGGTGGCGGAAAAAGGAGCCAGCCCTTGTGATAACACTCTCGCAGCCATTGGTAGCGGCGGAGTTTATTCCACACCAGACGATATGATGCGTTGGATGCAACAATTCCTGACTTCTGACTTCCACCGTCGCAATACCCAAGCCGACAGAATGCAGACTCTTATCTATCAACGTGCGCAATTGACTAAAGTTATTGGTATGGATGTACCGGGAAAAGCAGATGCTTTAGGACTGGGTTGGGTGTATATGGCACCTAAAAAGGGTCGTCCGGGTATTGTGCAGAAAACTGGCGGCGGAGGCGGTTTTATCACCTATATGGCGATGGTTCCAGAAAGTAATGTGGGTGTTTTTGTCGTTGTCACTCGCTCACCATTAACTCGTTTTGTGAATATGAGTGACGGTGTGAATGATTTAGTTTCAGAATTAAGCGGTTTCATACCACAAGTAAATCCAGCATCTTAATAACTGAGCAGGTCGATAAATCGACCTGCTTTTTTAATAACTACTTGGTAAATGACTCACTGATTTCAGCTTGCCTTTTTCCATCTCAATATAGTTTCCTTTGCGAAGCGCGGACAATATTTCCGCAATGACTGAGCGTGATATTTTTGTTCTTTTTTGTATAAAATTAATCACGCCTGTACGGGCTCGAAGATCGGGACTCCATGAGTCCATCAAAAGTAAAGTGGCCCGAATTTGTGAATAAGTAGTGGCTCCGACGAAGTTAGCATCACGCTGCTCAAAACTGCGTAAAAGATATGTTGTCCAGTGACATGCTTGTTGCCATAATTTATTTTTTTCTATGACCTCAAAAGCCTGACTTACTGGAAGAGAAAAGCCCTGACAATCGGTTTGAGTTGTTATGCGATATTCAATATGAGACTTATGAAATACATTCGCCATGCCGATTAATGTTGGTGAAGAAACAAGCTCCATCAAAACATCATTTTTTTCTCTGTGTAATAGAATACTCCCCTCACTAAAAAACAATATTAATGCCTCGCCTTTTTCATTGAACATACTAAATTCACTGTCCGCTGGCACGGTAAACATCTTGCCAACCCCCACCAACCTGCTGCGAATACTTTCGAGCTGGGTCAATGGTTTTGTATACATAATAGATATTCCTTTATCTTGGGGGGAGGTTAATAAAATGCCCGTCACTATTAGAGACAGGCATTTATTATAAACATTTAACTCGGATTAGATATAATATTAATGAGGCGCAAGAAATTATATCTCTGAACTAAGCTATTTCTATATTATTACCAGGTGTACTTCACACCCACATTCGCAGACCAGTCTTGATCAACATCACCACCACCCAGGTAGTTAGTGTCAGCATAAGCAGCGAAGTTTTTGGTGAAGCTAAACTGAGTACCTAATCCTACACGAACGGCAGAACCTTCAACTCCATTGTCTATGCTATCACCATTCACATCAGCACTATTGCTGTTTGAATCGTCATAGACATAAGCCAGTTTGAAGTACGGGGTCAGAGCCTGATCACCATAGTCGAAGGTATAACCAGCATCCATACCTAACTCATAACGCATGCTATCGTAAGACTGGCTACCCACTTTCATATCATTGCTAAGTTGGTAGTTGTCACCATCCTGGAACAGGCCAGAGATAGAAGCATATGGAGTCAAATAGCCGTGCTGATCAAGTTGCAGATCGTAGCCCAGCTTCATACCAAAGCCCCAGGCATCAGAAGAAGCATCTCCGCTAACCGCAGCACCGTTGCTCATGGTAGCCGATAAATCATTGCTGTAATGGCTATAGCTCAACGTTGAATCAAGGAAGATGTTGTTCTGGAAGCGAGCAGAGGAATAGATACGGGCAGACTGGCTGTCCTGATCAACCTGGCCGCTGTTATCACTGATATCGCCTTTAGCAAAACCTGCCGCAGCACCAACAGTCCACTTAGCACTGTTACCTTCAACCACAGTATCCAGGCCAACCATGATGCCATTAACATCCTGGTCATAGTTCAAGACGTTAGTATCGCCGGAGAAACTACCACCGATGTAAGTGACCCATGCACCGCCAGCATCAGCTGTTGGCGTATGGCGACCATTTGCCAGGCGTGTTGCCAGAGCATCTTGCTCCAGGTTCCAGATGTTGGTATTTGCAGAAGGGATACTTAACGCCATGTTGGCGTAGTCAGTCAATCGATCCTGCTTCATAACAACGCTGTTACCGTTCTGCTCAGCTTGATACGTGTAAGCACCCAGGTCTGCTTTGTTAGCCGCAGAGAAGGTCGCAGTGCTATTGTTGTCGTTCACATAGATCAGCTCGTTACCGTTATAGTCACCGACTGAGCCCTTACCAGTTGCGTTGTCAATACGCACTTTATAGTTACCGGTTGCGGCAGCAACGTTGTCACCTACATTATCGACTTCGTTCTGACCTGCTTCTGACTGATCAACATCATAAGCGTCGCCATTGCCGTTAATGGTCAAGTGACCATCAGAATTCATGGCAATAACACCGTAGCCGTAGTTAGACTGAGAAGTGTCGTTGGTACGGTCATTGCTCAAGTCAGCATCCAGCACATAACGGTTGCTGTGAATGTCGAAAGTACCCGCGTGGATATTACCGGAAGCATCAGTAGTGCTGGTCACGTTCAGTACATCAGTACGGAATGAGCTTGAGCTTGACTGATCGGTATTCACATCAAACAGACCATCGTTGGTTACAGTGATGGTGTTTGCATACAAAGCAGCATCACTCACATTCCAGCCAGCAGAAACATCATTAGCCAGAGATACGGTACTGTTGTCGATAGTCAAAGAGTCAGTTGCAACATGACCATCTTCCCCGATTTTCAGAGCAGAACCGCCGGTCAGAGTAATCGAGTCAGAAACCAAAGAGGAATCAGCCACATTTACCAGAGAACCGCTGTTAATATTCAGCGTATCAATCAGAGATGCTTTGGTAGTATCCCATTCTGAACCACCGTTCAGCGTTACGTTGAACAGGCCGCTCTGATAAACTTCGTTACCAGCAACATGACCTTCATCATATGCAGTATCAGCGTTATCAATACCGTAAGTTGATGATGGCCACAGGCTATTAGCTGCGATATCGATTAGTGTTGCAGTTGCATCAGTGCCTGGTGCATAAGTATAAGAGTCATTGACACCATCTTCATCAGTATCAATTTCAACCTGATGTACAGATATGGCTGCGCCAACCCATTTGCTACCGTTATTCAGGGTAACATCCATGCGATCAGTACCATCCCAACCGTTAGTATCAACATTGGCATCGGTATCACGATAAGAATCAGCACCGTTCGGGAAGAAGTTCTCATCAAAGTTGCTTGAGAAGACAACATCACCCATCAGCGTAGAATTGCTGAGGTTTACGGTTGTCTGCATGGCATTGTCAGCATACGGGCTCGCAATAGCTGCGATCGCAACATCATCAGCAGTAGGAGTGTTACTATAATCACTTGCATTGCCAGTGTTTCCAAACCACCCAGATGAACCTTCATCCGTCCAGGAACCGGAAGTCACGGTAGAATCAGCGACAGTAATTGTGTTATTGAACACCTCACCACTGTTTACGCCAGTGCTAACAGTATTGTCATCAATATCTTCCCACTCATAGCCCTGAGTCAGGGTTATGCCCGCGACGTGTGAGTTATTTTGAATGACAAGATCAACTTCCTGATTCAGAGTGATCGCCGTACCCATATCGTATACATCTACAACATGCGTATCTGCTGCGTCATTATACGTGCCGTTGTAGGTGTAATATTCGTAGTTGTCATCAATTGTTGAATTATCAACGGTCAATGCTAGTCGGTCATAGTTATAATCCGCTGTACGACCATCGGCACAGTCCGTGGTCATACACTCAGAAGTGATCATACCGTGAATGGTACTGTTTTTGATTGTCAGGCTATTATCATTGGTGTTGGTAGAAATACCATCATCCAGATAGTACGTGGAAATAACACCATTTACAGTAGAGTTAGTGATTACCGGATAAATATCACCATTGTAGAAGCTATCAGTATCATAGTTATTCCAGCCGGCATATCCCTGATAGTAAACACCATCGGTATAAGTAGAATCATTGTAGTGAACGAAAGTATTGTATGTCGTACCGGAGACATCATTACTTGCAGCACTTGCCTGAGAGGCAATTGCCAAAGTGCAGGCCACTGCTAGTTGAGATACAACGAGTTTCTTTTTCCAAGAATGCATTTGTCATCCCTCCCAAGGGACTTAATCTTATGTTGGTCCATCAATAGTCAATGCAGTAAGCAGTTAACACCAATACGTGTAATTGTATTAGCCAGGAGGATTATTATGTTCCTAAAGCAATTCGTTCAATTAGTTTCTTGATTAAGTACGGAAACAGACTAATAACACAACGTAACCAACAAAAATAAAAACATAAACCACACAAATAACAAACCCTCTTTTCCCACAACCTCGAAAATATAAACAACCAATTATTTAATATGGCAATTTAATTAACTGGAAAAAATAGAATGTTAATTGAGAGGTATGTTTTAAAAAAACATCCTAACTTCAAGAAGAATAGTGAGTAAAAGTGATGACTGAAATCAAAAGAGGTAATACATCATCTTATAATTTCCAGATTTAGATGTATTACCTTTATATAGATTAAACGCGGATAGTATCGTCGCCGAAGCCGATCCATTTGTATGTCGTCAAAGCTTCAAGTCCCATCGGGCCACGAGCATGAAGTTTCTGTGTACTCACTGCCACTTCCGCACCCAGTCCAAACTGGCCACCATCGGTGAAACGAGTTGAAGCGTTCACATACACTGCTGAAGAATCAACCTCATTCACAAAACGATTTGCATGGCTTAACGTACGCGTCAGGATCGCATCGGAATGCTGTGTGCCATGCTCGCGAATATGTTCAATCGCGCCATCTATATCTGCAACAACTTTCACATTCAGATGCAACGACAACCATTCGTCGTCATAATTTTCTGCTTTCACCGGTACCACTTCTGCAGGGCCATTTTGCAAAACAGGCAAAGATTTTTCATCCGCATGTAGCGTGACACCGGATTTTGCCATTTGCTGACTAAATACCGGTAAGAAAGCCCCGGCAATGCCTTGATGTACCAAAATCGTTTCAACCGTATTACAGGTACTCGGCCGCTGTGTTTTCGCATTAACGATGATATTGAGTGCTGGAGTAAATTCAGCGCTTCCATCAACAAAAATATGGCAAACGCCTATTCCACCGGTGATAACAGGAATAGTGGATTGCTCGCGGCAGAGTTTATGCAGACCCGCCCCACCGCGCGGAATCAGCATATCGATGTACTTATCCATACGCAGCAATTCGTTCACCAGAGCACGATCCGGGCTTTCAATCGCCTGCACTGCAGCTGCGGGTAATCCACATTCCGTCAGCGCTTGCTGAATCACTTTTACCGTCGCGGCATTTGTGCGCCACGTTTCCTTCCCACCACGTAGGATCGCCGCATTACCTGTTTTCAGGCACAGAGAGGCAACATCAACAGTGACGTTAGGGCGAGCTTCATAAATCACACCAATCACGCCTAAAGGCACGCGACGACGCTCGAGGCGCAAGCCGCTGTCCAGTAGACCACCATCAATAACCTGGCCTACAGGGTCAGCTAAATTGCATACCTGGCGAACATCATCAGCAATGCTTTTTAAACGCGCCGGTGTCAGTTGCAGGCGATCAAGCATTGCTTCACTTAAGCCGCTCGCTTTTGCTTCCACCAAATCCTGCTCATTGGCAGTTAAAATGCTCTCTGCTTGTTCTTCCAAATAATCTGCGATTTTTTCCAGCGCACGGTTTTTTTCGCGGCTCGAGAGCAGTGCCATCTGATAAGAGGCTGCTTTGGCTGCTTTGCCCATTTGTTCCAGCATTGCCAGCTCCTTAGTTAACAATCATGTCATCACGATGAACGGCAACCGGGCCATATTCATAACCCAGGATTCCATCGATTTGTTGAGAGTGGTGACCCGCAATACGACGCAGGGCATCGCTATTATAGCGGCATACACCGTGGGCAATATCACGCCCTTCCAGGCTGCGGATACGGATAACTTCCCCACGCGAGAAGTTGCCTTTTACACTCTTGATGCCTTTTGGCAGTATAGAACTACCTCGCTCAAGAATCGCGGCCAGAGCTCCGTCATCAACGGTAATTTCACCCGCAGGAGGCGCACCAAAAATCCAACGCTTACGGTTCTCAAGCGGTGATTGCTGCGCATGGAAACGGGTTCCGACAGAAATCCCTGCCATCACATCACCAATAACACCGGGTTTACTGCCTGCTGCAATCACAACATCGATACCCGCACGGCAAGCAACATCCGCCGCTTGCAGTTTCGTACCCATTCCACCAGTTCCGAGGCCGGAAACACTGTCGCCAGCGATGGCACGCAATGCGTCATCAATACCGTGGACTTCTTTGATTAATTCAGCAGTTGGATTATTGCGCGGGTCAGCAGTAAACAGACCTTGTTGATCCGTCAACAACAATAGTTTATCAGCGCCCGCCAGGATCGCCGCCAGCGCGGAAAGGTTATCGTTATCACCGACTTTTATTTCTGCTGTTGCGACAGCATCATTTTCGTTGATTACGGGCACGATATTGTTATCAAGCAGCGCACGAAGGGTGTCACGAGCGTTCAGGAAGCGTTCGCGATCTTCCATATCAGCACGTGTCAGGAGCATTTGCCCAACATGAATGCCGTAGATAGAAAACAGCTGTTCCCAAAGTTGAATCAGCCTGCTTTGCCCTACCGCCGCAAGCAGTTGCTTAGAGGCGATGGTTGCGGGGAGTTCGGGGTATCCCAAATGCTCGCGCCCCGCGGCAATCGCCCCGGAGGTGACAATAACAATACGATGCCCTGAGGCATGGAGTTGTGCGCACTGACGCACCAGCTCAACGATATGAGCCCGATTCAGGCGGCGCGAGCCACCGGTTAATACGCTAGTGCCTAGTTTAACCACCAGCGTCTGGCTGTCACTCATGATTCTCTGCCGTTTAAACGAAATTGGAAAAATTATACTCTAAATACTTCGAGTTACAGGTAGGCGGCAAGAGATTGAATCCCCTGGAGCTTACTAAAGTAAGTGACTGGGGTGAAAGAATGCTGCCAACGACCCTGTAGCTTGAAGCATGACGAGTAAAATGTCAGATGACGTTGTAACAGGACTCATGCGGCTTGCCAACTGTCCCGGTAAGGAAAACAGCGAAGTTTGCGTAAAGGACTGAGTAACGTAGCGGCAAAATTTGACATATTTATGACAATTAAAATTTATTACTTTTATTTAAACTTTATCTTACTCTGTCATAAATCTTTCATCTCAAAACGATAAAACTCTCTGCGTTTTTTAACGGGATATTTCCCGATTAAATTTAGCGCGTAAACACTTTTGGGATGAAAAATGAAAAAGACCACTCTGGCATTAATGGTATTGGGCATTGTTGCATCAGCATCTTCTCAGGCTGCGGAAATATATAATAAAGATGGCAACAAGCTTAATGTCTATGGAAAAGTCAAAGCGATGCATTATTTAAGCGATGACAACACTAAGGATGGCGACCAGACCTATGTTCGCTTCGGCTTTAAAGGTGAAACTCAGATTAATGACCAATTAACTGGTTATGGTCAATGGGAAGCTGAATTTTCAGGAAATAAAGACGAAGGCAGTTCCACCACGAAAACTCGTTATGCTTTTGCCGGCGTGAAATATGCTAATTTCGGTTCATTTGATTATGGTCGTAGCCTTGGTGCGTTGTACGACGTGGAAGCCTGGACTGATATGTTCCCTGAATTTGGCGGAGACTCTTCAGCCAGAACAGATAACTTTATGACTAAGCGAGCATCAGGCCTGGCAACGTTTCGCAGCACTGATTTCTTTGGTGCAGTAGATGGCCTGAACATGACTCTGCAATATCAGGGCAAAAACGAAAACCGTGACGTTTCTAAACAGAACGGTGATGGTTTCGGCACCGCCCTGACTTACGATTTTGGCGGCAGTGATTTCCAACTGGGCGGCGCATATACCACGTCAGACCGTACTGACGCACAACAGGCTATGGCTCGTGGTCAAGGCAATAAAGCTGATTCCTGGGCCACTGGTGTAAAATATGATGCGAATAATATTTACGTCGCATCAATGTATTCTGAAACACGTAATATGACGCCAATTTCAGGCGGCTTTGCAAATAAAACGCAAAGTTTTGAAGCTGTGATTCAATATCAATTTGATTTTGGCCTGCGCCCATCATTGGGTTACGTGCAGCAGAAAGGCAAAGAAATCGAAGGAATTGGCGATGCTGATTTAGTTAAATACATTGATGTTGGCGCAACCTACTACTTCAATAAAAACATGTCTGCTTTCGTTGATTATAAAATCAACCAACTGGATGATAATAACCCGCTGGGTATTAGCAGCGATGATATCGTCGCATTAGGCATGGTTTATCAGTTCTAGTCTGTAAATAAAAAGCCCTTCTCATTAGAGAAGGGCTTTTTTTTGTTTATGCAGAAAGCTTAACCGGCTTTTCTGCAAAATTTTCCGCTGGCACCAAATTAAGACCTAGCGTGCTGAGTAACTCTCGTAAACGTTCGTGGAAACCACGCAGTGTTTGCTCAAGTCTTTCATCCACTTCTTTGTCTTTTGCTGCCGTCTGGGTCCACTTACCTTCTTTATCGAAAAGACCAAAGTGGTAGGTGTAGGTAAATTGCTTTTCCTGCGCTTCTAATTCCATCCACCAGCCCCAGAACTCACGTTTCTCTGGTGCAGGCTTCACATTGACGCACACAGCCAGGCAATCGAAG
>Ga0160439_1000702_pt1 | contig 12979 bp, 14 predicted proteins | sample HID1975M_E0MG_FD_108201 | JGI IMG/M metagenome (GOLD analysis project Ga0160439, IMG submission 108201) | Enriched soil microbial communities from UW Madison campus, WI, USA - HID1975M_E0 MG | ecosystem: Environmental > Terrestrial > Soil > Unclassified | place: USA: Madison, Wisconsin... | reverse complement strand
TGCCGCTCTACCTGGCGCTGACCTCTCTGATCCCGGTGACGGCGCCCTCCAATGTGTTCCTCAGTTTCGTGATCTTCGTCATGGCGGTGCTGGGGTGGGCGCAATTGAGCCGGGAGGTGCGGTCCAAGACCCTGTCGCTGGCCCGCATCGACTATGTGCGAGCGGCAATCGCGGTCGGTTCGTCTGACGCGCGCATCATCCCGCGGCATATCCTGCCCAATGTGCTGAGCCACATCATCGTTTCCATCACGCTGGCTATTCCCAGTGTTGTGCTGCTGGAGAGTTTCCTCGGCTTCCTCGGCTTTGCAGTGAAGCCGCCACTGATCTCGTGGGGGCTGATGCTGCAGGATACCGGGACTTTCTCGGTTATCGGCTCCTATCCCTGGATCCTGTCTCCCGTCATTTTCGTGCTCATCACCGTCTTTGCGTTCAATGCGCTCGGCGACGGGTTGCGTGATGCGATCGATCCCTACTGAGGTGCTGCGATGAGCCAGAAGAACAATGTTGCCGCAGAGCGCCACGATCTCGGCCAGCACGGCCGCGAGCTGATCCTCGATGCTCGAAATGTCGCCGTGGATTTCAAGGTCGAGGGCGGCATCGTCAATGCGGTCCGCGACGTGTCTTTCCAATTGCACAAGGGCGAAACCATCGCACTGGTGGGGGAGAGCGGTTCAGGCAAATCGGTGACGGCGCGTACGCTGATGAAGCTGCTGACCAAGCGGGCAACGATAGGCAAGGACACGCGCATCACACTGTCCGGCAAGGATGTCGTCGCCATGGACGACAGGCAGATGCGCAAGCTTCGCGGCAATGACCTCGCCATGATCTTCCAGGAGCCGATGAGTTCGCTCAACCCCGTCTACACGGTTGGCCAGCAGATCTGCGAAATCATTCATCTGCATAATCGCGTCTCCCGCAAGGAGGCCATGGACCGGGCGGAAAAGCTGCTCGAGGAAGTACAGATCCCCGAGCCACGGGCCCGCCTCAACAATTATCCGCACCAGCTCTCGGGCGGCCAGCGCCAGCGCGTCATGATCGCCATGGCCCTGGCCAATCGCCCGGACGTGCTCATTGCCGACGAGCCAACGACGGCGCTTGATGTGACGGTGCAGGCGCAAATCCTCAATCTGATCAAGGATCTCAAAGACAAATACGGGATGGCGGTGATCCTGATCACCCACGACCTGACCATCGTCCGGCAATTCTCGGATTATGTCTATGTGATGCAGAACGGCCGGGTGCAGGAGCACAATTCAACCGAGGCGCTGTTTTCGAACCCCCAGCATGCCTATACCAAGCATCTGCTCGCCTCCGAGCCCAAGGGGACCGCATTGCCCCTGACGGAGGGAGCACATGACACGGTGCTCGAGGGGCAGAACGTCAAGGTGACCTACACGCTCAAGCGCGGGGGCTTCTTCAAGCCGGACTTCTTCGAGCTCAAGGCGGTGGATGATCTCGACATCAAGCTCATGCGCCACGAAACGCTGGGTATAGTAGGGGAGAGCGGGTCGGGAAAGACGACCTTCGGGCAGGCGCTGATCCGGCTCATCGGCAATCAGGGCGGGCAGATCTATTTCGATGGCGAGCCCATCCACGACAAGGATCGCAAGGCGATGCGGCCGCTGCGCAGCCGCATGCAGATCGTCTTTCAGGACCCTTTCGCCAGCCTCAATCCCCGCATGTCCATCGGCCAGATCATTTCCGAGGGGCTGGCGGTCAATGGCATTGGCGCCAATGGGCGGGAGCGATCCGAACGGGTGCGCCAGGCGTTGCGGGATGCCGGCATGCCGGACACCATACTCAACCGCTTTCCGCACGAATTCTCGGGTGGGCAGCGGCAACGTATCGCCATTGCCCGGGCCATCGCGCTCGAGCCCGAATTCATCCTTCTCGACGAGCCCACTTCGGCGCTCGATCTCTCTGTTCAGGCCCAGATCATCGACCTGCTGCGCAAGCTGCAGGACGAAAAGGGCCTCTCCTACCTCTTCATTTCGCACGACCTCAAGGTGGTGCGGGCCCTGTGTCACAGGGTGATGGTCATGCAGCACGGCAAAATCGTGGAACAGGGGCCGGTCAATGAAGTGCTCATCAACCCCAAGTCTGAATATACGGCCCGGCTGGTCCGCGCCGCATTCGAAATAGCCGCCTGAATTTCCGGAGCTTTCTCAAAAATGGCAAATCCCAAGATCACCTTTATCGGTGCGGGCTCGTCGGTGTTCATGAAGAACATCGTGGGCGATATTCTTCAGCGTCCGGCGCTGGCCGGCGCGACGATCCGCTTGATGGACATCAATCCCAAGCGGCTCGAGGAAAGCGAGATCATCGCGAAAAAGCTGATCGCGACGCTCGGCGTGGCTGCGAGGGTTGAGACCTATGCCAATCAGCGCCAGGCGCTGGACGGCACCAATTTCGTCGTCGTCTGCTTCCAGATCGGCGGCTACGAGCCCTCGACGGTCATCGATTTCGACGTGCCCAAGAAATACAATCTGCGCCAGACCATCGCCGATACGCTGGGGGTTGGCGGTATCATGCGCGGGCTGCGCACCGTTCCACATCTCTGGAGCATCTGCGAGGACATGCTCGAGGTCGCTCCCGACGCGATCATGCTGCAATATGTGAACCCGATGGCCATCAATACCTGGGCCATTTCGGAAAAATACCCGACGATCAAGCAGGTTGGCCTATGCCACTCGGTGCAGGGCACGGCGATGGAGCTCGCGCACGACCTCGATATCCCCTACGAGGAAATCCGCTACCGCTCGGCCGGCATCAACCACATGGCGTTCTATCTCAAGTTCGAGCATCGCCAGCCGGATGGAAGCTACAAGGACCTCTATCCCGAGCTTCATCGGGCCTATCGTGAGGGACGTGCGCCAAAAGCTGGCTGGAACCCACGCTGCCCCAACAAGGTGCGCTACGAGATGATGACCCGGCTGGGCTATTTCGTCACCGAAAGCTCAGAGCACTTTGCCGAATATACGCCCTATTTCATCAAGGAGGGGCGCGAGGACATCATCGAGAAGTTCGGCATTCCGCTCGATGAATATCCCAAGCGCTGTGTCGAGCAGATCGCACGGTGGAAGAAGACCTCGGACGACTACCGTAAGGCCGACCGCATCGAAGTGAAGCAATCAAAGGAATACGCTTCGTCGATCGTCAACTCGGTGTGGACCGGCGAGCCTTCGGTGATCTATGGCAATCTGCGCAACAACGGGGTCATTACCTCGCTGCCGAACAATGCGGCGGTCGAAGTGCCTTGCCTCGTCGATGACAATGGCCTGCAACCGACTTATATCGGCGAGCTGCCGCCGCAGCTGACGGCGCTGATCCGCACCAACATCAATGTGCAGGAATTGACCGTGCGGGCGCTGATGGATGAAAACCCCGAGCACATCTATCACGCGGCGATGATGGATCCGCACACGGCGGCCGAGCTCGATCTCGAGCAGATCTGGGCCCTGGTGGATGATCTGCGCGTGGCCCACGGAGCCATGCTGCCCGAATGGGCCCGCGGCACGCGCAAGGCGCGCGTGGCCTAGTCCAGGCAGTGCAGGGGCGGGTAACTACTCGCCCTTGTTTCCGAAAAGCTTGCTCAGCATGTCGGCCATCGGCCCTGATTTGGGGACGCTGGCCTGCGGCTGGACCTGCCTTGCCTGGCGGACATGGCTCTGGCCCTTTGGGGCAGGGGCGGGCTTCTTTACTTCGTCCGTGCTCTTGGCGGCCAGGGCCAACTTGTTCATGAAGCCGGCGTCGTCGTCCTTGAGCAGCATGCCAACGTGGCGGCCGATATCGTCGAGCAGCGGGTCGAGCCAAACCTTGTCAGCCTTGGCGAAGTCGCCCAGCACGTGGTGGGTGACGTTCTCCTTGCCCGGGTGGCCAATGCCGAGGCGCACGCGCTTGTAGTTGAGCCCGATCTGCGGGTCGATGGACCTCAGGCCATTGTGGCCGCCATTGCCGCCGCCGACCTTGACCCGCACCTTGCCATCCACGAGATCGAGTTCGTCGTAGAAGACGATGATGTCGGCAGGTTCGATCTTGTAGAAGCGCGCGACTTGCTGAACGCTGTCGCCAGACTTGTTCATGAAGGTCTGCGGCTTGAGCAGCAGGACCCGGTCGCCACCGATATTGCCTTCGGCTATCTGGCCCGCATGCTTGGATTTCCAGCCGGAAATACCGTGCGCGGACGCGATGGCGTCGATAGCCATGAAGCCGATGTTGTGGCGGTTACCCGCGTATTGGGCGCCCGGATTGCCCAGGCCGACAAGCAGTTTCACGACAGCAAGCCTTGCAAATGACTGAGGCGGCCAAAAGGCCGCCCCAGAAAAGGATCAGAAGCTGGACCGAAATTACTCGGAAGCTTCTTCGCCACCAGCAGCTTCTTCAGACTTGAGGCCCGACGGAGCAACGATGGTCGCGATGGTGAAGTCGCGATCGGTGATCGCGGGGGTGACGCCCTTCGGCAGGGTCACGGCCGAGATGTGGATCGAGTCGCCGATTTCAGTGCCAGTCAGATCGACCGTGATGGCATCCGGAATAGCGGTCGCCGGGGCGATCACTTCGACGGTGTGACGCACGACGTTCAGCGTACCACCGCGCTTCAGGCCCGGGCTTGCTTCTTCATTGATGAAGTCAACATGGACTTCAACGTGAAGCTTGGCATTGCCGGAGACGCGCAGGAAGTCGATGTGCAGCGGCTGGCCCTTGACGACATCGAGCTGATAGTCGCGCGGGATGACCTTGTGGATCGTGCCGTCGACGTCGAGGTCGAGAACGTGGGACTTGAAGCCGCCAGCATAGATCGCCTTGTGGGCGTCCTTGTAAGCGACGGAGACGGCGACGGGGGACTTCTTGTCACCATAGATAACAGCAGGAACGAGTCCCTGACGACGAGCTTCGCGAGCGGCCCCCTTGCCCACTCCGTTGCGCGCCTGTGCCTTGAGCACTTTGGTCTCAGCCATGGAAAATATCCACTTGGTTGGTGTATGGCGTCATCCCGACGACATACGCGCCCGTCCTCCAGGGGTGACGAGCGCTTCATGGGGTCGGGATATAGAGGAAAGGGGCAGGGCGGGCAAGGGATTCTACCCCTGCAAAGGCTGTTAGGGCCCCGGCATCGGGAGGCATTCGAGAATCTCGACGCCAGTGCCCGGGAAAATACTGAAATGCGGGTGGTTCTCGAACATCCTGGCCGCCGCCTCGTGGGTGTCAGCCTCAACGATCACATAGGCCGCAATGGCGTTCTTGAAGGGGTGGACACCGCTCGGATCGGTCAGCATGGTCTTGCCCAGAGGCGAACCGATGTCGCGGATGGCCTGCTTGTGCCGGCTCATCCATTCGCCCCACGCCGCCATGGCGTCGAGATTACGCTGTGAGCGTTCGGCATCGGTCAGCGCGTTCCAGCGCATCTGCGCCTCGGAGTCCGGCGACCCCATATAAAGAGCCAGAAATTTTGGCATGGCATCCTCCTCCCAAAGTGCACTTGGGGGGAGGATAGAAGCAGTCTGCGGCAGAAATCAGTCGAAAAGGCTCGAGACGCTCTGTTCGCTCGCGGTGCGGGCGATAGCTTCCCCGATGAGCGGGGCAATGCTGATCCGGCGGATATTGGCCGCTGCCTTCGTGGCATCGGTGTCCTGGATGGAATCGGTGACCACCAGTTCCTTGAGCTTGCTGGCAGCGATGCGCTCGGACGCGCCCTCGGACAGCACACCGTGCGTAATGTAGGCCGAAACTTCCTTGGCACCGGCCTTGAGCAGGGCTTCGGCAGCGTTGACCAGCGTGCCACCGCTGTCGACGATGTCGTCGATGAGGATACAGGCCTGCCCCGAGACGTCACCGATGATGTTCATGACTTCCGAGACCCCGGCGCGCGGGCGGCGCTTGTCGACGATGGCGAGGTTGGCGCCAATGCGACCGGCGACATTGCGGGCGCGGATCACACCGCCGACGTCAGGCGAGACAATCATGACGTTCTTGACGTCGTAATTGTCCTTGATGTCGCGGACCATCACCGGGGCGGCGGTGAGATTGTCGGTCGGGATGTCGAAAAAGCCCTGGATCTGGCTGGCGTGGAGATCCAGCGTCAGCACGCGGTTGGCGCCGGCCTCGGTGATGAGGTTGGACACCAGCTTGGCCGAAATCGGGGTGCGCGGCGCGGACTTGCGATCCTGGCGGGCATAGCCGAAATAGGGAATGACAGCGGTGATGCGCCGCGCCGACGACCGCCGGAGCGCATCGGTAAGGATGAGCAATTCCATGAGGTTGTCGTTGGCGGGATAGCTCGTCGACTGGAGAATGAAGGCGTCTTCGCCGCGGACATTCTCGTGCACTTCGACATAGACTTCCTTGTCCGCGAAGCGCTTGACCGTACAATCGGTGAGCGGGAGTTCCAGATAGCTGGCGACGGCTTGGGCGAGGGCGCGATTGGAGTTGCCGGTCACCAGTTTCATGGGGCGCGATCCTGTCTCAAACAGTCCCTGGGGCGGGGGACCTTCCAGTTTCGCGGCACCTTTATCGAGTCGTTCCGGCAATCGCAACGACCCATTGGTCGCATATGTAATTTATAGCTAAACGAGTCCGATGACAGATATTTGACGGCCGGTGCGCTTGCCCTGGTGGGTGGCGTGACGGTGGGAGAAGTAAGCCTGCGGCTGGGCGTAGGTGCACTGCGCCAGATTGCTTGCCGGTGGCAGGCCGATCGACTGGGCCTCGGCGACGAGAAACGCCGGGAGGTCGAAATGGGGTTTTCCCGCGGGCGGCGTGAAAAAAGCGTTCGCTGCTGCAGGGTTGATAGACAGCGCCTTGGCCTTAAACTCTTCGCCGACCTCGTAATTTTCTCCGCTGATCGTCGGGCCGATCGCCAGGAGAATGCGGCGGCGCTGGGCCCCGAGAGCCTCCATGGCGGTTACCGTATTCTCGAGTATGCCGCCGACCGCGCCCGCCCAGCCAGCATGGGCGGCACCGATGATCCCGGCATGAGGATCGACGAGCAGAAGCGGGGCGCAGTCGGCCGTCAACACGCCGATCAGAATATCGGCCCGTCTGGTGACGAGGGCGTCGGCCTCGATCGCCCTGTCGGGAATAGCGCCTGCTTCAACCGTCACCACGCGGGTGGAGTGGACCTGCTTGAGGGTGACCAGGGGCGCGCCGCCGAGGTTTTCGGCGACGGTGGCGCGATTTCTCTCCACATTATCCGAGTTATCCCCGGTAGAGACGGAAACGTTGAGACTGTCGAATTCGCCGGTCGACACGCCGCCTTGCCGGCCGAAAAATCCGTGTCGCACCAATCCTGTCGCTTCGAGTTCTCCCGCTGTTTGCGCCAGATCTATCATGAGGCGAACCCGGGGGGGATAAGTCCGGGGCTGTGAGCGCAGAAGACCTTGAACAGCGTGCCCATCTGGTCCTCATTGACGAGACGATCCCGGGCGATGCGAATGTCTTCGGCGGAACCGGGATTGGCGCGAGACAGGGCGTCGGCGCGCTCGCCAATGCCCAATTGCAGGAGGAAATTGCCCTGGGTCACAACGGGCTGGGTGGCGATGCCGGCAAGCCGGGCGGCACCGATCAGCGCACCGAAGTCCACATGCGCCGAGAGGTCGGTTTCGCCAGGATTTTCAAGGACATCGGCATAGGCGTGGTTGCGCACGCCCTGCAGGGTTTCGCCGGTTCGGGTCTCGGCATAACCATAGTCTATGGCGAGGATGGCGCCGCCCTGGCGGGCGACCAGTTTGGACAGGACCGACATGACTTCGCCAGCGGCGAAGGACACTTCATAGACGGTGTCGAGTTCGGCGGAAGCGACCGCATCGGGCAGGGCTTCGGGCGGGATCGGGGTGGGCGAGAGGCCGAAGACGCGCTTGCCGTCGGCGAGGCCGACCTGACGCTCATGCCAGCCATCGGGCTTGCGGACGAACTGGCGGATCGGCAGGGCGTCGAAGAACTCATTGGCAATAATGAGGATCGGGCCTTCGTCGAAATTCTCGAAGTTTTCCAGCCATTTGGGGTCGTAAACCTCAAGGCGCGAGCGCTGTTGGGCGGTGAGGGCCGGGTTGGTCTCGAAGAGCTTCAGCTTCAGCGCGTCTCGAAAACCGGGGGCGCGGCAGGCGACGCGCAGGATATCGGCCATGAGGGTACCGCGGCCGGGACCCAGTTCGAGCAGGTTGAAGCTCTTGGGCTCGTCCATCTGCTGCCAGATATTGACCAGCCAGAAGCCGATAAGCTCCCCAAACATCTGGGAAATCTCGGGTGCGGTGATGAAGTCGCCCTTGGCTCCAAGTGGGTCCGGCCCCTTGTAATAGCCCTTGGTGGGATGGGTGAGGCAGAGGCCCATATAGGTGGCGATGGAAATGGGGCCATTGGCAGCGATTTGAGTATCAATTTGCTGGCCAAGTGTTAGCGAACTGTTCACGTTTGGAGCCCCTAGAAGTGAATCTTGCTGTCGCGGCGCGACATGGCGTAGGCGATGAGCGCCAGACCGCCGAGGACGAGGGGCAGGCTGAGGACCTGACCCATGGTCAGCCAATTGCCGTAGAGATAGCCGATATGGGCATCGGGCAGGCGGACGAACTCGACGAGGATGCGCGAGAGCCCGTAGCCGACCCCGAAAATGCCGGCGACCAGGCCCGGCTTGCGCAGGGCGAAGAACACATTGGTGGCCAGCCGGATGACAATGAAAAGGAGGAGCCCTTCGAGGGCTGCTTCATAGAGCTGACTGGGGTGGCGAGCCACTTGCAGCGGGTCGGTCGGGAAGACGACCCCCCAGGGCAGCTCGGTCGGGGCGCCGTAGAGCTCGGAATTGATGAAATTGGTGATGCGGACCAGAAAGATGCCGATGGTGGCGACGGCGCCGAGCAGATCCAGCGAGGACAGCCAGTTCCCGCCCTTGGCGCGGGTGAAGAGGATTGCCGCGGCCATCAGGCCCAGCATGCCGCCATGGTAGGACATGCCGCCGTCAAGCGTGTTGAGAATTTCGAGCGGGTTCTGCGCGTAATAGGGGAAATTGTAAAACAGCACATAGCCCAGCCGGCCGCCGAGGACGATCGACAGCATGGCCCAGAAGGCGAAATCCCAGATGTCGGCGGCCTTGAAAGGTGGTGTGCCCTTGTGCCAGAGGCGCTCATTGCGCAGCAGCGTATAGCCATAGGCGGCGCCGAGCAGCACGCCCATGAGGTAGCCAAGGGCATACCAGCGTACGGCGAAGGGGCCGATGGCGAAGGCGACGGGGTCGATATTGGGGAAGGGCACCCGTGTTTCTCCAGATGGCTGGTCACGCACGCGGGCGCGAAATCATTGCAGTGACTTACCCCCCTCCCGCCCTCGGCCTCAAGAGGGGAGGTGAAGAAAGAGGAGTTTGACGCGTTGTGCCCGGGACGAAAAATGACGGTATCGGTCTGGGCTGAGTGCATGTGCCGCTCTGGTCAAGCCGTGCCGGCTCCCCTAAATAGGAAGCGAACGCGGCAGCGCCAAATGAAGAACGGAACAGCGATGAACCAGAACAACAGGATTTTCGACGGTCTCGGTCGGCTGATGAACGAAGCAGCAGGCGTTGCGGACGGCGTGCGGCGCGAGGTTGAAACCGTGGCCAAGAGCCAGGCCCAGCGCATCGTTGCCGATATGGAGCTGGTGAAGCGCGAGGATTTCGACGCGCTGCGCGAGCTCGTGCAGGTCCAGGGCGAAGAGATCGATGCCCTGCGCAAGGAAATCGCCGCCCTCAAGGCCGAACAGAAGCCCGCCTGATCGTTGCGCCTGGCGGTTCTCTCGGACATTCACGGCAATGCGCCGGCGCTCGAGGCCGTGCTGGAGGATCTGGCCCGCCTGAGCGTCGACGGGATCGTCGTGCTGGGCGACCATGTCAGCGGCCCCGTCGATCCATCGGGCGTGGCCCAGCGCCTGATGGCGCTGGGGGCGCTGTGCATTCGTGGCAATCACGATCGTTGGACCGTTGATTTCGGCCTGCCGGGCTCGGGGAAGATCGATGTTTTTGCGCGTGGGCAATTGGCGCCGGACCAGCTCGACTGGCTGGCCAATTTGCCGGCGACCGCCCAATGGGGTGACGAGGTCTTTCTCTGCCACGGCATACCGAGCGACGACGAAACGCCCTGGCTCGACAATTTTTATACAGACAGGGTCGCGGCGCTGCCGGACGAGGCCGGCGTCACTGCGCGCGCCGATGGAATCGATTTTCCGGTGATCCTTTGTGGGCACACCCATATCCCGCGCACTGTGCGCCTGGCCGACGGTCGTCTGCTGTTCAACCCGGGCGCCATCGGGATGCAATTGGTGCAGGGCTTGCCGGATGCGCGCTACGGCATTCTCGAGAAGCGGGCCCCCGGCTGGCAGACCAGCATCATCAGCGTCCCCTATGACCATCAGGCCGCCGCCGACCGTGCGGCCGAGAATGGATTTCCGAAGTGGCGCGCCTCCCTTTTAGGGGGCTGGGTCGGTCCCGAAAGCCTGCGCTGATGGACCAGCAATAAGCGCAAGAAACGCTTGGCATTGAGCGTTTTTTAACTTTTGCGTTTTCGTCATCCACAAGAGATTGAGTCCGCCGGGTGCTGTTTCTCCCCAGAAACGGCGGGGTGGGTGTAGCATTCTTGGTGTGGACGATTCGTAGACCTTTTCGTGCGGCGAGCCGTCCAGCGCGTATCCCGAGCCATGCGGTACGATGCCGCAATCTTCATGCGTGATGCAGGACGGAACCGGTCAATGCCTGTGATTGAATTCGAGCCCGATCGTTCGTCCCACCCGGTGGACCTGGTCGAGCATATCGCCGCCATCAATGATTGGAATTTCGAGCGCCAGGACGCAGACGAGATTTCCATTTCCGTGCGCGGCGGCTGGAGCGACTACCACGTTTCGTTCAACTGGATGGAAGACCTCGAATCTCTCCATATCGCCTGCGCATTCGACCTGAAGGTGCCCGAGGCGCGTCGGGGGGAGATCAAGCAATTGATCAGCCTCGTCAACGAACAATTGTGGATCGGCCACTTCGATATCTGGCACAAGGAAGGCGTGGTGCTGTTTCGCAATTCGCACTTGCTGACCGGGGGCGCCGATGTGTCGCCGCAGCAATGCGAGGCCCTGCTGCGGTCCGCCTCGGATAGCTGCGACCTCTATTACCAGGCATTCCAGTTCGTGGTCTGGGCCGGCAAATCTGCCGCCGACGCGCTGAGCCACGTGATGTTCGAGACCGTTGGAGAAGCGTGATGAGCGATCTGCGTTCGCTGGGTCCGGTTATGCTGGTCGGCGCCGGAAAGATGGGCATGGCGCTGGCCGAAGGCTGGCTCGGCGCCGGCATGCCCCCCAGCAATCTGGTGCTGGTCGACCCAAATCCGGGTGAGGCGGCGCAGGCGCTGGCCGCGGACAACGATCTCGTCATTCATTCCCAGGCAGCCGGGCTGGTGCCCAATGTGCTGGTGTTGGCCGTCAAGCCGCAGATCATTTCGGCAGTGATGGAGGGTCTTGAGCCGGTGATCGGCCCGCAGACGCTCGTCGTTTCCATCGCGGCAGGCGTTTCCATCGAAAAGCTCAGCCAGGGCCTCGGCACCGGGCGCATCGTGCGCACCATGCCCAATACGCCGGCCCAGATCGGCAAGGGCATAACCGGAGCGGTTGCGGGGCCCGAAGTTGCGCGCGCCGACAAGGACGCTGCCAACGCCCTCCTGGCTGCCGCCGGGGCGGTGGTGTGGTTTGACGGGGAACGCGATCTCGACGCGGTGACTGCCGTTTCGGGCTCGGGTCCGGCCTATGTGTTCAACCTGGTGGAGGCCATGGCCGCCGCGGGTGTCGCCGAAGGACTTCCCGAGCATATCGCCATGCAGCTGGCGCGCCAGACGGTGATCGGGGCTGCAGCGCTGATGGAGGCCGATCCGGCTCCGGCCAGCGTCTTGCGCCAGAACGTGACCTCGCCCAAGGGCACGACCGCCGCCGCACTCGACGTGCTGATGGCGGCAGACGGTCTTGAACCGCTGATGAAGCGGGCCGTGGATGCCGCGCGCAAGCGCAGCGAGGAACTGGGGCAGGGCTGAGGCCCTGCCGGCGGCCCCGGGGAGCGGCGCTTCCTATAGATTTACGGTCAGATTGAGCCTGTCCAGCACCGCATGGTCGGCCGGGTCCACCATGCCGACGAAGAACTTGCGCAACACGGTTGCGCTTTCCGGTGGCAGGGCGGCGATTGACGCCTTGATGCGGCTGGCCTGCGTGGCCGAGAGGGCAGCGAAAAAGGCGCGGCCCTTGTCGGTGGCGTAAAGAAGACGCTGGCGGCGATCGGACTGGCCGGTTTTCTGCTCGATATAGCCATTGTCGATCAGCTGGCGCAGCACCCGGGCCAGGCTCTGCTTGGTGATCTTGAGGACATCGAGAATGTCGGCCACGGGCATGCCCGGCCGCAGATTGACGAAATACAGCACGCGGTGATGGGCGCGGCCAAACCCTTGACGCTCCAGCAATGCGTCGGCATCACCCGTGAAGTCGCGATAGGCAAAGAAGAACAGGCCCATAATATCGAGCGGCAGATCTTCGTCTCCAGAAAGGGCAGAATTTATGTCAGCCTTGTTGACATTTTTTAGGCTCTCTGCCATTTTCACTCCATCAAACCGCCGTTCCGTCTTATCCCAAAGACATTCAGGTTTGCCAAGGCCATGGGCCGTGAGGCATATTTGACGGAATGACCGTTCGAAGACGGCACCACAATTTAAGTATGTTGGAGAGGACTATGGCAGGCCTGCCCATGGACCAGCGTGATGGCTGGATCTGGTTCGATGGCGAACTCAAACCGTGGAAGGACGCGAAGATTCACGTGCTGACGCACGGGCTTCACTACGCCAGCTCGGTATTCGAAGGCGAACGCGCCTATGGCGGCGAAATCTTCAAGTCGCGCGAGCACACCGAGCGTCTGATTCGCTCGGCGGCGACGCTGGACATGCCTTTCCCCTACACTGTCGAAGAGATCGAAGCGGCAAAGCGCCTCGTTCTCGAAAAGAAC
>Ga0160439_1000701_pt1 | contig 12984 bp, 12 predicted proteins | sample HID1975M_E0MG_FD_108201 | JGI IMG/M metagenome (GOLD analysis project Ga0160439, IMG submission 108201) | Enriched soil microbial communities from UW Madison campus, WI, USA - HID1975M_E0 MG | ecosystem: Environmental > Terrestrial > Soil > Unclassified | place: USA: Madison, Wisconsin... | reverse complement strand
TCCAAGACGGAATGCGGTCTGCACACATGACGGCCATCACCACCACCCCGACCCAGCTGGACGTGCTGGAGTCCGAGGCCATCCACGTGATGCGCGAGGTCGCCGGCGAGTTCGAGCGTCCCGTGCTGCTGTTCAGCGGGGGCAAGGACTCGATCGTCATGCTGCACCTGGCGCGCAAGGCGTTCTGGCCCGCACCGGTGCCGTTCACGCTCATGCACGTCGACACGGGCCACAACTTCCCCGAGGTCATCGCCTACCGCGACTCGGTGGTGGCGCAGCACGGGCTTCGCCTCGTGGTCGCCTCCGTGCAGGACGCGATCGACGACGGCCGCGTCGTCGAGCGGTCGGACGGCTCGCGCAACGCGCTGCAGACCGTCCCCCTGCTCGACGGCATCACCTCGCACCGCTTCGACGCGGTGTTCGGCGGCGGCCGACGCGACGAGGAGAAGGCGCGCGCCAAGGAGCGGATGTTCTCGCTGCGCGACGAGTTCGGCCAGTGGGACCCGCGCCGCCAGCGCCCCGAGCTGTGGGACCTGTACAACGGCCGGCACAAGCTCGGCGAGCACGTGCGCGTCTTCCCCCTGAGCAACTGGACCGAGCTCGACGTCTGGCGCTACATCGAGCGCGAGGACATCCCGCTGCCGGACATCTACTACTCGCACGAGCGCGAGGTCTTCCTGCGCGACGGCATGTGGCTCGCGCCGGGCGACTGGGGCGGCCCGCGGCCGACCGAGACCCTCGAGACCCGCACGGTCCGCTACCGAACCGTCGGCGACATGAGCTGCACCGGCGCGGTCGAGTCGGACGCGACGACCGTCGCCGACGTCATCGCCGAGGTCGGTGCCAGCCGCCTGACCGAGCGGGGCGCGACGCGCGCAGACGACCGGGCCTCCGAGGCCGCCATGGAGGACCGCAAGCGTGAGGGCTACTTCTGATGGGTGACCAACCGACGAACCACTCGCAGCGCGACCTGCTGCGCCTGGCCACCGCCGGCTCCGTCGACGACGGCAAGTCCACGCTGATCGGCCGGATGCTCTACGACACCAAGTCGGTGCTCGCGGACCAGCTCTCCGCCGTCGAGGCTGCCACGGCCGCGCGCGGCGGGGGCGCGGTCGACCTCGCGCTGCTCACGGACGGCCTGCGCGCCGAGCGCGAGCAGGGCATCACGATCGACGTGGCGTACCGGTACTTCTCGACCGCCACGCGCGCGTTCGTCCTCGCCGACACCCCCGGCCACGTGCAGTACACGCGGAACATGGTCACGGGTGCCTCCACGGCCGAGCTCGCGATCGTGCTCGTCGACGCGCGCAAGGGCGTGCTCGAGCAGACGCGTCGGCACGCGACGATCACCGCGCTGCTGGGCGTCCCGCACGTGGTGCTCGCGGTGAACAAGATGGACCTGGTCGGCTTCGACCAGGCCGTCTTCGACGCGATCGCCGCCGACTTCACGACCTACGCGGCCGGCCTCGGCCTGACCGACGTGGTGGCCGTGCCGCTGTCCGCGCTCGACGGCGACAACGTCGTCGACCGCTCGTCGCGCACGCCCTGGTACGACGGGCCGACGCTGCTCGAGCACCTCGAGGCCGTCCCCGTGCTGCGCGACCCGCACACCGAGGACTTCCGGTTCCCCGTGCAGGTGGTCATCCGCCCGCGCAACGCCGAGCACCCCGACTACCGCGGGTACGCGGGCCGGATCGCCTCGGGCGTGGTGCGCGTGGGCGACGAGATCACCGTCCTGCCGTCGGGCAAGTCGAGCACCGTGGTCGGGATCGACACGTTCGACGGGCCGCTCGACGAGGCGCACGCGCCGCTGTCCGTGACGCTGCGGCTGGCCGACGACGTGGACATCTCCCGCGGCGACCTGCTCGTGCCCGCCGGCTCGGACACGAGCGTCGGCCAGGACCTGGAGGGCACCGTCTGCTGGCTCGCCGAGCGCCGCTCGGTCCTGGGCCAGCGCGTGCTCGTCCGCGTCGGCACCCGCACGGTCCGCGCCCTGCTGCGCGAGGTCAACGCGCGGCTCGACGTCGAGAGCCTCACCGTCGAGCAGTGGCACGGCGTCGACACGCTGCACGCGGTCGACGCGACCGACACGTCCTCGGACGCGTCGCCGCAGGCGCTCGCGCTCAACTCGATCGGGCGCGTCAAGCTGCGGCTGGCCGAGCCGGTCGCGCTCGACGAGTACGCCTCGCACCGCCGCACGGGCGGCTTTCTCGTGGTCGACCCCGCGGACGGCTCCACGCTGGCCGCGGGCATGATCGGGGCGACGCTGCTCGACCGCCTCGTGGTCGACGCGCCCGCCGACGAGAACGACTGGTTGGCCGGGGCCGGGATATGACCGACCGGCACCCGCTCTGGCTCGACCTGACCGGTCGGCTCGTCGTCGTGGTCGGCGGCGGGCCCGTCGCCGCTCGGCGGGCGACCCGGCTGGTCGAGGACGGCGCGCGGGTGCTGGTGGTCGCCCCGGCGGTCTGCGAGGACCTGCGCGAGGCGGTCGACGACGGCCGCGTCCAGTGGGTGCCGCGCGACTACCTGGCGACCGACCTCGACGGCGCGTGGCTCGTGCACACGGCCACCGGCGACCGCGTGGTCGACGACGCCGTCGCGGCCGACGCCGAGCGGGCACGCCTGTGGTGCGTGCGGGCCGACGACGCATCGGTCTCCAGGGCGTGGACCCCGGCCGTCGCCCGCTCGGGCGACGTCGCCGTGGCCGTGACCGCGGGCGGCGACCCGCGCCGGGCGGCCGCGCTGCGCTCGGCCATCGCCCTGCTGCTCGACACCGGGGCGCTCCCGGTGCGCCGCCACCGCGCGGGCACCGGGCACGTGACCCTCGTCGGCGGCGGGCCCGGCGACCCCGGGCTCATCACGACGCGCGGGCGGCGCGCGCTCGCCGAGGCGGACGTCGTGGTCGTCGACCGCCTCGCGCCCCGGGCGCTGCTGGCCGAGCTCGACCCCACGGTCGAGGTCATCGAGGCGGGCAAGTCACCGCACGCCCACACCCTGACGCAGACCCAGATCAACGCGGTGCTCGTCGAGCGTGCGCAGGCCGGCCTGCGGGTCGTGCGGCTCAAGGGCGGCGACCCGTTCGTGCTCGGCCGCGGCGGCGAGGAGCTCGCCGCGTGCCTGGAGGCCGGCGTGGCCGTCGAGGTGGTCCCCGGCGTGACCAGCGCGATCGCGGTCCCCGGAGCCGCGGGGATCCCCGTGACGCACCGCGGCGTGTCGCGCCAGGTGACCATCCTGTCCGCGCACGACGCCGCACCCGACTGGGAGACGCTCGCGCGGCTCGACGGCACGCTCGTGCTGCTCATGGGCGTCGCGCAGCTGGCCGGCCACGCGGCCGCGCTGGTCGCGCACGGGCGCGACCCGCAGACGCCCGTCGCCGTCGTCGAGAACGGCACGCTGCCCGGCCAGCGCACCACGCGCGGCACGCTCGCCACCATCGCCGAGGTCGCGCTCGCGCGCGGCGTGGGCAACCCGGCCGTGGTCGTCGTCGGCGACGTCGCGGCCCTCGCGGACGTTCTCGCGCCCGTCCGCTGACGGCAGAACGCGTCACGCCCCGTCGGCGGCCCGCCCGGGGCTAGCGTGGCGAGCATGACCACCGTCGAGCCGCTCCTGCGCCGCCTCGTCGGCGCGATCCTGCGCACGCGCCGTGAGGAGCAGGGCCGCACGCTGCGCGACGTGGCGACCGACGCCCGCGTCTCGCTCGCCTACCTCTCCGAGGTCGAGCGCGGCCGCAAGGAGGCCTCCTCGGAGGTGCTCGTCGCGATCTGCCGCGCCCTGGGGATGCGGCTCGTCGACCTCGTCGGCGCCGCGCACGCGCAGCTCGCGGAGGCTGAGGGCCGGATCGTCGTCGACCTCACCGCGGCGCCCGCGCCGGACCTCGCCCGGCCCGTGCACGCGGCGGGGACGGCCCTGCTGCTCGCCGCGTGATCACGGCAGGCTCTTGAGCGTCGAGACCACCGCGTCGGCGAGGCCGTAGGCGACGGCCTCCTCCGCCGTGAGGATGAGGTCGCGGTCCGTGTCGCGGCGCAACTTCTCCACCGGCTGGCCGGTGTGCCGGCTCAGCACCCGCTCGACCTGCTCGCGCAGCCGGAGGATCTCACGCGCCTGGATCTCGAGGTCCGCGGCCGTGCCCTCGCCGCCGCCCGACGGCTGGTGCAGCAGGACGCGCGAGTGCTCGAGCACGTGCCGGTTGCCGGGCGCCCCGGCCGCGAGCAGCACCGCGGCGGCCGACGCCGCCTGGCCGAGGCAGAACGTCGCGACCGGCGGCTTGATGTACTGGATCGTGTCGTAGACGGCCAGCAGCGCGGTGATCGAGCCGCCCGGCGAGTTGATGTACAGGTGGATCGGCGACTCCTGGCTCTCCGAGGCCAGGTGCAGCAGCTGGGCGATGACCACGTTGGCGACGCCGTCGTCGATCTCGGTGCCCAGGAAGACGATCCGGTCGCCGAGCAGGCGCGAGTAGACGTCGGACGCGCGCTCGCCCTGCGGCCGCTGCTCGACGACGACGGGGATCGTGTAGCTGCTCACAGCCCCGCCCTCCGCGTGCCGTCGGGGCGGACGTCGTCGAGGTGCTCGACGACCTTGTCCACGAAGCCGTACTCGAGCGCCTCGCCCGCGGTGAACCACCGGTCGCGGTCGGCGTCGCGCTCGATCGTCTCGACGCTCTGGCCGGTGTGCTGCGCGGTGAGCTCCTGCATCGTGCGCTTCACGTGCGCCATGTTCTGCGCCTGGATCGCGATGTCGACCGCCGTGCCGCCGATGCCGCCCGACGGCTGGTGCATGAGCACCCGGGCGTGCCGCATCGCGAACCGCTTGCCGGGCGTGCCGGCGCTGAGCAGGAACTGCGCGGCGCTCGCCGCGAGCCCCATCGCGAGCGTCGACACGTCGTTGGGGATCAGCCGCATGGTGTCGTACATCGCGAGCGCGGCGCTGACCGAGCCGCCGGGCGAGTTGATGTACAGCGCGATGTCGCGGCGCGGGTCCTCCGCGGAGAGCAGGAGCAGCTGCGCGCAGATGCGGTTGGCCACGGGGTCGTCGACCTCCTGCCCGAGCACGACGATGCGCTGGTGCAGGAGCCTGGTCGACAGGTCGTCGTCGAACGGGCGTTGCGGTGTCTGCGTGCTGGGCACGGTGGGCCTCCTGGGGTCGGGTCCATCGACCGTCGCACCGGTTCCGTCCGCTCGACCCCACCGTCTGCCCGCAGCGGATCTGCCCACGGCAGACGGGCTAGCGTGAGCGCGTGACCGACTCCCCCGCGCTGGACGTGCTGCTGCCGCTCGACCGCACAGGTCAGCGCCTCGAACCGCGCGCCGACGAGGCCGACCTGCTCGCCCTGCTCGAGTCCCCCGCGCGCCTCGTGCGCGCCAACATGATCGCCACGCTCGACGGCGGCGGGACCGGGCCCGACGGCGTCACCGCGTCGATCAACGGGCCGGCCGACCTGCGCGTGTTCCAGGCGTTGCGCACGCACGCGGAGGTCGTGCTCGTCGGGGCCGGCACCGCGCGCGACGAGGGCTACCGGGCGCTCGACGTCCCGCACGGGCTGGCCGACGAGCGCGCGCGTCGCGGGCTGCCGCCGCACATCGAGCTCGCGATCGTCACCGCGCGCGGCGAGCTGCCGGACGCGCTGCTCGACGCGGACCGGCCGCCGTTCGTGGTCACGACGGCGAGCGCGCCGCTGGATGCGCTGCGCGCGCGCGTCGGTGAGGACCATGTCCTCGCGCACGGCACGGCCGGACGGGTCGACCTGGCCGCCGCCCTGGAGGCGCTCGCCGCCCGCGGGCTGGGGCGCGTGCTCGCCGAGGGCGGGCCCCGCCTGCTCGGGCAGCTCGTGGCCCAGGGCCTGGTCGACGAGCTGTTCCTGACCTGGAGCCCCCTGCTCGTCGGCGGTCCGGCACCCCGCGTCCTCGGCGACGGCCCGTGGCTCGACCCGGCGCGGCCGATGGTCCCCGTCCACCTGCTGCACGCGGACGGCATGCTCCTGGGTCGGTGGCGGGCGCGATGAGCCGCAGTGACTAGGCTCGTCGCGTGACCGACACGATCCTGGTCCTCACGGAGGACACCCTGGCCACCGCCGACATCGAGCACCTGCTCGCGCTGCACGAGGGCGAGGTGCTGGCCTACCGCGTCCTGGTCCCGGCCGACTCCGAGCGCCCGCTGCTCGCGACCGTGATCGACAACCTCGGGCTCGGCGAGCTCGGCGAGGCGTTCGACCGCCTGCGCGGCAAGGAGCCGAGCGTCAAGGAGGCCAAGGCCACCGCCGACGAGCAGCTGGCCGCGACGCTCGCGGAGTTCGCGGCCGCGGGCCGTGAGGCGACCGGCGAGGTCGTCGCGGACGACCCGCTGCCCGCCCTGCGCGCCGCGGTGGCCGGCGGAGAGGTGCGCGAGATCGCCGTCGTGACCTACCCGCACGCGTGGACCGACACGCTCCACCGCGACTGGGCCAGCCGCGCGCGCGACGAGCTCCAGGTCCCGGTGCTGCACCTGTACTCGGGCACCTCCGAGCTCGGCTGAGCATGCACGAAGGGGCGGCCTCCTCGGGAGGCCGCCCCTTCGTCGTTCTCAGAACCCGGTGCTCGTCACTTCCGGGTAGTACCGGCGGAACTTGCGCACCTGGTTGACCAGCGCCGCGAGCACGTACGCCTGCCGCCGCGGCGAGCGGTCCTTGCGGTACCGCAGCGGGTGGGCCGTCGCCTTGGCACGGATCAGCCCGCGCACCTGCGCCGCGAGCTGCGGGTCGCGCACGTAGCGCAGCAGCAGGCGGTGCGGCACCACCGCGTACAGCACGCTCGTCTCGACGACGACCGGCTCGACCGCGAGCCCGTGCACGTGGTCGTCGACCACGAACCGCATGGGGTTGGCCCCGGCGGCGGTCACGTAGTAGTTGTTCCGCCCGATGCGGGGGTTGACCTCGAAGAAGCGGAACGCCCCGGTGCGCGGGTCGACCTTCACGTCGAAGTTCGCGAAGCCTCGGTAGCCCGTCTCGGCCAGGAACCGGCGCGCCTGCGCCAGCATCTCGTCGTCGCGGTACGTGAACATCGCGGCGGGGTTCCCCAGTCCGGACGGCGTGTGCTCCTCGAGCAGCACGTGCGCCGAGCACAGCAGGGTGATCTCCCCGCGGCTGTCGACGTACGCCGTGACCGACCGCATCTGCGTGTCGTCGCCCGGCACGAGCTCCTGGACGACGAACCGCCCCCGGAAGCCGGCCCCGCGCAGCGCGCCCCACAGCCACGTGAGCTCGTCGGGCGAGGCGATCTCGAAGACCTTCTTCTTGCCGGCGAACTCGACGTCCTGGTAGTCCGCGCTGCTGGCCGCCTTGGCGATCAGCGGGTACTCCAGGTCCACCTCGACGTCCGGCGAACCGTCGCCAAACGTCTGGACCAGCGTGCGCGGGACCGAGATGTCGAGCTCGTCGCAGATCTCCGCGAACGTCGCCTTGTCCGAGATCCGCGCGAGCAGGTCGGCGGACAGGAACGGCACCACGTAGAACGGCTCGAGCTCCTCGCGGTGCTCGACGACGACCCGCACGAGCCAGTCCGAGTTGGCCATGATCACCAGGCGCTTGTCCGACAGGCGCGCGGCGATCTCGAGCAGCCGGTCGACGAGCTGGCGCGGGTCGTGACCGTCGGCCACGATCTCGTGCTCGACGATCGACGAGTGCGCGACCGGCCCGAGGGCGGCGCCCGCGACGACGATCGACGTCAGCCCGTACGCCTCGTGGAACGAGCGCGCCAGCGCGTAGACGCCGATGTCGGCGCCGAGGATGACGGGCTGCAGGGGGACGCCCCGCAGCCCGTCGGTCGGCTGCGTCACGCGTCCTGCTCGCTGCGGTCGCCCGACCACGTCGTGTGGAACGTGCCCTCGACGTCGGTGCGGCGGTAGGTGTGCGCCCCGAAGAAGTCGCGCTGCGCCTGGATCAGCGCGGCGGGCAGACGCTCGGCCCGGACGCCGTCGTAGTACGCGAGCGACGACGAGAACGCCGGCGTGGGCACGCCGTGCAGGGCGGCACCGGAGACGATGCGGCGCCACGCCTCGACGCCGTTGCCGACCGCGCCCGTGAAGTACTCGTCGGCCAGCAGCAGCGGGAGCTGCGCGTCGCGCTCGTACGCCTCGGTGATCCGGTTGAGGAACCGCGCGCGGATGATGCAGCCGCCGCGCCAGATGCGGGCCATGGCGCCGCGGTCGATGTTCCAGCCGAACTGCTCCGAGGCCGCGGCGATCTGGTCGAAGCCCTGCGAGTACGCGACGACCTTCGACGCGTACAGCGCGAGCCGCACGTCCTCGACGAACGCGTCGCGGTCGGTGACGTCCCACGGCGTGGTGTGCGCCTGCAGGGTGCCGGCGGCCGCCTCGCGCTGCGGGACACCGCCCGAGAGCGCGCGGGCGAACGTCGCCTCGGCGATGCCCGTGATCGGGACGCCCAGGTCGAGGCCGTTCTGCACCGTCCAGCGGCCGGTGCCCTTCTGCTCGGCCTGGTCGAGCACGATGTCGACGAACGCCGCGCCCGTCTTCGCGTCGACGTGCTGCAGCACGTCCGCGGTGATCTCGATGAGGAACGACTCGAGGTCGCCCGTGTTCCACTCGGCGAAGATCTGCCCGATCTCCGCCGCGGAGGCGCCCAGGCCTTGCTTGAGCAGGTCGTAGGCCTCGGCGATGAGCTGCATGTCGGCGTACTCGATGCCGTTGTGCACCATCTTGACGAAGTGCCCGGCGCCGTCGGGGCCGACGTAGGTGCAGCACGGCACGCCGTCGACCTTGGCCGAGATCTTCTCGAGGATCGGGCCGAGGCTCTCGTAGGACTTGGCGGTGCCGCCGGGCATGATCGACGGGCCGAGCAGCGCACCCTCCTCGCCGCCCGAGACGCCCGAGCCGACGAAGTGCAGGCCCTGGGCGCTCAGCGTGTTCTCGCGCCGGATGGTGTCCGGGAAGTGCGCGTTGCCGGCGTCGACGACGATGTCGCCCTCCTCGAGGAAGGGCACGAGCTCGTCGATGACCGCGTCCGTCGGGTCGCCGGCCTTGACCATGATGACGACCTTGCGCGGCCGCTCGAGCGACGCGACGAAGTCCTCGACAGACTCCGAGGGGACGAACGTGCCCTCGTCGCCGTGGTCCTCGACGAGCGAGGCGGTCTTGGCGTACGAACGGTTGTGGATCGCGACCGTGAACCCGTTGCGCGCGAAGTTGCGGGCGAGGTTGCGGCCCATGACGGCCAGTCCGGTGACGCCGATCTGAGCGGTCCCGACGGGGGAACCTGCTGCTGAGTCGACCATGCGCGGGGTGCTCCTTCGATTCGTCGGCCGCACGCTCGTCATCCGCGCAGGGCGGTGGCGACGGCCGGGTGCTGGGTGCCGGTTCAGCGTAGTGCTCCCGCCCGTGGCGCAACGCGGCGTGCCGGACCGCAAGACGGCCCCCGCCCGCCCGTACGCTCCACACCGTGACCCCCGCCGGCCCACAGGACGTGCCTGCCGAGTTCGTCCGCTCGCTGCGATCGCTGCGAGCCGTGACGCTGCGGCCCGAGGTGATCCTCGACGAGGTCCCCGGGCCCGCCCGCATCGCCCCGTACTCGGCCGCGCTGACCGCCGAGGTCCGCACCGAGCGGCGGTCGGTGTCCGCCGCGGAGCTCGCCTCGGGGCGGTTCGTCGTCCTGTTCGACCCCGCGGGCCACGAGGCGTGGGAGGGCAGCTTCCGCCTGGTCACCCTGGTGCGTGCGACGCTCGAGGCCGAGGTCGGCAGCGACCCGATGCTCGGCGAGGTCGCGTGGTCCTGGTTCACCGACGCCCTCGCGTCGGCCGACCTCGACCCCCTCGCCGCCGGGGGCACCGTGACGCGTGTGCTGTCGCAGAGCTTCGGCTCGCTCGACGTGCGCTCGGAGCAGACCGAGCTCGAGATCCGGGCGTCGTGGACCGCGGCCGACGAGGACCTCGCGCCGCACCTGCGCGCGTGGGGCGCGCTCCTGTGCGCGGCGGCCGGCCTGCCGCCGCTCCCGGAGGGCGTCGTCTCGCTCGCGCCCCGCCACTGACGTCCGGCTCAAGTCGCGCCCCGCCACTGCCGATGACGGTCCTGTGAGCATTGAACCCCTGCGCCGCGAGGCCGTCCGTCGGCCCGGCACGCTGCGTGCCGTGGCACCCGCGCGCCCGGTGGGGCACCAGATGTGCGTCGTGGTCTCCGAGGTCGCCGACGGCGACGGCTCGGCCCTCGTCACCAACCTCCGCCGGCGCGGCAGCCACCGCGTGGTGGTCCTGACCCGCCGTGCGAGCCGCGCCGAGCTCGGCGTGCTGCTGGCCGGCGGCCTGCGTGGCGCCGTCGCGAGCGCGACCGCGCCGAGCCTGGTCCGCGTCCCCGCTCCGCCGCCCCCTCCCGCCGAGCTCCCCGAGCTGACCGCGCGCGAGGTCAGCGTGCTCGCGCTCGTGGCCGGCGGCCGCAGCAACCGGCTCATCGGCGAGGAGCTCGGACTGTCTGCGCTCACGGTCAAGAGCCACCTCGCGCGCATCTCGCGCAAGTTCGGCACGGGCGACCGCGCGGAGCTCGTCGCGATCTCGATCCGCGGCGGAATTCTCGACTGATCGTCGTCAGCGGGCGGCAGCACACGACGCGCCTGAGACGCACGCCTCACGGATTGCCGGGCCCCCACGCCTCGCGCCTGCGGGAACGCACGCGGTATCTCGCCTACCGTGGAACACATGACGCCCGAGGACCTCGACGCCACGACCGGCGACGACGCGACCCCGGAGCCCGTCGTCATCCCGCTCACCGAGCCCGCTGACGGCATCCCCCCCGTGGTGGAGACGCCCGAGGCCCTGGCCGCGGTCGTCGAGGCGTTCGGCGCCGGCACCGGCCCGGTCGCCGTGGACGCCGAGCGCGCGTCCGGCTACCGGTACGGGCAGCGCACCTACCTCGTCCAGCTCCGCCGCGAGGGCGCCGGCACCGCGCTGATCGACCCGATCGCCGTGCCGGACCTGTCCGCGCTGTCCGAGGCGCTCGTCGGCGTCGAGTGGGTGCTGCACGCCGCGTCGCAGGACCTGCCGGGTCTCGCCGAGCAGGGCATGGCACCCAGCCGCGTGTTCGACACCGAGCTCGGCGCCCGTCTGCTCGGGCTCGACCGGGTGGGCCTGGCGGCCGTCGTCGCCGACACCCTCGGGCTCGGTCTGGCCAAGGAGCACTCGGCCGTCGACTGGTCGACGCGACCGCTGCCGAGCGAGTGGCTGCGCTACGCCGCCCTCGACGTCGAGGTGCTCATCGAGGTGCGCGAGGTCCTGGCCGAGCGGCTCGCCGTCGCGGGCAAGGCCGAGTGGGCCGCGCAGGAGTTCGAGGCCGTCCGCACCGCCCCGCCGCCCCCGCCGCGGGTCGAGCCCTGGCGCCGGGTCTCCGGCCTGCACACGATCCGCGACGCCCGCAGGCTGGCCGTCGTCCGCGAGCTGTGGAGCACGCGTGACCAGAACGCCCGCCAGCGCGACATCTCGCCGGGCCGCGTGCTGCCCGACTCCGCGATCGTCGCCGCGGCGCAGGCCCTGCCGCGCTCGGTGCCGCAGCTGACCGACCTTCCCGCGTTCTCGGGCAAGGGCACGCGCCGCCGCGCGCCGCTGTGGCAGGCAGCGATCGACCGCGGCCTGGCCGTGCCCGAGTCGGACCTGCCGTCCGTGCGCGGACCCAAGACCGACGCTCCCCCGCCGCCGCGCGCGTGGGCCGACCGCGACCCCGCGGCGGCCGACCGCCTGACGGCCGCGCGCGAGGTGATCGCCGCGCTGTCCGACGAGCACCACGTGCCGACCGAGAACCTGCTGCAGCCGGACCTGCTGCGGCGGCTGTGCTGGACGCCCCCGACTCCCCTGGACGCCGCGTCGATCGCCGCGACGCTCACCGCCGGGGGCGCGCGCGCCTGGCAGGTCGAGCTCGTCACGCCCGGGCTGGCCGCCGCGCTTTCCTGAGACTGCCTGGTACCCGCGAGACCCGTTGTTACTCTTCGGTAACTTCTGCTGGCGCGGGACCTTCGTCCCGGGTAGCGTCGGCCGTCGCGGCTCCGCACCTCGCGGTCCCGCAGGACACTGCTGTCCCCGCACTGGAGGCCTCGATGCCGACCGCATCTCCCGCGACGCAGATCCGTCGCGTCGTCTTCGTCGACGGGGTGCGCACCCCGTTCGGCCGCGCCCGCAAGGACGGCCTGTACGCGCACACGCGCGCCGACGACCTGTCCGTCAAGACCATCCGCGAGCTGCTGCGCCGCCACCCGTCGCTCGACCCCGCGCGGATCGACGAGGTCGCGATCGCGGCCACGACCCAGCAGGGCGACCAGGGCCTGACCCTGGGCCGCACGGTCGGCGTCCTCGCCGGCCTGCCGCGCACCGTCCCGGGCTACGCGATCGACCGCATGTGCGCGGGCGCGATGACCGCCGTGACGAGCACCGCCGCCACGATCGGGGTCGGCGCGGCCGACGTCGTGCTGGCCGGCGGTGTGGAGCACATGGGACACCACCCCATGGGCTTCGACGCGGACCCGAACCCTCGCTTCCTGTCCGAGCAGCTGGTCGCGGCTGACGCGCTCAACATGGGCGTGACGGCCGAGAACCTGCACGACCGGTTCCCCGCGCTGACCCGGGAGCGCGCGGACGCGTACGGCGCAGCGAGCCAGGCCAAGTTCGCCGCGGCGCTCGCCGCGGGCAAGATCGACCCCGACCTCGTCCCGGTCGCGCTGCGTGACCCCGAGAACGGCTGGGGCCTGGCCACGGCCGACGAGCCGCCGCGCCCGGGGACCACCGTCGAGGCCATCGGCGCGCTGCCTACGCCGTTCCGCCCCGGCGGCCGCGTGACCGCCGGCACCGCCGCGCCCCTCACCGACGGCGCGGCCTCGTGCCTGCTCGCCGCCGAGGACACGGCCGCCGAGCTGGGCCTGCCGACCCGCATGCGCCTCGTCTCGTTCGCCTACGCGGGCGTCGAGCCCGAGATCATGGGCATCGGCCCGGTCCCCGCGACCGAGCGCGCCCTGTCCCG